>Ga0206972_1082_pt1 | contig 23518 bp, 19 predicted proteins | sample Alteio_BWOrgHeat_86_FD_152925 | JGI IMG/M metagenome (GOLD analysis project Ga0206972, IMG submission 152925) | Enriched cells from forest soil in Barre Woods Harvard Forest LTER site, Petersham, Massachusetts, United States -... | ecosystem: Environmental > Terrestrial > Soil > Temperate forest >...
CTCAAGCCAGCTTCTAATTTTTGGACATATTTAGTACATATAGACTTATATTTAGGTTTGACGCCATCTAGTTCCTCTCTAAAAATGCTCACTGCCTTTCTTAAATAATCAAGCGCTGTAGTGAATCGCTTGGATTTGTTTTCAATTTCTGCAAGATTAATCAGTGTTTGAGCCAGTTTTTTATTTGAGCCCAAGTTCTTGTTATACGGTTGATCAAACTTCTCTACTATCTCACGTAGTTTGGGTGTTATTTTCAGCCCCGTCCTTTGTAGTTCAGGTATTATTTCTTTTCTTGTCACGCGAGGAAGCTTTGAAGCGATCTTTTCAGAAAGCTGTTGAAATTGTCTAAATGCTGCATCTGAGACACAAAAAGGGCCTTCTGGTTGGAGTTCGTCGTAATCTTTTGCAATGGGAAGGCCGTCTTCTTCATTGTTATTGTTCCAGAAGTATTTGGTTATTAGACCCCACGCAGTCACGATTTCCCTAGACAGAGTTTGATTAAAGTCTCTACCCTGACATTTGTCATAGGCACCCGAAACAAGGATTAAGACTATAGGAAGCACGGTCAGCAAAAAAGGAAGGAGTATCTTGGCTGCAAGGATGGAAATACCCAATGCCGTAGCTAGCCAGCCTATGGGATTTGAAAGCAAAACTAAAGTACAAACAATGACAGTGACGGTTATTGCAAGGATTTTGAAAGTACGAGAATTTAGTACGCTTATAATAGTTTGTCCCACCGAATTTATGGTGTCTGTCCAGGTATCTCTCTCTTTAAGGATACTGATAGGGGTTTGCCCTTGTATGTGGGGTGATGGTGATACTTTAGAAGCCATAATTATCCAATGTTGTTTTATTTCTCTTTTAATAGTTTTATTTTATAATAAAAATTATAATAATTACAATTTAAATTTGAATATTTTTAATTTAAATGTTTTAAAAATTTAGATGTTTGATTATGAGTGAGTTGTGATAAAATTAGATGTGGTTGATTATTAAGTGGATAGGTAAAAGTACTGCTTTCCTCGATGTTTCACTTTTATGCTCTGCCTGACAAGCAGCGCGTGCAGATTCTAATTAAAGAGGCAGGCAAACTCACCGCCACAGCTAAATTGCCCTTTTGAGCCATTTTGCCACCCCATCCCCGAAGCCCTACTCGCTCGGAGTATGTGTGCCTCGGGGATGGGGCCAGAGGCTGCTCAAGCGGCTGGCAAACTGACTCAAAATCATCGATTTTTCTGGGTCGGGGAGTTTTGCAACTGCCTCTAAAGTGATATTACACCTTCTTCTATGGCACCTTAGGGGGCGGATGGGGCTTCCTCTCGACTCATTAACTCCCATTCGCCTAGGATACTTTCTAACATAGCGATATTGTCGGTGCATTTTTTCTTTTTACCCGAAGAAACACCTTCCAATTCCTCTTTAAAAATGGCCACTGCAGCGCTTAAATACCCAAGTGCAGTGGGGAATCGATAGGATTCGTTTTCAATCTGTGCAATGCTTATCATCTCTTTAGCTTTTAATTTATTGGACCCTATGTAGGTATTATACGGATCAGGAAGGGGCGGGTCAGGTCGTTTATCTGTCAAGGCAGGAAGCAAGGAAATTACAACACGGCTTATGGTGATAAAATTATTAAAATCTGAAGCTGGAATGCGAAAGATGCCTTCAGGCCGCAGTGCATAATCTTCTGTAAAGGGAAGACTCTCTTCTCCCTCCACATCCTCTGGCGTCTTGGGTAGGCTGGATGATAAGGATAGGGGTTGAAGCCGAAGTGGGGTGACTTGATCATGTTGTGTAATCTGTTTTGCAGCTGGTAACTCGTGAGAATCACCATCTTCTTGATGTAAATCAATTTTTCTGGGAGTGCTACAGCAGCTACAACAAATAGATTTAATAAATGAAACGAAAGCTGATTCTGTTCTTATTTCAATGGACCTCGCTGAAGAAGTTGGGGGTGAAGGGAAATCAGCTGGTCTCTGTGCCTGAACTTTGGGAACTGACATAACAACCTCATCAAATTTCTAGAGAAATCCCTTAGCTTGATCTTTCAAATTCTTTCACCTTGTTTGCCAGTTGGTATATTTTCTTTTTTCCATCTTGCAATCTTAGCATTCATTTGTTTGATTTGTTTTTCTAGTTGAACCTGATCAACAGGCTTAACAACTCTAAGTTCATCCTGCATGAGTTGCAGGGCATCTTCAAGGTACTTGACAGCTGTAGAAAATCGATATTTATTATTTTCGTTTTCTGCAAGCGCAATGTACTCTCGAACTTTGTCTAATTGTGATTGAGGGGCAAGAGGTGACACTCCGTCCCCTTCATCTACCACAAGAGAGTCTTCTAAAGCGGCGAAATCATCTAAGATATCATCAAAATCATGGTACTTGATGTGATAGGGATGTTTTTTAGTCTTGGGCAAAGTAAGTACAGTGAGGGTGAGAGCGGAAGGTTCTGTGGTTCGAGGTGGTGATACGAAAGGGGCAGCTGCTTGTTTAACAGATCCGATAGTAAGTTCTTCAGGATAGGGAAAAGTAAGTGGAGTCATTCCAGGAGGTTCATCAGATTCTGTCGGGTCTTTTTTACGAATGCTACAACATTTAGGCGAGCTGAATAGGTTGTAAAACGCAGAAAAGAAACTCCAACCAACGGATTCTGTTCTTTGTTCAGCAGAGCCTTGTTGTCTTTCTATGTTTGTGTTTCTAGCAGATTGTATAGACTGGCTGCCTGGACGAACTGGTTGTGACATAATCACCTCACTTAAATTTAAAAAATTAAGTGTGTATTTTTAATAAATATTTGTCAAATCTTTATCAAATTTTTACAGAGTCTTCTGATGTTTTTTTTTGATTTGCTTCTTGTCTATCTAACCATCGATTTGTCCATTTGTTGGATGAGAAATATGCTCTGTTTGCTTTTCAATGGCCGCAAGGTCTCTTTTACTATTTGTTTGTGTAGTTTAAAGATAGGTTGTGGAGGCAATTGCAAAACTCTCCGACCCAGCAAAATCGCTCTTTTGAGCCGAAAACGGCGCTGGGGAATAGCCTTTATCAGGTTGTTGCGTTATATGAAGGGACAGGCACTGGCTATGCTGTCGGTTGTAAAGTTAAAGAAACTAATCCAGATAATGACATTGTTAAATCTTTTTAATTGTGATCTTGATTGTCAATGTTTTTGAATTCATTTGTGTATGTGAAATAAGTAGGAAGGAGCCTCACGGTCTCCCTCCTACTCGATCAATTTGCAAGGTATATCTCTAAGGCCCAGTTTCACCTTAAAAGCTTTTGCAGCCTCCAAAGTAATCCCCGAACCTAAGCAAAGCGCACTTAGAAATTTGAGAGTTACTAGATGGGCAAGGCCAGCATCTGTGATTTTAAAGCACCCTTTTAGATCAAGTGAGCTTAGAGATGAGAGTTTTGATAGATGGGCAAGGCCATCATCTGTGATGTTATAGCAGCAGCTTAGATCAAGTGAGCTTAGAGATGAGAGTTTTGATAGATGGGCAAGGCTACCATCTGTGATATTTCTGCTGCAGCCTCTTAGATCAAGTGATTTTAGAGAGGTGAGAGGTGCTAGTTGGGCAAGGCCAGCACCTGTGATCTTTTGGCACACGGCTAGAGTAAGTGAGCTTAGAGATGAGAGTTTTGATAGATGGGCAAGGCCAGCATCTGTGATGTTTTCGCAGGCTCCTAGAGTAAGTGAGCTTAGAGATGAGAGTTTTGATAGATGGGCAAGGCTAGCATCTGTGATATTTCTGCCGCAGCTTAGATCAAGTGAGCTTAGAGAGGTAAGTTTTGATAGATGGGCAAGGCCAGCATCTGTAATCTTTTGGTACACGGCTAGATTAAGTGAGCTTAGAGATGAGAGTTTTGATAGATGGGCAAGGCCAGCATCTGTGATGTTATCGCACCAGCCTAAATCAAGTGAGTTTAAGAGTGTGAGAGTTGCTAGGTAAGCAAGACCAGCATCTGTGATCTTCTTGCATGTTCTTAGATTAAGTGAGCTTAGAGATGTAAGAGTTATTAGATGGGCAAGGCCATCATCTGTGATGTTATGGCATGCTCTTAGAGTAAGTGAGCTTAGAGATGAGAGTTTTGATAGATGGGCAGCAAGGCCAGCATCTGTGATGTTATAGCAGCAGCTTAGATCAAGTGAGCTTAGAGATGAGAGTTTTGATAGATGGGCAAGGCCAGCATCTGTGATGTTATCGGATGCTCCTAGAGCAAGTGAGCTTAGAGATGTGAGAGTTGCTAGATGGGCAAGGCCAGCATCTGTGATCTTCCAGCAGCACCTGCTAAGATCAAGTGAGCTTAGAGATGTAAGAGTTATTAGATGGGCAAGGCCAGCATCTGTGATGTTTTGGCAGAATCTTAGATTGAGTGAGGTTAGAGATGTGAGAGTTCCTAGATGGGCAAGGCCAGCATCTGTGATGTTTTTGCAGTCTCGTAAGTCAAGTGAGCTTAGAGATGAGAGTTTTGATAGATGGGCAAGGCCAGCATCTGTGATATTTTCGCAGTCTCGTAAATCAAGTGAGCTTAGAGATGAGAGTTTTGATAGATGGGCAAGGCCAGCATCTGTGATGTTTTTGCATTTATATAGATTGACAGAGGTAATGCGAGTTCCACTTGCTTTATCAAGAATGGTTTTAAGAGTGCTATCCGATAAATTGGGCAGTTCAGAAAGATCTAGACAGCCATCGTTAACGAGAGATAGGTTATGCCAATCTTTGCATACATGATGGATGCGAGTTTTTTCTTGAACAGGAAGGAATCCTAATATACGTCCGAAAACGTCGCTAGGGATATTCTTTATGCCAGGCGTTACGCGTTTAGGTGTAATTTGTAAAGAAGCAAGTGCAGGAGCTGGCTGCTCTGTAGCTTGTAAAACAGACGGTGATTGCACTTTGGGCAGTCCTGAAAGAGTTAGACAGTCTTTATCGAGAGCCTTGCTAGGCATTGCGTCTTTAGATGTAGTTGGTGAAGGAGTAGATGAAGAGAGCAGTACAGACCCTGGCTGCGTTGTCATTTGTAAAGTTACAGGAACTAAGCCGGATAATGACATTGTTAAATCTCCTGATTGTAATTAGGGTTATGCTTATTATATTTAAAACGATACTTATTGAAAAATTAAAAATTATTTTAATTTACAGGCTAATCTGAAAAACAATTCTAAACATGGAATAAGAAAAATCAAATAATTCCCTACTAGTCAGCTAGAGGATTCTCTTTGAGCAGCGTTTTCTTCGATTCTATTGGGAAAGTTCCAAACGAGTGGCAAAGGATCTGTCTTTTGTGCGGCGTTAAAGCCTACATTCCTAGCCCTGTGAAATAAGTAGGAAGGAGCCTCACGGTCTCCCTCCTACTCGATCAATTTACAAGGTATATCTCTAAGGCCCAGTTTCACCCTAAAAGCTTTTGCAGCATCCAAAATAATCCCCGAATCCCTTAAGCAAAGCGCGCTTAGAAATGTGAGAGTTACTAGATGGTCAAGGCCAGCATCTGATAAAGTAAGTTTTCATGAAACTATCAAAAAAGATGATAATGGAGAGGAGCGTTTCGATAATTCAAAAAAAAATTATTCGTCAACTCTTTATTAAATTTTTACAGAAGCTTCTAATGGTTGGTTAGAAATTGCTGATTTGGGTATGGGATAAGCTTTGGGGGTGTTTATGAGGCTTTGTTCCGCGATCATAGGGCTTTTAATCGGGATAGGGGGACTTTCAGCTCAAGAGCCTTTATGGGTGATTGAGCAGGAGTTTGTCAAGTTGGGCAAACAAGAGGTGTATCAAAACTATAAAAAGGGGCAGTTGAAAGAGGCTAAATTCCCGGTGCTAGCTTTGCAGCAAATCGATGAAATGCAGTACATCTACTTGATTCCTGTGAGAGGTTTTGAGGGGTTGGGAACCTATTTTAAACAAACGCAAGACACCACATGGGATAAGAGCTTACTCAATTTTTCCGTGGAGAGCCTTCAACTGTATCTGGAGGAATGCTCGTTCATTCCTCAAGGCAAGGAAAGTTATCTCGCTTTTCCTTTTGTCTATTTCCATGTCTTTACGATCGATCCTGGTTATGAGGGAGCGATGGAAAAGCGGTTAAAGGCGCTCGTGCAAGAACAACGTGGCGCCGGTACGTGTTTTAGAACGTGGAAAGTGATCATGGGCGCAGATTTGCCTAAATACATTGTAGGCATTTTCTGCAATTCAGCAAAAGAAGGGGAAAGTCTCGAAGTGATTTCGGCAGAACTTAAAAATTCGCTGCGCAAAGAGAGCCATGGAATGGCTAAAGTTCTTCAGGAGTTGTCGACGCTAAATGGTAAGGAAAAAATATAAACTTGTTGAAGAATATCCTCAAACGGCCTATTTAAATTAGTAAACAAATAATTTTTTTTGGAGGAAAAGATGGCTTTGAAGGACACTATCCATACTTTGAAAGAGTTAATGTGTACGATGGGTGATGACTTAGAAAAAGTCAGTAGAGGCAATAAGGCTGCAGGTCAGCGTGTGAGAACGCATTCGATCAAATTTGCCAAGGTGGCCAAAATCTTTCGCAAAGAGTCGGTCTCTTCGATTAAAAAGGAAGAGAGTAAAAACAACAAAAAGTTCATCCGCACGCTGAAGAGGATGTCTCCGAACTAACGGCGTTTGTTGCTATAAAGGCGCCTATTTTTTGTTAGACTTTAGGTTCTGTCGATTTTCGGGTTCTTTTGAGCTGAGTTTTCGATTCTTTTTGCGGGGATGTATCTTTTTTCGTATACTATCCTCAAAAAAGAATCGAAAATCGGCCAAAATAATCCCGAAAATCGACGAGCCCTTAATTTCGAAAGAGGTCTATTCTACACGGCATGGATAATGAAGATGCTGTTGTACACATCAAAACTTTCAATAAAAAAGGCTGGGGCGTAGGGTCATCTTCCGCTGTTCCAGGAGCAGTTATTGAAGTGATCGGTGCTCTTCCTTCAGAGGAAGTGTTGGTCGAATTAGGACGCAAGCGCCGTCGCTGTTGTAAGGGCTTGCTCAAACAAGTGATTGTACCCTCTTCTAGTCGCGTGACAGCACGGTGCATTCACGTTCCTCAATGTGGTGGATGTGTCTGGCAGCAGATCGACTATGATCAACAAGTAAAATTAAAACAGGTCAAGTTAGCAAGCATTGTAGGCGCATTGTGCTCTGAAGGTGTGATGCAGCCCATTATTCCCTGCGATTCTCCTTGGGCTTATCGCAATAAAATGGAATTTTCCTTTTCTGAGAATAAAGCTGGTGAGAAATTTTTAGGATTGATCATCGCAGGTAGTCGGGGCCATGTGTTGAATTTGGAAGAATGTCATCTCGTTTCACCTTGGTTTATCGATGTCTTGAAACGTGTGAGAAACTGGTGGAACGAAAGTGATCTCAAAGCTTATCGCCTGGATGATTCTGGAGCGCTCCGCACGTTGATACTGCGCGAGGGCAAGCGAACAGGGGACAAACTGATCATGCTCACCGTCTCTGGAAATCCTACTTATGCGTTGAAAGAACGGGACATCAAAGAGTTTTTAAGCGCGGTAGCGAGCGATGTCAGGACAGAGCGCGTGAGTGTGTACTTACGGATCCAACAAGCTATCAGAGGCTCACCTACACAGTTTTTTGAAATCCATCTTTGTGGTCCCGATCACCTTCTTGAAACATGTCGAGTGAATGAGGAAGAATTCACTTTCAAAATAAGTCCCTCTTCTTTTTTTCAACCTAATACAGCTCAGGCGGAAAAACTGTATGCTGCAGCACGCAACATGATTGAGGGAAAGAAAAAGCACATCTTGGATCTCTATGCAGGAATTGCCACCTTGGGAATTGTCTGTGCTTCTCGCGCGGAGAAAGTGACGTCTATCGAGTTGAATCCTTATGCGGTGTTCGATGGAGAAAGCAACATCGAAACCAACGGGATTTCCAATGTCCACATTGTGTGTGGTGATGTCGGTAAGATACTCGCAGCGCTCAAGCTGAGAGATGATTGGGTGGCTCCAGATCTTGTCATCGTGGATCCCCCGCGCACAGGTTTAGATCCAGCAGCGTTAGAGGTGCTCAAAGAGATTGCTTCTCAAGAAATTCTTTACATCTCCTGTAATCCTGTCACGCAAGTGGCCAATATCCACGAGTTAGCTCTAGCTGGCTATAGCCTTAAGAAGTTGCAGCCTGTGGATCAGTTTCCCCATACGATTCACTTAGAAACGATCGCCCTTCTACAACGTACTTGAGGCGCTTTTTTACTTGATTTCTCCTGAATGATGAGGCAAGCTGGAGCTCATTCACTAGTAAACTACTTTTTGAGGATTTTAACATGAAAAAAACATTATTAGCTCTCGGCTGCGCATTGACAGCGGCGTTACCTGTCATGGCACAAGAAGGGGAAGCAGCTCCTGCTCGTCAAGGAAACATGATGCAGACCATGATCATGATTGGCGTAGCGATTGTTTTCTTTTACTTCATTCTGTGGCGTCCAGAGCAAAAACGTCGCAAGCAAATGGAAACCGTGCGTTCTTCGATGAAAAAAGGGGATAAAGTGACAGCAATGGGTCTAGTTGGAACCGTTCATAAAGTCATGGAAAACTCGGTCATCTTATCACTCTATGAAGGCGCAAAAGTTGAGGTCTTAAAAGCGGCTATTACTAATGTTGAACCTGCTTCAGATGACAAAGTCGAAAAAATCGAAGTCCACGATCCTCGTTAATTCTTAAGTTCACAAGAAACCTACATTTAGGTTTCTTGTGAAACATCAAGCAACAGATCTTCTTCTGCATCATTTTCCCGTAATGTTTGGGCGAGAGATTGTTCGTCAGCGCTAATTTTCATTTGGATTTCAAATTGTTCAATGAATAATTGCTGATGATGTTCTGACACTAATTTTGTCACTGTGGTGTAAAGTTTTTGACTGCGCTCAAAGGAGTTTAAGCCTTCAACCTTACCGAGTGTTTGTCTAATAGATTGCGGAAGCAGATTATAGAGTGTCTCGAGCTCTGCAGGAGGTTGTTTAGTTCCTAAGGATTCAAATTCAGAAGCTAAGTATTTCATGATATAGAGGTGGATGATCATGGCGCGTTCGGTATTAGTCGCTGGATGCGCTTGTTGATTTATAGGGGTTATTACAAGAAAAATATTCTCGCCAAATTGACAATCGTTGTTGTGGTTGAGCATGCCTAGTAACACATAAGTTTCAAAGTAGATTTTCCATTTAATCTGATCGGGTAAGAGATGAAATTGTTGTAAGAGCAATTCTGGAACGAAATTTAAAGAACCAATGCTAGCAAAAGATTCTGCCAGGGAGTATAGTTGCTTGATTGTTTCGGGGATGGTGATGGAGGCAGGAGAAGAAACAGGAGTTGGTTCTGTTGAATTTACTGGAGTGTCTTGAAGAGACAAAAAGGGGAGTTCGATGGAGGATCTAACTCGTTTGTACTTGTCAGGATCTATCGACGCCTCTGCTTTTGGCTCAGTTGCGGGCATGGCAGGTTTAGGTTCTAGTGGTTGTGGAGTAGCTGGTAATGTTACTGGTTGTGGTTGAATAGAAGGTTCTTCAGTAGGGGCCGGAGATTTTTTTTGTTTTAAACTCGATTGTTGTTGTGTCCAGAGAGCCTGATGAAAAATGGTTTTAACTGTCTCTTGGATCTTGTTCAATTCTTCTGGTTGTGCTGTGTCGAGAGATGCTTGTTTGTCAGTAGTAGGATCCGCTCCTTCTCGATGTACAGAGATCACCCCGTCTTGAAGTGTAATCTCAAGACGAATAGGTTCTGAACCAGTGGAGTCGAGCATCTCTTTAAAGTGGGTGGCAAAAAAAGAACTCTGGACTATTTCCGTGAAGCGCTGGACAAGAGTGTCTTTTGTTTCTATAGAACACGAAGGCAGCAAAGAAGTATACGTGCCCGGTTCAGTAGAGCTATATTCAAATGAGGTAATTTTATTTATTTTCAAAGTCATAATTAATCGCAAATTATTTTGTTGGTCATTAATAAGTTTATTCGCTTTTTATTTGTTAGTCAATGTTAAAAGTTTGTTTTTAATTTAGGGGAGAATGGGTGTTAAAAATTATTTTTTGGATCTGCATTTTTAATGTAAATTTTTTATTTGCTAAGGAAAGAGCGATCTACTTAACCCTCATGCACGATCCAGCTACATCCATGATGGTTCACTGGGTCCGAGAAGATGCCTTAGGGGTTCCTGAAATCGAATATAGGGTTCGTGGCGCGTCTCAATGGCTGTTTAAAGAGAGTTCTTATGGGCAAATAGCTGGCCGCACTCATAAATATACAGTAGAACTTATTGATCTTCAGCCTGATACGGTCTATGAATTTCGAATTGTGGGAAGTGAAGGTCTCCATCAATTCCGTACACTGCCCTTAACTCTTTCACGGGTAGTGGGGATTGTCATAGGTGGAGATGCTTTTGGCTCGCTTCAGATGTACCGGCAAATGAATGCTCAAGTCGCTTCCCTTTCGCCTGATTTTGTGGTCATAGGAGGGGATATTGCTTATGCGAATGGCACAATTAATATGTGGCAAGAGCGCAAGTATGCTCTCAATCGATGGCTAACCTTTTTTGAAGAATGGCAACGATCGATGGTCACGCCAGAGGGAAGGATGATTCCTCTAGTGCCTGTTGTGGGAAATCACGATGTTCGAAAATCTTCCACTGTTTTCTACAAAGAGTTTTTCGGTTTTCAGCCAGAAGAGACGTCCTATTTCTCTCTTGATGTCGGAAATTATTTGAGTTTGTTTCTTTTAGATACAGGACACATCCTTCCCATTGCAGGGCCGCAAACAGAGTGGTTAACACAAACCTTAGCCTCGCGAGAAGATCGCCTCTACACTATGGCTGTCTATCACGTAGGAGCCTATCCTTCTTATTATTCTTACAATGGCTCTGTGCCGGTTGAATTGAGGAGTAAGTGGGTGCCCCTCTTTGAACGCTATCATCTGCAGGCAGCTTTTGAGCATCATAGTCATGCCTATAAACGCACCTATCCTCTTAAAGGAGGAGTTGTTAATCCAGATGGCGTTCTGTACTTGGGAGATGGTTCCTGGGGGGTGCCTGCTCGCAAACCAAAAGGGGCATGGTATTTGGAAAAAGCAGAACAAAAAAATGCTGTCTTTTCCTTGTGTTTCTCACAGGATAGTTGTGAAATCACAGCAATTGATCCTAAGGGAAATCAAATCGATCATCTCACGATACAACCACACATCACTCACAAAAAAATGATATTGAGCGGAGCAGTGCCTTCGGTCACTGTAACGGAAAATAACATGTTTAAGGACTAGCAAGCAAAACGGAGATCAACGATAGAGTAAGGAAGGATCTTCATCTTCCCTTATCTATCGTTGATTCTCTTTACTTAATCTAAGAAAGATAAGCCGTCATCTTTTCAAGCACTTGGTTCGCTCGGTGGATGAAGGGAGAAAATCCAGCCGGATCTAGCTCTTTTTGAGAAAGAAGTGAGAGGTCATACAAGTGAAGGATCATCTCTTGCGCGAACTGTGGCTCCTTGTCTTTAAGATTGTAAATGGCATGGATGAGTTTATTATTGGTGTTGATGACGAAGGTGCGCTTTGGCGTAAACCCTGGCATAGAGGCTTGCTGAGTGAGCGCAAGAGTGTCTCGCATCCGTCGCATCCCTTCGTCGAGCACGACAAAGCCTGGGACGGTGTCACTTGATAAACTTTTTGCTTCTACTTCAACATTGTGAAGTTGAGAGCGGATGTAGTCTGCGATTTTCGCAGCTTCAGTTTTTCCATCGGCATCGAGATGTGTTTTTTCTCGCGTTTTATCGAGGATGGCATCGTCGAGTGCGCCATCAATCCTTTGAAAGGACACATCATCTAGCTTATTTTCTAAAAAATTGATAAGCGGAGAGTCTATTGAAGAAGCTGCACACAGCACTTCAATTCCTTTGTTGCGATACAGATCAAGAACATGAGAATTTTGCTGTTCGTCGATGGTGTAGAAGATTTTTTTATTGTAAGCTTCTTTGTGAAGTTCTAGGTAATCTTCTAAAGTTTTCCATGCACCCTCGAGATTTTTCCAAATGAGAAAAGTTTTAGCGCGTTCATAGAATTTTTCATCTTGAAGAATGCCGAGTTTGACAATGAGCTCAACATCGGGCCAAGCTGCCAAGAATTTCTCTTTCTCCATGGTGTAAAGTGAAGAGAGCCTATCGGAGACTTTCTTGGAGATGTGTTGACCCAATTGGCGCACTGTGCGGTCCATCTGTAGTGAACTACGCGAAACATTGAGTGGAATATCGGGACTATCAATAGCGCCGCGCATGATCATGAGGTAGTCGGGAATGAGATCCTTACAATTGTCGGCAACAAACACGCGGTTACAGAATAACTTGATCGTGTTCTGTCCCCAATCAAATCGCTTCGTGATTTTTGGAAAATATAGAATTCCTTTAAGAGAAAAAGGATAGTCAACGCTAAGATGGATCCAGAAAATCGGATCGGGTTCCATCGGGTAAAGCGCGCGATAGAAGTCGAGGTATTCCTTTTCTGTGCAATCAGAGGGGGCTTTTAACCAAAGAGGCTCCTTGTCGTTCATGCGCGTGCCATTCAAATAAATGGGGTAGGGCAAAAAAGCGCAGTAACGCTGGACGAGAGTTCTCAGACGGCTTTCTTCTAAGAATTCCTCGTTGTCTTGATCGATGAACAAGGTGATCTCTGTGCCGCGATCTGAGCGTCTTCCTTGTTCCATCAGATAGGAGGAAGATCCATCACATGACCAAAACGCAGCTTCAGATTCTGAGCGATACGAGTGCGTGTCAATTGTCACTTGTGCCGCAACCATGTAAGCAGAATAAAAACCCAGACCAAAATGTCCTATGATCTGATTTTTTTCCTTGTCAGTTTGGTATTTACTTACGAACTCTTCTGCTCCAGAAAAGGCGATCTGAGCGATGTACTTTTCAACTTCATCGGCTGTCATGCCGATTCCATTGTCTGTTATCGTCAGAGTTTTGCCTTGCTTATCCACCGTGATATCAATGCGGAATTCATCATCTGTGACAAGGAGCTCTTCGTGGTCGCGCAGCACTTTGCACTTGTGAATGGCATCACAGGCATTGGAGATCAACTCGCGTAAGAAAATTTCCCGATCGGAGTATAGCCATTGCTTAATGATGGGAAGGATGTTTTCTGTATGAATCTTTAATGTTTTTGTTGTCATAGGTTAAACCTTATTTGCAGCCGAATTTACAATAGTTGACAATCCAATTGATATCAATGATTCCTCCTTCTTGGAGGATGATGAGTAGCATCGCTACCGGTGCAACCCAACGCATGATAAAAAACCAAGGGGTCACTAGTTTTCTTAAGGTTGTTCCTTTTTGCAGTTCTTCATAGGTGGCTTGTCGATTCATGATCCACCCGATGAAGATTGTCGTTAGAAGGGCTGCGATGGGCAGCATCCAACTACCCGTTAGATAGTCCAGTGTGTCAAAAAAATCTCTTCCAAACATTGGTTTCCAATTGGGGAAAATCGATCCCGCACCTGATAGAGCCGAAGGGATGCCAAAAATGAAGACAGCGCAACTGGAGATGAGCACAGCTTTAGTGCGCGACCATGTGAAGATTTCAATGAGGTTGGCCACTAGAACTTCAAAAAGGGAAATCGAAGAGGTCAAAGCCATGAACAAGAGCAAGATGAAAAAGATCGTTGAAATTACTAGCGTGCCAGGCAATTTTGCAAATAAGACTGGCAGTGTTTTGAACACGAGGCCAGCTCCTGATTGTGGTTCCATCCCAAAGGTAAAGATGATGGGGAAAATCATCAGGGCAGACATCAAAGAAACCAAGATAGTCATGGAGCTGACGATCATCCCTGTTTTAGGGATGTCTTCACTATGCTTCATGTAACTGCCATAAGTTAGAATGATCCCCAACCCTACGCTGAGCGTAAAAAAGGCCATTCCAAGAGCATTGAGAATACCAGAAGGGGTGAGCTTTGTAAAATCGGGATAAAACACAAAATGCACGGCCTGCTTGAATCCGTCCAATGTGCAAGAAAAGATGAATAGTCCGATGAGCATGATCAGCAAGGCGGGAGTGAGGATACGGCTCCAATGTTCAATTCCTTTGCGTATTCCTCCATAGACCACGCCTACGTTCAACAGAATGAACGCAAATGACCAGAAGAGGTTGATGTCTCCTGAAACATAGAGGGTGTCAAATACGGCCCCAATTTGGTCAGGAGTGCGTCCTGCTGTAAAATGGGTAAGAGATAACAGTACGTAATTCACACACCAGCCTGATACGACGCAGTAATAAGACAGGATCAAAAAAGTCGTGGCTACGTTTAACCACCCCAGTAGCTTCCAATTCTGAGAGTGATTGCTCAATTCTGAAAAGGCGGATACGGCACTGCGTTGAGCTTGACGTCCGATCACAAGCTCTCCGATGAAAATAGGTAGAGCAATGACGAAGGTGAAAAAAAGGTAAAGTAGGACGAATGCTCCGCCTCCATTTTGTCCGGTGATGTAAGGAAATCTCCATAGACTCCCTAACCCAATTGCAGATCCTGCTGCAGCCATGATGAATCCGATACGGGATCCCCAGTGTTCTCGTGCTTGTTGCATAAAATGGATTCGCCTTGAATTTTTTTTAAACGGCGAGATTATGAGAGATTATTGAATATCTGTCAAGATTGTTTTAATTTTGAAGTGTATAATTTTTAATTATTTGCAATTTAACTTGTAATTAATATGGATCGTGTTCTTACTTTAGCTTTTTCTGAATGAGCACACTGGGTAGCAAGAATACTCCCATTGCTCCTGTCAGTAAAATTATTTCACGAGCTCTAGGTGGCTGTCGACGTATTGGCTTTGTGACTCGTCTTGTGATTTTATCAATTGTTGCCAAAACGATTTCATTATTAATAGGCATTTTTCCTTCAAGTGCAGGTTTTTTAGCTTTGCGTTGAATCTCCTCTTTAACTGCTTCAAGCAATTGGGGAATCTCTTGTTCACTAGTTGGGTACTTAATTTTCATCCCATTTGTTTTTAAGTAGGTGATGAGCGTTAACGCACGCCATTCAGTAGAAAATGATTTGGCTTGAGCCACGACTTGCTTCGTATTCACCTCTGCAGGCGCTTTTCCCGCTTGCAGGGCATTTACGGCTTCCTGATATTTGATGGCAAATAGCACGACGCGGAAGGCGCATTTTAAACTATAGACTGAACAGTTGTCCCATTTTTGTATTTTTGGACTCATTTCTTCAATAGCTTTAGTAGTTGCATCTTGTGTAGCATCTAATCGTTGGGGAAGCTCAGTATAGAAAAATTTTACACTTTCTTTTTGAGGTCGATATCTCATGGCTACCATAGCCAAGAGCAATTTTTTAGTTACCAGTTGAGGCTCTATTTTAAAAGCTGTTAAAGTATAAGGTCTTGACCCTCCATTTGCGATGACCATATAGTCATTGAAAAAAGTAACGGTAATATCATGTTCACTCCAACCCAATCTCATTACCTGAGTGTCGCCTTTTTTCACTGTAGCTATATATTCATCTGTTAAAAACAGTGGAGCTCCGGGTTCCTCGTTATATTCTGCGACCTGTTTTTGCATCGTGGTAGCATGTTGAAAAGCTGCTATTACCTTACTCCGTATTGGATCTTTAACGGAATAACCCTCCTTAACAACAACGACAAGAAGCTGACATGGAAGATCCCAGTGCACAGGCATTCCAAATGCTGAGTGTTGTTCTTGTATCTGTATTTTCTTAGGAAAATCTTTCAATTTATCTCTAACACAAGTAATATTGCATAGAATCCTTCTCTCGCATACTTCTAGCTGTTGAGCTTCTTCTTTTGAAAAGCTTGCCTGAGGTGTAGTTAATGATACGCTCATAATTATTGTCCTTTTTGATTGTTTATTGTTTATAATTATATACATTAATTTTATAAATATTATTAAGAGGTTGTGCTTTTAATTATATTATTAAAAAATTAATAATTAGACAGACTTTAATTGCTTTATCCTATTCTGTGATAACAACTTATGATTTAAACAAATTGCAACTAAATTTTGATGAAAGCCGCTTCTTGAATCAATTTCGATATAGTGCCATTCTGCATTACGTCTTTACGTGAAGGTTAGTATGCGGATTTTAGTAGCTCAGCTTAATCCTACCATTGGCGCTATGGTGCAAAATACGGGCAAAATTATCCAAGTGTTGGAGCGTGCACGAGCTCAACAGATCGACATCGTTCTGTTTTCCGAGCTTGTTTTATGTGGATATCCTCCTGAGGATTTTCTTTTACATCCCTCCTTCATTGCGGCTCAGGAAGCTTACTTAGAGCGAGTCATACAAGCTTCGAAAGGTCTTTTTGTCGTGCTGGGAACTGTCAGACGCAATCCCAATAAAAGAGAAAAAGAAATATTCAATAGCGCTGCCATTATTCAAGATGGAAAGCTGTTAGGCTTTCACGATAAGATACTGCTTCCCACATATGATGTTTTTGATGAACGGCGGTATTTTGAACCGGGAACAACGACACAAGTTTGGGAGTTTAAAGGAAAAAAAATTGCTGTGTTGATCTGTGAAGATATGTGGCAACACAGTGGACAAGTGAAGTACACCGAATATGGGCAGGATCCCGTAGAAAGCCTTAAAAATAAGCATCTAGATCTCGTCTTAAATCTATCTGCTTCTCCTTATCATTTTCAAAAGAGAGACATACGTTTAAAGGTGTGCCAAGCAGTCTGCGAGACGTTGAAGTGCCCTCTCATCATGTGTTGTCAAGTAGGCGGAAATGATCAACTTGTTTTTGATGGCTACAGCATGGTTGTCGATGGTCAAGGAAGATTGCGCCAACTAGCTAAGGGATTTGAGGAAGACGACCTCGTGGTAGATTTAAACAAGTCATTAGAAGCCTGTTCTTTTCCCGAAGAGAGTTTAAGTGATTTGTATCGAGCTTTAGTACTTGGTGTGCGTGATTACATGCACAAATTGGATTTAAAAAAGGGATGCCTTGGACTTTCTGGAGGGATAGATTCTGCCTTAGTAGCGTGCATTGCAGCCGATGCTTTGGGCAAAGAGAATGTGCTGGCTGTGAGTATGCCCTCTCTCTATAGTTCGGAAGGGAGTGTTAGCGATGCACAACAACTTGCACGGAATTTAGGGATAGAATTGTTATCTATTCCCATTGAGACAACTTTTAATGCTTTATTGGCCACTCTGGAGCCTCATTTTATAGGATTATCTCCTGACGTCACTGAAGAAAATATGCAAGCTCGTATCCGTGGATTGATTCTGATGGCTCTCTCCAATAAATGGGGACATATAGTGTTGAGCACGGGCAATAAGAGCGAAATGGGTCTTGGGTATTGCACGATCTATGGAGATATGGTTGGAGGATTAAGTGTGATCTCAGACGTGACCAAACAACTTGTTTATTCCCTTTCTGGATGGGTCAATAGGAGGCAAGAGATAATCCCTCAAACCATCATCGATAAACCCCCTTCAGCCGAACTTAGACCCAATCAAAAAGACAGTGATTCTTTACCCGATTATGCGATTGTCGATCGCGTTGTTCAAGACTATGTGGAAGAATTTCTCTCTGCCGAAGAGATTGCTGAAAAGTGCCATTTGAATGTGGATGTTGTCAAAGATCTCATCCATCGCATTCATGTGGCAGAGTATAAACGTCGCCAAGGAGCCCCTTGTATTCGCGTGAGCAAGCGCGCCTTTCTTGCTGGTAGAAGATTTCCCATTGTTCAAAAGTGGCAATAGCCACTCAGAAAAACATATCTAAGCCGAAGCCCAAATAAAAGGAAGCACTGTGGTTAAATCTTTTTGCTGATGGCGGAGGAGCATCAACCTGTCGAATCCGACTGCAACGCCGCAACAATCTGGCAGTCCTTGTTGCAATGCCTCAATCAACCGCTCATCAATCTGTAACAGTTCTTTGCCGGCTTTCTGTCTGGCTGCATTGGATGCTTCAAATCGCTTTTTTTGTTCTTCAGGATCGGTTAACTCATGGTAGCCGTTGGCAAGTTCAATCCCACGGTAGTAAACTTCAAATCGGGAAGCGATGCGCTCGCCACAAGGAAGCTCGGTGGTTCGAGATAAGGCTGATTGCGTGGCTGGAAAATTAAGAAGAACTAATAGGCTATCTGAGCCTAGATGGGGTTCGATGAGAAAGCTCATCACAAGTTGTAATACCGTGTCTTTATCCCAGGAAGAGGCATTGTCGGGCAGAGAGAGTTGGCGCTCTTGAGCAATCTGTAACAACTCGGGAACTATAGCAGCTGTGTAATCGATGTTGAGATAGCTTTTAAAAGCTGCGCGATAGGTCAGTTGTTGCGATGGGAGATTTCCTAAAAAGAGGCGAATGAAATCAAGGGTCTCTTCGATCATGGCGGGGAAAGTCAATCCGCACCGGTACCATTCAGCCATGGTGAATTCGGGATTGTGGAGCGGTCCGATTTCTCCCGCGCGGAACACATGACTGATTTGGTAGATATCTCCTAGCCCTGCTGCCAATAACCGTTTCATCCCATATTCAGGCGAGGTATGGAGATAGCCAGTTTGTCCCGATCCCAGATCGACTTTCATGACGTCAATATGCTGATCGACGCAGGCCGAAGAGCTCAAGGCTGGACAGTCTACCTCCAACACATCTCTTTCGAAAAAAAAAGAGCGCGCTTGACGGAGCATGTGAGAGCGATCGCGCAACAATTTCAGGTTCATACTCGCGAGACGTATTCTCCGTTTCTTGTGTCTACTTTAATGGTTTCGCCTTCTTCGATGAATAAGGGGACTTGGATTTTTGCTCCGTTTTCAGTGACCGCAGCTTTCATCACTCTTCCTGAAGTGTCTCCGCGCAGTCCTGGTGTCGTTTCAACAATCTTCATTTCCATGAAGGTGGGCGGATTGACATCGATCGGAGTTCCTTTATAGAGAACGATGTCGTAAAGAACTTCATCTTGGAGCCATTGTTCTTTCTCTTTGATGACAGAAAGAGGAATAGTGACCTGTTCGAAGGATTGATCATCCATGAAGACAATCGCATCTCCTTCTTTATAGAGCATGCGCATCTTGGCCTCTTCTACATCAGCCGCATCGACCTTTTCCCCTGATTTGTAGGTTTTTTCAACCACGCGCCCGGTTTTTAAATGTTTTAATTTAATCCGATTAAAAGGTTGTCCTTTGCCTGGTTTCACAAACTCGTTGGCGACTACTGTGTAAGGTTCGCCTTCGATTTCAACTTTATAACCCCCTCTAAGGTCGCCGGTACTGTACTGCTGCGCCATCTGAATATCCTACTGTAAATGAGAAATAGGAATTATTGTGATGTGGAAGCTTTTAAATTGCAAGTCGGGACTAGGTTCTGGTAAGAGTGGAGAGGATGCGTTGGATCTTTTCTCGTTCTTGGGCTAACCATTGGACGTTTTGAGCTAGGTGTTGATTGTGAGAGAGATGACTTTGATTGGCGCCGTGAAGGGAACTGAGGACGCTACTAAATTCTTGACGGAGGTGCTCAAGGATCGTACGGATACTTTCAAGGCGAGCTCTTTCTTCGGCTTGTTGAATACTGATACCATGGAGTTGAGACGTTGCTTGGGTGATTTGTTGCTGTAGGGTACTCAACGATTGGATGCGACCTAAGACCCCTTGATCAGAAGCGAGTTCTCTTAAATAACCAGCCATTTCACTCATTTGTTGTCCAAGAGATTGCTGCTGAGAGGAAAACTGCTGCGTGATCTCTGTGCATAGAGCTCGTGAGGATTCAATATGTCGATCGAGAAAGCGTACGCCGTCTTGCAACTGTTGGACGTGTTGCTGGAGGTTGGTGTTGTTTTCGTCAAAACGACGCATTTCTAGTTTGATTCGTTCTGCGCTTTCTTGTAGCTGCGTGACTTGAATCGTGAGAAGAGAGACTTGCCGAGTGAGTCGATCGTTTCCTTCTTGTAACTGTCGATTGGTCGCTTGTAGAGAGTTTCTCGTTTCGATCAACTGTTGGTTGGTGTGTCTAAACGATTCATTGGTCCGGATCAGGTCGAGGTTAGTTTGTTTTAAACGCGTATTTTCATGTTCAAGTTGGGTGGCAATCGTGGAAAAACGTTCTCGTTCTTGAGCTAACCCTTTAGCTGTATGTTCGAGGCTTTGCAGCGAGGAGAATTGGCGCATGTAAAAAGCGCTGAGCGCTGTGAGTCCGCCAAGAAAGGTAAACGAGAGAGAAATAGCGAGAGCTCCATAGAAAAATGCGGCCACAGCGCACGAGAGAGCAAACGCTGTTCCAGCGAGCATCGCGAATTCTTTCCAGCGAGTAGTGACCCGGCCAAAAAGGGAAGACAAACACCCTTTCGATGGCTCTACCGTTGTAATAGCCATATGAGGTGTCGAATAATGTGACAATCGTGAAATCACCATGCGGATAACAGTAAAGAATATCTTCATTAAAGACAAATTGAGAACGTTGCCCTATTCTCTCGAGTTGCCTTTTAGATGAATTCGAGCTAAACTCAAGTAAAAAACACGATGGTGATTATGGCTGAAATTACTGAAGCACAATTTGCAAGTGAGACATTAGAACGGTATGCTGGTTGCAGTGTCTCTGATTTTCAAACCAACTTACTCCTGACTAATTTTCCCCGTTATGTCGATTATTTCGCGAAAACGCGCGATGTGAAAGTGATAGAAGGATCGATGTTCAAAGTGGCTCATGCGGAAAAAGAGGGAATCAGCATTCTCGATTTTAAAATTGGATCACCTGCTGCTGCACTCGTTGTTGATTTGTGCTCTTACTTACCCATTAAAACATCTGTGTTGCTGGGGATGTGTGGGGGATTGCGCCGCCGGTATCAAGTGGGCGACTATTTAGTACCGGTTGCGAGTATTCGAGGAGAAGGCACAAGCGATTTTTATTTTCCGGCAGAGGTTCCAGCTTTGGCTAACTTCCTCATGCAAAAAGCGGTAACGGATGTCCTTGAATTGAAAAAGGCACTCTATCACATTGGCATCACCTATACGACCAACATGCGGTTTTGGGAATTCAACGAAGAGTTCAAAACGAAATTAAAGGTCACGAAAGCGCAAGCGATAGAAATGGAGTGTGCCACCTTATTTGCCGCCAGTTACAAACGCAAATTTACTCTGGGAGCGCTTCTGTTGATTTCAGATTTGCCTCTGAATTCTGATGGGATCAAAACAAAAAAAAGTTCTGAATCTTTGTATGAAAAGCACATGGCTGATCACATTGAAAACGGCATTGCGATCTTAAAACATGCACGCATGTTACAGGAAAAGCACGTCAAAGGTGCTTACCACCGCAATATTGGCATGGGAGAACCGAAGAAGTAGCTTTTATTTTCTCATTTCTTCCCAAGTTTTTTTGTTAGCATCTAAACGCTCCGTTGGGGAAGGGTGTGTGCTAAACACATTGACGATCGTGTCGATCCAGTCATAGCCTGTAGAATGGTCATGATGGGTCTTAAAGTAGTGCTGAAGCCAGATGGCTGCTTGGGGCGACTGTGGGTTAAAAGCGCACGGGTTGGCTGTTTTCCCCACTTCGGCTAATAAGTGCATCCCGTATTTATCCGATTCTAATTCATGCTTGCGGCTTTTGCAGAGATGGATACCCGATAAAATCCACTGGCTGAACGAATCAAAGATCGAGATAGAAGACGCGATGGCAGCATCCCGTTTTTTAATAGTTTCCTCAACTTGCTGAGGAGTCTTTTTCGCTCCTTTAAGATCCTCTTCATACTGGGTGCGGATGAAGTAAGAGAGTGCGTACTGCATCGATTTAACCATTCCCCATAAGAAAAATCTAAATTCAAGAGCGCGACTTGTGTGTCGTGCGCCGGCATGTACCCATTCATGGCTGAGGACGGCTCCGATCTTTTCTTTGAGGGTGGGTTTAAAACCTAGTCCGTAATCAGTTTCGTCTTGTTCCATTTTCTTGATGAGGCCGAGATTGATCGCAATTTTTCCTCCAGGTAAACACCAGGCATTTTCTTCCTTGCTGTTAACCACAGTGAATTCACAGTTTAAATCCTTACGTGGACCTTTAGCAGCTAACTCCGACCCAACCTCTTTGACCATTTTAACGTAATGGCTGTAGCGGGGATTGTCTTCCCTAATGGCACCACCTGATTGAAGGATGTGCATAGGGTAAAGTATGATGCCCATCCAATGCTCAACAAATGCGGGCACGAGTCTGATTTCACGAGAGGAAGTGACTGGGTTTTTGGGCATCACGAAGTCTAGCCCTGCTTCAAAACCTGCTACAGCAGATTGATAGAGTGATGAAACCTTACTCTGGATTTGTTCGGAAAAAATGGAACCGGCTGTTGTGATCTGGTTCTGAGTATAGATAGATTGAATGGACATCGTTTACTCCTTAATAAAGTGGTAGTGTTTTATTTTGGATCTGTTCCCAAGTTTTCTTATTAGCTTCAAGCCTTTCTTGTGAAGAAGGATGCGAGCTGATCAGACGATCGACCCAATCAATTAGACGGTATCCTGTAGAATGATCGTGATTGGCTGTGAAGTAGTGCTGAGCCCAAATGGCAGCTTTTGGGGAAGTCGCATTCAGTTTTAAATTATCGCCATCGCGTCCTAATTTCTCCAACAGTAACATGCCACACTTATCAGCTTCTAATTCATGCCGTCGACTTTTGAACAGCATCGAGCCGGTGAGAAACCAATCACATGCTTCCAGGCCGAAAATAATAGTGGATAAGACAGCTTCAAAAGGAGCAAGAAGAGCAAACAACAAGGCGTAAAATTCCAAAGAACGAGCCTGGTGTCTTGCACCCGCATGAGATGCCTCATGACAAAGAACTGCTGCGATTTTCTCGTAGGTAGTCGGTGTACAGCCGAGTTTGTAATTGGTTTGATCTTTCTCCATTTTCCGGATGAGTCCCAGCGTGATGGCCATTTTTCCTCCGGGGAGGCACCATGCATTTTCCTGCTTGGTATTAACGATTTCGCATTCAAAGTTAAGGTGGCGAGGTGACTTTGCTGCGATCGTTTTGCCAATGTCATGGACCATCTGAACAAAGTGGCCATATCTTAAATTATCTTTTTTAACGACACCCCCGCTTATGCGCAGGACAAAAGGGTAAGCAAAGTAACCGGTAAGTTGTTCCACACAAGTGGGGATTAGCCTAAATTCTCTAGAACCGGTGTATTCGTTCCTTGGCAGAATCCAGTCATAGATGGTCATTGCCAACGTGTGTACATGAGACCCTAGGGATCTGGTAGGAGGTTGGGCGTTTAAAGACGGATTTAAAGTAACTGCACTCATTACTATTCCTTAGTTTAATTGGAGTAGTATGGCTTATTTTTGTTATTATTTAAATCTGAAATAAAATGTAATTAATAGTAAATTTTAATTATATATATTAATTTGAGTTTAAGTTCTTTAGTTCTTTCAGTTAAAAGAAAAAAGGAAGGGGTTCAAACAGTTTAGTTGAAAATTATCTAAACTTATCTAATAACCCAACTTGCCCCCTATCCTCCTTTATCCGCGAGCTGCGACAGGCAATCTGC
>Ga0206972_1083_pt1 | contig 23466 bp, 22 predicted proteins | sample Alteio_BWOrgHeat_86_FD_152925 | JGI IMG/M metagenome (GOLD analysis project Ga0206972, IMG submission 152925) | Enriched cells from forest soil in Barre Woods Harvard Forest LTER site, Petersham, Massachusetts, United States -... | ecosystem: Environmental > Terrestrial > Soil > Temperate forest >...
TTCTGCTGCTGGAACGCGGGCCGGATATCTTTCTGGATGATATCATTGGCAGTGATGTCGGGTATCGCACCTTCGAGGCCATAGCCCACTTCAATGCGCACCTTGTGGTCATCCACCGCCACCAGCACCAGCACTCCGTTATTGGTCTTCTTATTGCCGATCTTCCAGTCGCGGAAAGTATTCACGGCCACATCCTCGATCGATTCCCCGTTGAGCGACTTCACCGTTACCACGGCGATCTGGTTGGAGCTGGCATTGTCCAGGTCCTCCAGTTTTTTTTCCAGCTGGTCGCGGTCGTAGCTGTCCAGCACGCCCGCATTGTCTACTACCAGCCTCGGGGGATTGGGTACGGAAAGCGATTTCTGCGCGAGGGCCGTGGCCCCGGAAAAGGCAAGTAAAAAGAAGAAAAGTATTTTTTTCATGCTGATGGCAATGTTTGGTTGGGCCTACCGCCCGAATACGATATCGTCGGGCAGTTCATTCCGGTCATTGGCCGCATCGTAGGGGAAATGTTCCCGGAGTTCCTCACCGATCTCCTGCACGACGGTAGCAATTCCCTGCGCGTAATTATCGCGGTTAAAATGCGACAGCATCGTCTTTACGGAATCGTTCCAGAAGGTGTCACCCACTTTTTCATGGACGCCCTGGTCGCCATAGACCGCCAGCTGGCGGTCTATTACTGCCACATAGACCAGTACGGCATTGCGCTGTTGCGTCTGGTGCATGCCCAGCTCGGAGAATAGTTCCTGCGCGCGGTCTATCGCATCCATGAAACGGCATTTGCTTTCCACGAATACGCGTACCTCGCCGCTGGTGCGGTGTTCCGCCGCCGCGATGGCAGCTTCCACCAGCGCCTTTTCTTCGGCTGAAAAAAGGTGGGACGCTTTTTTTCGGAACAGGCTAAACATGGGCTTACTTATTAAGGGAATTTAATATCAGGCGCCTTGTCGGTTCCTTCATCGGCCTTGTAAAAGGCCTTCTCGTGGAAATTAAACATCCCGGCAAAGATGTTACCCGGGAAAGTGCGGACCTGCTGGTTATAAGCGCCCACCCGTGCGTTATAGTCTTTACGTGCTATATTGATCCTGTTTTCCGTACCCTCGATCTGGGTTTGGAAATCCTGGAACGACTGTGTCGTCTTCAGATTGGGATATGCTTCCGCCACGGCCATCAGCCTGCCGAAGGCGCTCTGCAACTGTCCCTGAGCGGCCTGGTATTTGGCCAGTGACTGCGGATCATTGATGTCTACTTTTACACTTGTAGCGCTGGCCCTGGCCGCAATCACTTCCGTTAGTGTCGATTTTTCGAAATTAGCGGAACCCTGTATGGTCTGCACCACGTTCTTGTACAAATCGTTCCTGCGCTGGTAATTGGTTTCTACATCGCTCCAGGCAGCTTTTATGGCATTATCTCCCTTTACGAAGTTATTATAGTTGCAACCTGCACAACCACCCAATAACAATATGAATGCGCCGATAATAATAAGGACAAGAGAACTCGTTTTCATTTTTTAAAAGATTAGATGAGCTAAATATACTGCAAAGCAGGTACCCTGTATTCTTTTTATGACGAAAAGGCAGGGAAAAATGGGGTATCAATAGGCGACTTCCGGATTTTCGCAGGTAAGCACCTGACATCAGTAGGTGAAAAAAACAGGCAGGCGATCAGGATGGCAGAAAAAGACTATCGGTTCACTGCCGCAATGCCCGGCAATTCCTTCCCCTCGAAATATTCCAGGAGCGCGCCGCCTCCGGTAGATACATAACTGACCTTATCGGCAAACCCGAAATGGTTCACGGCCGCCACGCTGTCTCCTCCGCCCACCAGGCTGAAGGCGCCCTGTTGCGTAGCCGCGGCCACAGCGGTGGCAATAGCGCGGGTGCCATGCTGAAACTTTTCCATTTCGAACACGCCCATAGGGCCATTCCATAAAATGGTTTTGGATTGATGGATCACATTCGTAAACTGCTCGCAGGCATTCGGGCCGATATCGAGGCCCATCCAGTCGTGGGGGATATTGTTCGATGGCGCAGTGGAAGTATTGGCATCGGCCGCAAAGCGGTCGGCGATTGTACTGTCGCTCGGCAGGTGGATGCACACGCCGCGGCTTTCCGCTTTGGCAAGAATGTCCAGCGCGGTTTGCAGGCGATCGTCTTCGCAGAGGCTTTTGCCGATCTCGCCGCCGTCGGCTTTGATGAAGGTGTACGCCATGCCGCCGCCGATGATGATATCGGTAGCGCGCTCCAGCAGGTTTTCTATGATCAGTATCTTGTCAGACACCTTCGCCCCGCCGATAATGGCGGTAAAGGGTTTCTGGTTGTTGTGCATCACTTTTTCGGCGCTGTTCACTTCGGCTTCCATCAGGAGGCCGAACATCTTCTTGTCCGCAGGAAAAAATTCGGCGATCACCGCGGTAGAAGCATGCGCCCGGTGCGCGGTACCAAAAGCATCGTTCACGTATACATCGCCCAGTTGGGCCAGTTTTTTTGCGAAATCCTTCTCTCCCTTCTCCTCTTCTTTATGGAAACGGAGGTTCTCGAGCAGCAGCACCTCTCCGGGCTTCAGTGCGGCGGCCATTTGGGCAGCCTGCCCTCCGACAGCATCTTCTGCAAAAAGTATGGGAACGCCCAATTGCTTTTCCAGTTCCTTTACCAGGTGCCGGAGCGAATATTTTTCGGCAGGCCCTTCTTTCGGGCGACCGAGATGGCTCATCAGGATGGCGCTGCCGCCATCTGCCAGTATTTTTTTGATGGTGGGGATGGTGGCCCTGATCCGCGTGTTATCTGTGATCCGGTAGTCTTTGTCGAGCGGTACATTGAAGTCCACACGCACGAGCGCTTTCTGACCGGAAAAATTATGGCTGGAAAAAGGCTGTTTCATGTTACTGGATGAATGGGTGTTCAAAAAAAGTTTCAATGCACGGACTGGCTTGAAACTTTACCGGCATTGACTGAACCTATTTGCTGATCAGGCCCGCAAAAAATTTAACGGTCCTTACCAGTTGTGATACATAGCTCATTTCATTGTCGTACCAGCTGACGGTTTTCACGATCTGTTTGTCGCCCATGGTGACCACTTTGGTCTGGGTCGCATCAAACAGGGAACCGTAGTGCATGCCTACGATGTCGCTGCTCACGAGTTCTTCATCGGTATAACCGAAGCTTTCATTGGAGGCGGCTTTCATAGCGGCGTTCACTTCATCCACGCTTGTTTTTTTGCGGAGAAGGGAAACGAGTTCGGTGAGCGATCCCGTGATGGTGGGTACGCGTTGCGCACCTCCGTCGAGCCTGCCTTTCAGTTCGGGCAATACCAGCCCGATCGCTTTGGCGGCGCCGGTGGAATTGGGAACAATATTGGCGGCGGCAGCACGACCGCGGCGCAGGTCGCCTTTGGGGTGTGGTGAGTCGAGCGTATTCTGGTCGTTGGTATAGGCGTGCACGGTTGTCATGCTTCCGACTTCGATCCCATATTCATCGTTCAGCACTTTGGCCATCGGGGCCAGGCAATTGGTGGTGCAGGAGGCGCAGCTGATGATCTTTTCGCTGCCGTCCAGTATCTGGTGGTTTACATTGAAGACAACAGTCTTGAGTTCGCCGGTGGCTGGCGCGGAGATGATCACGCGTTTCGCGCCGGCTTTCAGGTGCGCTTCGGCCTTGTCTTTATCTGCAAAAAAACCGGTGCTTTCGATCACTACGTCTACATCATGACTGCCCCAGGGTATTTGTGACGGATCTTTATGTGCATATATTTTTACTTCGTGACCGTTCACGAAAATGGAGTTTTCTCCTGCTTTTACATCTGCATTGAACCTGCCCTGGGCACTATCGTATTTGAGGAGGTGTGCCAGTACTTTTGGGCTGGTGAGGTCATTGATCGCCACTACATCGATCCCATCCATATCATATATCTGCCGGAAAACCAGTTTGCCGATACGTCCGAAACCATTGATCGCAACTTTAACTGTACTCATTGATTGAAGAATTTTGGTAGAAAATGTTTTGTAAGCGGGCACAAAAGTACGCCATTGAGCAGAATTAATCGCGCCTGAGCGTAGGCTCCGGTCTACACTCGCTTTTATAGCTCTGCACTTTTCTTAAAATTTACCTGACAGGCTGGCACAAAAACGGTGCCCGGTAAGAAACTTTTGGCGGGGAAAATTAGCAAGGCTATTTTTGCGTCCCGATTTCAGCGAATGCCCGGTTCGTCTATCGGCTAGGACAGCCCCCTTTCACGGGGCAAAGACGGGTTCGATTCCCGTACCGGGTACTGATAAGCCCTTGTAGAAAACTCTAAATGAGTGATTTACAAGGGTTTATAATTTTCAGAATCCGATTTTTCACGATTTGTGCCGCTTTTTTTCGGCACTTCCGGCACACAAATGGCACACAGAAAGACATCAACCCAAGATGTCATGAACATTACTATTCACCCTCGCCTTTCAAGATCAAGTAAGAAGACTTACTATTCACTTCAATGGGGTAAAGCAAAAGGACAACGCGTTGCAACCGGCGTGTTCACTTATGCGAAACCAGTTACACAATTAGAGAAGAATCACAACAAGGAAGCGCTTGCAATTTTAGAAATGAAACGTTCTCAACTTGTGTTGGACCGCCAGTCGTTGGGAACCAATTATGTGACCCAGCACAAACTGAAAAAGAATTTTGTGGAATACTATGCCTCTTTGACACGGATGTGCAATGACCTGAGCAGGTCTTTTCCGTGCAGTCTCGGCGCTTTCAAAAATTTTATAGGAAGGGAATACATTTCTCCGGGTGAGATCACCGAAAAATTCTGTCTTGAATACAGGGAGTACCTTTTAAAGAAGTACAACGGGGAAACACCGGCAGATTACTTTAAGGGATTGAAGCGGGTGTTGAAGGCCGCGAAGAAGGAAGGATATTTCACGATCAATCCTGCGGAAGATATTGCGGCCAAAACGAAACCTTCTAAAAAGAAGGATATTTTGGACCGGGAAGAATATGACCTCTTGCTGGCCGGCCGGTGTTCAAATCCAGAGGTGAAGCGGGCGGCTATTTGTTCCATGTATTCAGCACTGCGGTGGGTAGACGTGGAATCCCTTGAATGGAGCAACATCAAAGAAAAAACCATTTGCTTAAAGCAGAACAAGACAGGATTTGTACTGGAGATCCCGTTGCACCCGAAAATAAAAGAAATACTGGGAGAACGAAAAGAAGGCAGGATATTCAATTTGCCTACGCAGGACGGCGCCAACAAAGTTTTGAGAACATGGGTGAGAGCTGCCGGTATTAACAAGCACATCACCTGGCACAGCCTCCGGCACTCCGTTTCCGTGATCCTGCAAGATGCAGGAACTGATGTAGCTACTGTTGCGGGGTTACTCGGCCACACTACTACCAAGTATGTACACAAGACTTACCAGCGGTATAAATTGGGTTCAGCTACCATAGCGATCAATAAGCTGCCAGTCTAAAACCTGATCTTGATCTGCTTTGCCGCGGTCTCATATTTGGATGGCGCACCGGAAAGGATCAGGTCCAGGTCCTGCCGCTTTAAATATCCATTGACGTTTTTGAAAATGCCGTATTCCTTGCATTTCTCTGCCAGCTGTGTACGGCCGAGATTTAGGTAGATCATCGCTTCTTCTGGTTTCAGGTAGGGTTTATGACAGATGGCCACTGCCCGCATCACCGCTGTTTCATTTTGCTTCATCATGTGTCATTGGTTTTAGATGCGTTTGATTTCCACCAGGCTTTTGCCCCGGCCAGAAACGGGATGATAAATGATGTAGCCGAACGAGTGGAGGTCATGGAGAAGTTTGTCGTAAGTCGTCCGCGAACTGACCTTAGAATTTTTCATGAGCACCCCCTTGTCCAGTTCGAAGGAAGCAGGCTTACCGCTCTGCTCCCACTGGTGCACCAGGGCAAAATACAGGCTGACATGAAACGCATTGATGCGCGGATCATCGGCGATGGTATCGTAGAAATCAGCCAGCTGCATCAGATCAGTTTATCCCCTTGCCCCTTGCGCGGCTTTTTCAACAGCAGCCTGGGTCGTTCAGCATTGCGCCCTTCATCTTTCTTCTTTTTGAGGAGGAGTTTTTGTTGCACCAGCGTCCTTTTTTCGAGCCACCGGCTCTGCAGGAAACGAACGGCCTCGTCCGCCGAGATCGGTTCCTGTTCTTCAGTGAAGTAGAAACGCTGCGAAATTTCATAGGTCATTTTTAATTGTGAAAGATTCGGCAGCAAAGACTCAAGGGTAGTGCCTGCCCAATGCGCGTATTTCAGGCTTTCTGCTTCAGGAGAGGATGTCATTGCACCCAACACTTCACCCGCCCTCGCAGCGTTGTCTGGTGAAACGCCTTCTGTCACCCATCCTTCCCTGATGGCAGCTATCTCCCGCCAGTTTATTGAACCCATCGCGGTTTCGTATTGCTTCAGTGTTGCAGGCATTTCAACCGGCTTTCGGAGCGTAGCCAAATAATATACGCAGTCATAGCTCCCCTTCTCACCCCGAATGAAATGCACCAGGTAACTGCAATGGTCAGCCCCTGCCTGCTTTTCAAACCGGATGTCAAATTCTTCCGGGGCAAAACAGGTGTGGCAACGCAGCAGGGAATCGGCGTTGTCAGAAAAGCCCAGCGTTTTCAGCCGGGCTTTTAGCATCTCGATGTTCTTCTCGTTCATAGGTGATCATTTTAGGCGATCCTTTGTCCTTTTGCCTTTCTGGTGGCTTTCTTTTCTAAGAGCCCGTTGGTTTGGGTCTTTTTTGGTAACAGGTCTTTTTTTTTCTCTTTCACATCATTGGTTAGCTCCTGTGCTTCGAGCTTCTTTTGGTCGGCCGGAGCCTGCCCGTATTTCACCTCCTGCTTGGCTGCAGGGTAGAACATTTTTTGGCCTTCCTTGTCGTACATATTCATCGTTTTCAACCGGGGGTTGGCTTCAATGAATACTTCCTGTTCGCCCTTGCCTTTCACGAGCATCACGCCCACGCGGTTACCTTTCTCCAGTGAAGCCATCAGGGTTTGGGTTTCATCAGAAAAATTCAATTCCTTGAATGGCAACCTGGCTACTGCTTCCTTTAAGTCGAAGCCATAGTTATTATTATAGGGTTGCAGCTTGGCATTGCCGCTTTCGTCCCGGTTGGAGAAATCCAGCTTTACCCAGGCTTCATAGGCAGCGCCTTCCTTCGGTGTGAGCTTCTTGAAAACCGATCTGCCATTCAACAGGTTGCACGATTCCTTGAAAGTGACGCTTTGGCCTTTGTTGTTGATGTAAAACCGCTGCTTCAGGCTCTCGCCTTCTTTCTGCAGGGTGGCATCGTACGTATTAAAGAAGTAGCGGTCGGCATCCTGCTTATCGGACTTTTTGAAATGCAGGACGGCCTCCATTTTATCCCTGCCAAATTCATGGCTGGCGTTCAATTGGAATTCAGGTAGACCTTCCTTCATTTGCCTTTCCAACTGGCTGTTCAGCCCTTCTCCAAAACCGAGGTTCAACAGCTGGTCCTGGATGTACTTTAAATTGTCTGCGTTCATGTTATTTGATTTATTGTTTAAAATTTTTTCAATGTGAACCTCCATCGGCTGGCCCTTCCAATAGGTTTTTAGCAAACTTTCTATATCGTGCTGAACATCTGGATGGCAATCGTACATCCAGGTTACCTCGTCCATGAACCAATCAAGGCGCTCGAATTCTGCGGCATCTTCAGGTGACCTGTTCTCGTTAAAGGCGTCCGATGGATCATACTGTACAACTGACCAGTCAAAATGTTCCATAATATCCCTCACCTTCTCTATGAAATAGGCATTATCTAATGCCTTCTGTTCATTAATTAATTGTTTATGGTCAAGTTCTATACTTCCATGCCTTCTAAGGACAGAGGCCAACCCTACAGATTCTTTAATTGAATTACGTACCGCCTGAACTGGAAGAATATTCTGCGCAATACCGATTTCTTGCATTTCCTTCTGTGAATCGATAGCTTGTTGTTGCGACAGAAAAAAATAAATATCGCCCACCTGCACGCTGTCAAGTTCGCGATCGTAGGCAAACCAAGGTGTTGTTGTAGCATTGCGTAAATGTTCTCGGACTGACCGAATATCTTCAGCTAATATTTTCATAATGGTTTAGCTTTAATCAATTTTGAATTATTCAAATTGAGGTAGAGGTCCCGTTCTCCATTTTTTTCCAGGATGTGAATAGCCAAGTATTTGTTATCAGGGACGGAGAATTTTCCGAGGGCAATCACACCTGCCTGGTTGTGTTTGCCTTCGATGGAACCGGGAAGTTCGAGGGCGTATAAAGGCGTGAGTTCCGTTTCCTGTGATGCGGTACGCCTCGCCTTTTGTTTGTCCCGAATAAAGAACCGGATGGATTCCATTTCGTAACTCAGGTTCGAGCGATTTTGAACATCAAATTGCAAAAACAAAACATCGTTGGCTGTATATAGTCCGAGCAGCTGCAGGGTGACCTGGGAATGCCTCGTCACCAAATGCTCGAACATCTTCTTTTTACTGATCACCCGTTTGGCAATAACCGCAACCTGGCTGGAGTCGCCGTTGCCGAACTGGATATTCAGTTTCACGGGGTTGGCATTAAACCGCACAATAAAAGAATACAGCGTACCATCTAACAGGATAACGGTCAGGTTGGTTTCAGGGATGCTGTCTTTGGCGGCCTTGACATGGAGAATATTTCGGGAGCCATCTGCCTTTGACGCCAACAGGTCCTCGCTGCCCCTGTCTACACTTTTCACGGCAGAAGGAAAAACAAGGGTCGTTGTCTTGCCTGCCGCGATTTCCAGGTGGTATGGCTCAATAAAAACTGCCTTGTTCTGCCCGAATATTCCAGTGGCAGCAATCATCAATAATATCAACATGCTTGTTCTCATTGCTTCTGGTTGGTATCTTTCAGCAGGATTTTGTACCCCTGCCGGATCGTGACCTTGACCTGTTTTATTTTTTTGCTGAACAGCGATTTGGCGGCCTGTATGCCCGCACCTGCCGCCTGGGAGGCCAGGGATTGGTCGAGCGTGACCCCGAGCGACCCAAGTGCTTCCCCCGAGGTTTCCTTCACCACATCGCGGCTGACAGAACCGGGGATATAGATCCCTTCCAGTCCATCCACATCATATACTTTAAGGGAGACCGGAAGAATGCTGTTCTGGTAGCGGATGGAGCTGATGGCAATATGCAGCCGCTCTCCGCCGAGAGAGGCGATGCCAAAGACAAAACTGTTCCTGGGGATTTTAAAGCCATTGATGAACAGGTCGCTGACCACCAGCAATTTGACCGTAGAACCAGCTTCCAGGATTTGCGTTTCAGGAACGGTTGCCTCGATGGCATTTTGAAATCCTTCCTCTTTGGTTTCGTTGAGCGAATAAAAGCCCGTCTTTGAATGTTCGCGTTCATGCACCGAAACCGCGAGGCTGTTATTTTTAGGATGTTCGGCAGCGCGGTCCGGGTGCTGGATCTCCAGTATCTTGTCCATCATCGCATTTAGCTGTTGCATTTCCGGGTCCACTGGGTGTTCAACTTTCACCACGGGTGTAATGGGCGCTTCGGTAGTGGGACGTAGGGCCGAAGAAGTTGGAGTGGCATGTATTAGCCGCTGTATCTGGGAAATCTTGCGGTTCATTTTTTCTTCGTTGGTGTCAATCGCTATGCGGTTCTCCGTTCTATGCAATACGGGGTCGGCCTTGACTGCCGCCTGCTGCCTGGCCGAATCCCTGGTCGCCGCTTCATAGAGCGTCATTTTGTTTTCTGCTTTATCCTCTTTGATGATGGCCTGCGGTACGGTTGTCAGGAGCCCTTTGCTCGTTGGCTTCGTTTCTGCAGCATCGGATTTGATAACCCCAATGGCCCAAAGCAGCATCGTAAGAAAAGGGATCACGAGTACAGGCAGCATGAGGAAGAGGTTTTTATTTTTCATCTGGAATTATTTAATTGTGCGTGGTAAATATTTTCAAACTGCCGGATGCTGTCCATCAGCGATGGCCTGATCTTCTCCAGGTTGTCTTTTTTGAAACGCTCGATCCTGTCATATTCTTCTTTGCTGATTAAGCCGCCGAAAGCATTGTCTTTAATGGGTGGCAAAACCATGATCGGCTGAACCGTTAACACCGGTTTGCTACGAAATGACCGGATGGCTACATAGATGTATGCCCCGCAAAACATGGCAGAGAACAGAAACAGCAACAGTTTTCGTTTAGTCGTTTTCATCTGGGCTGCGTGTTTACATCCTTGTTTTCAATCGTGTTCCACTTTTCAATCAGGAACCCATGCGGGTTGTTGTCTGAGCGGGCAACATTTCTCAGGTACCCTTCTGTCACGAGGCTGCGAATAGAAGTGCTGGTCGTGCGGATGATCTTTTGCGTAGCATAACAGCGGAAATAATAAGGGGATTGGTCGAGGTTGACCCGGATGCTGTCGATATTGATCTCCTGGCTGATGTTACCGGAAATGATGTTTGCATAATAGCCGTTCTCTTTCAGGTTGTCGTATTGCTGTTTGGCCGTGCCATCGGCGAGGTAGAGTGCTTTCGTGATATTGGACTGGATCACCTTTTCATCCGGGTCGAGCGTGAAAAAATAGGCATGGAACATTTTGACATGGTCCCTCGCTTCGACCGGTATGTTCTCTTTTCGTTCGGAAGCAAACGCTTCCAGTGCCTTGCCGTTGGCCAGGATATAAATGTGCCGGCTGCTTTCACTGACGAGCTGGTAGCTTTTGTAACAGACAAAGAATGCCGTGAGGAGCATGGCCGCAATCGTGCCGAGGGCAAAGACCTTCACGTACTGGAAAGCGCTTTCGATGTGTTGAAATTTTTTGAACATGGTGTTTTAAAATTTTCCTGAGATTTTATCAGCCAGGCGGGCTCCCGCGCGCCCCATTCCTCTTCCTGCTGCACCGGACATCCCTTCCCCGGAATGACTCCCCTGGTATCCTTCATTGAAATAGCCCGCTGAATTGTAAAAGGCGTCCATGGTGTTGGAGGCCCTGTTGGCGGTGGCTCCCATCGTATCAGCGGCCATGCCGCTGGCCGCACTGGCGCCCGCGCCCGCCATCGAACTCGCTTTTCCGAGCAGCGCGTTGCCCCCGCCTGCGTTCACGATATAGTTGGCCACGGAAGGGACGCTGAAGTAACCGATGATCCCGATGATGAGAAAGATGAGGTAGGCTACGTCCATCGAGGAGAAAAACGTGTCCCCGGTTTGGCCGATCTGGCTGATGTCGAGCTTGATCATCTGCTCCTGTATTTTCCCGATGATGGCACCGAAGATATTGGCCACCGGAAGCCACAGGAAAATGTTGATGTAGCGGGCGAGCCAGACGGTGAGGGTGTGCTGCAACCCGTCGAAGACCGCCAGCCCGAAGACCAGCGGCCCCAGAATGGCCAGGACAATTAAATAAAAGGTCCGGATCGTGTTGATGCACAGCGCAGCGGCTTCATACAGGATGTGCAGCACTTCGCTCATCCACTGCTTGATGGTGTTCTTGAAATTGTAGGAGGCTTTCGCCATCGCGAACCGGATGTCGTTGCCGATGCTTTCCATCCAGCCTTCATCGGCCGGGTCTTCGTTGTCGTGGGTGTATTTGTACCATTTGTCGCGGTCGCCACTGCCCGTTTCACCCACGTACATCTGCCAGATGTTGGTAGTCTTGAGCGCCGCTTCCTTTTGTTGCAGGAGAACGGTGATCGCCTTGTTGGAATCCTGCACCATGCCCGAAGTCGCGCTCACGGTAGGTTGCAATACGCCGTTGATGACAGCAAGGACAGTGGGGAACATTAGGATAGCGAGGCCGATCCCGAAAGGACGCAGCAAGGGGTAGAAGTCAACGGGTTCCGCGTTCGCAATGTGGCGCCACACGCGCGCAGCGATGTACCAGGTGGCGGCGAAGCCCGCCAGCCCCCGCCCCACCCCGATCAGCCCGCTGCACAAGGGCAACATTTCGGTATAGAGCTGGTCCAGCACCGCCTGCAACCCGCCGATGTCCCCGGCCAATCCTCCCTGTAATAAGATCATCATCATGCCTTTCATTTTATGCCGTACAGGCTTTGTACCACCGTTATATCGTTGTGTTCCCGCGCACGCTGCAATACCAGCAGCTTGGTATCGTTGTCAAACTTTTTCAGGAAGCCCAGTTTGTCTTCCATCTCCGCGTGGAGTTGGTCGATAGTCTTTATTCGCTCCGCATCACTCATACGCACCTGCCCGTCCGTCATCACGGTGGACAGCGCATCCAGGTTCTTTCCACTTTCGTTGATGAGGTTGGCATACACACGGTCCATATAACCCATCTCGTCGCTGTTCAGGTAGCCGGACGCCTTTAGCCTGGCACCGGAGTTTTTGTATTCGCTGACCAGTTGCGCCTGCGCACGGATGATCTCCCCCACTTTCTGGTATTGTTTCACCGCAGGGCTGACCAGCAGCAACCCGTCCAGGAAGTCCTTGTGCAGGTTGAAATTGCTTACACTGATGTTTTTGATGTTATTGTATCCCGTGGCGAGCGTCTGGTAACCCTGCTGCATTTCGCTGAGCATGGTTTTGAGCGCTGCCAGCTTCTGGATGTCCATTTCCAGTTGCTTCAGGGCCGCCGATTGGGCAAACCCAACCCGCACCAGCAGGACTGCTATCAAGATGGTCTTTTTCATAGCCCGTATAATTTTTTGAGGGTAGTAATATCATTTTCATCTTTTGCCCGTTGCAAACTCAGTTGAATGTTCTGGCTGTTGAATGCCCGCAGGTCAGCATAATTTTCTTCGAGCTTTTTGGAGGCAGCCTTGATGATGGCCATCCGCTGTTGATCAGTCATGCTGGTAGCAGCCAAAACAAGCATCGAATTGATTTGATTCAAGTTTTTTATACTTTCATTGGCGATCCCGGCAAATACTTTATTGATGTAGTTCAGTTCATTCGCAGTAAAGTGGTTGTCCGCATTAAACAGCGCGCTATATTTTTTTGACTCCGAAACGATCTGCGCCTGCAGCGCAATAGACGCCGTTACTTCTTTCGAGTTTGCGATCACCGGCCTGACCTCGGTGAACTCTTTAAAATAATTGGCATACAGGTCCTTTTGTTGCTCTGACAGGTCGGCGATCTCCCCGAGTTTTGTTTTGCTCAAATTGTTTTCAGCCGTTTTGACCGCATTCTGCAGCAGCAGCGTTTCATTCTGTATTTTTTGCACCTGCAGGTCCATCGCCTTGATGGCGGCTTCAATAGCCGCCTTGATGAGTTCGATCACCTGAGCATGGGAGGGCCTTGCCAAAAGAAGCATCGCCAGTATGAGGAGGAGTTTTTTCATAAGGTGTTCTCTTTGATCAGCATTTCAATTCCTTTTTCCATGCCGCCATATTTCGCAGCGTATTCCATCACCTGCAGCTTTTCAGTAGCCTCCGTCGTGTAGGCATAATATTCTTCGGGGGACAATTCGTTGCGATACACTTTCATCAGCTGGCCACCGAGGTCGATGAATACTTCCCTGTATTTCTTCGCGGGATCATTGGCGCGGTTGACGGAGAGCAGGATGGATTTCGCCTTGTCCGACATCCCCAGCACGGCCTGCAGCTCGTTGAAACGGTTCAGGAATTTGCGCATATCGGTGAGGACTTTCGTATCCGAGAGGTTGATCACCGTTTCCTTGATGATGGGCGAACTGAGCAGGTCATCTACTTCCTGGGTGATGAGCGCGGCGATGCCGTTGAACTTGCGCACCGTCTTATAGAGGTACTTGATAAAATCCGCCATGCCCGATTTGGCGATGGCGATCCAGGCTTCGTCTATGGCGAGGATCTTGCGCGCTCCCGGCAGTTTGCGCATCTTGGAGATGAACATTTCCATGATCACGAGGGTGACCACCGGGAAAAGGATGGGGTGGTGCTTCACGTTGTCCAGCTCGAACACGATGAACCGCTCGTTCAACAAATCCAAATTCTCTTCGGCGTTCAATAAATAATCAAATTCACCGCCCTGGTAGAAGGGCCGCAGGACATACAGAAAGTTGTCCATGTCGAAGTCCCGGTCCTTGACCTGCTGGCGCTTCAATATTTCTTTATAACCAGTTTCCAGGTATTCGTAAAAACTGTTGAAGCAGGGGAACGCAGGACGCGTTTCATAATATCCCTGCAGCGCATTGGACAGCGCGACGTATTCGCTGCGGTTGAAGCTTTCATTTTCCTGTTTCCACAAAGACACCAGCAGCGACTTCAGGCTTTCCTTTTTTTCCGTGTCCAGCGTTTCACCCGCAGGTATAAAGAAGGGGTTGAATCGCAGGGGCTGGTTTTCCGAATAGGTGAAATAGATTCCCTGCACGAGGCTGCACAAGCCCTGGTAGCTGTTGCCGATGTCCACTACCACGCAGTGCGCACCCTGTTCGTACAGCGTGCGCAGGATATGGTTCATCACCATGGATTTGCCGCCCCCGCTGCCGCCACAGACAAACATATTCCGGTTGGCGATCAGCCCCGTGCGCATGGGTTCATCAAAAAGGTCCACCCAGACCGGCGAGCCGCTGAGGCGTTCGGCAAACCGGATACCGCCGGTGCCCGCCCTGTAATTCGTTTCCGCATGGACTAAGCAGCTGGCCTGCTCCAAGAAAGTGTCGAAGGTCTCGTTCATAGGGAAATCCGCCTCCATGCCGGGGATGCCGGCGTACCAGATCTGCGGGGCGCCCGTGGTTTCCAGCTTGGGCATGGCATCAATCGCGGCTGCAGCAGCGGACAGCTTGTTGCCCAGTTCTTTCAGCTTGGCCTTGCTCTCATCAAACAGGAGGACATTCAAATGCACTTTCACCGGCTGCCGTTGGGCGACCGCCGCTTCATTCAGAAAATCGTTCACGCTGTCCTTGGCTACAGCGTTGGCTCGGGAGTAGGCCGAAAGTGATTGCAGGCGCAGGCGGCGGGACTCGAGCTCCTTGATCGTTTTCACGCTGTCGCCAATGAAGATGTACTGGTTGTAAATGTGGTTGCAGGGAAACAGCAGCCCCAGCGCCGTTGAAAATCCTATCGACATTTTGGAACGGTCGGTGGAATATTTTTCGTGGTCGATCCGGGGGCCGCAAAACGCAGGCAGGCCGTCCAGGTCTGCCAGCGTATACAGCGCCGCGTATTGGCCGCCGATCCTGAAATCTTCCTTGAACTGCACGTCCTTCATCATTACTTCTTTTTCGTTCGCCAGCATACAATACTGTTCAACAATTCCAGCCTTGTTAGGATGGCTGACAAGCTGATCAGCCAATAGCCTGACCAGCTTTGATCTTCCGCTCTCATTGATGACCTGGACAAACTGGCCTACCGCGTTCAGGAACTCATTCACCAGCTGGTCGTTCAAGGGATGCTCCGGGACGATGTGCCGCCTTAACAAAGAGCTGTTGATGGACGTGATCTTTTTGGTCGTGGGTTTCAGCGTGAGGAAGATTCTGCAGGCATGCTTCAATCCGGGTCTGTCAAAAAAATACCTTTCGCTGCTGTGCGATAAAAAAGACAAAGGTTCCTCGAATTTGCCAGCGTACCTTTCTTCTGTGAACCAATCCTGTTGGTGGAATATGGTGTGTTTGGGCAGGACCTTCAATGCCTTCACGAGCGCTTGGGAGCCCGTTTCAAAATCGGCAGCTGCGGAAGTGAATACCTCCGGTTGGAGCACCTCGAAACCCACCGTCACCGCACCCGCCCCGGACAGCATGCAATCCTTTTCGATGGTGTACCCTTGGAATATGTCCTTTAGTTCTTTTTCCATTGCGTAAATGTTTTCCTTGAGCTTAACTTCAATACCTCAGGTACTGCCCTGTAAGCCGCCTTTTTCATCAGGCCGTGTTCGCCGTATGTATTGCTCATTTTATATACTTTAATAAACAGTCCGGTCGCAAGCGTAAGCGTGATGACCAGGCACCCATATGTGTTACAACCAACCAGGTAGAGTACAGCGAACAAGATGAGCAGCAGCAACAGTCCCCCTCCCAGCCACCAGATCCACTGCGCCTTGAGCCCTTTGAACTCAATGGCCTTACCCATGCCCTTGTTGATGTGATATAAGGCACTCATATCCCGAAAAAAGCTTTGATAACAGTAGCCACGACAACCAGGAACACACAGGAACCGAACCAGGCCGCAGCAATCTTACCCGTGTCGTGGTCACCATGGTTCCATTTGCTATACACCTTGATCGCGCCTACCAGCCCCACCACAGCACCGATCGCATACATGAGGTCGCAGCCGGTCGCGAAATAGCTTTTCACTTTGTTGGCGGCTTCCGTGATGCCGCCAACAAAGTGAAAAGCTATTTCGCGACCGGCTGCATTACCGTCCTGTGCGAAAGCAAATGCGACCCAGACAAAAAGAGCAATAAATAATAGTATCTTCTTCATAGGATTGTTTTAAGGTTTCCAGAGCGCCGCCAGTTCCTGCGCGCTGACAGGGGCAAGGCCCATGATCTCCAGTTCATCGTGGATGAATTGACTGACCCTTGCTTCGTAACTGCTTTGTAAGGATGGGTGATGGTGTACTGCTTGCCGTAGGCTAAAAAGGAGTTCCGGCTGCACCTGGCCGGTGGCTGCGGCGCGGTGGATGGCGGCGCTTAATTCCTGCAGCAATGCAGCCAGGTCGCTAACCGGTTCAGCAACCCGGTTCTCCTCTCTTGCCAGCACCCGGTCAATATTTTTTCTGTAATACAACATGGCGATGGTGAGGTAATAAAGCACCGTAAACAGGCCGAGCGTAGTAAAATATTGAGACCAGCTGATGGAGAAAGACATGCGCTTTGCTTTTGTAGAACAAAGCTACCTGCAGGTAAAAGGGTCATTGATCCAACGAGATTAACAAAAGGAAGATATTTGTTCATCCGGATTAACCAGGCAGTAGAGTGTCCCGGAGGTATAACCAGTTGATACTCAAAAAATATTCTTTAGCGTAGTTCTACGTGGTTTTGAACAGTTAAATGAAATTATTTACCTGCCTCTTTAGTTCATAATTTTATAATTCAAACTAACCAATGACAAGGGGTTGTATAATAATATGTTTTACCCTTCTTATGTCGGCAGCTCATAGCCAGGCACCTTCATTCCAGCTTACATCTGCTATTTCTTATACTACTCCAATCGCAAAGAACAACTATGAGGTAATTATTGTTACCGTAAAAAATCTAGGTGCCTCAACCACTGTTGATTTTGAATGCGATCTGGATAATACCAATGGGAGTTTCAACCAGGTAATAGCAAAAATATGTAGCCAAACTTTCGCCGCAGGTGCTTCAAAAACTTTGACTTTTAATTCTTCCTCCTCCACGGATTATAACCCGATAAGCGCAGCTCCTGGTAATTATATAGTCAACCTGATCGTGTCATCCATTTCCTCACCCAATTGTCCAGCCTGTGGAACGAAAGTATCGTCCTGCATTTCCAATGTGCAAGCAGGCAGCTACTCGAACCCGGTTAATTTAACTGTAACAGGAAGTTGCACGCCTACATCTCCTTCCACCTGTACAGCTTCCATGGGAAGTCCTGCAAATGGCACCCAACACCATATCAGCCTTTCCTGCTCAACCGTCGCCGGTGTTGATGGTTATTCATTTGAGAGTTCGTCTGATGCTTCCAATTGGTCCATATTAGGTAGCGGCACATTGACCAACTATGATGTAAATACTGGCGACAATCCCAATACTGCATATTATTACCGTGTCAGAACATATTGCGGTTCAACATACAGCAGCTATAAAACTGCTTCCGCCTATCCCATTTATACGGCATGTGATGTCCCCGCAACACCAACCGTGAACGGTGCTACCTCTTCCTCTTTAAAGATAGCTTTGAATGCCGAGACGCCAGTCGCCAACCCCGGCATTACTACTTATGCGATCTATTGTACGACAACCAGCAAATATGTTCAATCAAATGGCTCACTAGGCAGTTCAGCCCTTTACCAATCCAAATCAGCATGGGGAACTACAACCGTTTCTGGGCTTTCAGCAAACACCAATTATTGCTTTTACGCCCTGGCTCAAAATTCGCAAAATGACATAAGGTCAAATTCTTCCAATTCAGCTTGCGGCACAACAGCTGCAGGTCCTGGTTGCAGTTATTCTATTTCTCCCACTTCCAGTTCCGTTTCAAGTTCTTCCGGTAGTGGCAGTATCACAGTGAGTGCTTCTGCCGGTTGTAGCTGGACGGCCGTATCCAATAATATAAGTTGGCTGACTATAACAGCAGGAAACAGTAGTACCGGTACAGGAAATGTCAACTATTCATACACTGCAAATGGATCAGCTGCCAGGAGCGGAACGATCACTGTTGCCGGAACTACATTCACTATTACCCAGGCCGGCGCAGGTTGCACTTACGGGATATCTCCAACTTCAGCATCTCCAACGTTTTCAGCGGGAAGCGGCGCGGTATCGGTCACCGCAGATGCCGGATGCAACTGGACGGCCGTATCGAATAATACCAGTTGGCTGACAATAACAGCAGGAAGCAGTGGTACCGGCAACGGCAGTGTCAATTACTCGTACACTGCAAATGGGACCGCCTCCAGAACCGGCACAATCACAATTGCCGGATATACATTCACTATTACCCAGGCTGGTGCGAGCTGCACTTACGGCATATCTCCAGCTTCCGTTTCTCCAACATCTTCAGCAGGAAGTGGCAGCATATCGGTCACTGCAGATGCAGGATGCAGTTGGACCGCCGTATCAAATAATACCAGTTGGCTGACCATAACAGCAGGAAGTAATGGTACAGGCAACGGTAGTGTCAGTTACTCGTATACTTCAAATGGAACAACCGTCAGAACGGGCACAATCATTGTGGCCGGTTATACTTTCACCGTCAACCAGTCTGGAACTGCACCGCAGCCCACTATATCCATCGCTTCTTCTGTAATTCCACCCTGGCAAAGGCAGGGAGATGCATTCAGTGGTTCTATTACAGTTGATTTAAGTCATGCTGGTTCTTCGCCGTCCTGGCATATCGAAGCCGATGCGTTTGATGCTAATAATATTTATCAGGGACCTATAAATATTGGGCAGGGAACAACAACAACCAGTATTTCATTTACATCCAGTCAGGTCAGCACGTATATTCACGCTGGCTGGCATTTCAATTGGAATGCAGTACTGGAAAGTAATAGCAATTTTGCCACTGCTACTCTACAAACCAGTATAATAGAAAGTAAATGGGATAACAAAAATGTTGTTTATTTCAATCAAACTGGGAATGATTTCAAAATCCCATTGAGATATGATCCGAATGCAACATCCATTTCCATCTATTTTTCTAGGGACAACTCGGTATCTGATGTAGGCTCCTTGGATAATTTAGTCACTGGGACTCCGTCTTCGATTTATTTAAATGGGAATAGTAACCCATATGTGGTCTTGCAAAATAATTCGGTACTTCAGACCACTGTTTCAAATATTAAGAATGTTTCTCCTGGAATATTTTCATATTTGGTGGTATATAATAATGGGAACAATACCCCGCCCGAAACAGGAACATTTGACCTAGTTAAAATTGGTAGGATACTGAATGGCAATCCTAACAGCAGCCACGTAGTGGTTTTTGTGGCGGGACTTAAAAATACTTTGGAAAACGATATAATAAGTTTAGATGGAAACTCTCAAAATCCAGACTCCAAACAATCCTTCTCTCTCGCTTCTTACATACGCTTCAATTCAGGGTATGATACTTGGTACATTGCCCAAAGCAATGAAAACAGTGTTGTAAGCAACGCATATAATCTGGGGATTGCCCTGGATTCTATAGAGGCCCTTTGTCATGCTAATTTTAATAGTGCATCTGCTGAAATTGATTTGGTAGGGCATTCCAAGGGGGGATTGGAAATACGTGCATTATTAGGTTCCAACTCGTCCACAGCTGGCTTCCTAACCCAATCTCTTTCAGGTGGCAGCTACAATTTTTCAAGTTCCCTGATTTCGCCGTATGTAAAGAAGGTTGTTTTTCTGGATGTTCCGCACTGGGGTGCCAAAGGGGCCGTTCCATATAGTGTATTTAACTATAGCCCTGCTGTTTTTGATCTGTATCCCACCAGTGTGATAATTCAATATCTAAACAGTGGTCAAGTGTCTATCCCTAGTAGTGTTGCCGATTGTTTAAATCTTTCAGGATTTTATTCAGCTGATGTATTACAGGATGGAGCTGTGCAATTAACCGAAAGTGAAAACCCGAAGATTAATCACAGTTATATACAATTTTATCAAAACGATCCGAGGTTTTGGTCTTCTTATCCACTCATTAATTACACTGCTGATTTTTCATCACTTTTGCATACTCATATACACCGAAACTATATTTTATCGAGTCAGGGAGAGTGCACACAACTTAATCCCAATTTGAATAAAATTTTAGATTTTATCCAAGGATATTCTACTGGAACATGTATGAGGAACGGGACAACCTTTCAAATATCACTTAAAGGCTCTATTTTATCCGGAGCTGGTGTGATGGCAAAAGGATATGCAGATACTGGTTTTCATAATGTAGGAATATCAGATGAAAATGGAAACATTATTGCGGACCTTTTTAACGCTTTTTCTATTAATGATTCACTAAAGATCGATTGTCCAGGCTATGAAACTTTATTGCTTGCAGTTGATTCGGCAGTCATCTCATCCGGCAAAATTGAGGTAAGCATGTTAAGATCAACTACTCCGACTTCAAAGATTCAACACCCTGCAATAAGCCTGATTAATCATAGCCCAATTACATCAGATAGCACTATTAATCTAAATGTCACATCCCAGAACGCAATAAGCTATCAAGTGAATAACCCTATAAGTCAAGATACAGCGTTCGCATTACTCAATCTGAATAACAATAGTTTTATAACAAGCTTAAATGTGGGATATAATCGTATTGTTGTAAGGATGATCGGCCTTCAAGACACCGTGGCTCTTTCAAAAGAGATTTATTATTGGCCTGACACCTTAATGAATCAGAATTGCTTTACTGTATATATCAATGCCGATTCATCAAGTTTTGGCACCAATCTATACCTCAACAATCAATTCGTAAAGCAAGTTTATAAAGTGCATGATAGTATTAATGCCCAAAAGGGTATCAATACTTTAAAGTTTACAAAATCCGGATATACAGATTCGTTAATCACCATCGATTCATCTACTACTATCAACCTTTCCCTCCAGCTATTCCCCCATTCCTATTCATCACTAACAGATAGCAGCATCATCAATTTCCAGGCACAAGGCAAAGTTCAGTACCGCAAAAGTGTTACCGTAATGGACAGCACCATGGGAGATATTATATCGATGAAGCAGTATGATGATAACTTTCAGGGAAAAGGACTGATTCCCAAAAGCCGAAAATTTGAATTCAGACGCCTCACTGCCAACTCCTCCGGAATACGTTTTACAGCGGCACTTGATCAAATTGAAAACCTGTCCAGAGACAGTATCTATTTATTAAATATCTACAACGATAGCTCCTTTACAAAAATCGCCTTCGACTCTAGTGGTGTAGTAGCTGAATACGATTCTATGGTACAAAAACTGGCCTATAATTTTATCGATTTCAATAGGGGTGCAGCATCAAAAGAAGCGCTGGTAATAATGAAAAAACAAGCACCGGTGGTAAAAAACATTACCGCGGTCAGCGTAAACGAGAACGATACATTGAAAATTGCATTATCAAGCCTTTTTGCCGACCCGGATTCCCTGCATAATGATATGAGTTTCAGGGTTACGAGTTCTTCCGCTCAATTAAATACGCAGATTGTGGGCGATTCTGTTATATTGATGCCGATCAACTGCTGGAACGGTGCCGCCTCCTTCACATTACAGGCGCAACACGATAGTTTGTGGCGAAGCAACTCAGTGTCTCTAAATGTTATTCCTGCCCCCAATCCAGTCATCAACAGTATAGGCCCTACCTCTTTTTGCCAGGGAGCGAGCGTCCGTTTAACTTCAAGTGCCGGTAAAAGCTACTTGTGGTCGAATACCTTGACCACGCAATCTATCAACGTATCACAAAACGGAAGCTATTCTGTCACCGTAACTGACTTTCACAACTGCAACAGGGTTTCCCAGCCGGTTACCATTACAGTTCTGCCTTTGCCCCAGGTGAATGCGGGTCCGAGTAAGTCGATGTGTTATGGTGATACCGTTTCGATCGGTTCAAACCCGGTTTCAGGAAGCATATATAGCTGGATACCGGCGACAGGATTGAGCAACGCCGCAATATCGAATCCATTGGCAAGCCCGCCGGCAACACTGAATTATAAATTAAAGGTCTCTGGCACCAACGGTTGCACTGATTCGGCAGTGCTTTCAATCATCGTTAACCCTTTGCCCATAGTTGCTGCAGTCACGAACGCTTCTGTTTGCTATCAAAGCTCAATAACGATTGGAAGTTCCCCTCTTGAAGGTAATAGCTATACCTGGACACCCGCAACTGCTTTAAATAGTACGAATATCTCTAACCCCATTGCTAGCCCTCTCTCAGATATTATCTATACGCTTAAAGTGACGAATAGTTATGGATGTTCTGCTACAGGAAAGACCTTTGTAAAAGTCAATTCATTGCCTATTGTTTCCGGAGGGTATAATGCGGCTATAAAAAGCGGTTCGTCAGTGGAAATTGGAGGCACCCCCACAGCGTCCGGAAATTCCCCGTTTACCTATAGCTGGACTCCTGCCAATAGCTTAAACTCTGGTGTTCTTTCAAATCCATCGGCTTCCCCTCTGAAAACAACGCTTTATACCGTGGCCGCTATTGATAAAAATGGCTGTACCGATTCGAGCAGTGTATCGGTGTATGTTATCCCTAAAGGTGATAAATTTATTGCTTACCCCAATCCTACAACGAGTCTTACAACTGTTATCGGGGCTAATGTGGAAAACGGCAATTGGAATATTAGCATTGTTAACCCTTCTGGCAAGCGCATAAGAACATACAAAACGGAGGCGATAAATAACACGCTGCTTTATCAGTTTTCAATGAGTGATTTACCGACAGCCACATATTTTATAGTTTTTGAAAACAATGATTCAAGAAATACTGTCAAGGTAATTAAGGGAAATTAACCGCATTATAAAACTAGTTCCAGAGAGGTCCATCTATATCTTTTTTCCACGACCGGGCCATAGGCGCTTTTTTGGCAGCAACGAATTTTTCTCAGCATTAAGCTCTTGGGATGGGGATAGCGTGGGTTTGCGTATGTCAGGGAGCTGAAGTTTTTCCAAGTTTTGTTTCAATCCTGGTAATTCTTCATTTACAACGCCGAAAATCACTTCATAGTCTATGCCTTCATAGTTATGAATAATTCGGTTGCGCATGGTGGTCATATCCTTTCCGGATGGGCATTTCGAAAATCAGCGCTGATTTTATCGGAAGCTTCCCCCATTATTTCTAGCGACCTGGTAACTGTATGCTCCAGGACGAAATCGGAGGCAAGGTCCTCAAGCGTCTTTCCTTCCATGACAAGAAGAATTCGACCCAGTTCCCGGCGAATATGCTGCAGC
>Ga0206972_1084_pt1 | contig 23311 bp, 16 predicted proteins | sample Alteio_BWOrgHeat_86_FD_152925 | JGI IMG/M metagenome (GOLD analysis project Ga0206972, IMG submission 152925) | Enriched cells from forest soil in Barre Woods Harvard Forest LTER site, Petersham, Massachusetts, United States -... | ecosystem: Environmental > Terrestrial > Soil > Temperate forest >...
GTACACCACCAGCAGGTTTTCATCTGCGAAGCTGCCCAGGAACTCGCCTTTTTCTTCGGTATTGAGACGGCCGAATTTATTGTCGAACCAGAGCTTGCGCCCGGCCAGCGTGCTTTTACCCGCTTCTTTCAGTTTTACAGACTTGATGGGATATTTGGTCACGATATTGCCCATACTGCTCCGGCCCTTGATCTCCAGTTCCTCGAAGTAGAAGTCGAGTTCCTTATTGCGCGCGGTGCAATTGGGGCTTAGTATGATCCTTACCACCTCGGCTTCTCCATTCGGATTAACGGTCAGGTGGTGCACCTTGCTCTTATCGTTTCCGCGGGTCAGGTCATATTCCTTGTCACGCGTAACGCCCGTAATATTGAAGCGCTTCGCATAGCTGACACCCTTTCCGCCATCGGTATAGATCATATTATAAGTCGTACGTTCATCGTTCCTCGTAAATACACCGGCATGGATGATGTCTTTCCCGATAAACACTTTCTCACCCACCTTCACCACCTTCATAGTGCCGCGGCGGGTGAACACGATGATGTCATCGAAATCCGAACATTCCACTACGAACTCGTCTTTTTTCAGGCTGGTACCGATAAAGCCCTCTTCGCGGTTCATGTACAGCCGGGTATTGGCCATGGCCACCTGCTGCACTTTGATCGTTTCAAACGGGCGGATCTCGGTGCGCCGCATGCGGTCCTTCCCGTATTTTTTCAGGAGATTTTCGAAATATGCAACTGCATAGTCCGTCAGGTGTTCGAGGTCGAACTTCACCTGTTTCATGTCTGCCTCGATCGCTTTGATCTGTGCATTCAACTCGTCGATATCCAGTTTGTAAATGCGCCGAACAGGCTTTTCTGTCAGCTTCAGCACGTCTTCCCTGGCAACTCCACGTTTCAGCTGCTTCCGGAACGGAACAAATGCCTTTTCGATCGCCGAGATCACTTTCTCCCAGGTCTCGTGCTTTTTTTCCAGCTCCTTGTATATCTTCTCTTCAAAGAATATTTTTTCCAGTGAGGTATAGTGCCATTTATCTTCCAGTTCACCCAGCCTGATCTGCAGTTCCCTGTTCAGCAGGTCTTTTGTCTTTTCGACAGATGTTTTCAGCAGTTCCGTCACACCCACGAACCGGGGAACATGGTTGTCGATGATACACGCATTCGGTGAGATGCTTACTTCGCAGTCCGTAAAAGCGTACAGCGCATCGATCGTGATATCGGGTGAGATGCCGGGCGCCAGGTCCACCTGCAGTTCCACATGCTCTGCGGTTACATCGATTACCTTTTTTATCTTGATCTTTCCCTGGTCATTCGCCCTGGTGATACTGTCTGCCAGGGTGGATGTTGTTACCCCATAGGGCACGCTGCGGATGACAAGCGTTTTCTTATCCAGTTCCTCTATTACCGAGCGTACTTTTATCCGGCCACCGCGTTCCCCATCATTATAACCGTTTACATCGATCATTCCGCCCGTGAGAAAGTCCGGGTACAGTTCAAACCGGCGCCCTTTCAGGTATTTGACCGCCGCCTCGCAGATTTCGCAGAAGTTGTGCGGCAGTATTTTGGTAGACAGTCCCACGGCAATGCCTTCCGCACCCTGCACCAGGAGCAGCGGGAACTTCATGGGCAACGTAACCGGTTCCTGCTTGCGCCCATCATAGCTCAACTGCCAGTGCGTGGTCTTGGGATTAAAGGCCACTTCCAGTGCGAATTTGGAAAGGCGGGCCTCTATATAACGGGGCGCTGCCGCGTCGTCGCCGGTCCGCGCATCACCCCAGTTACCCTGCGTATCGATCAGCAGGTCTTTCTGCCCCATATTCACCAGTGCCTCGCCGATACTGGCATCGCCATGCGGATGGTACTGCATGGACTGACCGATGATATTCGCCACTTTGTTGTAGCGCCCATCGTCCATTTCTTTCATGGAATGGAGGATGCGCCGCTGCACCGGTTTGAGGCCATCCTCCACGGCGGGCACGGCGCGCTCCAGTATTACATAGGAAGCATAGTCGAGGAACCAGTTCTTATACTGCCCCTGTACGCCGCTCTCGTTTTCAAAAACCCTGTTCTCCGCTTTCTGTTTCGCCATAAAAAATAAATATTCCCGTGGGAATGTGTGATGGTAGTAAGGGGGAGGACGTCTCTCCTATTCACTCTCTTCCAAAGGGACGGCGGTGCCCGCCTTCCTTATCTCGATCTCCTTCCAGCCTTTGGACCAATCGCCTGTTATCTCGATGCGACCCGAAGCCGCCAGCTCGCGCAACCGCCATACCACGAACACATCGCCCGTTTTCAGTTTCAGTTTTGAAAAAATGAATTGCAGTATCTTATGCAGTTTCTGTGCCTCGCCCGTTACTGCGCTTAGAATATCACTGTCGAAATAGCTGATCTCTTTGCCTGCTATCTTTTTGCCGCCCTCGAGTATGCGCACGCCTGCATTTTCGGTACAGATGCGTTTCCATTCGTCAGGGTCTATTTCCAGTTCGCTCAGCGTGACCAGCCGTTCGAGTTTTTTTGCTTTCAGGAACTCGCTGGGCTGTATCTCATGCAATGCAGAGGGATAAAAAATACTGCCTTTTTCGTTGATAAAGGGCAGGTTATTCAGGTACAGCACGTGCACGCGGCCATAGAATTCCTTCAGTTGGCTGATGAGCCAATAGTAGCCGCATACGTCATGCGCGTTCTGCCCCATCCAGATCCACAGTTTCTCTTCGCTGTTCTCCTGCAGGCGTTCGACCAGCTGCCCGGCAAGTTTCGGATCGTCCACCGTATTAAGGGATGCCATATAAGGCGAGTATTCGAGCAGTTGCCGCCACCAGTCGCGCCGCTGTTCAGCACCGTCGCCGAAAATATCGGCAAGCGGGCCTACTGCCAGGTCATCTGCCACCTGTACCACTTCGCCGCGCAGTGCTTCATCCAGTTCAATAGCCGCCTTCAGCACGTCAACATCGGCTGCCTGGAAAACAATATGTATCATATCACCCAAAATGATTGTTATAAAATATTGTATGCTAGCTCTCTACCAGGTCCAGTTCCACGCGCAGGTTGCCGATGATGAAATCCTGCCGCTGCGGCGTGTTCTTTCCCATATAATATTCCAGCAGTTGCTGGATGTGATCTCCCTGTTCCAGGATCACCGGTTGCAGGCGGATGTCGTCCCCGATAAACCTTCCAAACTCGCCCGGCGATATTTCGCCCAATCCCTTGAAGCGGGTGATCTCGGGTTTGTTGCCCAGTTTTTTCACCGCGGCCTGCTTTTCAGTTTCGTCGTAACAATAGATCGTTTCCTGCTTGTTGCGCACGCGGAACAGCGGGGTTTCGAGGATGAACACGTGCTTTTGCTTCACGAGGTCAGGGAAGAACTGCAGGAAGAAAGTCATCAGCAGCAGCCTGATATGCATCCCATCCACATCGGCATCGGTGGCGATCACGATGTTCTTATACCGGAGCCCTTCGAGGCCGTCTTCGATGTTCAGGGCATGCTGGAGGAGGTTGAACTCTTCGTTCTCGTATACCACTTTCTTGGTCATGGAAAAGGAGTTCAGTGGTTTGCCGCGCAGGCTGAATACTGCCTGGGTGTCTACATTCCTTGACTTGGTGATGGAACCGCTGGCGCTGTCGCCCTCCGTGATAAAGATGGTGGTCTTGTTCTGCTGTTCGATCATCTCTTCGCGGTTCCGCGCCGGAAGTTCATCGTTAAAATGCACCCGGCAGTCGCGCAGTTTCTTGTTATGGAGGTTGGCCTTTTTTGCGCGCTCATTGGCGAGCTTTTTGATCCCGGCCAGTTCTTTTCGTTCGCGCTCACTCTGTTCTATTCGTTTCCGCAACGCATCTGCAACCGTTGGATTGCGATGGAGGTAATTGTCCAGCTCCCTGGCCAGGAACTCTTCCACGAACTTGCGCATAGACAGACCGCCTTCGGAAACGGTTTGCGAGCCGAGCTTTGTTTTGGTCTGGCTTTCGAAGACCGGTTCCTGCACCCTTACTGAAACCGCGGCCACGATGCTTTGCCGGATATCCGCAAAATCATAGTCTTTCTTGTAATAGTCACGCACCACTTTTACATAGGCCTCCCGGAATGCCTGTTGATGTGTACCTCCCTGGGTGGTATACTGGCCATTGACAAAAGAAAAAATGTCTTCCCCGTAATCATTGTTGTGCGAGATGGCCACTTCAATATCATCGCCCTTCAGGTGAATGATCGGGTAACGCAACTCGTCGGCATTGGTCTTGTGCTGCAATAGGTCCAGCAGGCCGTTCTTGCTCATGAAGCGCTTGCCATTGAAATTGATGACAAGTCCCGCATTCAGGTAGCAGTAGTTCCAGAGCTGGTTATTGATGTAGTCATAGATGAAATGGTAGTTGCGGAAAACGGTCTCATCTGCAATAAATGAAACCAGGGTACCATTCTCTTCGGAAGTTTTTGCCTCTTTTTGATCTTTTGTTAAGACGCCCCTTTCGAATTCGGCCGTCTTTTCTTTTCCTTCGCGGAAAGAGGTCACCTTAAAATAGCTGCTGAGCGCATTCACCGCTTTCGTGCCCACGCCGTTCAGTCCCACACTTTTCTGAAAGGCTTTACTGTCGTATTTGGCACCGGTATTGATCTTGCTGACCACGTCCACCACTTTACCCAGCGGTATTCCACGGCCATAGTCGCGGATGGAAACGGTCTTCCCTTCCACCTCGATGTCTACATGCCGGCCAAAGCCCATGGTATGTTCGTCGATACAATTATCGATCACCTCTTTCATCAGTACATAGATCCCATCGTCCGGGGCGCTCCCATCGCCCAGCTTGCCGATGTACATCCCCGGCCGCAACCGGATATGTTCCTTCCAGTCGAGGGTCCTGACGTCGTCTTCCGTGTAATTTCCTTGTTGTTTCGCTTCGGCCATTGTTGAGTGATATGATGTCGTCAATCCGTAACCCGCAAATCTAACCTGCCCGCCCGGTCGCAAATTTTTCTTTTTTCTACACAGCACAATTGAATGTGGATAACAAAAGACTTCTGCTGATTTTTCAAACATTTCCCGTAAGGCACTGAAAATGAAGAACAGTGTGCCCTGGCAGGCATTTCTTATTTTGCACCCGCAATGTTAGAGACCGATCTCCTGGTGATAGAAAATGCCGCCCTCGGGAAGGAGCCCGAGAACCTCCGTTTCCGGGAGTTTTTGTCTGATTACGGTAATGAGGATGTGGACGCGGCGGTATTCCGGCTGAACGACACGGTTTCGGCGGCGATCGACTGCACCAGCTGCGGCAACTGCTGCCGGAGCCTGATGATCAACGTCAGCGATACAGACGCCTCGGCGCTGAGCGCCCACCTGGGGATGACCAGGGAGCTCTTCGAAGAGAAATACGTGGAAAAAAGCCCCGGCGGACGCATGGTCGTGAACCGCATACCCTGCCATTTCCTGGAGGGAAACCGCTGCAGCGTCTACGAGCATCGATTCAGTGGCTGCCGCGAATTCCCCGCACTCCACCTGCCAGGATTCAGGGAAAGACTTTTTACTACATTCATGCATTATTCGCGCTGCCCGATCATTTTTAATGTGGTGGAAGGATTGAAGAAGGAAATGGGGTTCGAACAGCCCTGAACAAACCGATAAAAAAACATATGCCGATGCTCACCCGAATTTTTTCTTTACTGCTTCTGATGGTGGCTGTTGTCACCGGCGGCACGCAACCTGTTGTTCAGCCCCTGTCTACCGATCACCGGAGCAGCCTGCGTGGATTGAGCGTTCCCGATGACCGCACGGCCTGGGCCAGCGGCAGCGGCGGCGCCGTTGCACGTACTACAGATGGCGGAAGGACCTGGCGGTGGATCAAGGTTCCGGGCTATGAACGCCGCGATTTCAGGGATATAGAGGCCTTCGACTCGGCTACGGCCATCATCATGGCGGTGGACGGTCCGGGTGTGATACTAAAGACAACGGATGGCGGCATCAGTTGGCGCAAGGTATTTGAGGACAGCACCGCCGGGATCTTCCTGGATGCGATGGCCTTTAAAGGCCAAACTGGTGTGGTAATCGGCGATCCCATAAATGGCGAGCTCTACCTGAGGTATACGACTGATGGAGGCGACAACTGGGTTACCCGGAAACCGGGCGGCAATCCTGTGAAACCGGTAAAAGGCGAGGCGTTGTTTGCCTCCAGCGGCACCAACATTGCTTTCGGCATGGATGTAAGAGACATATTTTTCGTTACCGGTGGTACCCGGTCGGGGTTTTATGTGGAGAACCGCTCATCCTTCAAACTGCCACTGGTGCAGGGGCAGGAATCGACGGGTGCCAATTCCCTGGCCATCTCGGGGATGAACATGATCGTGGTGGGCGGAGATTTCGCCCATGATACAGACAGTACCGGCAATTGCGCCGTTTCAGCAGATTATGGCGGAAGCTGGCATACACCCCAGCAACCACCGCATGGCTATCGCTCCTGCGTGATCTATACAGATGCCCGCAACCTGGTCAGCTGCGGCACTTCAGGGATCGATATATCGGCCGATGGCGGAAATACCTGGCAGCTGGTATCGCGGGAGGGCTTCCATGTGTGCCAGAAAGCCAAAAAGGGAACGGCGGTGTACCTGGCCGGGAGCGGCGGCCGCATCAGCCGGCTGAATTTTCAATAATGATTAAACCCGCCGGCCAACGGGCGGTCTATTGTCCTTTACAGCATTCGTTTTGGGTTTTGGGTAAAAGGACGCCGCCTGGCGTCCTTTTTTGTCATTTTGCCAGTAAAAAAGATTTGCATGAATGTTGCACTGCAGTAGCAAATGGAACCAACCAAGAAATTTCAGGCGATCATACACTTCACGATGGACGATGATTTCATGTCTGTCGTGCCCCCGCATCGCACCTATATCAACTACCTGATCAACAAGGGCGTGATCGATACGTATGCGGTAAGTATGGAAACACAGACCTGCTGGATCACCATGAATGCCATTTCCAAGGCGGAGGCGGACCAGTTGCTGGCAAAATCGCCGTTGTACAAATACTGGACCTACGAGATCGAGGAACTGTTTGTATATGACAGCCAGCAGTACCGGCTTCCGACGCTGCAACTGAACTAAAAAAGTTTTTGACCGATGGTATTCTGCCCCTATTTTTGCACTCCTCAAACAAAGGGAGCATAGCTCAGCTGGTTTAGAGCATCTGCCTTACAAGCAGAGGGTCCGCGGTTCGAACCCGTGTGCTCCCACATAATAATCAAGCAGTTAAACAGTAAGCCGTTTAGCTGCTTTTTTATTTGTACCAGACTCTCATAAGATATACACTGCCTGTGCTGGATTATTTTTAATGTGCACAAACCGATCAATTTCACCATGTTATTCCGAGGCAAAGTGACCCGCTTTTTTATTGGCAAAAATTGCGTGAACTTCATTTCTTGAAGATGCAATTGCCGGGTACAGTGAATTCCTAACTTTATCCCATGAAACAAATAACACTATCGGTAATTGCTTTTTTGGTCATTGGCGTATTGCACGGCCACTGCCAAAAGTTAGAACGAGGGGATTCCGATAAAATTTCTGATATTTTACCCGAGATTTTAGGAGAAAAAAAGACGTTTAAAAATAGCGAATTCATTGCCGACATTCTTCAGGTAAGGTCTAAGGATTTAATGAGTACTCCTGCTAATCCGGGCCACGAATTATTCGATATGCTATACATTAGCATGTCGGAATATGACGAATATCCGACAGTGAAGATTTATAAAATTACACACATTTGCTGCGTAGAGAATTTGCGGATTTCGGAAAAGGATAAATCGACAGCCTTGTTGCAGTTTACCTCACTCAAAAAAGAATATACGTATCTGTTGGACGGGAAAGGCCTTAGTGTAAAAAGGGTTAACTGACCCTCGCATCTTCTCAAAAAAAGCCGCCCTCGTGGGCGGTTTTTTTGTATCAAGGATGCAATTGCAGCAATTGGGCTGACGAACAGCGTTTTCCGTTTGTCAAAATCCTTGCTGGAAAATATGAATAAAATATACATTTAATTCCGACTATAAAACGGTATAAAGAAAAATATCATGGTAACACGCCGCAAGTTCCTGCAAAGCTTCTTCATTGTATCCACGATAACATTAAATAAAGGCTGGGCAACCAAGGCCCGCAGGCCGGCCACTGAGCGCCGGGACCTCTTTCCACAGGGTGTGGCATCCGGCGACCCCACCCCCAACAGTGTCATTCTGTGGACGAGGCGCCCGCCGATAAAAGGCAGTTCAACCAGTAAGCTGGTTGTTGAAATTGCGACAACCCCTGAATTCACTAGAATCCTGGCAGTGGGTACCGCGAATGTCAGTGCTGATTCGGATTGGACATGTCGTTTCCTGGCTAAAGACCTCAAGCCCAACCGTGAGTACTGGTACCGTTTTATTGATGACCACGGTTTCGCCAGCCGGGTGGGTCGTACCATTACGGCAATCCCCAACGATTCAGATGCAGCCGTTCGTTTTACGTTTGTATGTTGCCAATGCCCTAACGAAGCTGGCCTGAATGCATACCGGAAGATGATCTTCGAAGATGAGGCACGCCCGAAGGACCAACGGCTGAATTTTGTACTGCACCTGGGCGATTTTATTTATGAGGTCACCTGGTATGCCGAAGACAATCCGAATGGAAACCGCGGCCGCCGCATCAGGAATCTGTACAAGTTCCCGCAAGGCCGGAAGGTCAGCAATTTTCATCTGCCGGTTACCCTGGAGGATTATCGTACCCTCTACCGTGCGTACCTCGAAGACCCCGACTTACAGGATGCCCGTGCGCGCTGGCCTTTTGTCTGTGTCTGGGATAACCACGAATTTGCATGGGCCGGGTACCAAAGCCAGTATGTGGCAGGAGGTGGCTTCAGCGCCCCCGCACAAAACCAGAAGATATCCGCCAACCAGGCCTGGTGGGAATTCATCCCTGCCCAGGTAACACAGCCCGGTAATCCCAGGCTCGAACATTTCACGCGTCCGGCGGTGGTAGATACACCCCTGGGGAACTTCGATGAGGATGGGCTTTCAGAAGAACCCAATAACCTGCTGGCGATCCACAGCCTGAAAATCCAGCGGGTACAGCGCTGGGGTAAAAATGTTGATTTGCTGCTCACCGACCATTGGTCATTCCGTTCCCCGGACCTGTCGACCGATGATTTTGATGCGCCGGGGTATCCCAGGGTCTCCCCGCAAATACCTTTCGAGATCATGAATTATGGCCGTCACTATAATGGCGACAAACCGCCGGCTACCATTCGTTTCAATGGCAAGGACCTCCCGAACCCCACAAAAGATGTTTATGCCCAGACTTACCTGGGGCGTGAGCAAAAAAAATGGTTCATGGAACAGCTCGGCGCTTCCACTGCCCGCTGGAAGATCTGGGGTCATTCTTTTGGCACCATGGAACTGCGAAGCGATTATCAAAACCTGCCCGGCGAACTCGGCAGCGGATGGCCCAAAGATTCCGGGTATGCGGTCATAGACAACCGGTTCCTTCGTGATAAAGACGAGATATTCGATTTTATACGCGACCAGAAGATCGCCGGTTTTTGTGTAGTGGGAGGCGACCGTCATGCGTTTTATGCGGGCTTAGCTTCCAAATCGATGCCACCCAAGCCATACGAGCCACTGGGCGTGGAATTCATTACCGGATCCATATCGCAGCAGACCATTTTCGAAGTGTTGGAAGTAACCATGTCCAAAACCCATCCGAAGCGCGTGCTGCACCTGATTGATCAGCCCGATGGCACAGTGATCCCTTCCATGAACGTTACCGCTATGCACGGGGTGCTTTCGACCCTGAAGCTGAAGGAGACCGGGGATATGGAGCAGGCCCGTGCCGTACGCAATCCCGAGGTTGCACCGCACTTGTCTTTCCTCGACCAGGGTGGCCATGGCTATGGTTTGGTCACCGCCACTTCCGATCAGCTTTCGGTTGAGTTCGTATGTATCCCGCGGCCGCTGGAACGCAGCGAACGTCCAGATGGTGGTCCTTTGGTCTATCGTGTTGTGCATCGCACACGCTTATGGAAGGCGGGCGAGACACCTAAGCTTGAGCAGGAAATTCTTGAGGGCAACCCGCAGTATTGCATCTGAGTTACTACTTCCGAATGATGCTTCCAAACCCCCAGGAAACCCTGGGGTTTTCTTGTGATATCGGCCGCAAACAAGGCGTTTTTCTTCTCTTGAACAAATTGTCAAATTTCGCCAACGACTTAGGGGGTAGACTTCACTATTTTCGGAATTCACCGTATCCCGGGATCGCACCGGAATTTATTCATGTATTAAACTCAAAATATGCGCTTCGTAGTTATTGCTTTTTTTTGCCTTTCGGCCTGCCTGCAAAGTTTAGCCGGTCGGCCCATTTCAGGCCGTTTGAAAAACCCACCGGCTAAACCGCTAACGCTAATAACAAAGTTTGACTGGATGCCCGATGGAAAGTCGATGATCGTTCAGGGTGCAGCAAATACCGGGGCGGGTACGATGACGATGCCCCAGTTTTGTGTTTACAGGTTTGATTTGACCACTTCAAAAACAGAACTGCTGATCGCAGATGCCGCCCAACCGGCGATTTCCCCTGATGGCACGCTGATCGCATATTCCAAAAAATCAAATACACCCGAGCACGGTAATACCGGGGACCTGTATGTTTATAATATCGTAACAAAACAAAACACTTTGCTGTTGGCAGGTTCTGCGGCCAGCGTGGAATCAAGCCCTTCATGGTCACCTGCGGGCGATAAGCTGGTTTATAATTCCCAGCATGGTTCCATAATCGATATTAAAGTGATAGACATCCATACGAAAAATACTTCAAACGTCTTTAAAGACAATACTTACCGGTGCTATGAACCCAAATGGGCACCTGCAGGCAATAAGATTGTCTATTACCAGGAAAAAGGAGATAACCACGACCAGGTCTATCTTACAGATGAAACCGGCTCATTTTTTATGAACCTCACAAATGATTCAACGGTCCACAACTACTATTGTTCCTGGATAAACAAAGACCAGGTACTGTTTACGGATCAAACAAAAGGCGGTCTCTGGCTGGTAAGCCAGACAGGCAAAAAAATAAAAATGGAAGGCATACCGGCAAATGTCTTCTATTCCAAATACAGTGAGGCAGCACACACGATCGCTTATCTGACGCAAAGGCCTGAAAGCAATTTTATACTATACGATACCGTGAATAAGACATCCCGGCAAATAAAGATAGAAGTAGATTGATGTTTTTTCGATCTATCGGTGTTTTCAGCTTAAAACCTCGGGCACACGACTGAATTCTTTGTGCTATTATCCCGATCGAGGAACCCGATATAGGACACCGACAGTTCAAACCCGCCCAGGCCCTGGCTGGCCGTCCGCAGCGTGGAAATATTCGCATCGTAGCTGATCGCAATTGAATACGGGTGATAGTCGAGCTTCACCACCGGGATGAACGCATCGTTCCAGCGCAGGTAAGCGCCCAGGTGCAACTGGTAATCGGGCCGGTCATATGATGACCCGAATTTATACGACATGCTGAACCCGGCAATGTCTTCAGAGAAACTTCCCTGCTGGCTGAAATCGCCCTCGATGGTCATATAGGCCACTTCGCTTACCGGCAATTTAATACCCCCGGATACAACCCATTTCGGGTTGAGCTCGATCGTGGGATCCTTATAAAACGAATTCACGGGCCGGTTGAAATGATGATAAGCCACACCGATATAATAGTTGTAATCTCTGTTGCCATTGATCGAAGAGTTGAACGAGAGGCCCACCGATCCATCCCAGTAACTATACCCCGATCCGGGAAATGTTTCGCCATCGGGCAAAGAAGGATTATAGCCAAACCCATCGAACTGGTTGTTGGTCGTGACCTTGGAGCGGTCGATGTTCCGGTTCACCCATCCGGCCATCAGCCCCAGCGACAGGTATTTCGTTTTATCGTCGCTGAAGGATTTGTGGTAATTGAGAACGGGCATTACGTTGATGGTCGTGAAATTGATGTCGCCAGCCTTATCATACAAAATGGCCATCCCCATTGTCAGGAAATCATTCCCCTTGCCAATCGGTTGCTTGTATTCGCCATTCAGCGAGACAGTTATATACGGCACACTCACGGAACCCCACTGGCTCCGGTAAACGCCCTGCACCCGAACGTCTCCGTCGAAGAGGCCCGCCAGCGCAGGATTTCGGAGAAGGGGTGTTTCAAAGAACTGGGAAAAATGCGGGTCCTGCGCTACCGCACACGAACTGGCTGCGAGCAGCAGCGCCAGCGCTAAGTTTATTTTTAATATGGTGATGATTCTTTTCACAGGTTATCGCAGGAGCGTTACATTTCCTTTTATCGTGAAAGTTTCATTGTTCTCGCACCGCACCTCCATTACATACACATATACATCGGAAGGTGACCGTTGCCCCAGGAAGGTACCATCCCATCCATCGCTTTCGGCATTGGCATTGACGTTCATTTTTTCGAAGATCAGTTGTCCGTACCGGTTGAAGATGCGGAACGAAGTAATCGTGAACAGACCGCGCCCCCGTGGATAAAAGCGGTCATTCATTCCATCGCCATTCGGTGAGAACGTATTGGGAATGAAGATATTTGTTCCATTGCAAAGTACCCGCACCGTCACCTGTGCGCTGGAAGTACAATGGCCATCGTTTGAAACATTAGCGATGTACACGATATCATTGCGTGGCTGTGCGATGGGCTCGGGACAATTGCTGCAACTGAGACCATTCGGAGGGGTCCACTCCCAATGCGTGATATCGGGTGAGCTCTTTGTTGCAATGGTCACGGGGAAACCGACATTTGCCGTTATCACACTGTCGCTGATCGTGAAAACAGGTATCGGGTATACGACTACCGGCACGCCGGATGTATCGGAAAAGCAACTGCGTTCGCCGGTAGTAATCAACGTATACTGCGTGGTCTGCGTGGGGCTTGCTATCGGGTTGGCAGAAGCCGGATCGTTGAGCGAATTCGCGGGCTGCCAGCGATACACCAGCGCGCCCGAGGCATGCAGTTGTACAGAGGTTCCAATGCAGATGGTATCTGCTGAATTAACCTGTGTGATGAATGGAGGGATGACGTGCACATGAAGCGAATCGGCCGACCGGCACCCCGAAACATCGCCGGTAACATAGTAGTACCCATCGGCAACAGGTGTAACGGTGGGGCTGCTGCAACTGGTGCAGCTCAGCGATGGGTTGGCGGTCCATGTGTAACCCACTGCGCCGGTGGCATGGAACACCACCGACCGGCCCAGGCACAAAGTGGTATCCGGGCCGGCATCCACCGTTGGCGTGAGCAATATATCTACCGGGTGAGATGCCACCCCGATACATCCGTCGGTATTCACCGCTGCCACTTTTGCCAGGTAGTTCCCGACCGCCAGATAGCTATAGAGCACCTGCTGCCCCACACCACTGACGCCTGTTCCAAAGTCCCACTGCCAGGAAGTGACCGAAGATGCGCCACTCAGCGTATCGGTGGCCGCGAACGACAGGGCCTGGTTGGTACAGCCCGTATCCTTCACAGATATGATAAGCCGGGGGCTCCGGTATACAATCACCTGTAACGGTATGTTCACCGAATCCACACATCCCAGTACCGTTCTTTCTGCAAGAGAAACACGGTAGGTGCCCGACTGCTTATACGTATGTGTTGAAGAAGAAGCCTGAGAAACAGTTCCATCCCCAAAACGGAAACTGTACTGTGTAATGCGATCAAAAAGCACCTGCGAAGAATCTGCCAGGAATACCTGCGCCGAATCGCAATTTAGTTGTTGATGTACACTGATGGCGGTGGCGAGCTGCGCCACGTGAAATGTATCGACGCCCGGAACGGTTATCACGCAACCGTTGGAATCTTCCACCAGGAGTTTGGGAACATAGAGCCCCGCAATGGAATATACATGCGAAACGGAGGGTATGGTAGTAGAACTGATGATACCGTCGCCAAAATCCCAGGTGAGTTGCGTTTTCGGCTGCGTGGTAGCCGTAATGGATGCATTGACCGGGGAGCAGCCGGCCTGCGCAATATACGTCAAATGGCCCGTGGGTCCGTTCAGCACCACGTGCACGATCGCAGAATCAGAGCACTGTCCAAATCCCTGCGCCACCAGCACGACCCGGTTGTTGCCGCCCTGCGTATAAAAATGCGAGGGGTTGACAATGTTTGAAATATTTCCATCGCCGAAATTCCACGAGACGGACCTGGCATAGGTGGAGGTATTCTGCGGCTGGATCAGCAGCGGCGGACAACTGGCAAAGGTATCCGTAAGAATAAACGATGCCTTTGGATTTGCGATCTGAAGTAAAGTAGAAGCAACAGTGCTGTCCTGGCAACCCAGTTTGTCGGTCACTTTCAGTTTCACACGGAACGTATCCTGAACAATGTACTTATGGCTTGGCGAGGCCAACGAAGAGGTAGCTCCGTCTCCGAAGTTCCAGGCATACGTAACGATGTTCCCCGTTGACAGGTTGCTGAACCCGACATTGTTGTTCGTACAGCGGATCGAATCCGACATGGCGAACTTCGCCCTGGGATCGCCGATCAGCACGGCTTGCGTCCGGGTCAGCGAGTCACTGCACCCGTAACTGTCTACCACGATCAGTTTCACTGAAAATGAATCACCCGTATTATACACATGCTGAAAAGTTGTCGCCGGCGCCGCAACGGTATCAGTTACACCATCGCCGTACGACCAGATATACGTGGTGATAGGATGTATACCATCTGTTGTAGTGGCATCGGTGAAATTAACGGTGGCCCCTTTGCACTGGCCTCCCTGCTGGATCGTGAAACCAACATAGGGTCCATACAACTTTACGGTTATCGTTTGGGAGTACTGAGTATGGCAACCCTGTATATCTGTGGCGGTCATGATAACGGTATAAATACCCGCAACGCTGTAGGTATGCAGGATCACCGAATCGGGACCGCCGAATCTGCCACCGTCACCAAAATCCCAGCTGAAATTCGTAACGATCGACGGATCGAAATGAGTAGCGTTGAATCGCACGGACCCGTGTGTTCTGCAGAAATCGGTAGGCGAAGGCGAGTAAGTAAACACAGGCGCTTGCCCGATCACCTGGATCGTTCCGGCGGTAACGTCGGTACAGGCGCCGTTGGTAACAGTCTCCTTAACCGTATAATTGCCCGGCGCAGGGAAACTATGTACACCCGGGTTTTGTTGCGTTGAGGTGGTGCCATCACCGAAATCCCAATTCCAGCTGAGGTTTCCTAAAGTGGGGTCGACGATCGAGCGATCTAAAAATATCCGGTCGAGATTAAAGAAGCATGCAAAGAAAAAAGAGTATCTCGCGATGGGAGGCTGCACGTGTATTTGGGCGGGTGTCTGAAATGTATTGAAGCAGCTTCCGTTGAAAACAGTAAGCCGAACGAAGAAGGTGCCGGTATCCCTGAAATGGTGCAGCGGATTTTGTTCGAGTGAACTGTCTCCATCGCGGAAATCCCAGATGTATTTGGTGATGGTTCCGGCGGAGCCATCGGTAAACTGTATGTTCGAGGAAGCACAGATGTCGGTCGGCAATTGCGTGAAATTCGCGGTAGGCCTGTCGGCCATGACGATAGCCGGGTTCAGTGTCAGTGAATCCTGGCAGCCACCGGTGGTTGTCACCACCAGTTTTACCCCATATGCACCCGCGGCTGCATAGCTATGGGTCGGTACGGAATCGGCAGACGTAGCGCCGTCGCCAAAGTCCCATTTGTAAGAAGCGATGGCTTCCCCGGATTGTATATTGGCGTGAAAACCGATGACCGTATTCACGCAGCCGCTGAAAGGAAGATTGGAGAAGGAAAGTATCTTGGGCGGTCCCACCTGCACTTTACCGACCTGAACCAGTGTATCGGTGCAACCTCCTCCGGCTATTGCGATCAATGTTATATTGTATGTCCCTGGCTGGTTGTAAACATGCGTTGCATTGAATGATGTTGAACCGGTACTATCGCCAAATCCCCAGATAGCGGAAGGCGCACCGCTGCTGGTATTGTTAAACGAAACGCCGGCCGGAAGAGCGCATTGCGCAAAACTGCCCGACACCGTAAAAGACGCATGGGGCTTGTCGGTTACAGTAACGGTTTTTACCTGTGAAGCGGTACAGCCACCTGCGGTCACCTGCAGCGTCACCTGATAGCTGCCTGCCGTTGTATAAGTATGTGTTGGACTGATATCGCTGCTGGTACTCCCATCCCCAAACAGCCAGTTTGCCGATGTAGCCGCAGGGTTTGAAGTGTTGGTAAAGTTTACCTGCTGATTAGTACACGTATTCCCGGTAGTAAAATCCGCTGCCACCCCTCCCACCACCACATCCTTCCGCATCATATCAGAGCAGCCATTGGCTGAAGTAGCGATCAGCGTCACTGAATATTTTCCGCCCTGGGTATATACATGCGAAGGAGAAGCCTGGGTAGACGAGCTTCCGTCACCGAATATCCACTGGTAGGTCAGGACATTGGTTGACGTGGAAGCATTGGTAAACTGCATCGTGATCGGTGCCTGGCAGTTACTGGTCGCTGCATAGCCAAAATCAGCGGTTACACCAGAAGAAATGTTGATATAGTTGGTTTTCTGGAGCGACTGCGAGCAACCAAAATTGTTCTTAACGGTAAGCGTAACACCAAAACTGTTCCCGACAGTGTAAGTATTCGTGGGGTTCTGGTCATGACTGATCTGACCGTCGCCAAAATCCCAGGTCCATTGCGTAACTGCTCCCGAACCCGGGCTACTCTGATCCGAAAAATGAACAGGCACCGGCGGGCAACCCGACAAAGGTGTAGCAGAGAATGCAACGGTGGGCTTATTGTATATCGTGATATAGCTGGTCTTGGTGATGGAATCACTGCCAGACGCATTCTGAACAACGAGCTTGATCGTGTAAACACCGGGGGTAAAGTACAATGAGGAAGGATTCTGCTGCTGGGAAATGGTACCATTACCCAGGTCCCATTTCCAGCTTGTAGGCACGCCCGACGAAGAATCGAAAAAATTCACGACTATCGGGGCACATCCGCTGGTGATGCTGGCATGGAAATCTGCCTTCAACTGCCCTGTTCCCCGAAAAGGAAAGGCCAGAATAATGGACAGCAAAACACAGCAGCAAAGCCGCGTTCCGGTTTTTCCGGGGGTGCAAAAAGGTAGAAAGCGTATAATAGGATAAATATTGGACGTCCGGGGCGATCGGTTAACCGGCAACCATGGTCTTTCCGCAGTTGCCCTGACCGGCGCGAAAATACTCAGATCACCCAAGAGAAGAAAATGCTGCCCGATCCTTGAACATTGATTAACAGTAATTTAGCGCCGGTCCGGCTGGTTTGCCCTGCGCCTTGATTCTTTGTTCAATGACCTCCGCACCCACTTTTCAATCCGGTCCTGTAAACCCCTGCCATCAGATGCCCTTGAGGGCTGCCGGCAGGGTTCAGCCGGTAACTTCTGCTACTCCGGTACTTAAAACGCGGGTTCTCCCTATAAATTACGAACATCGATCGAACCTGTTGAAACATTACCCACCCGTTTTTCGCGCAAATGACGTGCCCGGACCGGTTTAGGAGCCGCGAATAGCCCCGAACAAAAAAAGCCGTCAAAATACCCGTCTCCCGTATGGGTCAAAAGATAAGCCATCTGCTGCAAACACCATCCCCACCCTTTGAAATCAATCCTGCTTTGGCTATTTTTGTGATTTCAAATGATCGCCATGAATTCCCCCCTGGAGCAGCTCAATACGGCTGTGCTCACAGATACTGACCATCTCCTTCGCCTCATTGTCTGGAATGATGAGGTAAATACGTTTGAATGGGTGATCGAAACCCTGGTTACGGTTTGCGGCCATTCCGAGGAACAGGCCGAGCAATCTGCGATGATCATCCATACGCATGGAAAGTACGCGGTAAAAAGCGGTGAATATGGTACGTTAAAGCCCATGTGCGATGCCATCACCGAAAGGGGAATCGGGGCGACCATCGAGGAATGCGTAAGTCACTGACCCCATCTTCCCTTATACTTGTACCGATCCACCCGGCGCATCTTATTTTTGCAGGCATATGCCTCTTCATGCTCTGGACGATACATTGTGGTTCCCCCCTCCCGACGAGGCGCTTCCCGACGGACTCCTGGCCATTGGCGGCGATGTAACGCCCGAAAGGCTGCTGCTGGCCTACCGGCAGGGCATCTTCCCCTGGTACGACAGCGATACGCCGTTGTGGTGGAGCCCCAATCCGCGGTTCGTTCTTTTTCCCGATGAACTCCGTGTGAGCCGCAACATGCAGCGCCTGCTGCGGCGGAACGCTTTTGAATTCAGTGTGAATGTGGCATTCGATCAGGTAATCGCCCGGTGTAAGTCAGTGGCCAGGAAGGGTCAGGATGGCACCTGGATCACCGACGAGGTACAGGCCGCCTACTGCGAACTTCACCGGTTGGGCCACGCACACAGCGCCGAGGCCTGGAGCAACGGGGAGCTCGTAGGTGGATTGTACGGTGTACGAATGGGTAATATGTATTTTGGGGAAAGTATGTTCAGCCAGGCACCGGATGCCAGTAAATACGCATTTATCCGGTATGTGGAGGTATTGCTGAAGGAGAACGTACAACTGATCGATTGCCAGGTATATACCAGGCACCTCGAAAGCCTCGGAGCACGGATGATCATGCGTGAGCAGTTCCTGCAACTCCTCAAGCATATCGTTTAGCTGCGGTAGCCGTACATGCGTTCCACATCCCGGACGATGGCCTCCATCGTTCGCTCGCTGCCGGCCGGATCATAGTTCTGTTTGAGGCTGGTGCCAAATACAAAAGCAACCCCCTGGTAAAAAGCCGCCGTAAAATAGCCCTTGTATTCTTCGATGATCTCGTAACAGTTATTGCCCGTTTCGCGGTAGATCAGTTTCATGAGTATTTTACCCTGGTAAACGGAAAGCTGCGTCAGCTTGTCGGTAAACTCTTTCTTCAACTCTTTCTCCCTGGCACGGATGATGGCCTTCCGCTGCTTTTTGTCTGATACGTTCACCAGTTTCGCATTGATCTCGTTCATGATCCGGCCCGCTGTCTTGGCATAGGGAAAGGTCACATAGATGGCATTCCGGAGCCGCGTCCATTCCGCCCAGTATTTTTTCATTTGGGGGGAGAGTTTTGCTTCCACAGTAAGTGGTGGCAGGAACCCCATCGGGATCGTGTCACCTTCCGGCGTAATGAAGGCAGCTACCCGTATAGTATCGAGGGCGGAATGCTGCTGCGCACGAATACCCTGTACCGCCGCCAGGCAGACCAGCAATACCAGGAACCGTTTTATCGATGGGAAGGCGCGCATCCGCATAAAATTAGACATTCAATACAGCATTAATGCTGCCAGGCGGCCTAAAGTAACCTAAGCAACTGTTAAGGATCGCTTTTTCAGATGGGAAATGACCGACATGAGAAACCCCGCCACCATAATGAGGACCCCGATCCAAAGCAGGTTGATCATGGGAAACTCGTAAACTTTGAGCGTGATCAGGTCGGTGATGGCACTGCTTTCCTTTACCCCGATCTCCAGGCGGCCGGTCTTCTGATCGATCACCTTGTTGAAGGATATGGCGAGGGCCTCCGGTTTCACCGAATCGGGCAGGCTCCGGATGTCCATGTCCTTTACGGCAATGCCCGGCATGATAGGATAACTGTGGCCCTCTTTCGACACTACCGTCATGTCGAGGAAGATCGCATTTTCGCCGGGAACATAACGTTTGCGCTGGTCCGGGGGATTCACCACCACGCGGTTAAGCACAAAGAAGCCATTTCGGTAAAAACTGGTGTCGCCCGCTTTTATTTCTCTCGGCCGGAAGGTGGCGGTGTCTTCCTTATCGTTTTTTTCAGCGGCGGATATATAAACAAAAATGTCTTTGTTCCAGTAATGTTTTGAATCGGGATTGGCCGACATCCCCTCTACCCCCTTATTGTTCCTGATGAGATCGGGGTACAGCGTAAACGAATCTGAGCTGTCCTTTGCCTGGAATTGAATACCGTAAAAACGCTTCCGTTGAGCCGTGTTGAAGGTGTCGCTCACATAAGTAACGTTATAGGGACCCATATCTGTCGGAAGCGATTTAAACAGCGTAATATTTTCGGCAGGGTCCTCCGTGTTGCTTTTTTTGAAAAAAGCGATTCCCGTTGTATTCCAGCTCAACACTTTTTTCTTGCTGCTCGAGATCAGGATGCCGATCAATGCCAGTCCAAATCCAACGTGTGCAACCGAGGCGCCTGCCAGCCGCAGTTTCCCTTTCAACCCGGTGAAAATGTATCCTGCATTGGCCACCACTGCATACACCATTGAAAATATCGCTGCGTGTATCGCAATGAGAAAGGCAATCGTCTTCTCATTATAGTCGATGTGACCGAACAGGCTGATCATTGCGCCTATCAGTAATGCCACCAGCACAGGCCATATGATCCTGCGGCGAAACACGGGAGGGGGGGTATCCTTATAACGGAAGTACTGCGTGGTGCCGGTGAGTATCCCGATGATGATACAGACAAATATCTGCACCTGGTTGTGCGCATACTTGGGATCCTCGGGAGCTGCGATATTGGAGCCGAAAATCTTATTGAATACCGGAAGCGAAGTCCTGGCAATGATCACCAGCGCCGAAAGAAATAACACCATTGACCCGATGAACATCCAGAATTCGCGGCTATAAGAACTTTCTTCGCGCCGGATCGACGGAATCTTTTTATACCGCCTGAAGAAAAGAATGATGGCGGGAATAAAAAACACGGCTGCAAAAAGGATCAGTTGCAGGGTCATGTCGGCCCCCGTAAACGCATGAACCGAAGTATCCCCCAGGATGCCGCTGCGCGTAAGGAAGGTAGAATACAATACCAGCGTGAAGGTGATGATATAAAAAAAATAGGTGCTTCGCAGCGAGTAACCCGTTCGGTTGTATACCAGGTTGGTATGTAACCCGGCCACGAGCGTGATCCAGGGAACCAGCGATGCATTCTCCACCGGGTCCCAGGCCCAGTAACCACCAAACGAGAGGCTCTCATAGGCCCAGGCGGCGCCCATCATGATCCCTGTTCCGAGAATGGCCCCGGAAAACGAGGCCCAGGGCAGTGCGGTGCCCGCCCAGCTATGGTCACTGCTGCGAAGCCCTGCATAGGCAAACGCGAAAGGAACGATGGTGGATGCAAACCCCAGGAAGAGTATCGGCGGATGTATCACCATCCAGTAATTCTGCAACAGGGTGTTCAGGTCATTTCCCTCGAAGACACGCGGCAATTGCAGGTAATGCGGGTCGGCAAACAACGGCAGTTCGGGCATCTGCTGTCGCCACAGGATAAATGGATCGCTTCCTACTTTCTGCCCGAAAAAATACATGCCGATCAGCATGGTGGCAATGCAGAACTGTGCGAAGCTGATCACTGTAAGTGTACCTGCTTCCCACTGCTTTGCTCTCCAGATAAGGATCCATCCCAATACGCAGTGCCAGATGCTCCACAGCAGGAAACTGCCGGACTGATCTTCCCAGATACACGCAAGCAGGTATTTTGGCAATAGTGAACGCGAGGAATGGTTCCAGGCGAAAAAATATTCGTGGTAATGGTGTGAAATGATGAAATATAACAGCGCAAAAACGGAAAATACACTAATGGTCTCCACCAGGAAAACAATGCGCCCCAGGCGGAGCCAGCTTTTCCTTTCGATGGGCGATACTACCCGGCTGGCCTTATAAAAAACAGCGGTGGCGAGCAGTGACGCAATCAGTGAAAGGAGTGTAAAAAAGTGGCCCAGCTGGCCCGGTAATAAGTGCTCGCCAATGTATTGCATGATGAAAATCTAAAATCCTTGTGGCATTGTTCCGCTACGGGAAATGGCGTTCCGATCAGTATACGCCCGCATTCCTGGAAACAGCTTTCGGATCATCTTTATATTTGGAAGGGCATTTCAGGAGAATATCCTTGCATTCGAAGTGCCCGTCCTGCATCCTGCCCTTCAGCACGATCCGTTCGCTCTTCTCCATGTCCTGCGGTTTGGCATTGTGGTAAACCACCTGCACGCTGTTGCCGAGCGTGTCCTCCGCTACAAAAGACAGGTAGTTGGGATCTTTTACCGCATCGTACTGCATGGGCTGGCTTTTATCGAGCCTGGCAATCAGGTTCACAAACCGCCCTGGTTTCTGTTTCGCCGAAGCGATGGTCTCATAGGTGGTAAGATCTCCGGTAAAACCTATCAGCGCCGTAATGGCGGCGGCTATCAGTACGAGAATGGCAATGTGTATTTTTTTCATTTGCTGCTGCAAAAGTAATTCTAAAATACATCCGGCGGCCAGTTAATCTGTTAACGCGGGGCCGGTTCTTTCACCGGGCGGGAACAGCAGTTTTTTCCATAATTTTGCGGCTCACCATGACAGATCAGTTACCCCCACCCAATCCCCGGATACGGTTGTACGATTTTATTATTGTGCTGAAAAGGCCACGCTTTCACCGGATGGTCAACCGGGTAAGCCAGATGATGATCTTCCTGTTTGTTGCCGTGGTAGTGATCGACACCACCCTCCACCGCCTGCCGGCGCCCGCCGAGGGATGGATCTGGGCAGCGGCAACAGCGGCTACTCTCTGGTGGATATTCTGTGTGCGGCAGGAAAGAAGGGGCGTAGAACCTTTTTACCGGTTGGGCCTCCTCGCCTGTTGCTTCGGATGGGTGATGTACTCGGGGTTCTGGCTCGCCTGCGCCTACCTGGTGGCGATAATACTTGAACGACCCATAAAAGTGGCGCCGGAAGCGGGGTTCGATGAGAAAGAGATCGTACTGAATACTTTTCCCAAAACATCGTTTCGGTGGGATGAGGTCAGCAATGTAGTGCTGAAGGACGGCCTGCTGACACTAGACCTTAAAAGTAACCGGCTTATCCAGCGCGAGGTGGACGCCGAAGTGACGATCAACGAAGAAACCGAATTCAACCAGTTCTGCGGGAAACAACTGGGCCGGTAACCGGCCTCGTCCCTTTCATCATCATATCCATTCACCACAATGCCATCACGCTCACCTTTTTTGTTATACTCAGATGGCAAGGGAACCATTTTTGAAGACACATCGCTGCTGGCCACCGGCCGTTCGGGCTGGGATGCTTTTCCCGTTCCCGCAGACGAGTGGATCGAATTGCCAGAAGGCGGAAGCCTGTATGAACTGCCCGGGCGCCGCGCCATTGGCATTGATGCCGCCACCGGCGAAATGAGGTTATGCGAAAAAGGATGGGCTGTTGCTGCATTCATTCCCCCGGCCCATACCGGTCTGTACCTCGCCGCATATGAAACCCAGCCCGATGCCCCCACGCTGCCACTGTT
>Ga0206972_1044_pt2 | contig 23063 bp, 17 predicted proteins | sample Alteio_BWOrgHeat_86_FD_152925 | JGI IMG/M metagenome (GOLD analysis project Ga0206972, IMG submission 152925) | Enriched cells from forest soil in Barre Woods Harvard Forest LTER site, Petersham, Massachusetts, United States -... | ecosystem: Environmental > Terrestrial > Soil > Temperate forest >...
AAAATTTGCCAAAATGCACAATCTATTAACTCAATCACTATATCACAAGATTGATACATTTCTTGATCGTTATCATAACGATGTAGAAATTCTTGATTTTTACAGCCTAAAATAATTGTCTCAAATAATTGTCTAACAGCTGTTAGACTTTTTTGCTTTGGTCTTTTTCGGCTTCTTTTGGCTTTCGGGGACTGTGCTTAATTCGGCTTCAATCTCTTCAACTGTAGGCAAACTTGACTTAAGCTCTTTTGGCAGCTTTTCAACCACTTTCACTTCAAATTCTGCCACCCCAATAGGTCGATTAAAGTTCCTTAAAACGTACTCAGCAAAGATATTGTCCTTTGTCTTGCATAGGATAATCCCAATGCTTGGTTGATCATCATTACGTCTAAGCTGATCGTCTACAGCCGAAAGATACGCACTCATTTGTCCAGCATCGCGACTATCGAATTTTCCTCCTTTTAGCTCCACGATTACGTAGCATCGCAATGTAAGGTGATAGAAAAGCAGGTCGATATATAAGTCCTGTTTTCCTGCTTTGAGGAGATACTGTTGACCAACGAAAGCAAAACCTTGTCCCAGTTCAATCAAGAATTTTTGGATGTGTTTGACTAGAGCTTCTTCTAAATCTTTCTCTAAGTGTTCCTTGTGCAGAGTGAGAAAGTCAAAGACATATGGGTCTTTTAACGATTGCTGTGCTAAATCTGACTGCGGGGCTGGCAACGCCGCTTTGAAGTTTGTTATTGCTTTTCCTTCTCTGCAATACAAGTCGTTTTCGATCCAAATTGTGAGCATACTTCTGCTCCATCCATGTTCTATCGTTTTGGAAGCATACCAAAGACGCTCTGCTGTACCCTTAATCTTTTCAAGGATGAGTGCATTGTGACCCCAAGGGATGGAAAAAACAGGTAAATCGCCTAATTGTGCCACAGCTTGTGGCACTTTTGCATATGCTTGATAGAAAGCTTTCATCCGAAACATATTACGCCTTGAGAATCCCTCCACACCAGGGAATTCATTTTGAAGCTCTTTAGCCGCCTTTTCCAATATGTTACTGCCCCAGCCCTCTTTCTCCTGTTTTTCAAATCTTGATCTTTAGTAAAAATTTGCCAAAATGCACAATCTATTAACTCAATCACTATATCACAAGATTGATACATTTCTTGATCGTTATCATAACGATGTAGAAATTCTTGATTTTTACAGCCTAAAATAATTGTCTCAAATATCTGAAAGAATTCATTTTCTATAAAACAAATATCATTCCATTTTATTTGCAATCCTTCTTTAGATTTATTTATTTTATTTTTATAGTCGTTGACAGTATTGCCTTTTCCAGGACTGGGCATTCCATCTAAAAACAAAATGCACCAGTTTAAATCATTTCCTTTTTGGATTTCTTCTAAGATGTCCGAAATTTTTACATTTAAGACATTATCTTTACTATCGGATATCCGAATGATATGAGTTTGCATTAATATCTCCATTCTGGGACAGGCTCCGGCTTGCCTCTTTGTCGCAAGAGAGCGATATTTTGTTGAAGTTGGAACAAATCACAACATTGAGAAGGATCGATGATTTTGGTCATTTGAGTGCTTTCAGGAAAATGAAAACGGAGATGATATGACAATTAAAAATTAAAATGAATTTGTTTTAGGCAGCCTGGGAGATTTCTTAGCCCATGAAATCGAAGTAAACGGGCCCCGTTTCGGGGTGATTAACTCAAGTTTATGATGCACTTGCTATGGTTTAGATGGTTTCTAACTTTAATTATGTTTGGTTTTTCCACCAAATTTGACCTGATTTGATTTCGAATGAGGTGGTTTTAGATCGTTCCCATTCTATAGATAATTTAAGTACATGATCTGATACTTCGAATGATAAAATATTACCTTCTTGTTGCCATCCCATAGAGTGAGAATTATTTTTGATGATTATAAGCTCGATCTGCGCTGCAATTATTTTTCCGTTAAAACAACTTTCGTTTGAAAGTAGAAAGTTATCTGGTATTGGTTGATGGATCGGAAGGCTTTTCATTTGGATCTCTATAGAACTTATATCCATTTTGATTTTTAAAACCACACCGTTGATAAATTGATTATTGTATTTCGATAGCTCTTTTCCATGAACTATCCCTGGATTTTTCTCGAGATAATGTTCTGCAATTTGAATATCATTACCATCTCCAAACTCAACTGTATAAATCCAATCTCCTACGTTACAGACAAATTGTTCTGCAGTTTCCGGAGATTTAATTTTATAAAAACCACAGATTGAAGCCACTTCGCCAGGGTGAAACTCATTAGGAGCGCTTTTTATAATAATAATGGAATCTCCCCAAGTGAATTTATTATTTTCCTCTTCCATTTTTCTCAATTAACGGCATACAATTTTTCGCACTTGGGACATTTGTCTTTAGTTTTTATTTTCATAGAGGTTTTTCATGTTTGAAAATCTGATGCTAAAAATTCTACGTTTTGGAACTTCATTGCTAATTCGTTGATCCATGTTACATTTTTTGAAAAAACTTCCCAAAAACCTCCATCAATCATTTCGATAACAATATCGCATGTTTCATACATTTCTTTATCTTCTTTGTAACGATGGACGTTTTCTTTTGTTTTGCAAGCGATGATAGTTAAATCTATTTCTTGAAAAATCTTTTTAGATGTTTCTGAAATTGACTCAAATGTAGTAGTCAATCCATCTTCTGATTGGTTGATTTTCTTTTGTAATTCAACGAGATAATGCCCTTCATTTTCTAGAGGTGTCACGTCTAACCATAACCATGCCCAGAAAAATTGTGTTTTATCTGGAATGGTTTCTAATAATTTATCTAGAGGTATGCATTTTCCGTCTTTTATATCTGATATTTGAATTCCTTTAGTCTTCATTGAGGAATTTCATCTTGTCTTGGCTTTCTGATTTTGGACAACCCTGGCCTTGGGCCATTGGAAGATTGTGCGATTTTATTCTCTTTTATGTTTGGGCTAGCAATTTCATTAAAACATTTGGTTTCTTGCGGAGTACTACTTTCATCTGTTTGATAAAACGTTAATCCGCAATCTCCATACTCCTCATTCCAAAGACATTCAACCGTAAAGGTCATATTGGGAAAATCCTTTTTCAGTTTTACTTCCCATATTTCAGCAAAAATTTTTGATAGGGCAATAGATTTATCTTCTCCATCAGATAATTCTGAGAAGAATTCGTCAATTGTAAGTAAATTTAACCAATATTCAGGATTTTCATTTTCTTTTGTTAAATTGTTGTATTCGTCTTCAGAATACTGTTCTTTTAGAAAGACGTACTTATCTTTTTTGACAAATGTAGGCCAATAAAGTTGGGAGAAATTAAATAAATCATTCGGGTCAATTTTTCCATCCTGAATAAGCCAGTATATAGTTGTATAGATGGAAGGGGGGGCAATTTCTTTTGGCATTTCAGCTCCTATTTGCCTGTGGGAATTTCATCAGGTCTTGGTTCTCTAACGTTGGGATTTCCTGGTGTTGGACCGCTAGGAGATGGATTATTTTTATTTTCTTTTACATTTGGTCTAGGTATGGGCCCGTGCGGCTTTCCAGACCCTCGATACTGTTTCCATGTGCCGTCTCCGTTATGTGTCGTATACTGACCTGCTGGACCGGGTATTTCAATTATTGTATGCGGAGTGCCCTCTGCTTTTGGATTCGGGCCAGGTGGTGAACTCCTTTTCTCAAATGAAATATCCTGAGAGTGCTGTGTAGTAAGGCTTAATCCATGACCCATCAATAACGCTCCTGTTCCTGTCGTCACTCCCAGGCCAAGAGTGAAGCCACCAACAGTAATCACTTCAAGTGCAAAACCGCTAGCCATGATAGTTCCACCCAAAATGATCTCTCCGAGGCCAAGGAGGTATCCTCCTATGCTTTCGCCGTAAGGATCTCGATACAGAAATGGGTTATTGAAAACGTATTGATAGAGATTGGAATGATCGATGGGCCCTAAAGGATCAGGAGTAAGCCAACGACCAAGCTGTGGATCATAATAACGTTTGCCGAAGTAGATAAGACCCGTTTTTGCATCGTATCTTTTCCCTGCATAGGCATAGGGGATTGCATCTGTTAAGCCTAAGCCGAATGCATCGCAAGAGTTTTCTTTGACGAGTTCTTTTGTTTTCCAATCAATGAGAGATCTGATTGTTCCTTGGACATCTTGAACGGGAGCAAAGACGCGATTTTCAATTTCAATGGCAACAATATTTTGATGCCCCAGTATTTTGAGTTCTTTTGCCTTGCCTGATTCAAAAGATCCAATCTCCTCATCGTCGATGTAGAGATAAGAAGTGTTGTCCTTTTGCAGTCTTCTTCCAACTGCGTCATAAATGAAATCTTCTTTTTCAGCAGAAATGAGCTGATCGAAAGCATCAAAAATGAAGCCGGATTTTACGAGATTTCCATTTTTGTCGTAGGGAAGTCCTTGCATTTGTCCTGCCCAGTCAACTGGTTGAGGTCGTCCATTTTTCTCAATGCAGTTGTAATGTTGATCATAGCGTGCTGTGAACTTGTTGGTTTCTGATGTGAGCTGAGAAGCATTATCGTAAGTATAAGTGACTGCTCCTCTCCTAATAAGATTACCAGCTTCGTCGTAGGCAAGTCCCTCTTTAAGGTATGGATTTATTTGGGATGTCCTTCTTACTCCAGTTCTGTCATAGCCATAGGTGGTTTGAAAGAGTCCTGTTTCTGACAATGGAAGGCCAGCTTCATTATACTGATCGTAGGTGTGTGTATAGAGTGTAGATCCATTCGGGTGCAAACGCATGACTGTTTTCAAGAAAGGGCCTTCATATTCGTAAGAAATACGGCTGTAATCGGGGAGCGTTCTTTCTAAGGGGCGATTCGAATCGTCATATTTGCTTTCAATCCAGAGTCCATTTGAAAACTCTTCCCTTAGGGTATTGCCGAAAGGATCGAGTGTTCTGGAAAAACCGATTCCCTGAATGAGACGGCCATTGCGATCATACCGGAACTCGCGGGAACCTACTTTAGTCAGTTCTCCTTGAAGATTATATTCATAGGCGAGGACGGTGCCGTCAGGTTTGATTTTTGTTTGCAGCTTTCCGCTTGGAGTATAAGTCCAAAAAGTTGTTCGCATCCCTCCTTCTGTCATGGAAGCGCGCAATCCTCCAGGAGTATAAGAAAAACACAAAGGTCCTTGCCTCACCAATCGAAGCGCGCAATCGTATTCGAATTCTTCCAATACACTGCCAGGAATTTCTCTTTTGAGAAGCAGGTCATGCGCGTTATAAGTTTCGATCGTCTCTATATTTCTTGGATCTCGGATCGTCTTGACTAAGACTTGATCGCTCTCTTCGTAGCTGATGGTTGTTTTTGCGCCTTCCTCATCGATTGTTTCGATTAGACGAGCATAAGGATCGTAGAAATATGAAAAGATTCCTGCTCGAACGACTGTTGCGACGAGGCCTCCCGAGTCGTAAGTCCAACGAGTTAATAGACGTCCGTCGATCGATTTTTCCAACATCTGTCCTATTTGATTGCGGAGGTAGGTGGTCCGGCGATCTGCCCTTTCTTCAGCAGATAAAAATCCGAGTGAATCGTAGAAAAATTTAGTTTCGCGGTCCGCTCTTGCTTCTTCGATTTTTCGACCTATTAAATCGTATTTGTACCGATTAGCAATGCCCTGGGGGTCGATCTCTTCCGTCAAGTTATAAGCATCGTAAGAATAAGAAGTAGCATAGGAACCTACTGTTTTGGAAAAGATTCTCCCTAAAGCATCATAAGTAAAAGCTGTTTTGAGGCCGTCAGGGTCGGTTTGGAGAGTTAAAAGGCCATTTGGCCCATATTGGTAGGATTCTACACCACCGTCTGGATCCACAATCTCAATGGGGCTGCCGTAGCTATTGTATCGCGTTCTTGTTGTAGCATCATAGACATCTCTACGCTCGATTTCTCTCCCAAAAGAATCGTATGTTATTTTGAGCAACGTCGGAGATGATTCAATGAGAATCGGTTTATGATGGACGGGATGGTAGGAATAACTTGTTTTTAATCCAAGATAGTCTGTTTTTTCGATTAAATCATCCCATGCATTATAAGCAAAGTGAGTAATATGATCGTTTTCTTTGATAGAGCAAAGTCTTCCTTTAGCGTCAAAGATGCGATCTGTGGCAAGTTTGCCTGAAAATGGAATTTCATGGATGCATCGATTTCGATGATCGTATTGGTAGATGGCAGTTTGGCCTAAAGGATTGGTTTCTTCAAGAAGATTTCCCTTCGAATCGTACGTTCTTTCTATTGTATAGGCCAGATTCTCATCTGATCCAAAATGCTCTTCTTCGGAACAGTTCCCGTATTCGTCGTAAATAAAATGTGTTTTATGGATTAGTTGACCTTCCCAATCGCGTTCTTCTTTCCATTGAACGCGATGTAGATGGGGTTTTTGGGTGTTAAGAATGTATCTAATGCGCGTTCTTCCCTCTTCCGCCTCTTCAATTAAGTTATTCGCTTCATCGTAGAAGTAGGAGGTTTTACGAAGGGGGTTCCCCCATTCTAGCGTTGTTTTGGAAGTGGGAAGACGTGTATTTTCTAAATAAGTATATTCGGTACCTAATCCATCATCTCTTTCTTCTCGGATTAGACGGCCTCTCGTAGTAAACGTCCGCTTGATGGAAAAGACGCCAAAATTTCCTTCGATTTGCTCAAGGGTAGGATTGCCTTGAACATCGCATTCGTAGCTATGAGCAATAAGGAGATTACCGGTTCCGTCTCGAGTTTCAATGCGTCGGGCGTGCTGTTTGGCGTTATAGCTAAAGGTCTTTTGATTTATGAGAGCACCATCACACCAATTTTCAATTGCGGTAAGAAGGAGGTTTTGGTCGAAGCGATAGATAACAGATGCGCCATTTCCGTGCTCTGCTTTCGTCCAGCCACCCTTTTGCCCTGCAATGGGAGGATCGTAGGAAAAAAGAGTAGACCCAGATGGAGTATGTAAACGCTGGGTGCGAGCAACAGTTCCTTTGTGTCTGAAATATTCGAACGATACTGGGTAGTCTTTTGCGTCATAATGTGAGAGTAAGCTCCTCTCGTTATATCGGATCGAGTTGGAATAAATTGGATTAGATGCTGCCGTGAGAACGGATGTCCTGTAAGAAATGCTCTTTTTCGATTTTCCTTTCTTTACCTTACCCTTGACTTCGAATGTGTCATAGTAAAACTTGGCTTCTCTTCCATCAGACCCTACGTAAGCGTTTTCTCCGACTTTTTTAATCGCGGCATAGGTATATTTGCCGGTTTTATCTGTAGAAGTGATTTTAGATAACCCTTGGGACTCATATTCGTAATGGAGTGCTTTCCCATTGGGAAGTAGCTCAACTTCTAGGCGATATAGTGCAGAAGATTGTTTTCGATAGATGCGCTCTGTTCCGTCTGGCCAAATAATGCGAGCTGCATCTTGATCATACCAAAATTCAATATTGCGAAGATCTGCTGTACTATCTGGCTCTCCTTGCCGTAAATTGCTGAGGCCGTAGGCATTCGTTTTTAGAACACCCTTATTCCCTCGAATTTCGAATTCAAGGACAAAACCGCTTGGATCGCACACTTGAAAATGGGGAGAATGAAAATTAAAGCCAGCCCAAAGATGAGGCAATATTGCCCACCGCCTGCTTTCTTGCTTGCTAAGGTTCTTTCCTAATAACAAACGATCGATACCGTCTTTGTCTTTATAGCGACCGAGAATTTGAGGAGGCACATATGTTCTTTTGAGCGCTAAATCTTGGGCTGCCTTGATATGCAGGTCTGTCTCATGAAGAAAGGCTTGTCCAGACAAAGGGGCGATGTATCCATCAATGAGGAGATTTGCACTTAAAGAGGCGATTTCATCGGGAGTTGAAGGTCCTACATTTTCGAAGGGAACAGCTATCAATCGGGAAGTGAGAATAAAGCACAGTAACCATCGCATAAAATTCCCAAATATTGACGCTCGCTTACATGAAATTCAGTTGACTAGAGAGAAGGGATTATAACGAGAACGTCGATTTCCATCCATTGCGAATAAAGATCTTCTGTATCGAGGCAATTGCAAAACTCCACGCCACAGCAAAATCGCCCTTTTGAGCCATTTTGCCACCCCATCCCCGAGCCCTACTCACTTGGAGTATGTGCTCGGGGATGGGGCCACGGCCGCTTAAGCGGCTGGCAAACTGACTCAAAATCATCGATTTTTCTGGGTCGGGGAGTTTTGCAATTGCCTCTATCTTAATTTCGAAAGAGGTCTATAAAACCTCTTGGGGGGATTTCAAGTTTAGAGCATAATGCAATTTTATTTAAGAGGTGAGTATTTATGTCTAAACCTATTGTTGTCATTACAGGAGCATCAGCTGGCATTGGTGCAGCAACTGCGCGCCGTTTTGGTAAAGAGGGCTATCGCGTCGTCGCCTTAGCACGTAGGTTGGATAAACTTCAGGAGCTACAAAAAGAGATTGGTGCTCATTGTTCAGTTGAAGAGGTAGATGTGACCTCAGCTGATCAAGTGAAAGAGGTCATCGAACGGATCGAAAAAAAATTGGGACCTATCGCCATTCTTGTGAACAATGCAGGTGCTGCCTTTGGGATAGAACCTGCGCAGCAATGTAAGTTGGAAGATTGGAAAAAATGCGTTGATGTCAATATCAATGGCGTTCTGTACTGTACGCATGCCGTGCTTCCTCTCATGGTGCAACGCAACTTAGGACATATCATCAATCTGGGCTCCATTGCAGGACACTATGCTTATCCTGGAGGCAATGTCTATGGTGGGACCAAAGCCTTTTTACATCAGTTCTCTTTAAATCTCCGCGCTGATCTCTTAGGAACAAAAGTACGCGTCAGTTGCATTGAACCAGGTCTTGTCGGGGGATCAGAGTTTTCCGTTATTCGATTTCGAGGAGATGAAAAACGCGCGAAAGGTATATACGAACAGGCTAATGCGTTGGAGGTTGATGATATTGCTGAAGTGATCTACTTCTGCGCTGCAGTACCGTCGCGTGTTAATATCAATACAATAGAAGTGATGCCTGTGACGCAGGCACCAGCTGCTTTAACTGTGCATCGATCTACTTAAGAGATTTTCTCAGTACGTACATTTTCGAATCGTTGTCAAACCCTTCGCGCACTGATTCGATCTCATAACCTCGATGTTTGTAAAAATCTAGGGGCTCCCAATCCATCACGGCAATGGAGGCAAACGTACACTTGCGTCTTTTTCCCTGCTCTTCAGCAGCATGCATCAGTTGCGTGCCCCACTCTCGCTGGCGGAAGGCAGGATCCACCCAAAAGATATCGATGGTTAAGCAACCATAATAAGATGAGCCTTTCACTCCTGCGAGCACGGTCCCTTTCTCATCTTTGATTAAAAAGGCAAAAGGAGTGACTCTGCTCATCCCTTTTGCACTTTCAGCTTCAGCAAACATCCCTTCTGCTAAAATGCTATCATCTTCAGGAGAAGCCATTTCTTTGTACTGCATGGAATACTCATCTTTTTTCATTGGAGCGTGCTCTCATGTAAAAGTTTAAGCGGGTTTTTAAATCCCCAGTATGAAGTTCAAAAAGATGGTTGTCAAAATCAAAAAAGTAGAGAGATTGACCTTCTTCGGGCTTGCGAGCTCTTCCGGGCACTATTTTTAGATCCCAGGCTTCTATTTTGGCTTGCAAGAGAGGAAGTTCTTCTTCTGTAACCGTAAATGCCACATGGTTATAGGACTGGGATTGGGAAGGGCCTTGCATGAGCGCAACCCACAAGTTGTCAATGAGTAGAAATTTCTCCTGAGATAGAGAAAATGTGTTTTCCTCGCTGCTGTAAATTTCCACAGCTTTAAATAGATCACAAAAGAGAGCCGCTGATCGTTGGATGTCTTGGCAAATGAAAGTGATGTGATTGATGATCATGCGGTGTTAATAGTTCCATTTTTTGAACTTGTGTCGATAAGATGCAAGTCTTTGAGCGATATCTCTTTTTTTGAGTAAGACATCATTTCTTTTTGGATCATTCGTATCAATGTGTTTACCATGAAGGCTGGTCCCTGGATCAAAGTGATCAAAGTTTTTAAACTTAGAAATATAGTTAAGCACATTTTCTTTGCTCAGCGCTTTCATGATCAATTCTTTATCGGACTCTTCAATAGTCATCGAAAATTCATGTTCTATTTTTTCCAACAAATATCTTAAATCATTAACAAAATCCTCATATCTCAGGATCACCATATTTACGTTACGTTTCAATAAGGTTTCTAGATGAGTAAAATAAGACATGTGATGGGGTATTAAATAATTGTAATCGTTCAGAATGCGTGTATGAGAATAAATGGCATCTACTGGGTTTCTCATCACGAAAATCATGATGTCTTCCGGATGGAAGTAGTCTATAGGCATTTGGTGTGTTTTAACTACAATGGTGCGAGTAGATTCAAATCCATTTTCCCTTATATTGTTGACGTCTTCGAATAGAGTGCGAAAAACATTAAATACCAGGACGCTACCTGTGCGCGGGGGAGAGATAATCCAAATCCTTTTGTAATTGGCTAATGTGTACTGTTTCGATCTTTTTTCCAGCAAACTTCCGATATCGATAGCTTCCTCGGAAAACCCTAGTCGTGGAAGCACGATGAACCATGATAGGACACAGCAGATGATCACATTTCTCATAACCGTCTCTCCTTTCAAGATCATTCATAATATTCAGTCAAAATAAAATTCTCGCTTTGGGATCATTCTTTCCATCCCAGCTCAGAGTAAAACTTCCCTTCCAAAATATGCCTTAAAGCTGTCTCATTGTAATCGACAATATTTGAGGGCAAAGAACTTAGCGGGAAAAACTCTAGTTTCTCACATTTTTCAGGTTCAAGATTTTGAATCTCACTTCCCCATGACGTACAATCAAAGAACATATCAATATTCAGACGATTTGTTTTTCGATGCATGACATGAACCACCTGAATTTGATCAGGATAAAGATCTATACCAATCTCTTCGCGAGCTTCTCGGATCATCCCTTCAGTTGCAGACTCACCATTCTCTACATGTCCTGCTACCAAGCACCACATCCCATCGCAATAGCCTGTATTTTTTCTAAGATGTAGCAAAATTTTATCCTGCTGTTTCAGGATCAGATAAGCATTAACGCTAGCGCCATTCCTCTTTTTTATTTGAAATTCTGAACCTGTTTTTACGGTACCACTATTAACCCAACTTGCCCCCTATCCTCCTTTATCCGCGAGCTGCGACAGGCAATCTGCTGCGCTTCGTTCGTCGCCAAGGTGAACTACCTTGGCTTCCTCACGAATCTTGCATCTTACCTATCTCGCTTACGCGTCTAAGGGAGGATAGGGGGCAAGTTGGGTTATTACTAAGCATCATGTTTCATTATCTCCGTATCAGTAGATCTATACCTAAGAAAGCAACTCGTCGCTCTTCCCGCAAAAATCCCGAGAATTATGGTTGAAAAAAGCTCAAGCCCTAAAAATACCATCGAACCCTGAAGATGGGGCAACATCGATCTCATCATTCCAACTGAGAATTTTGCAGAGAAGATTGACATTGAAAGTCTATATATTGTTCTTTCAATAAAGAAATGTCTAATTCTAAATGAGTAATTCCTAATTGCAGTGTTTTTAGCCAATAGATATCGTAAATTGATCTGATTTTTTTAGTCAAGATCCGCTCATTCGAAACATCAATTTGATTTTATTAAAAAATATTTATAAAAACAGTGTTTAACTAGTTTAGCTCGTGTTATGTAAACTATTTTTTAATTGACTAAGATTTAATAAATTGGCATGATCAACTTCCCGTTCCAAACGACGAGGATATTACATGCTTAGTTCGATTTTTTTTTCATGCTGCCTGAGCGCAGCCCTCGTTACACAAACTCCACACCTCATTATCGATCAAACTGACGGCCAAGCTGTTGATAAAAAAATTGAAATAAGAGTAGAAGGCTTAACTCCATTTAAAGAAGCTGAATTGCAAGCGAAAGCCTGGGATCAAAAAGGAGAGCTTTGGACTTCGCATGCCAGATTCCAAGCTGATGCTCTTGGGACAATCAATGTTCCCTTGAGTCTTCCTCTTAAAGGATCTTCCTACACGTTGGTTGATTCAATGGGACTTTTCTGGTCTATGTTACCAATCTCTGGAGATGACACTTCTAGTTTTAAATGCAAAGATGATGCTTTTCTTGCGGAAATTGGAATCGTCATCAATGGTCAGTTGATAGAGCAACAAGCGATCACATGTTATTTAAAGGTTCCAGATGTTCAGAAGAGAGATATTAGAGAAAACGGTTTAGTTGGATCCCTATTTATTCCAAAATTTGATAGACCGCCCCCTGTAATTATTACATTGAGTGGTTCAAATGGTGGCTTGAGTGAAAACCGAGCTAAATTACTTGCTTCAAATGGCTTTGCAGTATTCGCACTTGCCTATTTTGGAGTTGACGGACTTCCAGAGAATTTACAAGATATTCCATTAGAATATTTTGAAACAGCTTTTACATGGCTCAAAACCCAACCCGATGTAGATGCTTCACGTATTGGCTTATATGGTGCATCAAGAGGAGCAGAACTGTCTTTGATCCTGGGGTCTCTTTTCCCCGATAAGATTTCTTCAATCGTGGCTGTTGTTCCAAGTAGCGTTGTATATGGAGGATTAAGTGAAACTCCGGTAAATGCCTGGACCTATCAAGGCCAACCAATTGCTCCATTTGCCTCAGTTCCAAAAACTGATTTCACAAATGGGAAGGGAGAGACAGCAGAAAACCCAGCCAACACTCGTGACAATTTTCTCAAGGGAATGCAAAATATAGTAGCATTTGAAGCAGCAGCAATTCCTGTTGAGAAAATTCAATGTCCAATCCTACTCATATCGGGTGGAGATGACAAAATGTGGCCATCGGAGATCTATGCCAATCAAATCCTAGACCGTTTAAAGAAAAAAGGTTCAGAGATTCAAGTTATGCATCTGAACTATCCAGATGCTGGTCATGGCATTAACATTCCCAATCTTCCAATCCCGGGACCTACCTATTATCATCCAATTGGAAAACTTTGGTTTTCAATGGGAGGCAGCCGTGAAGCAGATGCCAGGGCGAGTAGAGAATCATGGAACCAGCTTGTGGAATTTTTTCATTCTGGATTAGAAACTCATGCCAAACCTCTCTTTGAACCTAAAGGAGTTAATATAACAAGCAATCAAGAGAAATTCTCCGCCCTAAGAAAGTTGAATTTACCTAAGGATTAATATGCCGTTACAGGAAGCGGTCCTTTGAGCATTCGAAATCTAAAAGCAATGAGGTCTTTGCAAAACCAAACCATGTTGAGTTTTAAAGAGAGCCTCGACGCAAGCAAAATTAGGAGTTCAACATGGTACCAATCACAACTAATATAGAAGCTTACCTAAGCCAACTTATAAAATCGGAAATGCCCCCTCAACAGACAAGGAAGGATGCGATCTTTTTCTCAGAGTAGAAAGAAGATCTAAGGCGGGAGTCGAGGAAGTTGCAGGAAGAGTTTATTTGCCATAAGTTTTTAAGGACGTACACGTACAAAAAAAGTTACTCCTCTATACCGTAAAAAGTTTGATTAATGATTGCTACTTTTTGTATGAATTTAAGGAGCTGTTGGTATAGTTTCTCTTGTTCTATACGAAATGTGGGCTGTGTGGAATAAAAATGTTTGAGAGTAGAAGACAGCTTGTCTGTTAAAGCCGCTTCTTGAAAAGAGATTTCCATTGTTCTTCTTGGCCCCTCAAGGACGGTCAAATCCTTAAAAATCAGCTTTGACCCCAGTGGTGAGATCAAAATACACTTCATTGTGTTTTTTTCTCCTGGCTGGTGATGGTATGCAGCAGCAGCGAAAGCTGGATATTGACCAGGGGAGGGGGGATTCATAACGATCTCCATCATGTAATTTTTCAATACAAGATCATCAATATTGGCAAGATGAGTGTAATATGTCAGTACTTCCTCATCATTATAAGTGAGCTGTATAGGAATGTCTGCACCTGGTAATGAAGCCGCAATAGAGGTATAAGCATTGGGTCTTATTGTTTGGTTAAATCCTATTGATGAAATGCGCTTGTGCGACGCATGGTTCGGATCGATGAGTACGTATCCATCCTGACATTGTACAATCACAGCTGCATGACAGAAAGGCCTACGTTGTCCGTGTCGACGCATCCCAGCGAGCATACCCTCCACTCCGTGCCTTTTTTTCAATTGCTTCAAAAGTATACGGCTTGCCCCTACACATGTTGTTGCTGGCGCTTCATCATGCGACGACTCTAGGTAGGTGTCGGTAAAAGATTTGCCATGTTCCATCTGCCTTATCGTTTCAAGATAAGGTGGTAAGCCATTGTAGTCCCATTCACTAGATGTCTTTTCCACAGTTTGAGAAATTATAGATATTAATTGATCGCGGTTACCTTTGTAAGGCTCAGGCATCCCCTCAAGTCTAGGAATAGGACGAGGCCACGCCCCTACCCAAATTTTCATTGGTAGTGTGGCAGATGACAACAATCGGGAGTCTAGCAATTGGGACGAAAAAGATTTGTCATATTCCATCTGCGAAAATGTTTCTATCTGACCCTTGACGATGCTTATCATCTGTTTTTTTCGTTTCTCTTTGCTAGGAGTGGCGGCTTGGATAGAAATCTTTTGGCAGATCGCGGCTTGGTCGATTTTTTTAAGGCTTGCGAAGGCTTTAAAGACGTCTTTATCGGGGTTGCCATGTATAAGCAATTGGTGAAGGACTTGAAGCTTCTCTAATCGAACTGCAACAGGTGAAGATGATTGGCTACTGATTGGAACTAATGACATAATATAATCTCCTAAATTAGCAGTTTATTAATAGTTATATTATTACATATATAAACAAAAAAACAAGTGATAAATATTTTGTTTATATATGATTTTAATATAATATGTTTTATAATTTTTAATTACATGTTTTTAACTCGATTTTGTACGATTTTATGATCAACTCGCTGGCGTTCGTCGATCACAAGATTGGACAAGAAAAAAAAATTAAAATAAAAATTACTATTCGGTGGGGGTGGATTCGAGGTGTTCTAAAGGAGTACGAGGAAGAGCCTCAATGGCTTCGATCGCATCGATCTCCACTTCTCCTTGGGTGATTCCCATCTCTTTGAGCTTGCGGGCGGTGACAAGGACGCGGGTTTCAAAGGAGCCCATTCCTTTGTTATAGGCGTCTACTGCACCTGTGAGGGAACGCCCCATCTTCATCCAATGACCACTCAAGTCGATGAGTCGCTTATAGAGATCTTGGCCGAGCCGGTGAAGTTGTTCGACGTGTTTAGATAAATTCTCTTGTTTCCATCCATAAGAGACAGCGCGCAAAAGAGCGATGAGTGTTGTAGGGGTGGCGATGATCACCTTGTGTTCAGCGCCTGCTTCGATGAGGGCAGGGTCATATTCTAAAGCTGCACTAAAGAAAGTTTCAGCGGGTAAAAACAAGACGACAAATTCGGGCGTGGGTTGAAAGTGTTCCCAGTAACTGCGTTTGCTTAGCGCTGTAACATGAGCGCGCACTTGGCGTGCATGGTCTTTTAACTTCAGTTCTTTTTCATGCTCGTTGGAAGATTGGATGGCATCGAGATAGCCTTCTAAGGGAACTTTACAGTCGATCACCACTTGTCGTCCTCCGGGCAAGCGCACTAATAGGTCGGGACGATAGCGTCCCTGGTCATCTTGTTGTTGCTCGAAGAAGTCGCAGTGGTTGAGCATGCCAGCCAGTTCCACGACGCGACGCAATTGAATTTCACCCCATCTTCCGCGCGTGAGGGGAGTGCGTAAAGCTTTAACGAGCTTAGAGGTCTCATTTTTGAGCTGCTTTTCATTTTCGACAAGGGAACGGATCTGTTCTTTGAGGAGTTCTTGATCTCCTTTTCTCTCTTTCTCCAGTTGTCGCATTCCAGTATCGATTTTTTGTAAGGTGTCTTTCACGGGATTAAACAAGTCGTGGATCGCTTGTTGTCTTTTTTCAAGATCGCATTTTGCTCCCTCTTGATATTTTTCCAGCGTGGCTTGCGCGAGTTGAAGAAAGTGAGTGTTGTTTTTTTGAAGGGCATCCATCGATAGAGATTGAAACGAGTTTTTTAGAGCCTCTTGAGATTGGCTGAGCAGTAATAATTTTTCTTCTGCCACGCGATGTAGGATATTGACCTCTTCGAGCTCTCGATTTTTTTCGACCAGTTGTAATTCCAGTTCAGGGATTTTAATGAGTTGAGCTTGCGCTAAGGTGTAGCGGATCAACAGCTCTTTGCATTTGGAGTGCTCGCGCAACCATAACCACAGAAGCAAACAGGAAGCTGTGATGAGGCAATAGAACATTAGACCTCTTTCGAATTTAAGGGTTCGTCGATTTTCGGGATTATTTTGGCCGATTTTCGATTCTTTTTGCGGGGATAGTATAGGAAATTTGATACAATCCCCGCAAAAAGAATCGAAAACTCGACTCAAAAGAACCCGAAAATCGACAGAACCTTAAGTTCGAAAGAGGTCTTTCAATCCTCTTGTTCCGGCTCAAAATCAGCGAGTGTTTTTGATTTTTTCCCAGCAATTAAGCGGATGATCGACAAAGTCCAACCCAAGACGACATAGCTCCACGTAACGATCGCGAGCATGAAAGGGAAGAAATAGAGAATGCCGTAAAATACAAACACAGCCAGGACGACGGTCACAAAGACGAGCTGAAAAGAGGGGATACGCAAGTGTAGAGCTTTCGAACTGGGGAATTTCCATCGACTGACCATGAAATAGCCAAGAACGATCATGAGCGATGTCAATAGAATGGCGCGCGTTTCTTCGCTTAAGGGGAAATGCTTTTCGGCAAACGGGGAATATAGAAAGAGATTGGCGGCAACGGCCGCCAGTGCTCCGGCATCAATCGGCAATCCTGTGAAATGCTGTTTGTGAGCAGCTGCAGCATGAGCATCTCCTTTAGCTTCGTTGGATTTCACATTAAAGCGAACAAGTCTCAACACCCCGCAAATAGAAAAGAGCATGGCGCCTAACATCGCATAAAAGGAAAGACCAGTTCCTGGTTCTAAAGAAAGACTTTTAAGTAAAAGAACTGAAGGAGCAACGCCGAACGAGATGGCATCGGCTAAAGAATCGAACATCACGCCAAATTCGCTTTCGGCATGAAAGGCACGAGCGACAGCGCCATCGAGTAGATCGGCAAAAGCGGCAACAAGAAGAAGCAAAGCCGAAGTATTCAATACAGTATAGATACCCGATCCAGGTTCTACCATGTTGATTTTAAAAATAACAAAAAGACCGCAAGCAAGTCCAAACGCGGTGATAACATTGGGGATGAGATAAATTTTTCGCATGAATGACCTATCTAAGACAGTAGACCTTTTTATAGTATACTCTTTTCCCTTTTTTTTATCCTGATATGCTAATTAATTCATTCTATTGGGCTTGGAAGACGGGTCGCAAAAAAAAAGGTCATGTCCATTTTTTTTGTAGACAATTAGCTCAAGGCTACTATATATGGTGTATATATAAACGCAAAACTACCAGATGTGGTAGCGGTCAAAACGGTAAAGCGTGTTGTGGATAGCAATGCGTCCTTAATGTCAAGACTGTTTATTTAAACTAGGAGATAAAAAAACTATGTCGCCCAAAGCTTCCTCCAAGAACACAACTTCTTTAACCGCGGCAGAAATTTCTTCTGCGCTGAAACAAGATAAATTTCAAAATTTCGCGGTTGTTAAACGCAATGGTTCCATCGTTCCTTTCCGAAGAGAAAGGATTGTGCGAGCCTTGGAGGCAGCATTCCGAGACACGAGAAAGATCGGTAAAGAACCAGCTCTTTCTACTGAATTGGTTAAGGCGATCGAAGACATTACAGATTTGGTCATCCATGAGTTGCACATCTTAGCATCTAAAGGTGCTTCGCTCACCGTGGAAGGGATTCAAGATCAGGTGGAAATTTCCCTGATGAAAGCAGGTCATCACGATGTAGCGCGCGATTACATCATTTACCGCGATCAGCATAAAGTGCTTCGAGAGGATTCTCCCCAGAATCTCAAGATCATGCGCGAAGATGGTTCTAGCGTTCGTTTTAATCCGATGAAGATCGCCTCGGCGATCGAAGATGCATTCCGCCGTTCGCGCCAATTGGAAGGTCCTGCCACTGAGCAAATTGTAGAAGCTGTCAATTTGTTGACCCAAAAAGTGGTTGCCCGTGCTGTTTCTCAATCTAAAGCAGGTCAACTGTTGACTGTAGCTTTGATCGAAGATGAGATTGAACAGCAACTCATGAGAGAAGGTTTTTTTGCGGTTGCCAAAGACTACATTTTACACCGTTCAGCTCATGGACAACAGTCGACATCGCAATTGTCTGAAACTGTGGAGCATGAACATGCGATGCGCGAGTTCACCATCGTCGATCAGCACAACAACACGTGCATGGTCACAGAACAACAATTGAAAACTCGTCTCAATCACGCCTGTCGCGGTCTTGAAGATCTCGTTTCTGTCGATGAATTACTAGAAAATACGATCACCAATTTCTACCAAGGCATGAAAGAGAGTGAAGTGGATCTCGCTTGCATGATGGCAGCACGCACGAAAATTGAACTTGAACCCGCTTATTCCACTGTTGCTTCCCGTCTTTTGCTCGATACGTTATACCGTGAAACGTTAGAGGTTAGCGCTGCTGATCCCTCGTTAGAATCTCATCATCGCAATTACTTCAAGCAGTACCTTCATCAAGCGATTGCTGTCAAACGGGTTCATCCTGATCTACTCCAATTTGATATCGATAAGCTAGCTCGCGCGATGCAGCTACAAAGAGATGATAAGTTCACATACCTTGGATTACAAACTCTCTACGATCGCTACTTCATCCACCACGAACACCGCCGTTTAGAAACACCTCAGATTTTCTGGATGCGCGTGGCGATGGGATTAGCCTTGTGTGAAACAAAAAATCGAGATGAAAAGGCGATCGAATTTTACGATGTGCTCTCTAAGTTCTTGTTTGTCTCTAGTACACCTACGTTATTTAACTCAGGAACTCTCCATCCTCAATTGAGCTCGTGTTATCTATCCACTGTGATGGATGATCTCGCTCACATCTTCAAGGTGGTAGCTGATGATGCTCAGCTCTCTAAATGGGCAGGCGGTATTGGTAATGATTGGACCAATGTCAGAGCGACAGGCGCTACCATCAAGGGCACCAATGGCAAAAGTCAGGGTGTGATTCCTTTCTTAAAAGTGGCCAACGACACAGCTGTGGCAGTCAATCAGTGTTTTGCCCCTGACACCATGATTTACACAGCAGATGGGATTAAGCCAATTTCAACTCTTACAACGAGTGACCTTGTTCTGGGTGTAAGCGGAATATACAGACAGGTGACAAATAAGTTTGCTTACAACCAGAAAGATCCCATGGTTGCTCTCACGATTAAACATTCACTGACCCCCATTTCTGTTACAGCAGGCCATCCTCTCTACGCCATTCGCGGTGTGCCCATGGAGCAGTCTAATGACCGCACGATCCAGTGGCTTAAAAAAGGCAAGGTGAAATGCGAGTGGGTCGAGGCCGGACAGCTAAAACAGGGCGACTATGTCGCTCAAGTGATCCCCAAAGAGGTTATTCGCGTTCCTGAAATCGATGAAGAAGACGCTCGCTTTTATGGCATTCTGTTGGGCGACGGACATATGGATAAAGATGGGCATGAGTGGGGAGTGTCGGGCAATCCGCAAGCGGATTCCCATCTCGAATTCGTTCGTGAGTATTTAAGAGTTCGCGGCATCCATTTCTCGGAAACAGGTCGCGGTGATTCCTATGTGCAAGTCCGATGGGCGACAGGCCGAGGCGCTGTGCGCGATGCTACAACCGGACAGATTGTCGGCAGAGGAGCTCCCACGATGCCTTTCAGTCGTGCTGACCTATATAATGATCAGGGCCAAAAACATATTGCGCCCCGGATGGCTCATTTGCCCCTTTCGCAAACACTCGCTCTCGTCCAAGGACTTGTTGAAACAGATGGGAATGTATCGCGTGGCAAAGAGATCATGTTTTGCAACACATCGCAGCCGTTAGTAGAAGGACTGCGCTATCAGATGCTGCGCCTCGGCGTTCCGACAGCAGGCAATTTGCGCGTGCGCCAAAGTGATCATCCAGGAAAGCGTTCAGATGGATCTGTTGCCCAATTCAAGGGGGAGTCGCAAAGCTACGATGTGCGCATCCCGGCGATCCCTGAGTTAGCTAAGCGTGTCGGTGCTCAAGCTGTGACAAAGCGCAACTGGTTAACCCATGGTAATCACATCTTCACACGGGTGACACATACGCAGTCGCTTCAACCCCATCCGTTTGTCTATGATCTCGAAGTGGAAGGCGATGAATCGTACATGACAACAGCAGGCCTTGCGCATAATGGCGGTAAACGCAAGGGAGCGATGTGCGCGTATCTCGAGACTTGGCACTTGGATATCGAGGATTTCCTGGAGTTGCGCAAGAATACAGGTGATGAGCGTAGACGAGCTCACGACATGAACACAGCGAACTGGATTCCCGATTTATTCATGAAGCGGGTGGAAGCGGGTGGCATGTGGACCCTATTTAGCCCCAGCGACGTTCCAGACTTGCACGATCTCTATGGTGCAGCTTTTGAAAAACGCTATATCGACTATGAAAATCAGGTAGAAAAAGGGGAGTTGAAACTCTACAAACGCGTGGAAGCTCTTCAGTTGTGGCGCAAGATGTTGAGCATGCTCTTTGAAACAGGGCATCCTTGGATGACATTTAAAGATCCATCTAACATCCGCTCACCTCAAGATCACGTGGGAGTCGTTCACAGCTCTAATCTCTGTACAGAAATCTTGCTCAATACCTCTGCAGAAGAAACGGCTGTATGTAACTTAGGATCGATCAACCTAGATGAACACATGACCAAAAACGGGGTGGATGAGAAAAAACTCTCGGCGACCATTCGCACAGCAGTTCGCATGCTCGATAACGTGATCGATATCAATTTCTATCCGATTGCCGAAGCGCGCAATGCTAACTTGCGCCATCGTCCTATTGGCTTAGGGTTAATGGGCTTCCAAGATGTTCTCTACAGGCAAAACGTCAGCTATGCTAGCCATGAGGCTGTTGTCATTGCTGATGAGATCATGGAAATGATTTCCTATTATGCGATTTTAGCCTCTTCAGAGCTCGCTCAAGAACGAGGACACTATCCTTCGTATCAAGGTTCTAAATGGGATCGAGGTTTTCTTCCGATCGATACAATCGATCTCCTTGAAAAGGAAAGGGGCGGACATCTCGATGTGGATAGAAGCGCTAAACGGGATTGGAAAGCTGTGCGCGAATCGATCAAAAAACATGGCATGCGCAACAGCAACACCATGGCGATTGCACCTACAGCAACCATATCCAATATCACAGGTGTCACACAATCGATAGAACCGATGTACAAACATCTCTTTGTCAAATCAAATCTGTCCGGTGAATTCACAGTGCCTAATGTCCATCTCGTTGATCGCTTGAAGCAATTAGGTCTGTGGGATAAGCAGATGTTAGATGATCTCAAGTACTTTGATGGTTCCATCACAGAGATTGATCGCATACCTCTAGAGGTGAAGCAGCTCTTCTTAACAGCATTTGAAATCGATCCAGAATGGTTAATCGAATGCGCAAGCCGTCGTCAAAAGTGGATCGACATGGGACAATCCCTCAACCTCTACTTAGCTGAAGCCAATGGCAAAAAGCTTGATCAGATGTATAGATTTGCATGGACAAAGGGCTTAAAGACCACCTACTACTTGCGCTCTCTAGGTGCTACACAAATTGAAAAGTCAACGACAGATATCAATAAGCGCGGCATCCAACCCCGCTGGATGAAGAACAAATCAGCTTCTGGCAACATCCAAGTAGATCGAGATACCCCCGTGGCTCCTACAGACAAGCCGATCGCTTGCAGTATGGAAGAAGGGTGTGAGAGTTGCCAATAATCACTAATTGAGGAGAAAAACATGTCTAATAACGCGCAACGCGTCGATGCGACTAAAAAACGGCTCATCAACTGCAACCAGGTCGATGTCAATCAACTCATGCCTCTTAAATACAAATGGGCATGGGAACACTACATGAATGGTTGCGCCAACCACTGGATGCCGCAAGAAGTACCTATGGCCAAAGACATCGAGCTTTGGAAGTCTAACCAACTGTCTGTGGATGAAAAACGAGTGATCATGCGCAATCTCGGCTTCTTTAGCACAGCAGAGAGCTTAGTGGGCAATAATATCGTTCTCTCTATTTTCAAACACGTGACCAATCCCGAAGTGCGTCAGTATCTTTTGCGTCAAGCGTTTGAAGAGGCGATTCACACCCATTCTTTCATGTACATCGTAGAATCGCTCAATCTCGATCAAGGCGAAGTATTCAACATGTACAATGAGATCAACACGATCCACGCCAAAGATACCTTCGAAATGAAGCTGACAGCTGCAATCCTCGAGCCTAACTTCACTACACAAACACAAGAGGGTGCACAGAAGTTTCTCGAGAACCTGATCGGTTACTATCTGATCATGGAAGGGATCTTCTTCTACAGCGGTTTTGTCATGATCTTGTCCTTCCTTCGACAAAACAAAATGACAGGAGTTGGTGAGCAGTTCCAGTACATTTTGCGCGATGAATCAATCCATCTGAATTTCGGTGTGGATCTCATCAATGGGATTAAAGAGGAAAATCCCGATTTATGGTCGCCCGCTTTCCAAGAGCAAGTCATCGACAAGGTCAAACAAGCCGTTGAATTGGAAGTGAATTATGCTCAAGATTGTTTACCTCGAGGCATTCTTGGATTAACAGCTCCGATGTTCCGCGAGTACGTTCAGTACATTGCTGATCGCCGCTTGGAACGCATTGGACTAAAACCCCTCTACCGTTCGAAAAATCCTTTCCCCTGGATGAGCGAAACCATCGATCTTGGCAAGGAAAAGAATTTCTTCGAAACACGCGTCACAGAATATCAATCAGCCGCAGCACTTACCTG
>Ga0206972_1085_pt1 | contig 22693 bp, 13 predicted proteins | sample Alteio_BWOrgHeat_86_FD_152925 | JGI IMG/M metagenome (GOLD analysis project Ga0206972, IMG submission 152925) | Enriched cells from forest soil in Barre Woods Harvard Forest LTER site, Petersham, Massachusetts, United States -... | ecosystem: Environmental > Terrestrial > Soil > Temperate forest >...
GCGCACGATGCCGCCGTTTTCCGGGTTGACCACATGGATGACATCCGCCCCATAGTGAGGCATAAACACTTCGTGATCATCGGCGGCCATGCCGGCGGTTTGCGGTGGCGTCAGGTGGTGGGTCAGGAGCGGCTGGAGCGGAGCCGAATCCGCCGACGGCGGCATCTTGATCAGCTTGCCTTTGGCAACGAAAGCCAGGCTGCCGCCGCCCGGAAACGTCAGCAAATGTCCCGTGGCCGCGTCAACGCGCGCCATGTGCTGCCAGTCGTCTGCCTCGTGGGCGATGAAGACATATTTGCCGTTGGCCGCAATCGCATAATAGGGGCCGAACCCGCCGCCGGCAAACGGCGTTACGCGCCAGAGCACATTGCCGTCGAAATCGGTCTTGACCAGGGCGCGTCCGCTTTCCGCCAGAACCCAGAGAAAATAGAGGCCGGTGGAATCGGCCGCGACGCCGATGGCCGGACCGTGGTCGCTTCCCCAAAGTCCGCGTCCATCCGCAGTTTCGTAACCGGGCTTGCCGCTGGTGCCGGCGGTGCCCATGTACTCGACCTTCAATCCGGGTGACATGTACGCGCCCCACTTGTACGCGCCGGGCGTGACGGGCTCGCCCCATTGGTCCTTGCCGTCCCAGAAAACCGTGAGATCGCCTTTCGAATGCGTTTCATCGCCGATCAAATCGCGGACGATCTCGCCGTTTGGGCCGAAGATATTGACCGAAACCTTGAGGTCATCGCCTGGCACTTTGACCACGATGGGGACGCCGACCGGCTTGGTCATCAGGGAGGCAAGGGTTTCTTCCATCGTGCCGTGTCGCGGTTTCAAGTTGCCGGTCGCGCTGAATTCGATCTGCCCCCACTTCTCCGGACTACGAAAGGCAAACATGCCGGGGTTTAACCGGAAGAGCACCGGCCACTGGTTTTCGCCGCCGAAGTGGGGACTGAGCGTGGCGGTCATGCGTTGGCCCGGCTTAAAGGGGTTCTTGCCTCCGGCGACGTTCAAAACCGACCAAGGGAGACGACATTCCAGGACATAGCCGTTCTTCTTACTGTCCTTGATGGCGATCTGCGCGCCCGGAGGATTGGCCGCCTTGCCTTTCGTGGCGCCGTAGCTCATGCCGTAGGTGAGCTGGATGTTGTCCGTGCCCGATTCGCTGTTCTTCCATAAGGAACAAGTTGCCGCGCGATTGCCGGCCTTCGCGTCATCGACTTTTGGGTCAAGCGGGTAGCCCGCGCTCGTATCGGCCACGACGCGCAGCTCCACCATGTCGCCAATCCAAAACGGATCGACAGGGGTGCAGGTGTTGTGGATGGGGCGCGGTTGCGTGACCTTGGCCGCTATATAGAGAGCGTCATCGTCGTACATGAGGGCAAACGATGCGTTTACCATTCCGGCAGTCTGCGCCGTCTCCCAGCTCGGTTCGATACCGGACAAATCCCAATCGGACAGGTCTCCGTCAATAACGGGGGCTTTGCCGCCCGGCGTGGGCACAGCGTACATCACGCCGCCCGTCAGATCGGTGGCGCGCGCTTTTTCAGGCAGGTTGAGAAGGAGGGCGAAGGCTGCGATGACAATAAGACTCAGGTTCCATTTCATAAAAAGTGTTCTCTGGTTTGGCGGTGAGACGCCATGTTTGAAAGGGTCCGTTCAGGACGCCGGCATTTGCAATGCGCTTCAGGCGAAATGATGACTTTAAGGTACGGTGAAAAGGTAGATAGAAAGGCTACGGATGATTCGGGCGTGGCATGTTTAACGAGATAAAAGAAAGCGACAGATCCTTAGGCCAACCCCTGGGTTCCAATCGTTGTAACTTTCATCTAGTATGCAAATTGCATAAGACATCCGGAGGTACACAGATTGCATACACTTAATCGCTGCTTCACAGATTGAGTGTCATTTTCAATGGTATTGGGATCACACGGCCCAAGCTTTGCCGAATTTCATATGAAACGACAATCGTCTGTAGGTGAAATGGGCCGGTTGCCCGGGAGTTGAGTCTCTTTATTTGATCGCATGCGGAGTAAGCCACCAAAATGAACAAGTCCGATTTCTCCGAAATTAACGAGCATCTTGGCCTGCGGCATTATGAAACAGCCCGGCGGCTTTGCCTGTGCGAGCTGGCCGGTGGAGACAACGCCAGAGTCTTGATCTTGTTGCACGATGCCTATCTTGGTCTCGACGATGTTCGTGGATGCATCGAGACGCTGGAACGCATTAAACCCGCGAACGAGGAGGAGCGCTTCGAGGTCCTTTTATTGCAGGTTAAAAATGCCGAGCGGCTCGCGCGTGAACATTCCTATCAATTTTACAGGATTTCTCCAGAAGCGAAGGCCGGGCTTACGATTGATGAATTTTGTGCGAAATGGCGCCGGCGGGCGGACGAATTTTGGCGGCAGCTTGATCTCCTTGCCGAATTCGAAGCTCGTCGGCAGGCGATCACGGAGACGAGGCGGCTATTTGAGACAAATGCCGTTGGCACGCCTGCGGCCAAGCAGTCGGATGGGGCGGAAACGGTTGCCAGTGGGGCGCTCTTCGGAAGGCTAAGCTATCCGGACGGCAAGCCGACGGAGGACGTCACAGTCACGCTCGGTTTGAAGATGGAAATCGAATCCTTTGATCCCGCGACGTTTGTCCACTCGGGGATTGATCTGAATGTAAGGATCGGTGACCAGACCGCTCTGACGGTGCGGACCGATGGGGAAGGACGTTTTCATTTTGAGCGGGTTCCCGCAGGACGGCATGAATTCCTGGCGGTTTCGCTCAACCCCGACCAGTTTGATATTGCCACGCGATTCCTTGCGGAGGGTATCGAGATCAAACCGGGAGTTGAAACGGAACTCAATCTTGTTGTCGGGGAGTGGGCCAGCGCGCCGTCCTACGAGGTGCTGACACCCTTCACGCCACGTCTTGCCCGCAGTGGCGTGAACTATCAACGCCTGCATGAGGAAGGAATGCACAACCCGTTTTATTACCCGTTCCCCCGACAGGAACTCCGCTTTGAATTGCCGTTAGGCGTTCGCGGAAACCCGAAAAAACTCCTCTTGCTCTCCTCGAACGATCCCGATGTTCCGCAACCCTTCCAGGTTATTGGAACCGAAATCGTCTTTTTTTCCGATTTGCCGGAAACCACCGACCGTGTGGTCGCGCTCTACGTCGCAGAGGGGGATGGCCCTGCGGAGCCGTTTGCGGATCGGGAAGAACTTGCGCCACGTGTTGAGCCGGACGGCACGGCGGTCATTGCCACTGGGCGTGCCGAATTTCGCATTCCCTTCGGCGAGGGGCGCGATGCCTTGCCGCCGCTTCTTTCCGTGCGCGGCGAGGACGGGGTCTGGCGCGGAAAAGGCCGGTTCAAATTGCCGTCCGATGTGGAAATTATTTCGCGGCAAACCCAGGTTGCCGTTCAGGGCCCGCTGGTTTGCGAATGGACGACGCGTTACCAGTTTTCCAACGGCGGCAGCTACGAGCTTCATTTCACCGCGCACCGGGACGAGCCATATCTGCTCGTGCATGAAATTTCGACGGAGATCGAAAATGCGGCGTTTGAATTTTCGCTGAGCGAATTCATCGGCGGGAGGGGGTTTTTGCACTGGAAATCCGAGGACGAAGGATTGCATTGGAGCACCCTGAACGCCGAAGACCGGGAACTGGCCCGATTGCAGGAATCCGTGCCGTGGTGGATTCCCCCCGCCGGCTTCGGCTACGCGATGACGCCCGGTGGCCCCGAAGAAAAGGACTTCATCGCCTTGTTCACGATCCGCCGCGGTGAGTGGATCGATCGAAAATTCGAGCGGCTTGCGCAAGGCCCCATCGATGCGGACGGAAAGGAAAATCGGGAGATCGATTGGCCGTTCCCAGAGATGGTCGGCTCGACCATCTCAATGATCACCGCGCATACCACGCCGAACGAGGGCAGGGGAGATGCGTTTTTTCGGCTTGGTTTTTTCAATGGCGAACGCCGCTGGGGCTTGCTCGTTTCCACGCTGGAAAGGAACGATGTCCGGGTTAAGGAGATTGCCAGTGTTCAGCATAAGAATTCCTCGCCACGGCTCCAACATTTCAAGCAATGGGATCTGGATTGTCAGGACAGAGTGACGCGTCCCTTTGTGATCATGTGTCGCGAGGAATTGCGCGCGTTGCGCAAGAAAAAGGATGCACCGCAATTTCGCGCGATGCTGGAGAAAATGCATGTGAGAAAGGGGGCCGAGGCCGGCGCGCTCATCGTGGAGGGGACAGATCCGGTCGCCATCTGGCGCAAGAAAAAGGAACTGGCGACGGTGGCTCCCTTGCGCTCGCGCATGGTGCTCCTGGGGCGCGATTGGACAGACATCTATTCACCGGTGGGTGCGCGGCAGGCCACGTTGTACGCCGAGGACTACGATCTCCTTGCCGGCACCGGCGTGTTCTCGGTGCAGGAGGAGCGCTCGATCCGGGCTTATTTTATTTTGATGGGGCACATGTTCATGGAGGCCGATCTCATGAATTGGCATTACAACTCGCGCAACGCGAATTTCGAAGCGGATCGCGTCCAACTTGTCGGCATGGTGGGGCTTGCCTTCCACGGCCATCCCTGTTCCGGGAAGTTCCTGCAACATGGCATTGAACTGATGGAGCGCACCCTGAATATCTATTGCACTCCGGGTAGCGGGAGGTGGTATGAAAACCCCGCCTGTTACTACCTCGCCGCGCTTGGTCCCCGCGTCAATCTCGCGTTCTACCTCGCCCGTCACGGGATTTTTGATCCCACCCGAATCGAGCGTTTCAAAGATTTCCTGCGCTGGGGCATCTTATTGCTGACGCCGGCTTTTCCGCACGATTACCCATTCATGTACAAGGCCTGCAGCGATGAAGATTATGGTGCGGCCGGGAAGGTGCGTCGGATTCCTCCCATTGGAGATCACGCGCGCCTCGGCACGTGGGTTCCGGAGCATTTCGCGCTGATGGCCAAGCTTTACCGCGCAAAGGATCCCGCGTTTGCCGATGCTCTCCGATGGGCTTACCAGGCTGGTGGCAGTGATGGGGGCTATTTTGGCAACCTGCCAGCCGCCTTTTCCGCCTTGGATGAAGACGATTTGAAGCCGGTTCCCGCACCGCTGTTGGTTAGTCGCCGCCTCGAGGGATTCGGCGCGGTGTTTCGTGGCGGTTTCGAAACGGACCGCGAATTTTACCTCCTCATCAAGCAAGGCCCCGGCGGCTACCGCTATCATCGCACCGAAGGAAGCATCGTTATGTTCGCCGATGGCAAGCCTCTCATCTACGATGGGGGTGAAGCGGGCGAAACGTGGCGGCATACCACGCTTTCTTTTTACGATGTTCACATGCCGCTCGCGCCGGGTCATGTCGAGCGCTTCTATTCCTTCGCCGGAATCGATTTCTGTCAGGGCGTTCACCCCGTGGCGATCAAGCCGGGCGAGCCGATCCAGTTCTGCGACGATTGTCATCACCGTCTGGTTCCTGTTTCGTGGGCGCGTTACGCAGAACCAAACCCAGTGGATGTTCGCTCCGTGCTTTGGGTGAAAGATGAGTACGTCATCCTTCACGACGATCTGCGGCTTGACCCGGCGATTCCCTCCTATTGGCACGCACAAATCGTCGCCGAAAGTCAAACCGGCAATGCTCGTGACGGGTACATTTTCGCAGGCCGATTCGGCACCGACTTACAACTGGTCCTGCCCGGCCAGAGTTTCATTGACGAAAGATGCACCGTGCTGCCGCAGCGGCAGCACCCGACTCCAGAGGGGGACGGGTTTGTCACACGGCATCTTCAGTTGACGGGCGACAAGCCGGACCACTATCTCGCCGTTTTACGTCCGCTGGCCGGGGGTAAGCAGCCGCTTCGAGCGTCCGAAATATACGGCAATGGAAAAGTGTGCGGGGTGAAGGTTGAAGGTGAGGGGATCAACGACCTCATCTTCCTCGCTCGCGAAGCGTTTAGCTTTACCGAAAGCGGAATGCAATTTGAAGGCCGGTATGGCGCGATCATTAAGCGTGTTGGCTCGATTCAACTCGCGCTTCTTGAGGGCGCTGTGATCGAAGCAGAGGGCATTCGCATTGAGAGTTCCAAGCCAGCCGTTTTCGTGACTTTGGGATCGAATTTCATGGAAATCGTTGCGGAAGGCGAAGGCATCGTCAACGTCGCCAATCAGGGAAAAACTACCTTGCTCCGGGTGATTGGCTCCGCCAAAGCAATGATACCGTTTTGACCCGGACGAGATCATTTAGGACCGTCTAAATCTGGCCCTAAAAAAGATGAAATATCAGGCAATCAAGTCAAACTGTGATTCGAGTACGCTAGAAGAACGGCATCGGATCCGTCATCTTTCCGCAGTCGAACAAGCGCCTCGTCCTGAATAATTTTCTTTTTGCAATCCGACGAAAATCTGTGATTTTCAACGCGTGTCTCGTAAGTGTATCTCGCGCTCGTTGCCTCCCCTCGCTGAAGTTTTCAGCAGCGATTTGGGCGTTTCCGAAAGCGACAACAAGCAGCGCTTTTTGCTGCTGGCACTGAGAAAAGCGGCCAAACAATTAAAAAAGCGAAAGTCGCAGCCGTTTTATTCCATGCGGGAGGTTGCAGCTTTTTTCAAATCTCCCTTGCGGACTGTGGCCAAGGCTTATGCAGTTCTCGAGCACGAAGGACTCTTGAATCGTGTCCGGAGTTCTCAGACGCTCCTGCTGGGCAGCGCCGATTCAACCCAGCACATCATACGGGGGGTTGTCGGCATTCCCCTCTGGCTTCATGCCATCGTCGTTTCCCCATTTTCACGTTCGTTCAACATGGAATTGATCGATCGCCTTCGTCAAAATGGATTTGTGGCGCATATCATCTTCTTTCGCACCGGTGAGGAGTGTAAGCCTGATTTCGGGGAACGCCTTCTCCTCTACGATCTAGACTTTCTCATCTGGCATGCGCCGCATTCCCAGGCAGTTCAAGCGTGCCTTTTCATGCAGGACCATGGGGTTCGCCTCATCAATGTTCAGATGGTGGAATCGCCGACAAGCCAGATCCCGCCAACGTATCTGATGGACTGGCAGCCGGCTTATCGGCAAATGGCCAAGGCATGGCAAGAGGCGGGCATCAACCGTGTGCTCATCCCCAAGCCCGAATCTCTTCTGCCTCAGCAAGTTCTTCAAAACTTCTGCAAGCTTCTTGAAACCCACGGTATGGAACCCAAATTAACGGAACCTGATGCCTCGGTCTTGCTCCGCGAGAGTACTGGTCGCGGTTCGGCAGTTGCTTTTTTGGATCAGTTCAGCACCGAGCTAGTTTGTAATCAGGAACCGACCCTCTTCGAACAGATCGTCAAAGTCTCACGGGTCGCATTCTGTCGAGGCCCCATCCGCCTCCCTTACTTCCAAAAACGCCCGATGCGGGCCGATATTATCGGTTTTGCTGCGATTGAGATGGCGGATCACATCGTGAGCGGTATTTGTAATCCACCAAGTCGAGAAATTCGTGCTCCCCATTGCTTCAAAGCCACCTACTATCCGCAAGCCATGCTCAACGATATCAAGGAATGGCTCTAACTCTGAAGTGCTTCCGAGGAAACAGATTGTTTTTCGACTTGTCTACGGGACCAAAGGCCACACAATGTGTTCTTAGTGTGTGTTTTGTGTGTGCTTGGCGAGTTACGTCCGCTGCACCTATTAATGTAGAAGCGTCAACAGTTCTGGCTTCAATACATGCCCCCTCAGCCCCCACCTTCGCCTGACATCAAAATCAGCCCGGCAATCGCTTCTAGAAAGGGGCTGATCGTCTCTCTTAACAGAGCCGATCAAAGGTCGTTCGCTTTGGTCATGTCATTATTTGCGCTGGTCATGATCAGCGCGCTCATTGTCACCTTCATCTTCATGGGCACGCTCAATCGGGAAATATCTTTTTCAAGCGCGGGACAAGCCCGGGCCGGCATTATCGCCGTGAGCGCCCTCAATTTTATAAAGGGAGATTGCGTTGCTGAAATTCAGAACGGATCAATCCAGCAACCCGATCCGACCGCCTCCGGCATTCCTATTTACATGCCGGCGACCAATGTCGCCATGGCGCCCTATCGGATGACGGCTGCGTTCACCAATGCGGCGGGTAGAATCACCAATACCGCCATACCGGCGAATATGGTCAAATGGAGTTCTGGAACTTATCCGCTGTGGAGTAACGCCGCCTATTATTTTAACCCGGGTCCCATTCGCGCCTATCCCGGAAACAGCACCGCCAATTTGTCCGTGAATGGGCACTACATCAACACGAACCGATGGGCCAAGCCCGTCTTCAACACGAATAATTTCCCGACAGCCGTTGTGCCTGAGTGGGTCCTAATGACACGTCAGGGACCTTATACCAATGCGGGCAGCGCCTTATCCCAACTTTCCGTCCTGGCGAATCCATCCCAAACGAATGCCAATTACGTCGTTGGACGGTATGCCTACGTCGTCTACGACGAGGGCGGACTCCTTGATGTCGCCGCTGCGGGATATTCGCCCACCACGTTTGCCAGTGATCCCACCGATGTGGGGCGCAAAGGCAGTCAGGGCTTTGCCGATCTTGGCACCAACGGACTTGGCTTGACGCAAGCCCAGGCAGATCAACTCGTCAATTGGCGCAACGTCACCACAGGCGTCTCGACAAACTATTACGTTGGCTACTTGACCACGAACGCTTCCACCTCTGGCTTCCTTCAAGCTGCTCCCCGAGATCAAGGCTTTGTCAGTCGCCAGGACTTGATCCAATACTGGACCGGTACCAGTGCCAACGAGCTTGGGGCAAGCTCCAACCTGCTTCAATACGTCACAACTTTCTCCAGGGAAAAGAACGCGCCCAGTTGGGGGCCGGAGCACGATGCCAACGACACCAATAGCCCCACGTTCTGGAACGGATCAAATACGGATACGCCCTATGATTTACCCCTTCCTGGTGCTACCAATCTCATAACAGAAAACGATCCTGCCCCTCTCGACTATGCTTATCATACGGATGCGAACCTTACCACGTCCTACAATCGCTTTTTCCCAAACGTGCGGGTAAAAACCGCCTTCACCCGGCTAAGCGGGGAACAGGCCATGGTGGGTGAGTCCCTGATGAAAAATCGTTTCGATTTGGCCAAGCTTGCCTGGATCACTACCGCCGCCCTGCCCGGCATAAGCCCCGGCAACGCCTCGGATGTCTACACCTACTTTGGATTGACCCGAAATCCGGATGGCTGGTCATGGACTTATAACCATTCCTACCCCAATTCCACTCCCCCGACCTCGGCCTCCGTCGTGCAAACCTCCTCCATCATGACGCTGGATCAGGTGGCCAATGCGAACCGTGAACCCGATTTCTTTGAACTCCTCCAGGCGGGCATCCTTCGGGGCGGTCTGGGGCTTTGTTCGGGAAGCGCCAGCAACGCAACCAATACCGCATCCTCGCAAAACGGTGGAGAATTTTACCGGGTCTACATGGGCCAGATTAGTTCCCAGCCGGTTTCCGCCTTCGATGACGGCGGCGTGCTCTTTCACACGGATGCGGGCAATTATGTCGTTAACGCCCAATCTATGTACCAGATCATCCAAATCGGAGCCAACGTGATCGATCAATACAGCAGCGACAACTTTCCCACCGAAATTGTCCTGAACAACCAGCATTTTTACGGCATCAAAAATTTGCCTTATTTTAACGGCTTGGGCACCGCCGCCTTGCGCATTTCTCCCACGGCCGCCGGTAGCCTCCAGTCGGCTAACTCCCCGGATATTACCGGTAACGCCGCAAATCAAGCTTATGTTCACCAGTGGTTCACGTTTGCGTTATGGAATCCGCACCAAAATGCCGCGAACCCTCCGGCCAGCGGACCCACAGTATTCCGCATCTGCGCGTGGCATGGGCAGCTCTACCCGAGCCTGAGTGTGACGGGTTTGGGGATACCCCCCACAAACTACGCTTTTGGCATCACGCCCCCAAACCCACCCTATCTCGGACGCAGTTTTGAGCCGGCCGTGCCGGGCGCAACGGTCACCACCGGCACGCCCATAGCAGGATATACCGATGGCCCTGCCTGGATTGGATTTACCAATACGACCGCTTATTATCCCAATCATTTTGTCGAACCCACGGCCATCAGTTACACCAATTCTTTCACCTCCGATGGCGTTTCGGGCGCCAACGCAAACGATCCCGATGGCCGGATTGCCACCCCTTTGGGATGGCAACGCGCGGGTATTTACCTCGGCTGGTCGTGGAGTCCGGATAATCCCTACAAAGTTCCGCTCTGCTCGAGTATCTATACGAATTATACCGCTCAAAGTTTCAAAACGCCTAAAATAACGCCTCAAGGCGCAGGTTATAGCCTTAATGCTCCACCTACCTTCTATTTGCAGTATGAGGATGTAAACACGCCGGGCATATGGCACACCTATCAGGAATTGCACAATATGATTAGCATCTACGGCAGCGCTTCGGCCACCGGGGACGCCTTCATGGAGCCTAATGATCCCGCATGGGCTAGTTGGTCGGTCTATCCGACTTACAACAACGGGGTTCTGAATGGCGGGCCCATTCCCCCCGCTAACACGAACAACTACCCCCTGACCAACGTGACGGGGTATTGCTCGGTTGGTAATAACCCTGGCCCGCTGGTCGCGAACGCGGACACCTTTGCGGTGTTCTCGTTCGATCCCCGCACGGTTCGTTACAATATATGGGGTGCACACCAGCCGACTGCAGCTCCTCACCTTCCCTGTATAAACACAAACAACTGGTATACGGTCGGTGATGTCCTTAAGGGTGGCGCCCATGGGCCGCATTTTGACTCTGGTGCGGGCGGCCAAGTTGGCGGTGGCGGCCAGTTTGCACCGGCATGGACAGACAATACAGTCACTGCAACCAACAATGCACTGGCAAGGGGATGGGACCTTCAAGATAACGGTTTATGTTCTTACTATACCGACCGGGACAGTGTTCGGCGGACCGCCGATGCCGCGGGTTGGACCAACGCCTCGCCTCTGCCTTCGGGAGCGCTGACGCAGCGCCCGTTTTTTTTGGCCCGTCCCTTCCGCAGTGTGGCCGATATCGGGTATGCTTTTCGCGATGACCCCTGGAAATCGCTCAACTTGATTTCCTACAACAGCGCCGATTCCGGATTGTTGGATCTTTTCACGCTCAGTTCCAGCACCACCAACGCTCCGCCGCCTGACGTCGTCGCCGGAAAACTAAATATCAACAGCGCAGCTGCGAACAGCATCGCCGCCGGCGGCACAACCAACGTGACATCTCCCGTGCTGCAGGCCTTGATTTCCCAAGCCTTGCGTGATTACCAACCCAACAGTCCCACCACGCTCAATACGGCCATCACCAACGCCGGTGCCGTAAATAATATCCAGAAATTGGCGAGCAATGTGGTCACTTATATCAATACCAATACCCTGATTAATATGGGTGATCTGCCCGGGGCCTTTCCCCAGTTCCCGACTAATGCCGTTCCCGTGCCTTTGTATACGGGGCTCAAAGAACCCAGCGAAGCCTTCGTCCGCGCCGTAGTCGACGGTTCGGGTACCCGTACTTGGAATTTGATGATCGATGTTATTGCCCAGTCGGGAAAGTACAGCCCCGCTGCTAGAAACCTCGATAATTTCACCGTCGAAGGTGAAAAGCATTACTGGCTGCACGTCGCCATCGATCGCTTTACCGGCCAGGTTGTGGATCAACAACTCGAACCCGTGCGGGAATAATTGCCCTCGAAGGAATAAAACAACCCTCGCATAGTCAGCAAAGACGGAGCCAGTTAAATGCTGCGGAGAAATTCAATGCTAAAACGATTTCAATCTTATGCGGCCTTACTGTTCTTTGTGGTCGCATCGGCTACATCCGGACGGGCCCAGAACGAGAACACACCGCCACCCACGGCGCCCTGCGTGGGGGCCTTGTCGGGGGATTTCACTTTCGTCAAAAAATTCACCTACCCATCCCAACCCTCGGATCCCAACCTGACTAATGGGCAACAGCCCGCGCCGGCAGCTCCCGCAAACCCAGCGACGCAGATGAAGGAGTTCGCTGCGGTTCAAACCGGGGGGGTGCGAAGGGACACGGAGACATATGTGGATGGTACCAGCCGGGAAATGTGGAGGCAGCAAAATTATCGATTCGTCTTTGATGCGGCCCGTCCGAACAGCATCCTGGTGACCTTTGTCGCAACCCCTGGAGGCGGGTTTTCACTGAGCCAATATCACGATCCGTCGGATTTCGCTGAACTGGACTGGATCAAGATCAACCTGTTCAAAGGCATCCAACTCAAGCAGGGCAAAACCTGTTACACTTACAAACTCGACGATCAAACGGCTTGGATTGACGTATCGACCAAGCTGCCCGTTACCTTTGAATCCAAAGCCATGCAAGTGACCTATGTTTATCCGCCCCCACCGGACGCACCGTTGCGATTGCCGGCAAAACTTGACCAGAAACTTCAACAATTCAAACGTGCATGGAGCGGCCAAGATTAAAGGCGCTTAGTTCGTGTCCCGAGGTTGCGTTGAAGTGTATGCTTTGTGTATCGTTTGTGCACGGCAATCGATCCACTACAATTAGCCGTAATAAATACTTTATGGCGATACATCATCTCAAAATGAAACTGGTTCCCGAGCCAAGCACTTGGGCGATAATGCTCGGTGGGCTGGCCAAGCTGATGTTCATCCGACCAAAAAAAAGTAAGCTGGCCTTACCCGGTTTTGGTGCAATACGGCAGGATCACCAATTTGTTCTTCGAAACACAGAAGGATTTACGTTGGTGGAGCTATTGTGCGTCATCGCTGTCATGAGCATCCTGGCTGTTATGTCGGGGCCTTCCCTCATCGGCATCATGTCGGGAAGTAAGTTGACCAATAATGTCTATGAGTTAAGCGCGCTTATCCAACAAGCGAAAAATGTGGCTACGACCCAGAACACCTATGTATGGCTCGGCTTCAATTCATATACGCAAAATGGGCTGCCTTGTTTAATGGTCGCTGCTGTTTCCGCGAAGAGTGGATTGGCCACGGATTTACAGAATAACAATTATCAACTTTTGGCAAAAACCTCCATCTTAGCAAATGCCGCGCTTGACACGACGAAGAGCTATCTCAGTCTTCCTGGCCTGGACCAAGCAGATAATAATGATGCGGCGTCACAATCCGCCTATTCATTCACCATGAGCGTTGCTGGGAAAACCAATGTAACATTTAGCGAGGTAATCGCTTTTAGTCCCGACGGTTCTGTCAGTTTGCCGCAGGCTAATGGATCGCTTAATCTTGTGCCCTGTGTGGGTATTGGATTAAACATGGGGCAAGGTCCCGGCGCACACACGGCAGCGGTTCAGGTACATGGGCTAAGCGGGGAGATTTCAGTATTTCAAAAATGAAATATCGTGCCTTGCGGGAAGACTTCATTAAGTTATGGCTGAGAAAGCAAGCAACGGTTATGGAATTGGAAATAAAGCGACTGCTGCTTTTTCATTGGTGGAAGTTGTTATGGCGATAGGCATTGTTTCGTTCTCGCTTATTCTGTTGGTGGCGCTTCTTCCGATAGGCCTGAAATCGAATCGTGATTCAATGCAAGAAAGTCTGGCCGTCAATTTGCTTCAATCCATGATAGCCGACCGTCAGGCTTCCGCCTTTTTCACAAATTCCGCCATATATAATTTACCTTCCATCGCCAATGTAACAAATATGATTAGCGGCACGAACTTTATCATGGAAAATTGCGTGACAACCAATGCACAACCAACGGTGGCACGCTATTGCGTAACCTATACCATCTATCCCGCTACGAATATTTATTCTATGGCCACCAATTATTCGACGTCGCAACTTCCCCAACCTGTTCTTATTGATTTTAAGGTAAGCTGGCCGGCAGTTCAGGCAAGTCAATCTTCGTCGGTTGAAACGGTGGCAACTTTCATGAAATAATGAAAGACGCTTTGAATCATCGCAAACGCCGATCTCCTTCATTTACCCTCGTGGAGTTATTGGTGGCGGAAGCGATATTCCTGATTTTGCTTGCCCTGATATTTCAATTGTTCCTTGGAATAGCGCAAAACGCGCAAGATCAAAAAAAGCGAATGGATTCGCTTGGCGAAGCCAGGCAAGCGCTCGACCATTTTAATTTGGACTGGACCGCAAGGGTCCGCCGCAGCGATGTCAACGCGCTCTTTACAAAAGCAAATGGAAACGATCAGATAAGTTTTTTGACCCAGGCTAACACCTACAGTGGAACAAGGCAGCTTGCCTGTGTGTCTTATCAGGTGAATCCTATAACTCAGGTGACTCAGGGGAGCCAGACGAATCAAACCTACGGGCTTCAGAGGGGAATTGTTGGTTATAATTGGTTGAGTACGGATGCAGCAGTGGCGCAGTTGTTGAGCTTTCCATACACGCCGACGGCATCGACACTATCGGCTTGCTACTTTGAACCGATGGCAAAAACGGTTTTCCGGCTAGAATTTTGTTTTCTACAGAGCGTGCCAGCCGGGTCGACCAACGCATTCACTACGACCAATTCCTTCCTCAATTTGAATTCAAGTAATTTCGTCGGAGTGGTCGTCGCTGTTGCCGCTCTTGACCAGCAAAATCGTCAAATGCTAACCCCCGCGCAAGTGGCTTCGCTCTCTGCGAACTTTCCCGATGCGGTTGATGCCCAGGACCCACAATCGACATGGGTCCCCATCGTCAATAATAGTGCTGCTCTTGCCACTAATGCCGGTATTCCCTTAAAGGCCGCTAGTGCTGTGCGTATCTTTCAACGAATTTTCCATGTCAACGAATGACATATGGGCAAGCAATAATTGTTTGGTCGATCTCCTAATGTAATTTAAATAAATGACGACTCATAGACTTGCCGTGGTCGGCTTAAACTTTGGAATTCATGCCTTGAAGGAACTTTCTCCGGGAGGCAAAGCGGTTTCGTTTTTTCAACTTGCCGCTGTATGTGATCTGAATGAGACGCTTGCCAAGCGTTACGGCGAGGAATATCACGTGCCATGGACGAGTTCTCTTGATGAATTGCTTGCCGACGATTCCATTCAGGCGATCGGATTGTTTACCGGTCCCTTTGGTCGTGCCGCGTTGGTGGATAAAATCACCGCGGCGGGTAAGCATATTATGACCACCAAGCCTTTTGATACCGATCCGGAATCCGCATTCATCCTGCATACGGCCCGCGCTCGTGGACGCATCGTACTGATGAATTCCCCGCAGCCGATTGAGACCAGGGAGGACTTGCAAATCATAGGGCAATGGATCAACCAGTTTTCGCTTGGGGAGCCCATTGCGGTTCATAGCGAAACCTGGGCCTCTTATCGCGAAAAGGCAGATGGAACCTGGGCTGATGATCCATCGAAATGCCCGGTGGCGCCGCTGTTTCGACTTTCTATCTATGCGTTAAACGACTTGGTCGCCTTGTTCGGAAGAGTAAATTCCGTTAACGTCATGACGGCGCGGCGTTTTACTGAACGCCCGACTCCGGATAATGCCAGCGCCGTGCTGCGATTTGAGAATGGGATGCTGGCCAGTCTCTTTGCCTCGTTTTGTATTGATGATACCGAGCCTTATCAAGACACAATGGCGCTTCACTTTGAGCGGGGAACGATTTACAGAAACGGGATGCGCGGCATACGTGGACTCGATTCACCTTCCAGAGAAACAGTTTTGGATTTAATTTTTACCGAGAACGGACAGCGCAGAGTTTTGCAGCATAAAACCACGACTTCGATCGGGGATTATCCGTGGGAACTTTTACACCGCGGCATATCCAGCGGAAACTCTTCGGGAATGCCCGACCCGGAGTGCGTAGCTGAAGCTCTGCGTGTCATCGATGCACTTAAGCGGGCGGAGGCCACTGGCATTTCGGAGTCGGTCGTGCGTCCTGATCGTTAAAAATGGGCGCCCAGGGCCGGAAGATTGGGCGCCAACTTTGATCGCGAGCAGGGGGGGCTGACTTTTGCGAATGAATGGAAAGAGGCTACAGGGTAGTTGCCCTTGGTGATGGATGGATAGAATGGCTCGTGTAACAAACCGTCAGTAATTTAAATTTGTTAAGTTCATGACCACCTGGGCCCCTCCTTCTCACCCCCCCCCCTGAATCAGAAAACATTGCGCCCCAGTCGGCCAAATTCTATACGGTTGGGACGCTTCGTTACGATCGGCGCCAGCTGATCGTGCTCTTCTTTTGGCTGATGTGGAACGACTTCAGCCTCATGCTCATAGAGTCGATTGGATCCTTGGGTGACGTGCTGATGAAGGGCCAGGGAGCCACCTTCATGCAAATGGCATTTATCGGCAGCATCGCCGGCCTCATCACCCCATGGATCAACCCGTGGATCAGCACCTGGTCCGATCGTCATCGCGGCAGACTCGGACGGAGACGCCCCTTCCTCTTTGTCGCGACGCCATTCTTCGCCTTGTTTGGCATGGCCATTCCGTACATGCCAACTTTCTATCATTACCTCCTCCGTTTTCCTGTCGCGGTGGCGCTATTCAGTCATCTTCCCATTCCGGGGCCGGTGTTCTTTATTTCAATTTGCGGCCTCATGTCCGGCATTTTCAACACCGCTGTTCTGGCCATCTTCCAGTATCTTTACTGGGATGTTGTTCCCGAATCTCACATGGGGCGATTCCAGTCGATGTCAAAAACGGTCACCCAGATCGCCGGTCTCATCTGGTATTTTTGCATCTACGGCTTGGCGGATCATCACATGAAGGCGGTCTATGTCGGCACGTCTGCCTTTTGCCTGGTGGTTTATCTTGTCTCTGTCTGGCAAATCAAGGAGGGGGAATATCCGCCGCCTGATCCGCATCGTCGGGGAGGGATGCTTGCGCCCATCCGCGCCTACTTTATCGAATGCTTCAGCCAGCCCTATTTCCTCTGGGTGTTTGTCGCCTATTTTCTCTATCAACTCGGTAATCAGGGTAACCGTCCCCAATTCTTTTATATCTATAACGACTTGCATTTGGATTTGGCCACCATTGGTCCGACCAAAGGGTTATCCCTATCAGTCGCCGCTGGTTTTGGCATGGTCTTCGGCTTCTTGATCGGCACTATGACTGATCGCCTGAAATCGGTGCGGCTGATGGCTCCGAGTTACGCCGCCTTGGCGCTGATCCAGTTGGGATCGTTCTTTCTGGTCCACGATAGATGGACTTACCTCGTCTCGTTCACCTTGATCACGGTATTTCTCTTCATTAACAGTATTATATTTGGGGTTTACTGTGTGGACATCTTTCCCCTTGAAAAGATCGGGCAATTTTGCTCCGCGCAAGCCGTTTTCCAGCAAGTGCTCATTACTCTTCTCGCTACCCCCATAGGATATCTTTTCGACCATCTGCACAACAATCGACTTGGTTTCTTGTGGACAGCCACTTTTTATGGTCTCGCCGCTATTGTCTACATCAAAGTCTATATTAACTGGAAAGCGCGGCATGGTCGGGCGCCTGTTCCTCATGCCGGATAGTTCAACGAGATGTGGAGAAGGCAATTCGGTGTGATTTGCATTTTCGTTTACTCCCGCCAAGCAAAAGAGCTGCCTCCGCTTTGCAACAACCTGGTTTTAGTTAGTCACTCAACAAGCCTTAGGGAAAAACGCAGCCCTCGGAGATACATTTCCATTGGTTGTCAAAACATCCATGAGCCGTTGTAATAACACTTGGCTTGCCCTCCGTTGTTTTTGTGCAGCCTAATAGATAATCATCGCTTGGGCCACGAGCAGGCCACACCTCGTAACCTTCTTCGTCATTTGCCGTAATCACGACCACATAGTGACCGGACGAAAGCGAATTCGGATAAATAAAGCACGCTCCTGCTCCGTCGCCCGAGACATGGACTGATCCCATCGACAAGGTGGTTCCGCTCCATTTCAAGGGCAGGTTGTCCCTCATCTTTGCCAACACGGAATTATTTTGAGGCGAACCAATCAATAACAGGTGCTTTTGTCGCATGTCATCCCCGGTCACATCGCGATCGGCTTTGCATTCAAAAACAGCTCCCAGACCCCAGTCGGAAAATTGCTTTCCAAGCTTCGCCAGCATCGCATTCGTTTTTTCGTCTCCTTGCGTGCCATAAACAAACATGAACCGCCCAAATTGAAAATCATCCATGGGACCTGAGAGGCCGTGCCTTTTTTCCGAGGCGCCGAGTTGCCCCGGTTTCCATTGTCCGTCGCTGGCACGCACAAACGAAGTTGCATTGGCCTTTGCGCCAATCGCAGCCTGGCCATCGATGCTCACACTCCAGTCATTTCCGGATTCGTCTTTAGGCAGGAGCGAGAAAGCGGATAGGCCGCTTGTCTTCACGTCGATGGCTCGTCCCTTGATCGTCGCATTGATCCGTCCCAGGCCGGACGGCGGCATCAATTGATCCACCCTCACCCACCAAGCCTCGTTATAGCGCAGGCCGTTGGCGACAAAAGTCACTTGCAAGGGAATGGGCGGCCTTCGGTTCGACAAAAGCCATTGGTAGAATTCCTCCGTATTCCATTCTTCCGGGAAAGATCCGTGCGCGGCCCCCGGAACATAATGGGTTGCCACCGGCGAACCCAATTCGATGAAACGGTCCAGCATCGCCAACCGCTCGGCGACACCGTCAGAGGTTTCGTCGCCATAGGAATGATGCAGCGGCAACGCCACGATATTTTCCACGCGAGAGGCCATGCTCGCCTGTTCGAGAAGCTGTTTTTCCACCGGAGATTTAAATGGCTGGGGAGACTTCGGAAGGTCCGGCTCCGCCGAGTGATACAACAACAAGGAAACACGAGGGTCGATGGCCTGCGGGTAATATTGTGGATAGAGGCGTGTCGCAGACCAGGTGGGCCCCGTATCGGAGCCGGAAATCATCGGTGCGCAGGCAGCCCACACATCCGGCCTCGCTTCAGCCAACTGCCACGTTCCCCGGCCACCAATGCTGTGACCCATCAAATAAATGCGGTCCGGGTCGATAGCGTACAGCTTGCGCACCTCGTCCAGCCCCGCCCAGGTTTCCGCCGCGTTGATTCCTCCCCAATCAAATTGACGATAGGACGGAACTAGGCAGACAACAGCCTCCAGATCGCGCAACCGCCAAGCCATCAAAGACACCTCCCTGTCATCCGCATACATGCTGTGCAGGATCACAATCAGCGGCCATGGCTTGCCCGCGTCATAATCCTTGGGTACCAGTAAAGCGATGGGTTTTGGCTGGCCTGTCAACGGCGAGGTGTAGGCTTTGACAAACGAACCGGTCAGTCCTTGATATGGGTTTCCGCCATTCTGGCAACGGGTGATGGCAACATCGAGGGCATTCATTTCTTCCAGCACTTGGTCCAGCAGTCGGCGACTGGTCGATTCGATCCGGGCTTCATTGGTAAGCAGGGCGTTGCACCGGCGCATCCAGAAGGTGAGACCTTCCCGAACCATCGGGTCAACGTCTGGTTTTTTAGCCAACGCATCCAGTCGCTTGGGCAATTGTCCGGCCAATTCGCTAATCCGGGCGTACGGTCGGGCGGAGAGTTCCGCCTCAAACCGGCTCGTGGCCATCACCCGTCCCTGCTCATCCGTCACCCTCACGCCGAAAACGCACAAGCCATCGAGATCTTCGATTCCCGTCAGGGCGCCTTGCGCCACCTTCACCCGCGGGCCAATGGCATCCAGCGCCAACGTCAGTTCTTTGGGAGGACCGCGCTCCTCAGTGGACCCTTGCGGCTTGTTCGGCCATGACAATAAACTGAATGTCACGTTTTCGGCGTCCGGCGCATCCGTGATCACGCTGACCGGCATCTTATCCGGATCGGTCACACACCACGTGTTGGGGCCGGCGGCAACACGGGGCAGCGAGGTATCGCCGTGATCCCGCAGGATCAGCGTATTCATATGGGCCGGTTGGGCGAAGGTAAGCGCGCTGGGATACCAAGCCTGCCGCGACTTGGTTGTCTTGCCGTCCCGATCAATCAAGATCATCTGGAATCCTAGGTCCTGTCCAATGGACGGCACAAATCCGGTCAGGTTCTTCCACGGGATACGACACTCCAAAGTATAGCCGTTCGTATAAATTTGCGTTTTGCTTTCGATGCCTTCGAATTCCTTCTGCGCGCCGAAAACCCGAAAGGGCTCTCCGCTTTTGAAGGGGGGAGCGATGGCAATATGCCAAAATCCGTCCAAGCGGTGCTGTTGGGGATGGGTGTTAAAAAACAACTCGAGAGAATCGCCCAGATAGACATCGCTCAGACGGGTCGCCTGAACCATGTCGTCATCGCAAACGTCCGCTGCGACATAAAGGCAGTCATCATCCCATGCCAGCCGCACGATGGCACTCAAGTCACGGGTTCCCGTCCAAATGGACCCTCGACGCCTGACGCCATTATTGGCCGAACCCAGGACAATGCTCGTGGTATCGACCGGCCAGTCTTTCAAATTTCCATCCAGCATCAGCGGTTTACTGATGCGCCCAATGGAGACCACCTGCGGACGGGCCTCTCCTTCCGTAAAAGCATCCTGCCCGTATGAGACTGAAATCAGCGCAGCCAACAGTGTGGCGATGGGAAGAATATTTACCATGCGCACAAGAAGACGATTCGTGGTACTCAGCCAAAACGTAGAGGTTAAAACCCATGGCGGCAGAGGAACAGTTTGCATTCACAAAGACTCCCCAGAGGAGGGAAGCATCGACGCGGGGCGCGATCAACCGTCGATCGTTGATTCACGTCCTAGGAAAATGTATAGGCTAAGACCCATGACGGATAACCTGTTTTACATCAGCGACGTCAGCGCGCTGCGGGAGAAATTAGCACGGGCTGAGCGCGACAACACCGTCATGGGCCGGGTGTGGACCGGGGTGCGCAGACGCGCCCAGGCAGCGCCGGATCGTTTCCCGTGGTTTATCCCGTTTGTCGCCATGGTCACGCAACGTGAAGAGGATCTGGCCGGAGCGCGCGTTGCCGTGCGCGGATACGTCGACTCGCTTGAAGCCCGTCAGTTCACTTCGGGAGTCCAGTTCCATTTCTGGTGCTACGCCTTCCCCCACGCCCGCTGGGCGCTCTACTTCCACTGGCTGCGAACGCTCGGCGCGTGGACGCCGGAGGAAGCGGTCCGCCTGCGCGATGCACTGTTGACCTTCCAATTCGCCAACTTCTTCCCGGGCATGCGGTCCAAACCGGAACCGGAATGCGTGGACAACCAGGCACTCTCCCTTTGTTTCAGCAATGCCCTCGTCGGCCATCTCTTCTCGAACGACGAAGATGCCGGTGCCGTCGCCACCCGCATCCGGAACGAAGGCGCGCGGCGGCTGCCATCGCTGATCGGCGGCATGCCTCCCAGCGGCTACTCGGGCGAGGGCAGCACTTACATGGATGTCGTCGTTGGTCCCGCAATCCCCTTTGTCATCGAATGGCTCGAACGTGTCCAGGGAGGTGAATGGTTCGACCGCTCCCTGCCGCCTCACGGCGCTTCGGCGGCGGCCATCGCCCGCATGGTTGCCCGGGAATGGACGCCGACCGGACTGCTCCTGCCGTGGGACCACTACGGCTACACCCTGCCTCTCCGCACCTGCGTTGCCTATGCGGCGCACCGCACCGGCGACGGAAGCTATTTTGATCTGCTCGAACGGCACGCCGACTGGGCTTACGACATTGGCGCGGGATGGGGCGTCGATGACCTGGTGTGGACGCTCGTCTGGTGGCCTGAGGCGAAACCGACACGGGCGGGACGCGCCTTCGAATCGTGGGTCGCACCCGAAACCGGCGCGGCCCTGGTGTCGGACGACGATTCACTCTACCTGATGCAGATGTGGGACGAATCGGCGCCGCAAAATCCGATACGCGAACACGTCAATCCCAACGCGCTCGTCCTCGCCGCCTATGGAAGCCCGCTGACGGCGGACGGGGTGGCCTCCTCCGAATGCCATGCGTTCGAATATCCCGATACATGGCTCGAGTGGAAAGGCATGACCTTTGAGCCGATTCGTATGAACTTCGGCGTGGGCTGCGGCGGAGCGCACTCGGTGCTCCTCGTGGATGGCTGGGAAGGATTGCGCGCGATGTCGGATTACGAGCAGGCGCACTTGGTAAAGTTCGATGCCGCGGCTCGTGAGGTCATCGCCGACGCAACCTCGCTTTACCGCGAACATTATCCGGATGCCCGCCGTGTGCGGCGTCGGTCGCGTCTGTGCGAGAACCGATTTTGGCTGGTCGAAGACCTCGCCGTCTTCGATCAACCGCATGATCTTCTCGCGCGCTGGTGGCTTCGACCGGAACGCATTGACGCGCCTCGCGGAGCTTTGATTGAAACCGTCGAGGGCGTCCGGCTTTGGTTCGTCCCGCTCGTCGGCCCCGACAACGCAACGGTCGAACGGGTGACCGGTTATCCGAGAGGAATCGGAGACGCCTCACTTCGCGTCGATTTCCACCAGCATGGCGCCACGTCCCGGTGGCTCTGGTTCGTCTGGCCGGAAGCGACCCGCGCCGTCGCGGACGACATCGCGGACGGCTGGCAGGCTTTGCCCGATTCGAACGAATCGCTTGTAATCGCCGCCGCCCTGAAACTCATGCCGGAAGCAGTGCATCTGCCCTTCACCATGCCCCCCTACCTCCTCGGCGATTACCCCGTCGTCCGCCGCTGGTGGTATTGGCGTGAAGCGACCGCCCCGGATGGCCCCTGGTGGCTGCGCCTGCCTCATGGCATGGTGGAAGCGCGCGTCTGGGTGGATGGGATCGAGCAGGATCTCGCATCGCACCGCGCA
>Ga0206972_1087_pt1 | contig 22596 bp, 16 predicted proteins | sample Alteio_BWOrgHeat_86_FD_152925 | JGI IMG/M metagenome (GOLD analysis project Ga0206972, IMG submission 152925) | Enriched cells from forest soil in Barre Woods Harvard Forest LTER site, Petersham, Massachusetts, United States -... | ecosystem: Environmental > Terrestrial > Soil > Temperate forest >...
AAACCAAGAGTTGAACTGATTTTGCGCCGCTTCGGCGCGAAATCAGTTCAACCTCCAGAAAAAGAGTGCACCTATCTATACGAATATGGGTAATAACCCAACTTGCCCCCTATCTTGCCCGAAGGACTGGCTGCAACACACGATCTACTGCGCTTCTCTCCTCGCCAAGGTGAACTACCTTGGCTTTGTCGAGAATCTTGTATCTCGTGGGTTTCGCTCAGTCCTTCGGGCAAGATAGGGGGCAAGTTGGGTTAATAGGATGTGGGCAGGGGTACGAAAGGGTTTGAAAAAATCATACCCAAGCAATTCCCTGATCGGGTATAGTTTTCTTCATTTTAAATGAGTACCCGCATGCGAGCTGTGATTGTCATCGGAACCCAATGGGGTGACGAGGGAAAAGGAAAGGTTATTGATCTTTTGAGTGAAAAGGCTGATTTTATTGTCCGTGCTCAAGGTGGCAATAACGCGGGGCATACGATTGTCGTGGGTAAAGAAGAATACCGTTTTCATTTAGTTCCTTCGGGTGTTTTATATCCTCATACGCAGTGCTGTATCACAGGTGGTACAGTGATTGATCCTAAGGTGTTTTTGGATGAGATCGCTCGTTTAGAATCCCAAGGAGTTTCTTTAAAAAATCGCCTTCATGTTTCTTTGTACGCGCATGTCATTTTTCCTTACCATCGACTATTGGACAATCTCTATGAAGAACAAAAAGGTGAGCATGCGATCGGGACGACAGGTCGCGGGATTGGGCCCTGTTACATGGATAAAGCAGGACGTGTCGGTATCCGCATCTGCGAACTGATTGATCCCTCTTTGTTGAAGAAGCGGCTAGGGTTTGTTCTGGAATTAAAGAACCGGGAATTGAAACATCTGTTTGGTCATCCCCCTCTTTCTTTTGATGAAGTCTACGCAGAATATGTCGACTATGGGAAGGCGATCGCTCCGCTTGTTTCTGATGTGGAAATGAAAATTGCCGACGCGGTCAAGGCAAAGAAAAAAATTTTGTGTGAAGGGGCGCACGGTTCCTTGCTCGATACCACTTTTGGAACGTATCCTTATGTGACCTCTTCTTCGACGATCTCCGCTGGCGTAAGCACGGGGGCGGGGATTGGGGCTTCAGTTATCGATCATACGATTGGAGTGGTGAAAGTATACACAACGCGCGTTGGAGCGGGTCCTTTGCCGACTGCCTTAAGCGGCGAGGAAGAGCAGCTTTTCATGGATCACAGCAGCGCTCGTGAAATTGGCACGACGACTGGTAGAAAGCGCCGCATGGGATGGTTTGATGCGTGTTTGGTGCGTTACTCTGTCAATCTCAGTGGTGTCGATTCCTTAGCTTTAACAAAACTCGATATCCTCGATCATTTGGCAGAAATTAAAATCTGTACGGGATACAAGTTAAAGGGTTCTGTAAGGAAAACTCCTCCTGCTTGCATTGAGGATCTTGAAGCAGTTGTTCCTATTTATGAAACAATGCCTGGATGGAAGCGCTCTACTAAGGATGTAACTTCTATCGATCAATTGCCCAAAGAGGCAAGAAGATACGTAGATCGCCTTGCTGAATTGACGGAAGTGCCGATCAGTATTCTCTCTGTAGGCCCTGAAAGGCATCGAACTTTGTTCTTAAATGAATTTTTTACGTGAATGAACCATGAACTCTGTTTTGATTGATGATATGCGTGTCGCTCAACAGCTTTCAATCTATTCTGCTGACGATCTCGATTGCTTAGATTCTGGCAACATTCCTTATCATGTTGCCATTTGCATGGATGGTAACCGTAGATGGGCGAAAAAGCGGGGATTGCCTCCGTGGGCGGGACATTGGAAAGGAGAGGAAGCGCTGGCGCAGATTGTGCGCGCTGCATCAGAGCTGGGGATCAAGATTTTAACGGTATACGCCTTTTCATTTGAGAATTGGAATCGATCTAAAGAAGAAGTGGATGCGATCATGCAACTCTTCAAAACTTACTTGGAGAAAGAGCGAGATAGCATGATCGCAGAAGGTGTGAGATTAAGCTCCATCGGAGATTTAAGTGTGATGCCCAGGGAAGTGAACGAAGCCCTTCGGCTCTCGCAAGAGGCAACAGCAGCAGGAAATAAAATTGAACTTGTGTTAGCGATGAACTACGGTGGGCGAGACGATATTCGTCGCGCCATTCTTTCGATGATGAATGATTGCGAACAGGGAAAGATTACAAAACATCAGATCTCTGAAAAGCTTATCGCGCGTTATCTGGATACTGCAAGATGGCCCGATCCCGATTTATTTATCCGATCTGGTGGAGAAAAGCGGCAGAGCAACTTTCTGTTATGGCAGCTATCGTATAGTGAATTTTACCATTGTGATACTCTGTGGCCAGACTTTGATGCCTATGAGTTATTAAAAGCTATTCTTGAATACCAACGACGCGATAGACGATTCGGAGGAACATGACAGCAAAAAGAATGGCTGATTTAAAGCGTCGCTTATACGTTTCAACGATTTGCGGTGTGATCGTCGCTTCTTTGATTACCTATTCACAACTTCCCTTTGTCAGTTTACTTTTGCTGATTTTTGTCGCAGCGTTAGCGAGTGTTGGCGTGTGGGAATACGCACAATTGTGTGTGGCAAAGCGCCTACATCCTGCGACTCGGTTGATGGTGCTCTCAGCCATTGCTGTCGTATTAGCGCTCTATGCATCGATCCATCTCGTGGAGTTTCGTCTGTTACCCATTTTTGTACTTGCGGTAGCTCTTATTATTTTTTTCATCAACCGGTTTAAGCAACTCAATGATGCCTTGCCCAACATAGCTGTAGAGTTTTTTGGAGTGGCTTATGTGGCGGTTCCCTTAAGCTTAATGCTGGGAGTGCTCTATCCCGTCGCGCATCAAGGAGCTTCTCAAGAAGGAAGAATCTGGCTCTTTTATCTGATCGTTGTCACAAAAATCACCGATGTGGGTGCGTATTTTGTGGGAAGACTATGGGGCAAACACAAGTTGTCTCCTCAGTTAAGTCCTAAAAAAACTGTTGAAGGTGCGATTTCTGGTTTCTTGTGCGCTATTGCGGCAAGCGTGCTCATGCATTATTTAGGAAAGCAATTTGCTGGTGATAATTTCCATCTTTCTTTTTTTGAGTCGCTCTGGTTAGGAGCTCTGTTGGGTACTTTTGGACAGATTGGTGATTTAGCAGAATCGCTGCTCAAACGGGATGCGGATGTGAAAGATAGTAACCATTTGCCAGGATTAGGCGGCGTACTGGACATGGTGGATTCTCTTCTTGTGACGACGCCTATTGTGTATTTCTTCATTCACTTGCACTAGAACGAGCCTTAGTTTCGAAAAAGGTCTATTATGATCATTACCATTGATGGCCCTTCAGGGACAGGAAAAACCACAGTAGCTAAACGAGTTGCACAGAGATTAAACTTTGTCTACTTTGATACCGGAGCTATGTACCGGGCTTTTACGTGGATGGTTCTCGAACATCATGTCGATCTTCAGGATGAGTCAATGCTCAAAGCACTACTCGATAAGTTCCTTTTTAGAATCCATGAGCAGAAGGGAGAAAAGCGTTACTTTGTGGGCGAGCGCGATGTGACCGAAGTGATTCGATCGCAGCCTGTGACCTCTCATGTATCCGCTGTGTCGGCTTTGAAAATGGTCAGAGGATCCTTGCTTCACTGGCAACATGATTTTTCCCAAGGATGCAATGTGGTGTTCGAAGGGCGCGATTTGGGAACCGTCGTTTTTCCTCAGGCTGAATTTAAGATCTTCTTGGATGCAGATCCAGTGGTAAGAGCTGAGCGGCGCCTCGCTGAGATGATGGAAAAAAATCCGGAAATAGCTAAATCGTTTGATCAGCAGTCAATGGTAAAGGAGTTGAACCGAAGAGATACAATTGATTCAACGCGTGAAACGGCTCCCTTGCGTTGTCCACCTGACGCCTATCAGATTGACACTTCCCAGCTCTCTATTGATCAAGTCGTAGAACAAATCGTTCTTTATGTACAGAGGCAATTGCAAAACTCCCCGACCCGGAAAAATCGATGATTTTGAGTCAGTTTGCCAGCCGCTTCAGCGGCCATCCTCCATCCCCAAGCACATACTCCAAGCGAGTAGGGCTTGGGGATGGGGTGGCAAAATGGCTCAAAAGGGCGATTTTGCTGTGGCGTGGAGTTTTGCAATTGCCTCTACAACAACGTGTGAACTTATGACGAGAAAACGACCTAAAGGGGGACTGCTTTATCGGTTTGTCTTATTTACGACAAAGTGTTTTTTCAAGATTTTATACCGTCATAAGGTGTACGGGAAAAATCACTTTTGTCATCAGGGTGCTATCGTCGCTTCTAATCACACATCCTATCTTGATCCTCCAGTTCTTGCTATCTCTTGTCCTGAAGAGTTGCATTTTTTAGCGAAAGAAGGGCTGTTTAAAAATAAGTTATTTGGTGCATTCATTCGCGCGCTAAATTCCCATCCTGTTAAAGGAGGTGCTGGGGATATCGGCGTATTGAAATTGACCTGTCATTTATTAAATGAAGATAAAAAGGTTCTGATGTTTCCAGAAGGGCATCGATCGCATACTGATCAGTTGCAGCCTTTAAAACCTGGAATCACATTATTGATTGCTCGCTCTCAAGCTGCGGTGATACCCGCTTACATTCATGGGACATTTGCTATTTGGGGCGCACGGCGTCGGTGGCCAAAATTAACGGGGCGTACCGCTTGTGTCTTTGGCTCGCCGATTTTGTGGGATGAATTTAGCCATCTCGAAAAAAAAGCGGCTCAAGAAGCATTCAACTTCAGACTTACCAGCGCTATTGAAGGGCTGCGTTCTTGGTATGATAGGGGAGCTAAGGGCGCTCCTCCCTGATCCATCAGCTGAGGGCATTAACTAGAGGTCTCAAAAGTCCATTCTCGTCCATTAGGTTTTATGTGGACAACAGATCGCTTTTTCAATGTCAATGTTGCATTTCCAAAAACTTTTTTTTGGCTATTAGCAAGTGAAAAAGTATAGCTGTTTCCTTCTGATGGAAGTAAATGGATGCATCGAGGAAGAGATGATAGAGTGAGTTTAGAGATCGATACATTATGTGCGTTCATGATGTAGACAAAATAGGGGTTCAACGAGGATACGTCGAACTCCAGCTTTAAATGAACATGTCCTTGGAAAAAAGGATGGTTGAGAGCTGTTCGAGCTGAGATCCGGCCTGTATATCTTATACAGCGGTCAATGAGATCGATGAGAGCTTCCACTTGGGAAGGACGATTACCTACATCTGCAGCTTGTTGGCGCATTCTTGTCTTCCACGGAGTGACAGGTTGAAAGTCAGCGGGAGCAGCTTTGAGTGTGGCATGCTCATATTTCCTGCGTGTGTGGTGTTGATGTGATTGATAGTACAAATGGGTCTTGGTTCCAGCTTTGAGCCATTCTAAAGGGGGCTTGCCTAAATGAGCTTCTGTTGTGTGGAGCAAGTAAAGGTTGCTTTCCTCTTCTGTTCCTTCGTTCGAACATCCAAAGAGAGATTCACGAGTGAATAATTCGTAGAGAACACACCCTGCACTCCAAATATCCAGAGCAGAAGTGTAGCGATTCATTCCAAGTCTAGCTTCTGGTGCTCTATAAGAGCTAGCTTGAACATGTCCGTCTTGCGCAGTTGATGATAAAAAAGCAGTACCAATGTCAACAAAAGTTAATTGGTTTTCAGGATAAAAATATAATATATTGTCTGTCTTAAAATCGCCTGTGATGTATCCCATTTTTTCCATACAAGAAAGAAATTCAAAGAATTGCAATCCAATAGAAGAGATCTGTTGTAAGTTTAGAGTGTACATCCGACGGTATAGATTGGGGCAATCAATCAACTTTGTAACTAAAGCATCTGAGTACTCTGCTTTTAAAGAAGGAGCATGCGGAACGTGTTGAAACCTTCGCATTAAATCCGCTTCTTTATGAACGTGAGAAAGGGAAACAAACTCTTTGAAGTATTTAACTGCCACTGCTTCACCACTGCCTCGATCCGCTGTTTTGTACACTGTAGATGTGAATCCCTCTGTAGAAAGAAGGGTTAAAGGGGTATAAGTATACTGCACACTTTCAAACTTAGGAGGCAATCCTTTCACATAGTGCTTCATGCGTTCGTTGCGAAAATATATCTGGTTAGCAGCTGCGAAAGTCATCATTAGCCCACCGGTTAATGCCTTTAAAGGGGTCGGTTTTTTCTGCTGAAAAGGCTCGGTCTTCAAAGCCGTGAACGTCTTATTTTTTTTTACTGGCTGAAAGGCACTTGTGCTGGAAACTTGTAAGGAACTTTCTTTAGAACTTGAAGAAGTATAAGAGCGAGGTTCACGTGTTGGACTCTCATGTTCAGGATGTTCATTTAAATAAGGATGAAAGCGATGCAGGTGGACTGTCATGATTTGCTAATGCCTCTAAAGATTTAAACAACAAAGAAGATCTCCACATTCTACGGAAATAGTCACTTCTATGTGTTCAGCTACATTCGATATACCGATCCAGGTTTTATCTAATAGGCCGTCGGTGAGTGGCCACTTGAGTCCTTGTGTGTAAATGCCAGATACTGGTCCATTGAGAGGAATTAGGGAAAGAGTCTGACCTAACTGACAGATTAGTTTTAAGGATTTATCGATCACAACAACTCGTTCAGTTTCCGATTGGATGTAAAGTTTTCCCGGATAACGTGTCAGCAACAGGCAATTTGTGAGGGTATGGTCGAGTCTTTTCCCTAAAGCTCCAAATAGGGTGAGCTCTCGTGTCGTTTCAGAAATTAGGAGTTCGAGAGCTAACTCTAAGTCGGTTTTATCTTTTAATTGGGGAAATGTTTCTCTAGGTACTTCTGCATAAGCGGAGAGGATCTCAGGGGAGCTAGAATCGATGTCTCCAATGATGAGATCTGGCGTAAGATCCATGGCATGGCAATGAGATGTTCCCCCATCGACGGCAATCAGTGATGAGAAAGTTTTTAGATAAGATTTAATGAGGGGATAATTAGTGATCGAACCATTACAGATAACGGCTAGTTGTTGATGATTGGAGAATTTTTCTCGTAAATTGTCCATTCAAGCCTAATGACCTCTTTCGAAATTAAGGATTCGTCGATTTTCGATTCTTTTTGCGGGGATAGTATACGAAACTAGATACAATCCCCGCAAAAAGAATCGAAAACTCGGCTCAAAAGAACTCCCAAATCGACAGAACCTTAGTTTCAAAAAAGAATGCGGTCAAGATGACTCGAACATCCACCGAGTTGCCCCAACTAGAACCTGAATCTAGCGCGTCTACCAATTCCGCCATGACCGCACGTTTTGCGCATCAAGTATAAAGCTTAAGTGCTTTTATCGCTAGCATCAACGCAAGCGGCTTTCGCGTAGGAAAAAAAATGAAGAGAGGATACACTTAAGAGAATGGATTTGATGAGCGGAGGCTTATGATTAGTGAAAAAATTAAAAAATTAACGGATGAGTCCTTTGATAAGGATACTCAGCACGGTGTTGTTCTTGTGGATTTTTATGCGGATTGGTGTGGCCCATGTCGCATGATGACTCCCGTTTTGGAAAAAGTAGCTGATGAGATGAAGGATCATGTGACTGTTGCTAAAGTGGATATCGATCACTCACAGAAAGTGGCAGGCACATTCCGCGTATCTTCTGTGCCTACGTTAGTTCTATTTAAAGAAGGCAAGGAAGTTGGTCGCTTGGTTGGCTTGAGAGATGCTCAGACGATCAAGGATTTCGTTAAAACAGCTCATTAATGAATAGAGGGAATTGCAAACTAACAAAACGGGGTGATTTTCTGGGGGAAATTATTTAGCTAACCAGCTTAATCTCTCCCCAGAAAATCACCCCGTTTTGTCAATCTCGCAACTCGCCGGATAATGACATTGTTAAATCTTCTAATCATGCCAGTGTAGAATATCCCGCATGATGGACCAACGAAGTTCGTCGGGTGCTGCAATATCTGTTTTGCCTTTAATCCATAAATCCACTTGTTTTTCGGTGAATCCTTGAGCTTTTTTAAGAGCAAGCCATTCGTTTAAGTAATGGAGGAATCGGGAATTATTGGCTTGGATGGCATAAGCTAGTGAATCGATGCCTAGAGATGTGTCAGGTAATAGGACGCGGAAGCCGCGATGGAAAATACTCCATGCGAGAGCTTCTTGTTCTTCCCAGAGCAAGGCAACATTGGTATCTACATGGATAAATTCATCATAGCTGTTGAGTAAGATCAGAGATTTTTCGGGAAAGCGTTCTTTAGCTATCGACTCAAAGGAAGAACCTTTCAGCACGGCAATTTTTAGAGAGGGTAATTTGTGAACTTTCTCCAGCTTTGAAAATTGCTTGCGCTTCACTTCTTTCACAAGAAACACAAGGCGAGGTGTCATGTAGGAAGTGGTAAATGTCATCTTCTTGAGACGCTCTTCATTCACAGTCACTGCAGACATGGCAATATCATATGTGCCTTGATTGAGCTCATTTGCCAAATCATTGTAATTGAGAGGTACAAGTTCTAAGGAACAGTCCAAGTCATAGGCGAGTTCATACGCAAATGCCATGTCATAGCCGACGACATTTCCTTCCGTATTGAGAAAGCAAAAGGGGATGGCTTGGGAGTTATATCCTACGCGTAAAACTTTAGTAGTTAATATCCGTTCAAATACATCTTTTTCTACAGGTATAGAGCTGATGGATTGCTTAAGAACTTTAGCGGGGTTAGTAGAAGAGATATTCAGTTCAATGATGCTTTTAGTTTCATTTTTAATCGGTGGAAGAGGATTGAATAGTTTGATGCCGCTAGCGATAAGTAAAACAGGTAATGCTGTCAATAGGGTGCCCTTTGCGAGTTTGCCCCAAGTAAAGCGAAGGCGATTGCGGCAGGCTAGAGTAATGAAAAGAGAAATAGTGGCAATTTCCATGGCGGAAATCATCGACTGAAAACCTGCAGTGAAGGGCAGTGTTGTCAAGTAGAGGCCTATTCCTTCTTCGGGTAAGGATAGGGAGTCTAGAATGAACGTCAGACTATTGATCCACGATCCCAAGCCCACAGCTCCTAGACTTGTGAGAAAGGTGGTGACAAAGAGTTCTACTTGGGAGGAAAAACTGAGAGTAATGTTGTAAAAATTAGAGAGAAAAAAAACGAAAACGGTGATGAAGAGCGATCCAAGGGGTAAGTTGAACACAATGGACACGGTACCCTGAATTTGGTTCTGTGCTTTGTCGTCACTGGGATCAATCAATTGCGTTTGACGCTTGAGTAACTCAATGATATAGGGCAAGCAAACAATTACTACATTGGTGGTGTAAGCTAAGACGAGAATAGGCGAGAGTTCTTTGAGCCATTTTCCGGCAGATAGAGGGGTTAGCATGCTTGTGATGCGAGGAAAAATCCAAAACAGGACGATACAGATCCCTACAATGTACAAAATGATGTAAGTGCTCACCTGCTTAAAGATGGAAAACTGGATGGTGCCCACTTGATTGGCCATGATGAGAAATGTGCCATATGGGGTGATGCGAGCGATCCAACTTGTGATCATGGTCAGAGATTCTACAATGTGTTGTAACCCTGTCATCAATACTTTTTCTGTTTTGAGGAACATCAAAGCTAAGCCAAATAAAAGGGAAAAAATGACTACAGCTGGAATGACGTTATTAGACAGGTCATAGAAAATATTGTCGGGGATGAGTAATTCAGCAAAATTCAGCTTGGTCGTTTCAAGGGAGGCGTATCCCGCGAGTTGACCTCCTTCCACTTGGGGAAAAAGGTACTTGATGAGGTAAATGATCAAGATGTTGATCATCCAAGCCATACAGAGAAAAATAATCCCTTTTTTAAGAATTTGCTTAGCTTGGGAAACAGCGAGTTGTCCCACACCGTGCATGATGGCCACAATGAGGTAAGGTACAGCTGTGATCTTTAAAATCATGATGTAGGCTGCACTGTAAGGTGCAAAGATTTCGGCGTAGTCTCCCAAGAAGAGACCAGCGAGTATACCTAAGACTGTTGCGATAGCCATTTGTAAGGCTAAGGACATTTTAAACAAACGCATCTCTCACGAACCTTTGTTGTCTCCACGCCTCATAAACCACTATGGAAACAGCATTAGATAGATTTAAGCAACGGGATTTTTTTTGCATCGGAATGGTAAAAAATTTTTCTGGCCAAGTTGTGTGAAAGATAGGAGCTAATCCTTGTGTTTCAGAACCAAAAATCAAGATGGAAGCGGGATCATAACTTGGGGTGGTGTAAAGGTTAGTTGCATGACTGGAGTAAAAATAAAAAGGGTGGGGTGTTTCTTCAAGATAGTGATAGAGGTCTTCGATGATGGTGACATTAACCCCTTCCCAGTAGTCTAGACCAGATCGTTTCAACCAACGATTAGAAGTGCTGAATCCAAGGGGCTTGACTAAAATGAGCTCAACACCTGTCACGGCACAAGTGCGGACGATGTTTCCCGTGTTTTGAGGAATCTGAGGCTGAAATAAAATGATTTTCATAATTAAAACCCCGCGTGAGCGGGGTTTATCTAAAAAGTACTATCGGACTTGAGTTTCTGATTGGGCAATCTCAGAAGGAAGCTTTGCAGGAGCTTCTGGGGTAGCTTGTTCAGGTTCTACAACATTGGCTTTTACGAGTTCAATTTCAAACGTCAATAGAGAGTTAGGTGGTAAGTAACCATTTGTTCCATAGGCTAACTCAGGGTGGATGTAGATGGTGCGCTTTTCCCCTTCTTTCATGCCGAGTAGTCCAGCTTTAAGACCAGGGATAATCTCATCTAGGTAGAGTTTTTCATCTTCTTTGGAAGCGCTAAATGCGTTGCCATCGAGGAATTTACCTGTATAGCGAATAAGTGGGGAGAAATGATCTTCTAGTGTAGAGCCTTGACCTTCTTGATCAACGAGATACTGCACTTTTCCATTCTCGAGTGATTTAATTTTCTTATTTTTTGCGTTAGTTTTCAAGAACGCTTCTGCTTGTTTGAGGTTTTCTTCTGATTGTTCTTTAAAGACTCTTTCTTGAACAGCTGAAATGGCTTGTACACACTCCACTTCACTCATAGGAGAATCAATTCCAGCAGTGGCGTCTTGTAGTCCTTTGATGACTTGCGCAATATCAAATTTCACACCGATTGTCTGCAAGTTCTTTCCGATAAGATGACCGAAAGCTTCGGATAATTTAGAGAGCTCTGCAGCTTGGTTTTCGCTGGGTGCTTTCTTTGCTTGTTGAGGTTCGTCTGCACTGAGAGTTGATAGAGCAACTGTTGCACTGAAGAGAGTGATCAAGATTTTTTTCATAGTTCCACCATTTAGGGACTTTTCATGTTAAAGGAAGCCACTATTATGTTCAATTCAATTAGTTCTTCAATAGCTTGAGTGTTGAGACAAGATCAGCAAGAGCGATTTCCGTAGTTTCTCTTGTTGTCATGGTTTTCAATGCAATCCGTTGGGACGCGAGTTCGTTTTCGCCGATCACAACCGCATAGTCTGCTTTCAAGAGACTGGCGAGGGCCATTCCTTGTTGCACTTTTTTTCCGCTGAGATCGATTTCTGTTGGAATCTTTTCGTGTCTTAGTTGACAAGCGAGTTCAAAGCAATAACGAAGAGCTTTCTCTCCCATAGGAATGAGAAAAATCAAGGGGTGAGGTGCTGTAGGGAATATCACGCCTTGTTTAATCATGGTTTGTAAAACTCTCTCAAGGCCTGTACCAAAGCCGATCGAGGGAAGTTTTGGTCCTCCGATGGCTTCAACCAGGCCGTCATAGCGCCCTCCACCGCCTAGCGAATTCTGTGCACCCAATTCTCCTGCTGTGATCTCAAAGACTGTCTTATTATAATAATCGAGACCGCGCACTAAAGTAGGTTGCACGGTGAACGGGATTTTTAAGAGGCTTAATAAGTCGAGGACTTGGTTGAAATGTTCTTTAGTTTCTGGTGAGAGGTGATCTAGGATATTAGGGGCTGAGCGAGCAATTTTCTGATCAGCCGGGTCTTTTGAGTCGAGAATTCTAAGGATATTTTTCGAGAATCTCTCCTGACTATCTTTGGACAATTCAGATAAGTAGGGAGTGAAGTAGGTTTTAAGAGCTTCTCGATAGCGGGCTCTGGATTCAGGATCACCTACTGAATTGATACAGACGGTGAGATGAGTTAATCCTAACCGGCGGTAGGTTTCACAGAGCATGTCGATCAATTCGACATCTTGTTCAGGTGTTGCATTGCCAAGGGCTTCTGCACCAAATTGATGATGTTGTCGGTAGCGACCGGCCTGAGGCCTTTCATAGCGGAACATGGGCCCGAGGTAAAAATACTTATAGAGACCTGGGTGTGCGTAGATTTTATTTTCAACGAAGGCGCGTATGACACTAGCCGTTCCTTCGGGTCGCAAGGTGATGGAGCGGTCGCCCTTGTCCATGAAAGTGTACATCTCTTTCGTGACAATGTCTGTACCTTCTCCAACACCGCGAATAAATAATTCGGTGCGTTCGAAAAGAGGGGTGCGGATTTCATGATAGCCGTAATCATGAGCGGTTTGTCTCAAGATTTTTTCTAAGTAGAGCCAACGGCTTGTTTCACGCCACGCTTCGTCTTCAGGAGCAGTTGGAAGGATGTCGAAAACTCCTTTTGCACTGGGATAGTTCATGTTCTGCCTTTTTATTCGGTTGCAGTGACTATAAAAGTTATACAGAAAATGATTCAAGGATTGGTTTCGGGAGGGGGTAATTAAAAATTTTTAGGTTACATCGTTCGGGTAACCTAGGAGAGAGTAGGTGGCTGAATTTGTCCCTTACGTAACTTTTAACAGATGCATTATTCAAGCAAGAAATTATTTATTTTTCTTATTCTGATATTTTACAATTACGCTTCTTTAAGCAAAAACAGTAAATAATAATTTAGCAAAAATAGCTTTAGTATTTAAATGAAATGAAGTTGTGTATACAATGTTAATTGTTATTAATCGTCACAATTAAGAGGTTTAACAATGTCATTATTATTAACTCCTTTAACTTTACCAACGACAGGAGAGCCAGCGTCTGTGCCCGCCTATTCACAAACTATTCCTGCTCACGCAACGACAAGCATAAAGGCTATCCCTAGCGCCGTTTTCGGACGTATATTAAGCTTCCTTCCTGGTCGAGAAATAACTCACACGCTTCATAATGTGTGCAAAGATTGGCGTAACCTATCTCTCGTCAACGACGGCTGTCTAGATCTTTCTGGACTGCCCAATTTATCGGATAGCGATCTTAAAACCATTCTTGATAAAGCAAGTGGTACTCGCATTACATCTATCAATCTATCTAGCTGCAGTAAAATCACAGATGCTGGGCTTGCCCATCTATCAAACCTCACATCTCTAAGCTTGCTTGATCTAGGCTACTGCCGAAACATCACAGATGCTGGCCTTGCCCATCTATCAAAACTCACACTCTTAAGCTTACTTGATCTACGCGGGTGCACAAACATCACAGATGCTGGCCTTGCCCATCTATCAAAACTCACACTCTTAAGCTTACTCGATCTAGGCTGGTGCAGTAATATCACAGATGCAGGCCTAGCCCATCTCGTGACTCTAACATCTCTAAGCTCACTTAATCTATACTGGTGTAACAACATCACAGATGCAGGCCTTGCCCATCTATCTAAACTCACATCTCTAAACTCACTTATGCTAGCTGGGTGCGAAAACATCACAGATGCAGGCCTTGCCCATCTATCAAAACTCACATCTCTAAGATCACTTAATCTAAGCGTGTGCACAAACATCACAGATGCTGGCCTTGCCCATCTAGTAACTCTCTCATCTCTAAGCTCACTTTATCTAGGCAGGTGCGATAAAATCACAGATGCAGGCCTAGCCCATCTCGTAACTCTCACATCTCTAAGCTTACTTCTTCTAAACAATTGCAGAAAAATCACAGATGCAGGCCTTGCCCATCTATCAAAACTCAAACCTCTAAGTTCACTTCATCTAATGAATTGCAGAAAAATCACAGATGCTGGACTTGCGCATCTATCAAAACTCACACTCTTAAGCGCACTTGGTCTATATGGGTGCAAAAACATCACTGATGCTGGCCTTGCCCATCTAGTAACTCCCTCATCTCCAACCTTACTTCAACTAAATTTTGGGGGAGTTTCGGCTGTTGTTGAAAAAGCCTTTAAGGCGAAACTGATTCCTGTCGAACTTAAAGACGCTGCATTCAGAGATAAAATGGATTATTACATCTACATGCTGGCTTCACAGCCCAAAGGGGGCGATGAATGGGGTAAAAAGAACCGTTATGTTGATTTTGATCGTCTAAAATTAGCGCAAGGACTTGCTGCTTTGAAATTATCACGTCCAGAGCTCTTCAAAGAGCTATCGATTGACTCTTTGCTGGATCTCATCAATCAACTAAGCTCCACGGATCAGATTGATCAGTCGTTGCACAAATTACCAGAAGAGACAAGAAATGCTATTTTTGGCCAAGTCTATCAATTAGCTCCTGAGCCCAAAGGGGGCGATCAATGGGGCGAAAAGCATCGCTTTGATGATCTAGCACGGTTTAGGCTAGCCGTGATCGAGGTAATCAAAAGTCGCGTTCTCCCATCTAAATGATGTATTTTGGTGCGTTCTTTTTTGGTTGCAGAGACTATAAAAGTGATACAGAAAATGATTCAAGGATTGGTTTCTGGGGAATGTAATTAAAAATTCAATTTACATTATTTGGGTAACCTACCTATTGGAGGGAGCAATCGCTGACTTGGTCTAATTCACCAAGCAAGAAATTATTTGTTTTTCTTATTTTTAGATTTACAATTACACTTATTTAATCAATTAATAATAATTAATATTTCAATATTTAACTAAAATTAAGTTTTGGATACAATATCAATTATCAATAAAATTAAAAAATAGGATTAGCAATGTCATTATCATTACCCCCTTTAACTTTAAAAGCGACAGAGTCGCCAGCGCCTGTGCTTGCCCCTTCACAAACTACTCCTAAACAAGCAATGACAGGCATAAGAGCTATCCCTAGCGCCGTTTTCGGACGTATATTAAGCTTCCTTCCTGCTCGAGAAATAACTCACGCGCTTCATCATGTATGCCAAGATTGGCGTAAGCTGCCCCTCGTTAACGACGGCTGTCTCAACCTTTCTGAACTGCCCAATTTATCGGATAGCGGGCTTAAAACCATTCTTGAACAAGTAAGTGGTACTCGCATTACATCTATCAATCTGTCTCATTGCAAGAAAATCACAGATGCTGGTCTTGCCCATCTATCAAAACTCACATCTCTAAGAGCACTTAGTCTAGCTGAGTGCGAAAACATCACAGATGCTGGCCTAGCCTATCTCGCAACTCTCACATCTCTAAGATCACTTAATCTAATCTGGTGCTTTAAGATCACAGATGCTGGCCTAGCCCATCTATCAAAACTCACACTCTTAAGCTCACTTGATCTAGTCAGGTGCGGTAAAATCACAGATGCTGGCCTTGCTCATCTATCAAAACTGACACTCTTAAGCTCACTTGATCTAAGCATGTGCCAAAGCATCACAGATGCTGGCCTTGCCCATCTATCAAAACTCACACTCTTAAGCTCACTTAATCTAACCAAGTGCGATAAGATCACAGGTGATGGCCTAGCCCATCTAGTAACTCTCACATCTCTAAGATCACTCAATCTAAGAGCGTGTAGAAACATCACAGATGATGGCCTAGCCCATCTAGTAACTCTCCCATCTCTAAGCTCACTTGATCTAACCGACTGCCATACGATCACAGATGCTGGCCTTGCCCATCTAGTAACTCTCCCATCTCTAAGCTCACTTGATCTAACCTGCTGCGATAAGATCACAGATGCTGGCCTTGTCCATCTATCAAAACTCACACTCTTAAGCTCACTTGAACTATACGAGTGCGAAAATATCACAGATGCTGGCCTTGCCCATCTATCAAAACTCACACTCTTAAGCTCACTTGATCTAACCAGGTGCGATAAGATCACAGATGCTGGTCTTGCCCATCTCACAACTCTCACATCTCTAAACACACTTAATCTAAGGGATTGCGATAAGATCACAGATGCTGGCCTAGCCCATCTATCAAAACTCACACTCTTAAGCTCACTCTATCTAGATCATTCAGGGATTACCTTAGATGCTGTAAAAGCTTTTAAGGCGAAACTGATTCCTGTCGAACTTAAAGACGCTGCATTCAGAGATAAAATGGATTATTACATCTACATGCTAGCTCCAAAGCCTAAAGGGGGCGATGAATGGGGTAAAAAGAACCGTTATGGTGATTTTGATCGTCTAAAATTAGCGCAAGTACTTGCTGCTTTGGAATTATCACGTCCAGAGCTTTTCAAAGAGTTATCGATTGCCCCTTTGCTCGACCTCATCAATCAACCAACCTTTACAGCTCAGCAAATTGATCCCTTGTTGCACAAATTACCAGAAGAGACAAGAAATGCTATTTTTTACCAAGTCTATCAACTAGCTCCTGAGCCAAAAGGGGGCGATCAATGGGGAGAAAAGTATCGCTTTAATGATCTAGCACGGTTTAGGTTGGCTGTGATCGAAGTGGTCAAAAGTCGCGTTCTCCCATCTAAATGACATTCGACAATCAGGCAAACTGATCTTCTTCATTGGCTAGGATGTCGTTAATCAGGGCAATCCAATTATTTAGATAGTTGTTAAAAGGAAATTGTTGGCATTCGTCATGTAAATCTTGGAGTATGTCCATGAAAGGAAAAGGGATCCACTCTTCGCCTGCAAAGGCATTAAAATAAAAGCCTAAGGTGTGATCTGCGTGGGGTGGATAGTTGGAAATCTGACTCATAAAAAATTTAATTTTATTTATAATTGTTGGAGATAGTGAGGAGGAGGCCGAAGCAGAGTTGCAATCATCCTGAAGTTTATGCCATAATTCAGACAATTGTTCGGTAAATTCGGGATTATGACTCTCATCCTGAAGAGAAAGGGTGCGAAGTTTAGAACGCAAACCGATCAGGAGCTGATTGATTTGTTGAAAATCAACGAGAACTAGTTCGCCGTTCTCTTTTGTAGAAAAAAGAGTGACAATTTTTTTAAAAAAGGATACTAGGGTAGCAAATACCTGTGGCGTAGAGGTCTGAGGAAGATCTTTGAATTCTTCTTTGGTTTTTTTGTCTTTTTCTACGGGGTTGACAATGATTTTTTCGTACGGTGCCGATTCATCCCGCGAATGTATGGATTTATTAAAATCGCCCATCGTTCTTTCAGTGTTTCATTAGATTAGTTAATGCAGTAAGTTGAATTTTAAAGCAACTAAGTCTGAAGGGTGAAAGAGAGATAGTGTTTGACAGGAGTGGGATTTTTATTTTACCTTCTTTGTCTTTCGAAAATATATATTGAGGAAAGTTGCCGTGAGCGTTTTCAATTTGTTAAGACCGGCCCCACATCTTCCTGAGATTCAAGATCACGAGGATGTGAAGAAAACTTACAAGTACTGGCGTCTACGCGTATTTTATGGCATGTACATCGGTTACATTTTCTACTATTTTACCCGTAAGAGTTTTACATTTGCCATGCCCGCCCTCATGCAAGATCTGGGGCTTGAAATTAGTGACTTAGGGATCTTGAGCAGTATCTTGGCGATTACCTATGGTGCTAGCAAATTCTTGAGCGGTATTCTTTCCGATCGTTCTAATCCGCGTTACTTCATGGCAATCGGCCTTATCCTTACAGGATTTTGCAATATCTTGTTCGGGATGAGTTCTTCTATTCTCTTTTTCGCTATCTTTTGGGGATTAAATGGTTGGTTTCAGGGATGGGGATGGCCGCCTTGTGCGCGCTTATTGACTCATTGGTACTCACAAAAAGAGCGGGGTAGATGGTGGGGGGTATGGAATACGTCTCATAGTATCGGGGGCGCGTTGATTCCCATTATAGCTGCTTTTTGTGCCGTGGCATGGGGTTGGCGGTTTGCTATGTATCTTCCTGGCATAACCTGTATTGCGGTGGGTTTTTTCCTCATCAATCGTTTGCGCGATACACCTCAGTCACTGGGACTACCTCCTATTGAAAAATTCAAAGACGATTATCCAACTGCTAAAAAAGAAGTGGAAAAAGAAATTTCTGTTAAAGAGATTCTCTTCAAACACGTGTTGACCAATAAGTACATATGGGTGCTGGCTAGTTCCTATTTTTTTGTTTACATCATCCGGCAAGCTGTCAATGATTTTGGCGCTTTGTTCTTAATGAAGACCAAAGGGTATTCCATGCTAGTGGCCAATAGCAGCGTATTCTGGTTCGAAGCGGGTGGCGTTTGCGGTAGCTTAGTAGCGGGTTGGGCATCTGATCGGATTTTTAAAGGCCGACGCGGGCCTGTCAATGTCTTATTTAGTTTGGCTGTGATCTTTGCGATTGCAGGTCTGTATGTTGTTCCAGCTGGCATGCTGTACTTGGATTACGCTTGCATGTTTGCAGTGGGCTTCTTCATTTTTGGTCCCCAGATGCTGATTGGAATGGCGGCGGCTGAACTCTCTCATAAAAAAGCCGCAGGGACAGCAACCGGATTTGTGGGATGGATTGCTTATTTAGGTGCGGCGACTGCGGGTTACCCTATCAGTAAAGTGATCGAAGTATGGGGTTGGCATGGCTTCTTTGTTGTGTTAGCAATATGTGGAGCGATATCAGTATCCTTGCTGTTGCCTCTATGGAAAATTAAAACCAATCCTCAATATGCAACGGGCGCACCCGCTCCTCAAAACGAAACACTTACAAGTTGAGATCCATAAAGGCTATTAACCGAGCGAAAAGATCAACAATGGAAACGATGAAACGATATACCGATAAAAAAGAGAGAATTTTTTTTATCGGTATATCGTTTCATCGTTTCCATTGTTGATCTTTTCGCTAAAAAATAATGTGATGGTCTCAAATTCGTAACGTTCGAAAATTATTCCTTCTTTAGGTATGATGCTCATCTATTAATAGATGAGCATCATGATGTCTTGGGTACCTCTCCACGTTCACTCGGAATATTCCATTTTAGACGCAACCGCTTCGGTGGAAGCTTTAGCTGAAAAAGCAGCGCAGATGAGCATGCCTGCCATGGCTCTCACGGATCAAGGGAACATGTATGGCGCTGTTGAATTTTTCAAAGCGTGTAAAGCTGTGGGTGTTAAACCTATCATTGGCTGTGAGTTGTATGTGGCTCCTGGATCTCGTTTAGAAAAAAAGAGGGTCCCTGGACAGCCAAATGGATCTCCTGTCGTCTTGCTCGCTAAAAATAAAAAGGGATATCAACATCTTTGTCGGCTCAGTTCGCTTGCTCATTTAGAGGGATTTTATTATGTGCCGCGCATTGATAAGGAGCTGTTGGCTCTTTATGCCGAAGGATTGATTTGCCTTTCAGGTCCTCACAATAGTTTCCTTTCCCACTTAATCGGACAAGGTAGGGAAGAGGAGTTTCGCCTTGAGGTAGAATGGTACCGTCAGACATTTCAAGAGGATTACTACTTTGAATTGCTGCGCCATCAGATGAAAGAGGAAGATATTCGCGCAGATGGAGTGGACAGCGAATCTTGGCTGCTCCAACACTATCACGATGCGATGACATCTCAACATAAAGTCAACCAAACACTCATCACGTGTTCGCGCGAGTTAGGCATTCGATGTGTGGCGGCACAAAATTCCCGTTACATCCAGCGTGACGATTGGAGTGCTCATGAAATATTCATGAACATCCAATCGGGAGAACCTTGTGAAATTTGGGAAAAAGATTCTTTTGGGAATCCGAAAGCGCGTATTAAAAATCCCAAACGCTCAGTTTGCTATTCCCATGAAATGTACTTTAAATCCCCTGAACAGATCCGCGCTCTTTTTGCAGATGTACCCGAAGCGGTTGAGGAGTCAGTGAGAATTGCTGAGAAATGCAACTTTGAGTTCGATTTCAAAGCGAGATATTATCCCGTTTTTGTTCCACCCCATCTGGAACAGCGCTCCTGTTCAAAAGAAGAAAGGCAGATCGAAGCTGAAAAATTTCTCAGACAGTTGTGCGAAGAAGGGATTGGCAAGCGCTACACGCCCGAGCGATTGGCCAAGGTACAAGAAAAGCACCCTGATCGAGATCCTTTACAGATCGTTCGCGAGCGTCTGGACTATGAACTTAGCGTGATCATTCCCAAAGGGATGGGAGATTATCTGCTGATCGTGTGGGATTTCATCGCGTGGGCTAAGAAAAACAGGATCCCGATGGGTCCGGGCCGCGGTTCAGGGGCTGGATCAATCGTCTTGTATCTGATTGGGATCACTGACATCGAGCCTTTGCGTTTTAATTTGTTCTTTGAGAGGTTCATCAATCCTGAGAGGATTTCCTACCCAGATATCGATGTCGATATTTGCATGGATCGGCGTGCTGAAGTGATCGAGTATACCGTACGCAAGTATGGGAAAGATAAAGTAGCTCAGATCATCACGTTTGGTACGATGAAAGCCAAGATGGCCATTAAAGACGTGGGCAGAGTTCTTAATGTGCCTTTGTCGCGCGTGAATGAAATTGCCAAACTGGTCCCTGAAGATCTCAACATGACCATCGATCGAGCATTAGAAATAGATCCTGGCTTGAAACAGCAGTATGAAGCTGATCCTGAAGTGAGACGGTTGCTGGATTTGGCAAAAAAATTGGAAGGATCTGTGCGCAATACGGGAATTCACGCAGCAGGACTGATCATCGGTGGAGATCCTATTGTTGAACATGTGCCTATCTGCGTCTCTAAAGATGCTGAGATGGTCGTCACACAGTATTCGATGAAGCCGGTTGAAATGGTGGGCATGCTCAAGATCGACTTCTTGGGATTAAAGACGTTGACCACGATCCAACAGGCTGTTGATGCTCTGAAGCCTAAGTTAGATCAAGAGCTCGATTGGGTGGATTTGCCCTTGGATAATGCCGCGACATTTGATCTGCTCAATCAGGGAAAAACCATGGGAGTGTTCCAGCTAGAGTCAGGTGGAATGCAGGACTTGGCTAAACAGCTGCACATTGATAAGTTTGAGGAGATCATCGCGGTAGGAGCGCTGTATCGACCAGGTCCGATGGAAATGATCCCTTCATTTATCAATCGAAAACACGGCCGAGAGTCATTAGAGATAGATCATCCTTTGATGCAAGATGTGTTAGCTGAAACCTATGGGATCATGGTCTATCAAGAGCAGGTCATGCAAATCGCCAGTTTGTTGGCGGGATATACGCTGGGAGAAGGTGATGTGTTGCGCCGTGCCATGGGGAAAAAAGATCACGAGGAGATGGCACGCCAGCGAGAAAAATTCCGACAAGGCGCTCTAGTCAAAGGAATCGATGCTGAAACAGCGATGCGCATCTTTGATAAAATTGAAAAATTTGCCTCTTATGGCTTTAACAAATCTCATGCCGCAGCTTATGGTTATCTGAGTTATGTCACGGCCTATCTCAAGGCGAATTATCCCGGTGAATGGATGGCTGCCCAAATGACATCTGATCGGGCAGATCTCTCTAAGATTACGAAGACCATTCGTGAATGTCAGGCATTTAATATTGCGATCTTGCCTCCTGATGTGAATGAGTCTGGAAAGGAGTTTGTCTCCACAGAGAAGGGAATTCGCTTTGCGATGGTAGCGATTAAAGGTGTGGGCGAAGGGGTTGTCGATGCGATTTTAGTGGAGCGCCGGAAGGGCCCTTATCGATCACTTTACGATTTCATACAAAGAATTGAAACGCGTAAAGTCGGCAAGAAAGTCATCGAACTACTGATTGGCTCAGGTGGCTTTGATTTTACAGGATGGAGTCGTCAAGCCTTGCTCGACAGTGTTGAGCCGATGTGCAACGTCGCAGCCAAGGAACAAAGCGAAGCCCAAAAAGGGATTGTCGATATGTTCTCTTTAAAGAAACAGGATGCAACAGAAGACAAGCGCTTTGCACGGCCTCCCGAAGTGCGTGAAGAAATGCCTCGTCAATTACAATTGAAGCGCGAGTATGAGTTGCTAGGTGTCTATCTGAATGGGCATCCTCTCGATGATTATCAAGAGCTGATCCGGCAGTTGAACTGCACGCCGTTTTCCAGCTTAGATGATCTGCCCAATCCCAGCGTCTTTCGCTCTGTTTTTATCATCGAGAATGTCGTGTTAAAGATTTCCTCTAAAAGTCAGCGAAAATTTGCCATCCTAACTGTCAGCGATGGCTCCGATTCGATCGAATTGCCCATTTGGTCTGATTTATATGATGAGAAGTCTTCCCTCATCTGCGACAATCAATTATTGTGTGCCGTGATGCAAAAGGACATGCATGAGGGTAAATTGCGTTTGCAATGTCGATGGATCAGTCATCTGCAAGCCCATAGTGAAGGGTTAATTGCGGAATGTAACGTAGCCTATGATCAAACTAAACATCAGGCAAAACTAGCAGATAAGAGGCGCCCTGAAAAGATGAATGAAAAAGAAGGAAATAAACCTATGAGAAATAAACTGTGCATCACGATGGATATTGATGCAACCCGTCACAGCCATATTCTCATGATGAAAGAATTTTTTCGCGCGCATCCCGGGGCTATTCCCATTGAGATTCAATTTGTTAACTCCCAAGGA
>Ga0206972_1088_pt1 | contig 22131 bp, 20 predicted proteins | sample Alteio_BWOrgHeat_86_FD_152925 | JGI IMG/M metagenome (GOLD analysis project Ga0206972, IMG submission 152925) | Enriched cells from forest soil in Barre Woods Harvard Forest LTER site, Petersham, Massachusetts, United States -... | ecosystem: Environmental > Terrestrial > Soil > Temperate forest >...
AATAAACGCCTCAGAAAACAAATGGGCCGAGGCACTCGGGTAAAAATTGTACAAAGTCGAGGTAAAGCTGCTTTAGTTAACGAGTGATTCCCATAGAGCTGTTCGGATGGCTTCTAATGAGCGATTGGGGCCAAAAGCATACTCGTAAGTGCGTTGACGCATTGAAGCGTAGTGCGATGAGGAGGCTAGTTCTTGAGAGATGGCGTGATGCAGGTTGTCGACTGTAGGGAGTGTGAGGCCGCAGCGAGAAAGTGGAGTTGACGCAGTATCTGGAGTGAGAAAAACAAGGGGGCGGTCGAAAGCTAAAAAATCGTAACCGATCGAGGAGTAGTCGCCGAGATAGAGTGAGCAGCGGTTGAGCAGAGGGTAGATAGGAGGAAAATCGGTTATAAAAAGCGCGGATGGGTGGTGGTCATAGCGTAACATGATAGCAAGTGTGTGAGCTAGATGGTCTTCTAGAAGCAAAGGATGGAGTTTGATCACGAGATTAAACTCAGAGGAAAGTTGGGCGATGATGGCTTCTACTGAGGAAAAAAAGGAAGTGGGATGTTCGTCGTGATGCCAAGTAGGAGCATAGAGGATGATAGGCTGCTTGGAGGTAAAGCGAGAAAAGATCGCGCTCTCTGCGAGGGTCTCGTAGAATGCTTTGTGTTGTTGGTAGTAAGGCAGCCGGTAATTACCCGTAGTGATCACGCGGTTGATTTTTTGATAGGCTCCTGAGCATTGTAGGAGATCAAGGAGGTGTTGCCCATATACAAGAGAAATGTCTTGCTCGATGTGCTGCTTAAGAGAATGTCCTTTATCTGAATTGCCGTGAGGGCAAAAGACAAACCTCATCTTTTTCCCGTAGAGCAGTTGAAAGGAGGAAGAGAGTTGAGCGGCCCAAAATTTTCCTGTTTGAAAGATCATATCAAAGTGATCGGCGAGATAAGATAGAGAAAGTGAGCTGAGATCGCAGTACTCAACCTTGAGATCGGGATAATATTGCTGAGCGAGTTGATAGTTTGTCTCATCAGTGACAATCAAAGGGATGTTCAGAACACTGCTTAACACGCCGAGATGATCGAGATGAGTAGGAAGTCCTGTCAGAATAGCTGTCGTTCGCATATTTCGGGTTCTTAAAAAAAACTGAGATCTTTTTCGGGAAAGAGGGTCATCGCTTGATGAATCTCTCGTTGAAGTTGATCTAATGTTGAGTGCCCGAAGGCGTAATGATATACCTCTTTTCGGATTTCTGAATAGGAGCGCAGCTCAAACTGCAAAAACCGCTCCATGAGTTGATAGATCTGAGGGTAATCTTCCTTTTTGATCTCAACACCACAGCGAAAGAGGTAAAGACCTAGGTCCTGTGTTGCATCTTTTTCCCGTTGGTTCAGAAAAAAAAGAGGGCGATCAAAAATTAAAAAATCGTAGCCGATGGAGGACATGTCTCCGAGGTAGATGTCGGCGATGTTGAGCAGAGGGAAAATGGGTGGAAAATCTCGGATGAAGTGGATGTTCGGATGAGACGAGTGCTGTTCAATCAGCTCTAGAGCTAAATCGTCTTTGAGCAAATTGGGATGGGGCTTTACGATGAGGTTAGTGTCGGGAGGTAAGGTGGTGGCCAGATGGGGCATGGCGTCGTAAAAGGAGGTGGAGCGCTCGTAATCTTGCCAGGTGGGAGCATAGAGTATCGTTCGTTTGGCTTGGGGAAGACGGCGGGTGATTTCCTGCTGTGCGAGTTGATCGTAGAAATCTTTGTGCCCTTGATAGAATGCATGGCGAAAATTACCCGTAATGACATGAGATTTCAGATGGTCAAGTACTCCTTTCATTCGGAAGAAATCGATCATCTGTTTGCCGTAGACAAGGGCGATCTCTTCTTTGCGTAAAGCTTCCATGAAGGCAATCGAGTGACCTTTGTCAGAATTGCCATGAGGGCACCAAATCGTATGTACTTTCTTTTGGAGGAATTTTTGGGCGAAGAAAAACACTTCATCAAAGAGGTCGCGAGGGATGCAGTAGAAGATCACATCGAAATGGGAGACAACAAATTCACCAATGGTAAGATAATCAGCAACAATCACATCCAAGTCAGGGTAGTAGCGACGCGCGGAGGAAGCAATTTCCTCTTCCGTGACAATGAGAGGAATATGCAGAAGCGAACATAGAGGTCCTAAATGATCGAGATGGTGAATATCTCGTCCATAGAGAAGGCCTGCAGATGGTCGCGGAGTAGACATATTTGAATAGACCTCTTTCGAAATTAAGGGTTCGTCGATTTTCGGGATTATTTTGGCCGATTTTCGATTCTTTTTGCGGGGGTAGTATACGAAACAAGATACAATCCCCGCAAAAAGAATTGAAAACTCGGCTCAAAAGAACCCGAAAATCGACAGAACCTTAATATCGAAAGAGGTCTCATGTTAACGCTTTATCTGGTAAGTGGCAACGATAGCTTTCTTTTTAGGTCTAGCTGCTTCAAGTTGTTGCTGATGCGAGCGGAGTTGCTCGGGATGCTCGATGATGTATTGATTATAGGATTGTTGGCGGTTAAGTTGTTCGGTGAGAGCCATCAGCTGATCGCGCAAACTTAAGATTTCTGTGCTCATTTCCTCCTGTGGAGGCAAGATTTGGTCAACGGAAGGGTGTTCTTCTTTAGTCGCCACGATCTGTTCGATCATTTCTGTCGTTTTGATGCGACTGATGCGCAGACTACTGAGCCTGTCGACAATTTGCGAGCGCTGCTGCAACACTTGGTTCAAAGAACCTTCATCGCGAAACACGCGGGAAAGCTCTTCTTGATGCAAGTTAGCCAGGAGCTCGCGCATGATATTCACCTCTTTTTGAAGAGTACCTTTCAATTGTTCGTGCAGTGCATCCCATTCCGACATATCTACCTCCTTGAAGTGCGCAGGTAGTGATAGATAGAATGCGAAAGGCGTGCCACTTTGCCTAACTAATAGAGATTGAACTAATTAAAAAAATGAGTTATCTTGTTTGCTCGGCAAACTTTTCCTATCCAGATATGCAAAAAATTCCCTTTGAGGTGATTCCTCTAAAACAATGGTTTCTTCGACACAAGCGGGATTTTCCCTGGCGAGGCGAACCAACCCCCTATGAAGTATGGATCTCGGAGGTCATGCTGCAGCAGACCCAAGCAACTGTGGTGATCGACTATTTTCACCGATGGATGGATCGATTTCCCCATCTTCATGCTTTAGCAGAAGCTCGCTTAGAAGAGGTGTTGAAAATGTGGGAAGGGCTGGGTTATTACAGTCGAGCGCGTAGGCTTCACGCAGCCGCTCACTACTTTGTCATGCATCATCAGGGGCAGATTCCGAATCAACGAACTGAATTGGAAAAAGTAGCGGGACTTGGACCCTATACGATTGGGGCTATTTTAAGCTTTGCTTTTCACCAACGGACTGCGGCAGTCGATGGGAATGTGCTGCGCGTTCTCGCTCGTTACTTTGGGATTGCTGAAGATAGTTCAACGAGTAAAGTGCGTCAGCATATTGCCCAATTAGCTGAACGGTTGTTGCCAGAAGAGGAGCCGTGGTTAATTACTGAAGGGCTAATCGAATTGGGCGCACTCGTATGTACTCGCGTGCCGCAATGTCTGCAATGCCCATTGAAAAATGGATGCATTGCCCATCAGACAGGGCAAGAATTGGAGTTGCCCATCAAGAAACAAGCGGCGAAAGTGACCGAATTAAACCGACAAGTGATGGTGATTCATGCAGAGGATGAGGTCTTAGTGCGCAAAGGGACAGCTGGACGAGTGATGGCAGATCTCTATGAATTTCCGTATGCTGAAATCAGATCCGATGAATTGATACTTTATATGGATACGCAGTTTCCCTTCCCAAGAATTTTTGAAAAGCACTTAAGACCACAAACGCATTCCTTCACTCGCTATAAGGCGCGTTTGATTCCTTCGTTATGGAAAGCACTGGAGAAACGACCTGTTGAGTCTTATGATTGGATGCCATGGAAGAAGATTCGGCAATTGCCTTTTTCAGCAGGGCATCGTCGAATTTTAACCTCTTTGATCGAGGAACATGCGCATTTTACACACTGAAAGTTCTAAAGGATGGGGAGGCCAAGAGATTCGTATCCTCAATGAAGCCAAAGGAATGCGCGATCGCGGCCATAAGATTATTTTCGCTGTTAATCGTGGAGGGCAGCTCATTGAGAAAGCTAGGAAAGAGGGTTTTACGGTTCATGAGCTTTCTTTTACCAAACAAGCATCTCTACAAACCATTTTTCAGTTAGTTCGTTTGATCAAGAAACATGCTATCGATCTTGTGAATACCCATTCCTCCTTAGATGCTTGGATTGGGGGAATTGCTGCGCGAATAGTTGGCACCTCGATCATTCGAACACGACATCTATCTACCCCTATTCGTTCAGGATTGAACAGCTATTTATTGTATAAAGCGCTCGCTGATTTCATTGTGACTACCTCTTCGAGCATTATTCCCATGATTGCCAAGCAAGCCAAACTTCCTCTTTCACGGTTGCTCTGCATTCCGACAGGTATTATCCCCTCGCAGTTGCATGTGGATGCTCAAGCTGTGAAGCAATTCAGAGATTCACTGCGTCTGGGGCCTAACGATGTGCTAGTGGGAACAGTCTGCTTTGTGCGTTCTTGGAAAGGGATTGATGATTTACTGAAAGCCGCGCAACTTCTGCAAGATAGAAAAGAAATTAAATGGGTTGTCGTTGGCGGAGGACATGTCAACGATTTTCGCCACAAACTCAAAGAATTAAAGTTAGAAGAGACGGTGATATTCACAGGGCATCTCGATGTTCCCTATCCAGCAATTGCTGCCATGGATATCTTTTTGTTATTGAGCACAGCTCATGAAGGGATTTCGCAAGCTTCTTTGCAAGCAGCATATCTGAGTCGTCCGCTGATTACGACCAACATCGGGGGATTGCCAGAAGTGTGCATCGATGGCAAAACCGGTCGCATTGTTCCGCCATTCTCTCCTCAAGAAGTGGCAAAGGCTGTCAGTTCTCTACTAGATAGTCCTTCAGAACGTCATGCGATGGGATTGAAAGCAAAAGATCTCGTTGCAACGACCTATACTCTCCAACAGACATTGGATAAGATGGAACTTGTGTATCAATTGTTTTTGGAAAAAAAGTAGATATAATATGCATGTCGAGGCAAGCCCTTGTACTGAATTGTACATTTCAGTATTATATACTATACTAGCCGTCACTATGAGGTGCCATATGCCTACAAAAGCTATGCTTACAAAGACTCAAAGAATTACGCTTGATGTCCCTGCAGCGCAACATAAAAAAATAAAAACAATAGCTTCGATGATGGATCTATCCATCAAAGATCTCATGCTCATGAGTTTTGAAGAATTTATGCATAAAAAATATAACAAGCTCACAGAAAAAGCCATTAAGCAAACATTGGCGGGTAAGAATGTAAAAAAATTCAAAACTCTTGATGCTTTAATTGAAGATTTGGAAGATTAATGCTAAGCCCCATTGGTTCTAAACAATTTAAAAAAGACTATAAGCTGTCGAAAAGCCGTGGCAAAAGCATGAAAAAGCTCATTGATATCATGGATAAGCTATGCAAGGAAGAGGTCCTTGAGCAAAAGCATCGAGATCACAATCTTACCGGCAATTATGTGGGATGTAGGGAATGTCATGTAGAACCGGATTGGTTGCTAATCTACAGCAAAACCGAAGTTGATATCTATTTCATTAGGACAGGTACTCATTCTGATTTATTTGGCAAATGACTTTGGCAAAGACTCACAACCAATTAGACTTCTTTAGCTTCCATCAACAGCAATACCTATCTTAAAATTTGCAATTGCCTCAAATTAATTATTTACATATAACTTGTTAATCAAATCTTTAACAAGAGGTGTGAAGATGTCTCTACGACCAGTCCAAGAATCGCAAGCACAGCTGTGTAAAAACCAGAAAGATCCATATGATCTCGAGTTGATAGGCTCCGAATTATTTCATCTCTTCTGTCGTGGACTTGAAGAACTCGGATATTTCTTCGATCCCTTTCCGCAACCTACAGGCTGTCCTACGTGTCGCGACTTAGCTAAGAAAGCGACTAAAGATCAAGGCGCCTTTGCAAAAAAAATTAGTCGGGTTGGCACAGCACGTCTGGAAGGCCCACCTCCCCAAAAAGGATCTCTTTCGCCCTATCCCATCTTTATTCGTTCTTCACCAGTTGCGGCCCCTTCCGAACTAGACCCAGACCCCGAAGCCCCTGTAGTTTCTCTCCACCCTGTTAAAGATCGCTTAGAAAAACCATCTAAGGACGGCGTTACGGCTGCTACAACCATTCCAGTAAAACAAGAAGCGGAATCAGATGAGCAGAGTGCACAAAAAACTGCTCATCCCGGTGCTGTTGAAAAGGCTGCTCCCATTTTACCAAAATCTCCTCGTTTAAATTTAACCCTCATCACTCTGAATAGTGCTCAAGAAAAAGAAACACCGGTGCTAAAAACACCTATTCCGTTGCCCTTAGCAATGATCGATGAAAGAATTAAGGATAAGGCAGCTTTTACGAAACAAGATCATAAGACTTTATCTTGCTATTTAAATCAGCTTGAAGATATGGCAAGATTTAACTTTTGCCGTGCGTTAGCAAGCTTAAATCATGTAGATGTAAATGATTGGGAAGACGGGTTTGTAATAAATGGTTGGGAAGGAGGGGTTGTAATAAATGGTGAATCCAACTTTGATGATCCTGCTAAGCTTAAGTTGGCGTTTGCGATTGCTTTTTATCAAAGTTCAAATCCCCATCAAATAAATCTTATCACAACCCTCTTAGATCTCATTTCGACCCTCAATGAACCGGGTAAGTTAGAAAAACATCGCGCTGAAGACCCTATAGAAAGTCTTGCATGCAAAGATGACATTGATTACTTGATTTTTGAAGCAGCTCCAGGGCCCAAAGGAGGAGAGTACTGGGGACGTGAGCATCGTTACGTCGATGCGGGGCGATTAGAGCAAGCGCTCATCAACTATCTCAAGTCGATCTGTTTTCCTGCTTTAGTGCAAGCTAGAAGTGACGAATAATGCAAAAATTTGCTTGAGATTTTCCATGTTTCTTTTACATACTCTGTGAGAGGACATTCTCAGGGGGAAAGGTAAATGGAACAGGGAAAGCATGAAGAATTGCGTATCGCACGTCGGTCTACGGCAAAAATGGCAGCCATTGAATGGGTGATGGCCAACTATAAAAGATTGTTGACGACCATGTGCACGCTTTTCGTCTTGCTCTTTTGTGTGATGCCCTTCACCAAGCGCATGAAAGGAAATGCTAAATCGGATTATCTAGCCGCCGAAGCTGCTTTTATAGCGTGGATTGCCCAAACCAAACACGATCTCGATCTATATAAACAGCTCAAGGCTCCTTTGAATCGCCATCCTGAATTGGATGCCAAATTTGGTACCCTTATGGCGCAGCGCTTTTTGGGACTGGGTGAAACTAAGATGGCCGATCAGTATGCGAGTTCTGCTCTGAAAAGGACGAAAACTCTTCTCTCTCCCTACTACTTACAATTTTCTCACAATACATTGAGCATTTCTCAGGGGCATTTAGCAGAGGCTTTGAAACAATCCTATGAGCTGAAGAAACGCATGGGGGAAGATGAGGCATTTTGGAGCCATCAGGATGCGAAGGCTAGCGTTGGCGTGGCCTTATATGCCTATAATTTATTGCGCATCGCTTCTTTAGAAAGAGAAGTGGGTTCAAAAGAGGGAGAGCTTGCGGCTTGGGAAGAGTTGATGCGTCATGCAGGCTGGGGCGGCTATCCACCCCAACAGAAAATGTATGATCCTGAAACGTATCAGATGTTAGCTCAAAATTTTCAAACTGGGGAAGTGTCGCTTATCGATTACATCCAGCAGCGAAAGAGAATTCTGGCTAGTTCCCCTTGAGATTTTGTGAATTGATGTCCATTGCGGTGCGGTAGATATCTTTTCCTCCATGTAATCCTACAAGGAGGAAAATGAGAGGAGGAAGAAAAATCGCGATGATCAACGAAACAACTCCCAACACAAGCTGAGTGGTGCTTTCTTGTTTAAAAATGAATTGGAAAACAGATCGCGCTAAGTTGGTGACCTTCGCGGTCAATAGAACGCCAATAAGAGCTCCCACTGCAGCAGCAATGACTGACCATCCAGGTCCAAACATCACAAAGCTGAAAAAACATGCCAATATAAAAGCTAAACAAAAGAAAAGCTCGAACCGATGTTTTTTTGCCAAAGTCTCGAGTTCTCTAACACTAACCCCTTCTTTTGGTTTGTTGCCGTCTGCCATATGTCCCCTAAGTGAGCCTTTCTCTGATAATTTTCATTTAAATAGTAACTTCACTTTTTTAGCAACCGTTGCCTTATTTTAAATGCAAAATTGCTCCTTATCTCGAGATGTAAAGCTGAGTTCTCGGTTTAGGATGATAAGTAGGAAGAACGATCCTTTTAAGAACAGCGGTGATTGCAGATTTAAAGATAGATTGATCATCAAAGCAGTGATTCTCACCCCAACGATCTTGATCTTGTCGCTGTGGCGATAAGACGTAGATCTGGTAATAAATGAGATCGCGGATTTCTTGGGGCAAGTTTTGTAAAAGCGGATGAATAGTTTCTTTCGAAAACTTGTTCTGATTGATGAGATTGAGGAGAAGATCAATCGAGGGATACCGAGGATCAGCACTTTGTGTCAGCTCGAATAAGGTAAGGGCTTGAGCCAGTTTGAGGCGCTCGAGATTATCGTACCGATGTTGTTCTCCCCATTTATCTCCCCCTTTTGGCGCATCTGCTAATTGATAGACATGAGTGTCTGTTGAAGGATTGAACTTTGGAGTTGTATGCATAAAAGTCATAAGGCCCACTTGCAATGCCTCAATAGCATTTGCACTGATTTTATTACACCAGTATAGAGTCAGTGATTTGAGAGATGTGAGTTTTGAGAGATGCTCTAATCCTTGATCTGTGATGTTACGGCATTGGCCTAGATCCAGTGATTTGAGAGAGGTGAGCTTTGAGAGATGTTCTAGTCCTTCATCTGTGATGATTTTGCAACTCCCAAGATCCAATGAAGTAAGAGAGGTAAGTTTTGAGAGGTGCTCTAATCCTCGATCTGTAATGTTGGAGCATCCCGGTAGATCCAATGAAGTGAGAGAGGTAAGTTTTGAGAGGTGCTCTAATCCTTGATCTGTAATGTTTTCGCATGCCTCTAGATTCAGTGATGTGAGAGAGGTGAGTTTTGAGAGCTGTTCTAATCCTTGATCTGTAATGTTTTCGCATGCCTCTAGATTCAGTGATGTGAGGGAAGTGAGTTTTGAGAGCTGCTCTAATCCTTGATCTTTGATGCGGCACAAGCTTAGATCTAGTGAAGTGAGAGAGGTGAGCTTTGAGAGATGCTCTAGTCCTTGATCTGTAATGCTACGGCACAAGCTTAGATCCAGTGAAGTGAGAGAGAGGAGCATTGAGAGATGCTCTAGTCCTTGATCTGTAATGCTGCGGCACAAACTTAGATCCAGTGAAGTGAGAGAGGTGAGCTTTGAGAGATGCTCTAATCCTTGATCTGTGATGGTATTGCAGCCCCATAGACTCAGTGATGAAAGAGAGACAAGCCTTGAGAGATGTTCTATTCCTTCATCTGTGATGATTATGCATCCCTCAAGATCCAGTGATGTGAGAGCGGTGATCATTGAGAGATAATCTAGTCCTTGATCTGTAATGCTGCGGCACAAGCTTAGATCCAGTGAAGTGAGAGAGGGGCGCATTGAGAGATGTTCTAGTCCTTGATCTGTGATGATATTGCAGCCCCATAGACTCAGTGATGAAAGAGAGGCAAGTCTTGAGAGATGTTCTAGTCCTTCATCTGTGATGTCAGAGCATCCCTCAAGATCCAGTGAAGTGAGAGCGGTGAGCTTTGAGAGATGATTTAGTCCTTGATCTGTGATGTTGCATCCCTGTAAATTGATCGATTGGATTTTAGCTCCTTTGAGTTGTTCTAGAATGGTCTTGAGCTGATCATTTGATAACTTCTTATAGCCTGATAAATCTAAATGATGCCCTTGAAAGGGTAAGCGTGCCCATGCTTTGCAGGTCAAGCGCGTTGATCGCAAGGTTTGTGGATCTGAAAGAAAGGTTAATACATGCTCCATAACTTCATCAGGCAACGACTTAATCGTCACTGGTTTTGAAGAGGTCTTAGGTGGCACAACTACAGGCGACGCAGATTGTGTAGAGGATAAGTTTAATGGGGCTAAAACTAGTGATGGTACTGATGTCATAATTTTCCTTATTTTTAATTTTACATATTAGTTTTATCACATCTGTTTTTCAACAAATACTTCAATTTATATTTAATGTTTTTATATTATTATTTTAATATTTAATTCTTTGCGTTGAAATACTGCCATGGGCCTTTTAGTTTCAATCGTGGCAAAGTTCAATTTAATAATTACATGCAATAATTTATTTATAAAATTTGTTTTAATTGATCTATTTTTAAATTAAATGTAAAATATCTTTATAAACTAAACCTAGGATTAATTATCATGTCTGTTTCACCCTTAGTTAAATTAGATCCAACGATCCGGAGCCATATTGTAGATTTTCTGTCTCCAAAGGATAAGCTAGCTTTAGCATGCACAGCTAAAGCATTGAAAGGTCTGTCGCCAACTCTTTACGAGCAGCGTGGCGCTCATGTGGACAGTGGAAAAACAACCTTTCAGGTCTATGCTCCCCAAGCTAAAAAAGTTTCTGTGATCTTGACCTCCTTTGGCAGCAAAGAGCATGAAGTTCCCATGGAAAAAACAGCATCTGGGGTGTGGAACGCTGTCTCTTCCCATGCTGCCGTAGGACGAAGTTATCTGTACCGCGTTGAAGATAGTCGTGGAAAAGTCATGATGCGCACAGATCCATTTAGCTTTTCAGTTGTCAATGTACCAGAAGTTGGACAAGTACAATCTCTTGTCGTCGATCGGCAAAAATACCAATGGGGTGACGGAGAATGGATGAAACAGCGGGCTGGTAGTAAGCCGCTCGAACAACCATTATCTATTTACGAAGTGCACGTCAAGTCGTGGATGAGAAAAGGGGGCAAACCTCTATCGTATAGAGAATTGGCTCCAGAGCTCATCGCTTACTGTAAAAAGATGAATTTCACGCATGTTGAGTTGTACGGTGTGATGGAACACATGCATGATCTGGCTCGCGGGTACCAAGTGACTAACTATTTTGCTCCTTATCATCCTATGGGTTCTAGCGATGATTTGAAATACTTAATCGATCAAATGCATCAAGAGGGAATAGGGGTAATTATAGACTGGATCCCTGCTCACTTTCAACACAATCATCAAAGCAGTGATTATTCTATGTCTTTACATGAATTTGACGGCTCGGATTTATTCTCTGCAGAGCCCGCACCTTGGGGCACAAGGTATTTTGATTTCAGTAAGCCAGAATCGAATCGCTTGCTAGAGGCTAGTGCTATTTATTGGATCGATCAATTGCATATCGATGCTCTGCGCTATGATGCCATTAGTGCCATCGTTCGTAGAAATGGGAAAAATATCGAGCCTGGAATCGCCTTTTTGCAAAAGTTGAATGACAAAATTCACGCTAAATTTCCTGGAGTATTTACCATTGCAGAAGAAACAGACGGATTTCCTCATGTGACAAAGTCCACTAAAGAAAAAGGTTTAGGGTTTGATTTGAAGTGGGGTATCTGGTGGAGTCACGATTCGCGCAATTACTTCCGGACCCCTTATGCTGAGAGATCTCGAGAGGACCACCATCAGAGAAAAATCCTCCATTTTTTAGGAGAAGTACAACGAACGGATAAGATGGTTCTCTCTCATTCCCATGATGATTCCGACGGGGGTGCTTTGAGTAGCGAAAAGACATTGTATAGTTGTGTTTCCCATGCGAAGAATGAAGGTGCCCGATTTGCTGATTTACGCAATTTTTTTGCCTGGCAAACCTTAGCGCCAGGTCGTGGCTATTTGATTCACATGGGCGATGAGATCGGTCAACAAGATTCTTGGTATCAGCGCTTTGTAAAATATCAATCGGCAGTTGATTGGGAACTCATGAAACAACCAAGTCAAGGACTCCGACGAGGGTTACAGCAGTGTGTCAGCGATCTGAATGCTCTCTATCGATACCACTCAGCATTGTGGAAACAAGGAGAAGAGGGCTTTAAGCTCATCTCCGAATATGGACCTAACCGCGTGGTAGCTTACCACCGAGGAATGGGGCAAAAACCCCGCATCGCAGTAATACATAATTTCTCTGATAAAGGATATGGCTCTTATGATGTTCCCCTTGGATCCTCTCATGAAGATCCAGCCATGAAAGGAGTGAAGCACGTGGTTGAGCGATTCAATTCCGATGAGATTCGCTACGGCGGCTCCGGAAAATTCAGCAACAAGCAGGTCGAGGTAGTAAGAGCTGGCGATGGTCAACCTACTCATTTCAGGATGGCCCTTCCTCCCTTATCAACGGTTGTAGTGGAAGAAGAGTTTTAACAATTCCCTCTTTAGTTAATTGGCGAAATGACCTAAAATCACGACTCGTTTTCTAGGAAAGGAAAGGTGTTGTGATTATTTTTCCCGTCACGCGGTTTTCCATTGATCGGTTGTTGCAATGGGGAGCAATCATTTGTGCTGCAGCGGTCAGCATAGCCGTCCTGCTCGTTGCGATCTTCTTTTTATGGGATCCTGCCTCTGCTGGGGGAAAAGAAAATCACCTGAACAAAAGCTTCACCTCAGCCAACTACCTTTTTCCCTTAGAAGCGATAGGAAGTGGAGCTTTGGCTTTACACCCCAAAATTGCCTGTGGATGGGTGTCGCGGATTGCCGAGGAATTTTCTGTGTTAGCTTATAATAATCGACCCGATGTCTTGCAGAAGGAAGCCAACATTGTGATAGCCCTTCATGGTGGAAAAGAACAAACCACGATCATGAATGGAAAAGTGGTGTTTTTGCAAGAGCGTCAAGAGGGAAAAGGTCTCGCTTTTGCTGAGGAGCCTACCTCTCTTTGGGTCAAACCCATCTTGCTGGATAATGGCAGTGTTCTAGTGGAAGCTGGGAGAAAATTGATCTCGTCAGAAGGGCAACTTGTCGGTGAGGAAAAGGGAGAGTATATCGCAACCCCTCGAGGTGGATTGCGCCTTGCCCCTACGTCTGGCCTCCAAGAACTAAAGACGCTCCGCTGTTTTGGCTGTGATTTGTTGATTCAGAAATATGGCGGGAAGGAATATGCATCCTGGAAAGATAAAATTAAAATCGAATTTGCAGTGGATTCTCGCACGTATGCTTGCTTCATAGCGACGGGAGATTTGCTGCAGTACCAAGAAGGAGAATGGCGCGTTGTAACTCCTGATCAAATCAATCCGCAACTACCTATTGCACGCGTTAAGTCCGCATCGATGAAGGGATGCGAAATCGAAGGATGGGACGAATCGGGTCTTGCCCCTGTACAAGTAAAAGTCGATCTTGAAAAGATCGCAGCGGCTCCTGTTAGAAATGATCTTCTTCCCTCTTCCTTGCGCGTGCGAAGCAACACGCAGCTGAGTTGCTTATTCGGTAAAAAAAGAGTGATCATCAAGCAAGGCGATTGGTTGCTCAGAACAGCGCATGGATGGCGTAATCTTAGACGTGCTGAGGACATTGAAAACTGCCTTTTCCATCGAATTAAGGGAGATCTATTCATTTTTGATAGCATTGAGAAACAACAAGGCAAATTGACGTTAGTGGGGCAACTTTTCGATAGTGCTCGCGTCAATGTTTCCCCGGTTGCCCTCACTGTTGAAAGCGATAAAAAAGTTTCTAAAAAATCAAAGAAGAGAAAAATATTGTCCTGTATTTTTAGTGCGCGAGGACTGCCATGTTAAACCGATCCATTCTCCTTGCACTTTCATTCACTCTGCTCCATTCGACCTATTCTGAAACGATTGCAGAGAAAATTTCTCATGCTACATCACGTGCATCGGAAGATCGAGCCAATGTCGACATGTTACTCAAAGAGGTCAACGAACGCCTTGTGTCTTTAAGAGCTGGTCTTGAAGAGTGTTACACTAGAGCTAATGAGCTCTATCAATTAGAGGGCAGTGAAGCGGAATTTCAAGAGACGTTGATCTCAGTGAATCAGATTAAAGAAGAGATCCATCATCTTCATGAGCAATGGCATGATGCCGTGGTTTCCGAATCGAAAAAAGAAGAAGAGGGCTACGCGCTTTGGGATCAAGAAGAGACCACGCTTGCCCAACTTGTCATGGAATACGGCGCGCAAGAATTTCTTTACATCGTTCCGCCTGAGATGTCAGCTCTTAAGCTCAATATGCACTCGAATATCCCCATTCCTCGCGAGTCATGGGGAGAGGTTTTAGAAATCATCTTGGCGCATAATGGGATCGGAGTAAAAAAAATTAACACTTATGCTAGACAGCTTTATTTGCTCAAGCAAGACCCTTCGGCCATTCAAGCGATTGCTTCGTCTGCATTTCAGTTGTTGTGGATTCCTGATCAGACCAGAATTTTCTATGTGTTCTCTCCTCCTGTTGAACACGTCAAGAGCGCTTTTCATTTCTTAGAGCGCTTTGCCGATGCTAAGCAGACATTTATCTATCAAGTGGGGCCTAAGATTGCCATCGTCTCTTCCAAAGAAGAGGTGCAAAAGCTTCTCAATCTTTACAACACAGTATGGCAAGGGGAACAAGGAAAGACATCGCGCGTCGTTCCCGTTAATAAGATGTCGGTCAAAGAGATGGAAAAGATCTTGCAGTCCTTTTTTGGAGAAGCCATCGAAAAGAATCGCCCTCCCTTTGGCAAAGTGGAACAAGAGGGACTCAATCTCTTTTCTTTACAGCAAGGGAATGCTTTGGTGCTCATCGGCCAGCAAGATGTGGTCGATCGTGCTGAGATGATCGTGCGCGAAACTGAAGATCAACTGCAAGATCCAGCGGAAATGACCGTCTCACTTTATCACTGTAAACACAGCAATCCTGAGGATTTGGCACAGGTTCTTGAAAAAGTGTACAATTCTTTGCTCGTGGCCTCTACTGATGGCAACCGAGAAACAGAGGTCAATTATTCTTCACAAGGACCCCAGTTTAAATCTCCTTCACCTGATGGCTATCCTCCCACTGTTCCACCGCTTGTCGTCACTCCTCCGCAGCTCAATCCTGGAAGTAAATCGATCTTGGAGATTGAACACGGAACAGATCACTTCATCGCCGATCCAAAAACTGGCACATTATTAATGGTTGTAAGACGAGATGCGTTGGGCAAGATTAAAGATCTGTTGCGCACCCTCGACGTTCCCAAGAAAATGGTTCAAATCGAAGTGTTGCTATTTGAAAAGCGCTTCAACAATGAAACTAGTTACGGGATGAACATGCTCAAACTGGGCAACGATAAGAACGGGATCCAGTTCAATTCTTTCTTGGCCCCACAAGGTCCCGGTGTCTTGCAATTTTTACTAAGTGGTAATAAATCCAAACATTTTCCCGCTTATGATTTGATTTACAGTTTCATGATGACCCAAGAAGACATTCAACTCAATGCAGCGCCCTCTGTTATCACTGTTAACCAGACCCCGGCGCAAATTTCGATTGTAGAAGAGATCTCCATCAACAATGGAGCTGCACCTGTCGACACCAACAAGGGGATCGCCTTTGAGAAATCGTTCACTCGTGCCAATTATGGAATCATCATCAACTTAACGCCGACCGTTCACTTAGCAGATGATGTTGATACAACCTGTGAAGATGCGGGATTTGTCACATTAAAAACCAATGTGACGTTTGATACCACGCGAAAGGGTATGGACGATCGTCCCCTTGTCGATAGACGCCATATCGAAAACGAAGTGAGAGTAAGCGATGGTGAAACCGTCATCTTAGGTGGTTTGAGAAAAAAACGTTCAGAAGACACAGAAGAAAAAATCCCCTTTTTAGGAGACATTCCAGGTTTGGGTAAGCTCTTTGGAACGACGAGATTGTCCAATCACAATACGGAAATGTTCATCTTCATCACACCCAAAATCGTGCGCGATCCTAAAGAGGAATTGATTTGCATTCGAACAGAGGAACTCAGGAAACGCCCTGGAGACATTCCTGAATTTCTCGATTGTCTTGTCGAATCGATGAATTGCGTGCAAAAGAGATACTTTACTCAAAGCATGAAGCAGTTTTTCACAGGTCGTTAATAGACCTAATGAGGTTATGCAAGAGGTCTAATACGATGAAAAGTTCACTCTCCCATTCTGTGAACAAAATTACAGAAATGGTGCAACATCTGGCAGCAGCTATAAAAAAAGCTCTGAGAAATCCGCCTGCAGTTGCTAAGATGCAAACAGCCAAAGATGCCGTTGTTCAAGAGTCTCAAGAACAACTAGCGCAGCGCTTTAATCTTCCCTATTACTCCGATCTACTCCAGTTCCCCTATGTTGTAGAGAAAATCACACCTTTGCCTTATTCCTTTGTCAAGCATCGCCTTGCTCTTCCTCTGGAAGAACAGGCAGGTATTTTACGCGTTGCCATCACTGATCCGTTTGATTTGGAATTGATTGAGGAGGTACGCTGCTACACCTCATCTGAAGTGGAAGAAGTTCTCACAACAAAATCGGCGATCGAAGAAGCAATAGAGAGGTGCTACCACCAAAAAGAGAACGAAGCTTCCGATTACATTGCAAGTTTACAGAAGCAATCTGATCAAACAGGAGAGGAGTCTACAGCAGATGAGGGTTACGATCTTCTAGAGCGCAGTGGTGATTCGCCGTTAATTCGGATGCTCAACGTGATTTTAGCGGAGGCAATTCAACAGGGCGCATCCGATATCCATTTCGAACCGATGGAGCACGGACTTGGCGTGCGCTACAGAATTGACGGTGTATTGCAATCGCGGCATGCGCCTCCAAAAGAGTTTCAATCGCAATTGATCACCCGCATTAAAGTGATGGCACGCCTTGACATTGCTGAACACCGCTTGCCTCAGGATGGAAGGATCAAATTGCGGATGGGCGAAAGGCAAATTGATTTCCGCGTGAGCACAGTTCCTATCGTGTTTGGAGAGAGGATTGTTCTCAGGATTTTGGATAAAAGCAATGTCTTGCTTGGATTAAATACGATTGGGATGCGCTCAGAAATCATTGCCGGTTTAGAAAAACTCATTCACTTAAGTGAGGGGATTGTGCTAGTTACTGGTCCTACAGGAAGTGGAAAAACAACAACGCTCTACAGTGCTCTTTCAGAAATTAATAGCGATGAAATGAACATCATGACCATTGAAGATCCGGTGGAATATAAGCTTCAAGGGATGGCGCAAATCGGAGTGAATCATAAGATTCATTTGAATTTTGCCACGGGATTGCGCCATATTTTACGCCAAGATCCCGATGTGATCATGATTGGAGAGATTCGCGATAAAGAAACAGCAGAGATCGCGATTCAATCGGCACTAACAGGACACCTTGTCTTAAGTACCTTACATACCAATGACGCCCCTTCTGCTTTGACGCGACTTGTTGACATGGGAATCGAACCTTATCTTCTCACTTCTTCAGTGGTAGGCGTATTAGCACAGCGTTTAGTTCGACTCATCTGTGCCCACTGTCGCACGTCCTATGTTCCATCAGATCAAGAATTAAAAGAACTGGGCATCGAACGCTCAGCCTTGCCACATGGGGTTCTCTATCAAGGAGAGGGTTGTTCTCACTGCTTTGGATCGGGATACAAAGGGCGACGAGGAATCTACGAGCTCATGAACCTTTCGAGTGCGATCAAACGACAGCTTTTACAAAGTGCTGATGCCGTAGAATTGCAACGCACAGCTTTAGCTGATGGGATGGTTAGCTTGAGAGAAGATGGCGCTCAATTGGCAATCGAAGGGATCACGTCGAGCAGTGAAGTATTACGCGTGACGCGTAGCTGTGAAGAGGTGTGATCTATGCCTCTCTTTCGCTACCGGGCATTAGCTGTCGATGGCAAAACAATTAAAGGCGTGATTGATGCCGATTCTTTGCACATTGCCAAAGAGCGCCTACGTCGTCAGCAGTTGCTCGTCACAGATGTCACAGCGCATCAAAGTGAGAAAAAAGAATGGCTCCTTCCTCAGCAATTCATTCTCACCTTCACACGTGAGCTCGCCCATCTCTTGAGAGCAGGCCTTCCATTATATGAAAGTTTAATCACCATGCAAGAAAAGTATGCGCGTCATAAAGCCCAACCCATGTTGCTCGATCTATGCGATCATCTCAAAGAAGGACATGCGCTATCGGTTGCTTTGAAACGCTACCCCAAGATCTTTAATCACATCTACCTGTCCATGGTGCAAGTCGCTGAGCAAAGCGGCAATCTAGCTGAGATTTTCCATCAGCTCGCAGAATTGATCACGCGGCAAATGAAATTAAAAAAACAGATCATCTCAGCCATCACCTATCCTGCAATACTGGGTGTCTTTTGCATGGTGGTAGCTTCCGGGCTTCTCTTGTTTGTCATTCCCACCATGAAAGAACTTTTTGAAGGAAGAACGCTCCATCCCATGACGCGCATCGTATTGGGTTTAAGCGATTGGGTGAATAGTCACGGCTTCGAAATTATCTCCACCTTCCTCCTCGTCAGTATTACAAGTGTCTACATCTGGTTCAAACGCAACGGAAAACTCTATCTCTACAGCCTCGCTCAACAAATGCCCTTTCTGAAAACCCTGCTTTTACAATCAGCATTAGTGAGATTCTGTCGCGCTCTATCGATGCTCCTTTATGCGGGCGTACCTTTGCTAGAAGCCTTAAGCCTTGTTAGAAGCATCGTCAAGAATCCAGTATTTGAGCAGCAAATCTTACAAACAGAAAAAAAAGTCATGCAGGGAGAGCGGTTGAGTCACGCCTTGAAGAGTTGCTCTTTGATCCCAGCGCTTGTCATCCGCTTGATCTCCCTTTCAGAAGAGACAGGAAAGATGCAGGAAGCTTTTATCCACCTCTCTTCCATTTACGAAGAAGAGGTAGAAAAACATTTAGGACAGTTAACTACTTTTTTACAACCTGTCCTGTTGATTACGTTAGGAATGATCGTCGGTCTGGTTGTTCTGTCCATTTTATTACCATTAACTGACGTGAGTTCATTTTTATCAAATTAGGAGAAATCGATGATGAAGAAAAAGAAAAAAGCAGCGCTCACGCTCCTTGAAATCATGATTGTCATAGTCTTGATCGGCGTGATTGGAAGCGTGATCGGCTTTAACATGAAAGGAAGTCTTGATGAAGGACGAGCTTTTAAAACGGAACAGGGAATGGAGCAGATCAAAGATATTCTCATGCTTGAAGTGGCAAAAGGATTTCCGATTGAAACTGTAGTCGACAATGCCGAGCAGTACTTAAGCGATTCTGGGCTTGTGAAGAACGTGAAAAAATTCATGAAAGACGGTTGGGGACATGAATACACCATCACGCAGAAAGGCAACAAAATAGCTGTTCACTCCGCAGGTTTAGCTACATTCAAGCAGAGAAAAAGAGCCAATATCGCTAAGTCCAAAAAAGGGGAAGTTCCTAAGGAGGAGCTCGCCAATGCCGATGATGAGGAGTAGACATCGTCCTTTTACGCTGCTAGAAATCCTCATTGCGCTTGCCATCTTAGGTATTGCTGCAACAGTGGTCGGATGGCAAATCGGTAAGAGTGTGAGAATCTACCGTTTTCAACACGAGGTGGAAGAGCTTCACCTCGCGATGAAACGCGCGCAAGTATTGGCACTCACTCATCAAACAGACCTTCGCTTGCATATTGATAAGCAAGGAGATAAATTTGTTTATTATGTCGAAACAGATGAGCCGTTTCCAGATAACTTAATCGATCAACGTTATCACACGATAAAAGAAATTGAAAAAATTCACCTTCAAGATAAGCCGGTAGAGCATCTTGATTTGACTTTCTATTCACAAGGTAACATCGAACCTCGCAGCACATTAGAATTGTTTAGTCGAGACTCTTCCTCTCGGTGGCTAGATTTTCAAGGAGCCTTTCTTTTAAAGCTGTGTGTAAGCAAACCCCAGCCCATGAAAGAACACTCTCCAGCCTTTCCAGCATTAAAAACCGTGAAGAAAGATTAGATGTGTTATAGAAATGCTTTTACAATCCTAAAGAGGAAATCTTTATGTTTAAACATCTCATCCCCTGCATGATGATCATCAGCTATAACACATGCTATGCAGATTGTGTCGTCTGTCCTGAAAACACACGCGTCATCTTTGTAAATAATTCAAATTCTGCGATAGGAAATGGAACTTTAGTCAATCCTTACCATGATCTCCTCTTTGCACTCAGTCAATCCAATCCCTGCGATGTGATTTATGTCTTTCCAGGTAGTGGTCCTTACGATGGATTTTTTCAACTACAAGACAATCAACGGCTGCTCGGAACAACGGCAGAGGCATTTGAACTTTGTCCAGAAGATGCTTTATGCATGACACCAACCCTTCAAAATTCAGCAGATGGAGGTGCTGTTGTTAGAATCTTCAATAACAATCAAGTATCGGGGTTTAACATCATATGTAATGACGAGGCTGGGATTGGCGGAGGGGTTTTCATGATGGGGGATATGCCTATTGCTAATGCACTCATTACAGACAACCATTTCTTCATTTCAAACAATGCAAATGGCATTCTCTTCAATGAGAATCCATCCTTAGGCACAGTGAATATCTCTAATTGCAGTTTTGTAGCTACGGATGCTTCGGATACAAATGGCGTTCTTTTGATACAAAGCGGGGGTACAGACATCGAGATTGCCAACAACATCTTTAGCGCATCGAATAATACCTCTGGATTACACCAAGGCTTTTTAGTTTTGAATCCCGTCCTGCATACAAGTTATTCCATCCACGACAACCAATTCTTCTCCCAAGTTAACTCAAGCGTAGCTATTGGCTTTAGTACGGGAGATGCATTTGGATCGCAGAGCATTGCTATCATCAATAATTTTGTTGACTATTCTTCCAATAGCGCAACTAATGTAGGCATTGGCTCACTAAATCTCGTGAATGCAGGAACGTGTTGCGTTACCCTCTTACACAATACTGTATTAACTCCAGTACCGGTACCTGGTTATGTTATGTGGAATGGAGCTTCGAATCCCTTTTTGTTAAACTTTGATAACAGCAACAAAGGAACCCTCACTATCAATGGACCGGACCCAAGTCTATCAGTCCCTCCTCCATCCCCTTTTACGCCTGTTATCTTAACAACAGATTGCAACTAAATACAGAGCTTCTATCCGGATAAGAGCTCTGTGTGCTCTATCGCTCTCTAGCGAAGCGGGTGGTAAAAAAATATAATTCTTTGCCTTGAGTTCGTAAGCTATGAAATGTTCTCACTGTTGTAGATTAACGGAAGGATCATCCTTTTGATACATCAATAGATCTCCAGGTTGACACTCGAGTGCTTCACATAAGGCTTCCAGAGTTGTGAAACGCACAGCTTTGGCTTTTCCCGTTTTTAAAATCGATAGATTCTGTTCTGTGAGACCGATGGCATCTGCGATTTCTTTCGATCGTTTTTTCTTCTTTGCTAGCAATAGATCTAGATTGACAATGATCGGCATCTTCCCTCAAATGGTCGCTGTGTGTTCATCGTGAATTTTGCGCCCTTCTTCCATGACCCAAGAGACGAGCAAGATCGCTAATGCAATCACCGTTAAATGAAGTTGTGGAGAGCCAAATGCAATACTAATGTTTCTCATGCCTGGAGGATTGGTGAACGTTAAAGCCAACGACATCATGCCGATATAAACGGGATAAATGAGTTGGTTCAGCAAAAGGCAAAATCCGATGTTGTGAATGCATTTTACGCTAGATTGGGAAAAAAATTCCATCCGCTCAAACTTTGCAAATAAGCGAGCCAGTAACAGAAAAGCATAAGAGTTAAACGTTGTGGGAATCAAGCTGATCAAAAAGCCGAGTAGTTTAATGGTGCTATCCATCCGAGCTAAAGGAGGGATATGAGCGCTTTCTATTGAGGGTATGGCTTGCCAGGCTATGCATGGCTCTAAAAAAGGATAACCGTTTGTAATCCAAAATCCAGCATCTAGTAGGGGAAGTCCTATTGCGGCAATGATGAATAAGATTTTAAGTACGCGACTCATT
>Ga0206972_1089_pt1 | contig 22044 bp, 17 predicted proteins | sample Alteio_BWOrgHeat_86_FD_152925 | JGI IMG/M metagenome (GOLD analysis project Ga0206972, IMG submission 152925) | Enriched cells from forest soil in Barre Woods Harvard Forest LTER site, Petersham, Massachusetts, United States -... | ecosystem: Environmental > Terrestrial > Soil > Temperate forest >...
CAAAACCCACCGCCCCCGCGGCAATAAAGACCGCCAGCCGAAATTCCGAGGCTTTCAACCAGGCTTTCGGAAAGCTCATGAGCGACTACTATGGGCTGCGCGATGCTTTCATCACGGAAAATGATACTTCCATTGTGCTGGCAGCAAAGCGCCTGGCAGCAGATGCCGACAGTCTCCACACGGAGCAGGCTTCTGCAGACAGGGAGCATCTCGATACCGCGGCTACCTATGCCCAGGGTATTTCCGCAGAAATAAAAGGGTTGCTGGGCGAGCAGACACTGGAAGAAAAACGGAAAGCATTTTATATGACAGGCGAGCAGGTATACGGGTTGGTGCAGGCGGTGCATTATGACCGACAGGTCGTCTACCGCGATCATTGCCCGATGGCCTTTAATGACGAAGGCGCCAACTGGCTCAGCAATACCCCGGAGATCCGCAACCCGTATTTCCCCAAAAAAATGCCCGATTGCGGTGAAATAAAAGACTCGATCGACTTCACGAACAAATAATATCCATCTATTCTCACCCTATCAATTCAACTTTATGCCAGAGATTTCCATGGTCACCACTTCTATAAGCCTGGACGGATACCGTGTAACGCGTCAGCTGGGCGTGGTTCGCGGCATTACCGTTCGTTCCCGCAGCGTACTCGGCAATATGGCCGGCGGCCTGCAATCCCTGTTCGGGGGACGTCTTTCGATTTATGTTGACCTCTGTGAAACGGCCCGCGAAGAGGCCTTTCAGCATATGCTTCGGCATGCTGCCGAGCGCGGTGCCAATGCCGTTATTAACATGCGGTATGATGCCAATGAGATCATGAACGGCATCACGGAGGTACTGGCGTACGGGACGGCGGTAGTGGTGGAAAAAGCCTGATCAGGTTTTTTTAGGACGGTACTCGATCACCACTTTTGCATTTGTTTTTTCATCTGAAGTGATGGCTACTTCATACCGGTGCTTGCCCCAGGTGATCACCATGGCGGCGGTATTGGGGGGCGTATCGCCCAGGTTGTTGGCCACTGTGATGATCTCGTGACGAACGTGGTCGGCATCGAGATGCAGGCGAATGGTGAGCGGCGAATAGCTCAACCTTCCATGGTCGATGGCCAGTACGTTGTTGTGGTACACGGTGATCGTATCGTTATCGATCTCGCCATTATCGTAATAGTCGATCCGAACATCGCTGGCATCAATATAGATCGTGCTGTCTGCCATGGGGTTTTCACGCTGCAGAAGTACCTGCGGCACTTTCATGGCCATGCCAGGCCCTTTTTTATCTTCCAGCATCATTTTTTCCCTTACCGTAGTATCATTGTGCATCCGTTTGGAATCGGTTTCCAGCTTTTCCTGTCTGCGCACAACGTAGTCTTCAGCACCGGGTTTTACACCGGGTTTTTTAGGAACGCCGGCGGTGACCTGGGGGGAGGGTTTGGGTGAGGTGTGCGTATTATGTTGCGCAGTAACGGGCGGATGCGCGGGTGCCGGTGCAGGTATATGCGGTGCGGTCTTCGCCGTATTGTTGTTATTTGGCCTGGCGGGTGGCGTGGTGGATGTTTTCGGAGGAATTTTTATTGCGGGTGCTTTCCTGGTGAGAAAATCTTCCTTCTTAAAATCAGTGGTAGACACGCGCTCCAGGAATACGGTACCGCCGCCGCAATCGGTCTTCTCGGTTTCGTTGACGCTGGTATAGGTGCCCGTGAGCGTTTCGGTGTCGCCTTCCTTTGCATAATCGAGGTAGCAGGTCATCAGGCAGGCTTCGGATTTATCGCTGATCTTGAGTTCCAGCATTTTGATCTCTTTCAGCAGGACGTTGCGGGTATTCTGCGTGTACATCCCGTGAAAAGTGGCCTTGCCGTAAAATACGGTGTTCTTGTAAGAGTAGGTCACACCCTCGATGGTGTGATCGTCGAGCTGGTTGATCTGGATCTCATAGCGATACCTGTCGTCGACAAAACGCCCCGCAAAGGGGTCGTAGTTCTTCTGAACAAAAGTCCCTCTCCAGATGCCCGTCAGTTTCTGTGCGTGCGAAGAAAGAGAAGCCAGCAGGAAAAACGGCAGCGTATACATCCACTTCATAAAACAAATCTACACAGGCAATATAGCATATGCTGATAAAGAAGCGTTAAGTTTCAGGGTAAACGGCCGAAACCCTCCGTTACAACCCCGCCGGTCCGTACGAGTGGAAAACGGCGAAAGGCAATTGTCAGTTCGCGAATGGAGCGGTGAGGTCTCTGCCATCTGTCATCTTTTTGTTACCTTCGTGCCCTCAAATTACTTATGATCAATATCAGTTTTCCGGATGGTGCCGTACGGCAGTATGAGAAAGGAACGACCGCCATGGCCATTGCCCGGTCGATCAGCGAAGGGCTTGCAAAAAAAGTGCTGGCGGCAGGAGTAAATGGCCAGGTATGGGATGCGAACCGGCCGATAGAACAGGACGCGTCGCTGAAATTGTATACATGGAGCGACCCCGAGGGCAAAAACACCTTCTGGCATTCATCTGCCCACCTGATGGCCGAAGCAGTTCAGGCACAATTTCCCGGCGTGAAATTCTGGGTAGGACCCGCGCTTGACAAGGGCTTCTATTACGACATGGACCTGGGCGACCGCAAGATATCCGAAGAGGACCTCCTGCTGATCGAAAAGAAAATGAACGAGCTGGCAAAGCAGGACAATGCCTATACCCGGCAGGAGATATCCAAGGCCGATGCCGTCAGGTATTTTACGGAGAAAGGAGATGAATACAAACTCGACCTGCTAAGCAACCTGCAGGATGGTGGGATCACGTTCTACACGCAGGGGAGCTTTACCGATCTGTGCCGCGGTCCACATATTCCCGCTACAGGGGCGATCAGGGCGATCAAGCTCACCAGTATCGCCGGCGCCTATTGGAAAGGTGATGAAAAAAACAAGCAACTGACCAGGATATACGGAGTGACCTTTCCGAACCAGAAGGAACTGGACGAATACCTGGCGCTGCTGGAAGAAGCCAAGAAAAGGGACCACCGCAAACTGGGGAAGGAACTGGGCATTTTTACAATGGATGACGATGTTGGCCCCGGGCTCGTGTTGTGGATGCCGAACGGGACTATAATTATTGAAGAACTGGAAAAACTGGCCAAGGAAACCGAAGAGGCCGCCGACTACAAGCGCGTGGTAACGCCGCACATTGCAAAGGAGAGTATGTACCTGACCAGCGGGCACCTTCCTTATTACAAGGAAAGTATGTTCCCGCCTATGGAGCTCGACGGCACCAAATACTACCTGAAGGCGATGAACTGCCCGCATCATCACAAGATATTTGCGGCCGAACAGAAGAGTTATAAGGACCTGCCTTTGCGCCTGGCGGAGTATGGCACCTGTTATCGCTATGAGCAGAGCGGAGAATTGTTTGGCCTGATGCGGGTGCGCTGCCTGCATATGAACGATGCGCATATCTACTGCACGAAGGAACAATTTGCCGACGAGTTCAAAGCCGTCAATGAAATGTACCTGAAGTATTTTAAGATATTCGGCATTGACCAATATGTGATGCGGCTGAGCCTGCATGAGCCTTCAAAACTGGGTCAGAAATATATTGACGAGCCCGAGCTATGGCTCGAAACCGAGGAGATGGTACGGAAAGTGCTGAAGGAAACGAATACCCCTTACGTGGAGGTGCAGGATGAAGGTGCGTTTTATGGCCCGAAGATCGATGTACAGATTTGGAGCGCGATCGGCCGGGAGTTCACACTGGCCACCAACCAGGTGGATTTTGCACAGGGGAAGCGGTTTGGGCTGGAATTCATCAACCAGCAGAATACGACGGAAACGCCGCTGATCATACACCGGGCTCCGCTGGGTACCCATGAGCGGTTTATCGGGTTTTTACTGGAACATTATGCCGGTAAGTTCCCCGCCTGGCTCGCACCGCAGCAGGTAAGGATACTTCCGATCAGCGATAAGTTCCTTGACTATGCCAATGAGACCCGGCGTAACCTGAAAAAAGCAGGTGTACGGGCGGGTGTGGATGACCGGAATGAGAAGATCGGGAAGAAGATCCGCGACGCGGAACTGGCCAAGGTGCCTTATATGCTGGTGGTGGGTGAAAAAGAGATGAACGAGAACAAGGTATCCGTGAGGCGGCAGGGGAAAGGTGATGCCGGCATGCAGGATATCGGCGCGTTTACCACGCAGATATTGGGTGAAATAACTGAGCGCAGATCGCCGGAATAGCATTATTTTTACGCCAATACCATGGCCAGAACGGCTATCGGAGAGACCCGAAAAAAAGATTTTTGAGAAAGTCTATTTTTTATCAACACTAAAATTCAATATTAACTAAACAAGTTTTAATGGCATTACCATTCAGGGGAGGCGGGGGCGGAAGATTTAACCCCAGGTTTAGCAGGCAGCAGGAGCCGGAACACAGGATCAACGACAGGATCCGTGTACCGCAGGTGAGATTGGTCGGAGAAAATATTACCGTGGGCATTTATCCTACCCAGGAGGCCCTCCGGATAGCGCAGGGAAAAGAGATGGACCTGGTGGAGATCTCTCCCAATGCAGATCCACCCGTTTGCCGGGTGATCGACTACAAGAAATTCCTCTACGAAAAGAAGCGCAAGGAAAAGGAGATGAAAGCCAATGCCAAGCAGAGCGAGGTCAAGGAGATCCGCTTTACGCCCGGCACGGATGATCACGATTTTGACTTCAAGGCCAAGCACGCGGAGAAATTCCTGCAGGATGGCAATAAAGTAAAGGCATACGTACAGTTCAAGGGCCGCGCCATTATGTTCAAGGAAAGAGGCGAACTGGTACTATTGAAGTTCGCCGAGCGCCTTGCGCAGGTGGGCCAGCCCGAAAGCCTTCCTAAACTGGAGGGTAAAAGGATGTTCCTGATGCTCACCCCGAAAACCGGGAAAAAGAAAAAGGAAACGGCCAGTTAGTCCCCCCGAAACACAGAAAAAATCGCAATACCCTGTTTTTGCTGCAGGACGGCCACCGCTATCTCGGATGCTGCCGGCTACGGGGCAATGAGGGCGTGCGTGAGCAAAGAGGCAGGAGCACCCGGGGCATATGAAGGGGCTGGTGCGGCCATCGGCCTGGCCGATTTGTTTGGATTTTTTGAGGATTTTGCCTACCTTTGCCGCCCATTTCCCGTATGGCTCAACAAGTGTCTCCGTGATGGAGAACGCCAGCAGGGTGTAATCTGAAACAGATTATTTTATGCCAAAAGTAAAAACAAACTCCAGCGCCAAAAAGCGCTTCAAGGTCACAGGCACCGGAGAGATCACCTTCCAGAAGGCGTTCAAACGCCACATCCTGACGAAGAAGTCAAAAAAACGTAAACGCGCCCTGAGGCAGAAAGGCCTGGTCGGTGCGCCCAACAAGGACTTCGTTATGCGATTGCTCCGTTTGAAATAACCACCATTCCATCACCTCATTACAAACCGTTAACGCGCAGTCAATGCGCCTGACCTCAAACTCATACACATGCCACGTTCAGTAAATGCAGTCGCTTCCAGGGCCCGCAGGAAAAGGATCCTCGACCAGGCCAAAGGTTTTTATGGTAAACGCAAGAATGTTTATACCGTAGCCAAAAACATCGTTGAAAAAGGGTTGACCTACAGCTATGTAGGCCGCAAGCTGAAAAAAAGGGAATACCGCCAGCTCTGGATCGCGCGTATCAATGCCGCCGTCAGGGAAGAAGGAATGACCTACAGCCAGTTCATCAACAAGCTCAATACAAAAGGTATTGAATTGAACAGGAAGGTGCTTGCCGACCTGGCGATGAACCATCCCGAAAGTTTTAAGGCACTGGTTGTTTCAGTGAAATAAACCACCTGCCGATCTTATTCGCCCCGCCGCATGGCGGGGCTTTTTTTTGCCGTTCCCACGCCTCCATATTTTGCCGCCTCCGATAGCCGCAATATGTTAATTTTGCCATCATTGATCTAACCTTAACCGATTCCCAAGAATGAACAATACATACACCTCGCTGGTGAACCAGACCTTCCATTTTCCGCAGGAAGGATTTGATGTGAATGAAGAAGGTTATCTCGAATTTAACGGGCTGGATTTGAAGGCGCTCATAGATAAATACGGAACGCCGCTGAAGCTCAGCTACCTGCCCAAGATCGGCATGCAGATCAAAAAGGCGAAAAAGATGTTCGCTGAAGCTTTCAAAAAATACAAATACGAGGGGAAATACTTTTATTGCTATTGTACCAAGAGCTCGCATTTCAGTTTTGTGGTGGAAGAAGCGCTGGAGCATGATATCCATCTCGAAACCTCTTATGCATACGATATAGAGATCATTAACCGCCTTTACGAACGGCGCAAGATCACCAAAGACATCTTTATCATCTGTAATGGTTTCAAGCAGAAAAACTACACTTCCCGTATTGCAAGGCTCATCAATACCGGTTTCCGCAATGTAATACCGGTACTCGACAACAAAGACGAACTCAAAGCCTACAAGAAATCGGTTCGACAGCCTTTTAAAGTAGGTATCCGGGTAGCCGCAGAAGAAGAACCTAATTTCCCTTTTTATACTTCCCGGCTCGGCATCCGGGCAAAAGATATCCTCGAGTTCTATGTAGACGAGATCGAAGGGAACGAAGATAAGTTCCAGCTTAAAATGCTGCACATCTTCCTGAACAAAGGCATTAAAGACGATATCTACTACTGGAGTGAGCTCAACAAGATCATCAACCTCTATTGCCAGCTCAAGAAGATATGCCCGGAACTGGATTCAATCAATATCGGCGGCGGCTTTCCGATCAAACACTCGCTGGGCTTTGAATACAATTACCAGTTCATGATCAACGAGATCGTCAGCAATATTAAAAAGGCCTGTAAAAAAGCCAGGGTGCCCATGCCCAACATCTTTACGGAGTTCGGCAGTTATACCGTTGGAGAAAGCATGGCGCATATTTACAGTGTGATCGGTCAGAAGAACCAGAACGACAAAGAGTGCTGGTACATGATCGATTCGTCTTTTATTACCACCCTGCCGGATACCTGGGGTATCGGCGAAAAATTCCTGATGCTGCCGGTCAATAAATGGGAAAACGAATATCATCGCGTGGTGTTGGGGGGTATGACCTGCGACAGCCACGACTATTATGACAGCGAAGAACACATCAATGAAGTGTTCCTTCCGAAATTGACCATGGAAAGCCAGGGCCCGCGTGAAGGAGCCAATTCCGAGCCGCTGTATGTGGGCTTTTTTCATACCGGTGCCTACCAGGACCAGATCAGCGGTTATGGCGGTATCAAACATTGCCTGATACCCTCGCCTAAACACGTGATAGTGGAACGCGATAAGAACGGTAAATTGATCGACTGGGTGTATGCCAAGGAGCAAACGGCTCAGAGTATGCTGAAGATATTGGGATACCTGCGGTAAAGTGTACCCTCCCCCCAAAAGATTTCTTCACGCGCTGTTTTACTTACGCGATGCGCGACACTATTTTGCCAGTTTGTCCGCAAACACTTTTTTGAATTTCTCCACTTTCGGTCCTACAACAAACTGGCAATATCCCTGGTTGGGATTGTTGTTATAGTAGTCCTGGTGGTAATTTTCTGCGGGATAAAAATTGCTGAAGGGTTCGATGCGGGTTACGATCGGGTGGCTCCAGGCGCCGCTGCTATCGAGCGCAGCCTTGTATTTTTCGGCTTTCTCTTTTTGTTCTTCCGAATGATAGAAGATCACGCTGCGGTACTGGGGCCCTACATCGTTTCCCTGCCGGTCAACAGTGGTAGGATCGTGTGTTTTCCAGAATACTTCCAGTAATGCATCAAAACTGATCAGCTGCGGATCATAACTGACCTGGATCAATTCCGCATGGCCTGTATTTTTATCGCAGACCTGCTCATAGCTGGGATTGACCACATGACCGCCGCCATAGCCGCTGACCACTTTTGTAACGCCGCGAAGCCGCTGGAACACCGCTTCGGTGCACCAGAAACACCCGTTGCCGAATGTTGCCGTTTCTATAGGATGGGATGAAGACATATCACTGTAAATTAGGACGGGCGATGGGCCCGCATTGCAGTTCATTGCAAATTAGCAGCCTGAAATTAGATCATTCGTGCAGAAAAGGATAGAATTACCTTTACCAGCCTAAAAAGAGAGAGGGGAGAACCATGAAGCTGTATCCCGAATCAGCCACTGCACAACTGGAATTAGATAAAATACTGGCGCTTCTCGAAGAGAGATGCCATACGGTGTATGCCAGGGATATGGCGCTCAATCTGCGGATACATACACAGCGCAGTTACATTGAACGGGCACTTCACCAGACAAACGAATACCTGCTGATCCTGCGGCATGCCCTGTATTTCCCCAATGATTTTCATGCAGACCTGTCGAAGGACGTGCGCCTGACCGGTATCCCGGGAGCCGTGCTTGGCGGATCCCAGCTTCTACAGATCCGCAGGCTGGCCGAAAATGCGGGAAATATATTCCGCTGGTTCAGCAGGGAGCGGCGCGAGGCGTACCCTGCCCTCGCAACGGTCATTGCAGATAGTTATTTTGAAAAAAAGATCATCGATCATATCGATTCGGTAGTGGACGAGCAGGGGAACGTGAAGGATACCGCGAGCGAACAGCTGCAGCGCATCCGGATGAACCTGTACCGCCGCCGTAATGAATTGCGGCGGATGTTTGAGAAAGTGCTCGGGCGCCTGGCGAAAGCGGGTTATAATGCAGACATCAGTGAAAATTTCAGCAGCGGCAGGAGGGTCGTGGCCGTATTCACGGAGCACAAAAGACAGGTGAAAGGGATTTTGCATGGAGAGAGCGACAGCCGCAAAACTGCTTTTATAGAACCGGAAGAAACCATTGAGCTGAACAACGAAGTGTTCTCGCTGGAGAACGACGAACGGAAGGAGATAGAAAAAATACTTCGGGAATTGACGGCACGGCTTTCAGCCTTTGCCCCGCTCCTGGACGGTTACCTGCAAATGGCCGGAGAGTTTGACTTTATTCATGCTAAGGCAAGGCTGGCGGCAGACATGAATGCGCAACTTCCCGAACTGGTGGATAAGGCAGTGATCGAGTTGAAAGACGCCTGCCATCCGTTGCTCTACCTGTACAACAGGCAATCCGGCAAAAAAACGATTCCAGTAAACCTCTCACTGCAGGACGATCAACGGATCCTGGTGATCAGTGGCCCGAATGCGGGCGGCAAAACGGTGACCATGAAAACGGTCGGGCTCTGCCAGGTAATGCTCCAGAGCGGGTTACTGGTGCCTGTAAACCCTTCTTCACGGATGGGTATTTTTAAACAGCTGTTCATTCATATCGGCGATACCCAAAGCATCGAATTTGAACTGAGCACTTACTCATCGCACCTGCTTCATATGAAGCATTTTATCGAAACGGCGAACGGCAAAACACTTTTTTTTATCGATGAACTGGGCAGCGGCAGTGACCCCAACCTGGGCGGCGCCTTCGCCGAGGTGATACTGGAAGAGCTCGCACGGCGTCATGCACTGGGTATCGTTACTACCCACTACCTGAACCTGAAGGTAATGGCGAACCATACAAAAGGGATCGTGAACGGGGCGATGGCATTTGATGAAAAAAACCTGTTGCCCCTGTACCGGCTGGTCACCGGCAAGCCCGGAAGTTCCTACACATTTTCGATCGCTGAACGGATCGGGTTGCCGCAGCCTCTGATCAACCGCGCCAGGAAACTGGTGGACGAAGAACATTTCAGGCTGGACAAGCTATTGAACCACGCCGAACAAGACCTGCAGCAGCTCAGCCGCGAAAAACTGACACTCCAGCAACTGGTAAAGGAAAATGAGCGGCTGAAAAAGGAAATGGAGATCGTACTGGACCGTGAAAAGCATCGCCAGCAAACCGAAATACTCAGGTTGCAAAACAAGGTCACCGAGGAAAGGCTCAGTTACCTGCGAGACATGGAACGCAAACTGAAGCAGGTGGTGACAGACTGGAAAAAGAATGAGAACAAGGACGAAGTGATCAAACAACTACAGCAGGTACTCTTTAAACGAAAAGAGCAAACGGTGGTGAACAAGCTTTCAAAGAAACTGGATTCACAATACCGGGAAACGCCCGCAGAGATACAGCCTGGATCTTATGTGAAGATCAAAAAGAACTACCAGGTAGGGCAGGTAAAGGAATTGAGAGGAAAGCGCGCCATCGTACAGGTGGGATTACTGCCGATGAATGTAAATATCAGTGACCTGGTGGTTGTAGAAAAACTGGCTGCCGATAATGGATCTGCCTCACCGGCTGAGGTGTAAGTATGCATAGATCCGGAACTGGGTATCAAATTCCACAATCGTCATATTTGCGCGTTCATCAACATAAAAGATTTCATTACAGGACGTTATTCAAGTTTGGCATAATTATATAATAGTTTGGGAAACCTAACTATGAAAAAAGCACCGGTCAAAACCAACAGCACAAAGCGCAACGCGAACTCCGGCAAAAAAACCGATCCTCTCCTGGAAGAGTTTTTTCACGGAGAACTGAAAGACATCTACTGGGCGGAAAAGCACCTGGTGAAAACGCTTCCTAAAATGAAGAAGGCCGCTACTACCGCGGAATTGAAGCAGGCCTTCGAGGACCATCTTGCCACAACAAAAGAGCATGCTGTTCGCCTTGAAAAGGTGTTCGGCCTGCTTGGAAAGAAACCGCAGGCAAAAAAATGCGAAGCCATGGAAGGTATAACGAAGGAAGGGGCCAGTATCATTGAAGACACCGAAGCGGGGACGGCAACACGCGACGTAGGCCTGATCCTCGCGGGGCAGAAGGTGGAACACTATGAGATATCCACCTACGGAGGCCTGGTTCAACTGGCAAAAACACTCGGGCGCGCCGATGTGGCAAGTGTACTGGCCGAAACGCTCCGGGAAGAAAAGGAGGCCGATCAGTTACTTACCTCGATTGCCGAGAACAATGTTAACTACGAGGCGAGCGCGGAATAGGCGGAATCGATAAAAATGCATCAGTAATTTTTTAAGAACCCCATTTATCAACCAAACCCGTTCAAATGAAAAAGAAATCAGACCTGGTAAGATTTGTATTGTTCGTGGCAGCTATGTCAACCACGCTGGCCGGATGCTCCGTTATCGAAGGAATTTTTAAGGCCGGTGTGTGGGTAGGGATCCTGCTGGTAGTAGTGGTGATCGCGATCATCCTGTTTATCGTAGGGAAAGCCTCTAAGTAAGAGCAGTCGAAAAATGTTCAAATGTCCGCCCCGGCGGACATTTTTTATTAGGTTATCTGGCATGAATTTTTCCGATGAATAAAAAAAGAAATATATGAAACTGATGTTGTTCTTCCTGCTGCCATTGCTGCAGGGAAACCTTACGGTCACTAGTCCTGCTTTCGATAACGGAAAACATATCCCAATGAAATACAGTTGCGAAGGCAGCAGCATCAACCCTCCCTTGCGGGTCAAGGGAATTCCGGCCAGAACCAAAAGCCTGGCCATCATTGTGGAAGATCCTGATGCACCGCAGGGAACCGTGGATCACTGGGTGGTATGGAACATACGCCCGATGCCGCTGATCGATGAAAATACCGGTGCGGGCCGCTCCGGAAGGAATACAAAAGGTGAGAACAAGTACATGGGACCCTGCCCGCCCACTGGCAGCCACCGTTATTTTTTTAAGGTCTACGCATTGAATACCATGCTTGAACTGCCGGAAGGCGTGGGGAAGAAAGAACTGGAAGAAGCCATGAAAGGACACGTGCTTTCGAGCGGAACACTGATGGGCACCTACAAAAAGGAGGGGGTGCACAAATAATGCGGTTATCCATATCGGATCGGTACTGAACATACCCATGAATTCAATTCCTCACGAGCTGCCGGTAAATCACTGTAAACACTGCTATTGACGGTGCCGTGATATTTACTGGATTGCGCATAACATCTCACCATATCCTACCGATGCTCCGCCTTTTACCGGCCGAAGCATCGGTAGGATACGTATGTAAGTCATTGATAAAGAGATTATTAAATTATCTCAACCGTCTATCCCACACATCTTTCCTTCCCAAGGGACATAATATAAAAAAATAATCATTTAAATATTTGTTTAGATCAAACGTTTGTTTAATTTCGCACTCGTTTTCGCCGCTGTATGGGTATAACAGACAAACAGATACAGATTTTAGGGGTAGCCGAAGAGCTTTTTGCCGCCAAGGGCTATGAGGGTACTTCAGTACGTGATATTGCCGAAGCGGCTGGTATCAATGTGGCCATGATCTCCTATTATTTTGGTTCGAAGGAAAAGCTGATGGAAACCCTGTTTGAACAGCGCACTTTCCGTGTGCGGCTGCGGATAGAAGAATTGTTGAAGGATGATACGCTCGATCCGCTGGCCAAGGTATATCTCCTGGTAGATGATTACATCGCACGGCTGACTACCAGTGAACAGTTCCACAAGATCATGGTTTGCGAGATGATCGTAAACAAAAGTCCATTTATCACACGCATCGTGGCGGAACTGAAACGAAAGAACACGGAAGTGATCAGCCTGCTGATCAAGGATGGTCAGGAAAAACGTGTTTTCAGAAAAGATGTGGATGTAATGATGATGATGAGCACCATGTTCGGGACGATCACCCAGATACTGATCGGGAAGGAACATTACCGGGAGATCAATGGGCTGGGATCCATGTCTGATGCAGCTTTCAGGGAAGAATTAACGGCCAGGCTGGCCAAACATATTAAAACAGTATTCAAAGCTTTATTGACCTATGAAGTATAAGATATTATTAGTGCTGCTCATTTGCTGGGCAGTACAGCCTTTACTGGCGCAGCAGACAAAGAACCTTACGTTGCAGGAGGCGGTTAACCTGGCTATTGCAAACAGCAGGCAGCTAAAGGGACAGCATGCCAAGATCGCCGAAACGGTGGCTGCGCTCAGGGAAGCGGAAGAACGCAAATTGCCGGATGTAACATTCAGCGGTTCGTACCTGTACCTTCCGATCAACCCGAACGTGGACCTCAAGGTAAAGACGGGAGGCAGCGGTTCAGGCGGTTCCGCGCCATCGAACAGCGAGATCAAGGTATCGCAGGCTGCGTATGGTATTGCCAGCGTTTCGCTGCCGATCTATACGGGGGGCCGGATCCGTTACGGTATAGAATCGGCGGGTTACCTCGAAAAAGCTGCCGAACTCGATTCTGTGAATGACAGGGGTTCCATCAGCCTGAATACGATACAGGCTTTCAGCAACCTGTTTAAATCAAAAGCTTCCATCGCCATTGTGCAGGAAAGCCTGAAACAATCGCGTCAGCGTGATACCGATTACACCAACCTGGAAAAAAACGGTCTCCTCGCCAGGAACGACCTGCTCAAAGCCTCTTTGCAGACGGCCAATATAGAATTGTCGCTTCTGGACGCGCAAAAAAACTGGCGGCTGGCGAACGTGAACATGAACATCATGCTCGGGCTCCCTGAAACCACCGAGCTCGTTCTCTCTATCGATTCATTGCCCGCTATCGGGGACCTGAAAACAATCCAGGAATACGAGCAACTGGCATTGATCAACCGCAAGGATGTTGGCGCGTTAGATTTCCGGATCAAAGCGGCGGGTACGGCGATCAAATCCGCGAAGGCTGAAAACAATCCTTCGATTGCCCTTACGGGCGGATACATTGCGGCAGACATACCAGGTCTGCTGACGATCACCAATGCCGTGAACATTGGCGTGGGTGTCAACTATAGCCTGTCTTCTTTGTGGAAAACAAAGTCGAAAGTACAGCAGGCCGAAGCGCGCCAGCAGCAACTGGCGGCCAATGAGGAGATGCTGACGGATAATATCAGGTCGCAGATCAACCAGGCGTACGAGAATTACCTGCTGGCTGTAAAGCGCATCACCGTACTGGACAAGTCAGTGCTGCAGGCCGATGAAAATTACCGGATCGTTCAGAATAAATACAATAACACGCTTGCCACCACCACGGAAGTGCTGGAGGCGGAAGTGGCACAGTTGCAGGCAAGGCTGAATGACAGGCTGGCGAAAGCAGACTCGATGGTCTCCTACGCGGCGCTTCTCCAGGCGGCCGGTCTTTTGAATGAACAGAGCCTGAAATAATAATAAAAAATCACTATCAACACATAACCATCTTATGGCAGCAAAACAAAAAAACGCAGAGGGCGCCCCCAGGAAACGCAACTACGGGTTTATCATCGTTCTTCTCGTGCTCGTGCTCGGCGGCGGCTGGTTCGGTATTACGAAATACCAGCATGCACAACACCACGCGGAAACAGACGATGCGCAGGTGGAAGCAAACATCAGCCCCGTCATACCCCGCATTGCGGGATATGTGCGGGAAGTGCGGGTGAAAGACAACCAGCATGTAAAAAAAGGCGATACGCTGATGATCCTCGATGACCGCGACCTCAAGCTCCGGCTGGAGCAGGCGCAGGCGGCACTCGCCACCGCGCAGTCGAACCTCGGCGCCGCCAGGGCTAATACGAGCGCCTCGCAGGCCAACGTATCTACTTCCCGGGCATCCATAGCAACGATCGATGCGCAGATACAGACAGCCGATGTAAGCGTATGGAGGACCACGCAGGACTATAACCGGTATGCCAACCTGATCAAGGACCATTCCGTTACGCAGCAGCAATACGAGCAGGCGCTTGCCGCCAAACAAACGGCCGAACGCCAGCTGGATGTTTTGAAAGAACAGAAAAAGCAGGCGTCTGAACAAACGAGCGCGGTCGCTTCACAAAGCAGCGCCACTTCTACCCAGATCGGGATAGCGGATGCTACCATCAAACAACGCGAGGTGGATGTAGACGATGCCCGGCTGAACCTTTCCTATACCATCATTACTGCTTCGGAAGACGGCCTGATATCCAAGGTGCCCGTTCAGGTAGGGCAGTACGTACAGGCAGGTCAGTCGCTCTTCAGCGTGGTGTTGAATGATGACATCTGGGTGATTGGAAATTATAAAGAAACGCAGTTCAACAGGATCAGGATAGGACAGAAAGCGCTGGTAGAAGCAGATGCATTTCCGGGCCACGAGTTTGAGGCGCGTGTAGCGTCTTTTGCACCGGCCACCGGCGCGCGTTTCGCGCTGTTGCCCCCGGACAATGCCAGCGGGAATTTTGTAAAAGTGGTACAGCGTTTACCGATCAAGGTTGAATTTACTTCCAAGACGGACACGTTGGCGCGCCAGCTCAGGCCCGGGATGAATGTAAACGTGGATATTCTTTTGGATTCAGGCAACCAGTAATCAGATGATGGAACAGCAGGCCTCTTTGGTAGAATTCGGCGCCCGCCGGGCGATCATAACGATCACGGCGATCCTTTGCGCGCTCCTGGAAATTGTGGACACCACCATCGTGAATGTGGCCCTCAACGATATGCGCGGTAACCTCGGCGCTACACTTACGGAAGTGGGCTGGGTAATTACAGCCTATGCCATCGGTAACGTGATCATTGTACCAATGACCAGCTGGCTCTCGCAGCAGTTTGGCCGCCGCAACTACTTCGCAGCCTCCATCGTGATCTTTACCATCTGTTCTTTTCTCTGCGGTAATGCAACGGGCATCTGGGAACTGGTATTTTTCCGCTTCCTTCAGGGGTTGGGCGGCGGTGCCTTGCTGGTGACATCGCAAACCATCATTACCGAGAGCTATCCGCCCGAGAAGCGCGGGATGGCGCAGGCCATTTACGGTCTTGGTGTGATCATCGGCCCCACTTTGGGACCACCATTGGGAGGTTACATCGTAGACCATTTTTCCTGGCCCTATATCTTTTATATCAATATCCCGATCGGCGTGATCGCAGCGCTGCTCACGCTGCAATTTGTTCGCAGTCCCAAATATGGCGAGCGCAGTGCGGCCAGGGACGTTGACTGGCTTGGCATCGCACTGCTGGCTGTGTCCGTTGGTTCCCTGCAATATGTATTGGAAAAAGGGCAGGACGATGACTGGTTTTCGAGCAACACGATCGTGACGCTTACCGCAACCGCCACGCTGGGCTTCTTCTTTTTTATCTGGAGACAGCTGACCTATCGCAATCCCATCGTGGAGCTGCGCGTGTTGAAGAACGGGAACCTTCGCGTGGGCACTATACTGTCATTTATTATGGGATTCGGCTTGTATGGTTCTACCTTCATCATCCCTTTATATACCCAATCAACGCTTGGCTGGACGGCACAGCAATCGGGTATGCTGATGATACCGGCGGCGCTCACTACGGCATTTATGATGCCTATTATCGGGCGGCTGTTACAGAAAGGCGTGCCACAGCAATACCTGGTAGCCCTCGGCATGCTGCTGTTCTCTATTTTCACTTACTGGGGATACCGGATCATCACGCCGGATACCAGCGCGGATAATTTTTTCTGGATGCTGATCGTAAGGGGGCTGGGAATGGGGATGCTTTTTATTCCTATCACCACTTTATCACTGTCTACTTTAAAAGGACAACAAATAGGGCAGGGGGCAGCGTTTACCGGCATGATGCGGCAGCTCGGCGGATCTTTTGGCGTGGCCATCATCACCACTTTTATGGCCACCCAGAATATGGTTCATCGAAATGATCTCGTAAGCCGCCTCGACACTAATAATATCTATGTTCAGCAGCGGGTACAAAACCTGCAGCACAGTTTCATGGCCAAGGGAATGACGCCTGATGTAGCGCTCGCTACGGGTTATAAAACGCTGGACTTTGCCATTACCAAACAGGCCGCAGTACTCTCTTACATGGATGTGTTCCTTTACCTGGGATTGATGTTTCTTATCTGTATTCCCTTTGTTCTGATGGTAAAAGGAAACAAGGCCAAGAAAAAGATAGACCTCGGCGAAGCCATGCACTAGACTGCCCCTTAGAATAACGCACAGAAAGTTCAGATGATAAACATCCACTGTGTGGGCCAGGACAAACAGGTAACATTAATTTCCGCTGATTTGCCGATCACTTTTTCATTTCGGGATGGAGCGCAGGAACCCTATACCGCGCGTTTGGCGTTCTCGAGCGCAATATGATTGTGGACAAAAAAGCCATTGTCGGCAACGGCATGGATCGCATCAATAAATACATGCGGATCCGAGGTTTTGGTAACATACCCGCAGGCGCCGGAATGGAGCATCTTCCTGATCACTTTATCATCGTGGTGAAACGAAACCCCCAGGACCTTGACGGACGGAAAATGGTCTTTGAGGAACACGGTGATCTCGTACCCGTCCATATGGGGCATGTTGATGTCTACAAGGGCAATATCTGGAGGCGGGGTTGTTTCGAGCTGGCGGATAAAATCCCGGCCGCCGGATGCTTCGATGGTTACACGCAGGTCATTTTGACGATTAACCAGCCCTTTGATCTCATTTCTCATAAGGGTGTGGTTATCTACGATAGCAATGGTTAGCATAGTTGAAGTTGGTTATCGTGGACTTGGAAAAGGTAAGGTACATAAAATTATTTCCGGGCCAACAAAAAGATGCACTATAAACCGGTGCCCGCGACCCGGTTGCCAGCCGATTATATTTTTATTAACATTCCCCGAACTTCCCTTTTTGTATCGCTAAATGTCTTTATTTAGCTGCCTCGTCCGATCCAGATGATGAAAAACCTATACTTGCAATTTGCTGTAAGCCAATACAATGCTTTAATTTTTTTTCCATGCCGTTGCCTTTCCGGCCTGCGGAGCATCCAACTTAAACAAACCATATGAGGAAAATTTTTACGCTCAGATCGCTGTGTACGATTCTGCTGATGACTGCTGCAATCACCCAGGGTGGGGCACAGACGATTGCCTGGAACTTCAGTGCCGGCACTGCCAGCCCGTCTACCACTGTGGCCGGTGTTACCGCTGCCGACCTGGTGCAGGGAAACAACAACGGGACTACTCCTTTTATCACCACTACCTCTGCCTCGACCGGCTATACAGGTGTTTCGGGAACATTTAATGCGGGTGCTGCGGCACGCACGGGTGCCCTGAATACCGCTGCATCCGGCAGCGCTTACGTAGAGTTTACGCTCACACCCGATAACGGGAAGATCGTTACGCTCACAGCTGTCACATTCGGTATGCGCAGTACTTCTACCGGCCCGGTGATTTATACACTCCGTTCCAACGTGGTCAACAATTTCGGAACCGATATTATAACCGGAAGCCTCGTTGCAAACAGTGCCTGGACCCTGAAAAACAATAACGGATTTTCGGTGAGCAGTACGGCGGGCACACCCGTGACATTCCGTATTTACGGCTTTGGAGGTACGGGCTCTGCCGGAGCAAGTACTGCCAACTGGCGCCTCGATGATATCGCGTTGACGGTATCTGTAACTAACGCTGCCAACGTAAACCTGTCGAATCTCTTTTTAAGCGCTGGGAGCCTGGTGCCCGTTTTTGACCCCCAAACGATCAACTATTCGATCTCGGTAGATAATTCTGTGAGCGCGACTACCGTAACGCCGACTGCTGCGGATCCTACGGGTTCGATCACGGTCAACGGAACAGCTGTTGGCAGCGGATCCACTTCCCCGTCTATTCCCCTGGCAACGGGAAGCAACACTATTGCTACCATCGTCACTTCAGCCGATCATACCACTTCCAAAACATATAACGTTACCATCAACCGCGCGGCATTGGTTACGCAGCCGACTCTCGTGGCTACTGTGCCTTTGCCTGACTTTGGAAACGTGTGCCTGGGCAGCAGTCCCATAAATTCATTTACGCTTAGCGGAACCAGCCTCGATGGCTCACCCGTTACGGTAACCTCACTCGCTGGTTTTGCATATTCATTGAGTGCCACCGGTCCCTTCACCCCAACGCTTTCTATTCCATATACAGGCGGGGGCTTTTCAGGTAAACAGGTATTTGTGCAATTTTCGCCCTCGGCCATTCAATCCTATAACGGGAATATCGCGCTGACTGGCGGTGGCGTAGCAGCGTACAATGTTCCTGCAACAGGCGCCGGTATCAATACCGTTGCATCGGTAACAACCGGCAGCAGCAGCAACATCAGTTCCGGAGGCGCCACAGTGGCTGGCACCATTACGGCAAGCGGCTGTGGTACCGTAACCGATGCGGGCGTGGAATACAGCACTACCAGCGGATTCGCCAATGGATCCGGTACCTCTATTTCTGCGTCTTCTTTTGCGGGGGGCAGTTTCAGCGTAGCCATTACCGGACTTCAACCGAACACTACTTATTTCTATAAGGCATATGCCACTACCGGCGCGGGCACTTCCGAAGGCACCCAGCTTTCATTTACGACTGGTGCCGTTCCCGTAGTGATGTCGCTGCAACAGGGATTGGTATATTCCGAAGGGTTTGATGATGTCGCCAACTGGGCCAACGGATTCGCAGGCGGTATCGGTGCCACACATTTCGCACCTGCACCGATAAGCACTGCCGGAACTATCCCCGATGGCGTGAAGATCACCACATCCACAGCCAGTTTTTCGTCGGGTACATCTGGCGGTGTGCAGAAAGGATCGGGCAATCTTGTGTTCCTGTCGACAGGCTCCCCCGACAATACCACATCAACGGCGGTAGACCTGCTGCTTGATTTTACCGGCGTGAATGCAGGTACGATCAGCTTCGACTGGGCATCCATCAATAATTCAACAGGCGACAGGGCTGGCTCGCTGCGCGTGTATGCCAGTACCAATGGCAGCAGCTTTACGGAACTCACAGGCGCCGCGGTACTCAACGTAATCAACAATGTATCCACCAGCGGATCGGTCACGAATGTAAACCTGCCGCCTTCGTTCAGCAACAGTGCGACCGCACGGCTGCGTTTCTACTACCATAACGGCAGTGGCGGCGCTACTGGCTCAAGGCCCAAGATCAGCATCGACAACCTGGTGGTCACAGCCGTGTCTACCACGCCATGCGCCACCCCTTCTGCGGCACCGACCAACCTCGTTTTTGGTACGCTTACCGACAGTACCATACAGGGAAGCTTTACCCCGGCCACACCTGCGGCAAACGAATACATGGTAGTGATCAGCGCGAACAACAGCCTCACCTCCATGCCCCAGGATGGACAGGTGTACAACGTGGGAGATAATGTGGGAGATGGCTCCGTAGTATCGCGCGGATTTGGCACCAGCTTCCTGGCCACGGGCCTTTCGGGCGCCACCACCTATAACTTTTTTGTTTTCTCCATTAACAGTGTGTGCGTAGGCGGACCGAAATACCTGACCACCACCGTGCTGAACGATGATGAAACCACACCGGCGGGCTTACCGCCATGTGCGGCACCTGCCGACCAGGCAACGCAACTCGTGATCACGGAAGCCAACACGAATGTGATCCGCGGTACATTTACTGCAGGTACCGGGTCTGAATACCTTGTTCTTAAGACAAATGGCGTTCCGCCCACGACGCTGCCGGCTACCGGCCAGGTGTATAATGATGGGGATGTGCTCGGCAATGCGACCGTACTGCAAAGAAGCGGCTCCACGGATTTCACTGCGGCAGGGCTTACGCCAAATACTGCCTACTCATTTTATGTGTATAGCCTGAATGCACAGGCCTGCGTTAACGGACCCGTATATAATACAACCGCGCCGTTGAACATTACCCAGAGTACTTCGCCACTGCCGGTTTGTTCCACACCATCTGCGCAACCATCCAATCTTTCTTTCAATGCCTCTAACAATACCGTTTCCGGCGCCTTCAATGCGGTAGGGGACTCTTATAATTACCTGGTAATAAGAAGCAGCTCTCCGACACTGGGTGCCGTTCCGGCCGACAATACTGACTATAACCCGGGCGATGTATTCGGCAGCGGGGTAGTGGTGTCCACAGATGCGGCGAACAGCTTTTCTGCAGCAGGACTGAATCCTTCCACCACTTATTATTTCTTCGTGTTCACTGCGAATAAGAATTGCACGGGCGGCACGAAATACCTCGCTGTTTCGCCGCTCACGGGAAGTGTTACCACCACGAATGCGCCGGTCAACCATATCTATTTCGGGAACCTGCATTCGCATTCAGACTATTCAGACGGCAACCAGGATCATCCCGGGTTTACGCCTACCGACGACTATACTTTCGCACTGGGGTCGCAGGGAATGGATTTCCTGGGTATCTCCGAGCACAATCACTTCTCATCCGTGAACAATCCGGGCACTTACGTGTCACTGTACCACAAAGGCACCGCGGAAGCGAATGCTTTCAATGCAACACATACCGGCTTCCTCGCATTGTACGGAATGGAATGGGGTGTGATATCGGGCGGCGGCCACGTAGTGGTATATGGCGATGGTATGGATAGTTTGTTTGGATGGGAGTCTGATATCGGCGGTGTTCCCGGCCCTAACTATGACGTATTTGTACCAAAGAGCGTGTACACCGGCAGTACGGGCCTGTTCAAGGTAATAAACGACCATGCAAGCTTCAATACGTTTGCAACACTTGCGCACCCGAACTCAACTGATTACAATAATATCGCCAACATAGACTATGATTCTACGGCAGACCAGGCGATCACGGGCTGTGCGGTAGAAAGCGGGCCGGCTACCTCCACGAATACATCGTATTCGAACCCGGCCTCGCCGATGTTCTATCTGTGGTATTTCCAGAAGTTATTGTCGAAAGGTTATCACCTCGGACCTACCATCGACCATGACAACCACAACACTACTTTCGGAAGGACCACGCATGCACGTACGGCAGTACTGGCGCCCGCACTCACGCGCACGGAGATCGTCAACGCCATGCGCAATATGCACTTCTATGCTACGGAAGACATCGATGCGCACGTAGACTTTACGATCAATACGCGTATCATGGGCTCCGTGTTCACAGACCGGAACGCGCCATCCATATCGGTGACGCTGACCGATCCGACCACGCCAACGTCCAATGCAGTGATCCGCATCATGTTCGGTATACCGGGCAGTGGCATCACTGCAGTGAAAATCGATTCGGTGATCGGCAACACGCTCAATTTTGTAGACGTGAACCTGCCAAATAATGCCACTGGGTATTATTATGCTGACATCACCGACGGCGGCGCGCGCATCATCACTTCACCGATCTGGTACACGCGCACCTGCGCCACCACCGGCGATACAACGGCATCGGCCTGCGGCAG
>Ga0206972_1091_pt1 | contig 21683 bp, 22 predicted proteins | sample Alteio_BWOrgHeat_86_FD_152925 | JGI IMG/M metagenome (GOLD analysis project Ga0206972, IMG submission 152925) | Enriched cells from forest soil in Barre Woods Harvard Forest LTER site, Petersham, Massachusetts, United States -... | ecosystem: Environmental > Terrestrial > Soil > Temperate forest >...
TTCAGGTAAAATTTACATCATGCCGTCTGATTCTGTACATAAGAAACAAGCCATTGTCGGAGTAGTTTTCGATGAAACCCGCACTCAAGTACTACTCATTAAAAGAAGGGATATCCCTGTTTGGGTCTTGCCTGGTGGAGGACTCGATGCTGGGGAAAATCCCGATGATGGAGTATGTCGAGAAGTCCTGGAAGAAACAGGGTACCGGGTCAAAATCCTTCGCAAAGTAGCGGAATATCTGCCCGTAAATTGGATGACACAACTCACTCATCTCTATGAATGCCAGATCGTCTCAGGAGCAAGCACTTTAAGCTCTGAATCTCAAGCTATTCATTTTTTTCCTCTTCGTGCTCTTCCCCTTCTTCCCCCTCCTTATGAAGGATGGATACGAGATGCAGAAGCCAATCATCCCCACATGATTCAAAAAAAAATAGAAGGGGTCACCGTGTGGATTCTGATCAAGCTTCTGATCCAACATCCCCTACTCGTCGGTCGCTACTTACTGACCAAATTGGGAATCCATCTCAATGATTAGAGGCAATTGCAAAACTCCCCGACCCAGAAAAATTGATGATTTTGAGTCAGTTTGCCAGCCGCTCAAGCGGCTATGCCCCATCCCCGAGCACATACTCCAAGCGAGTAGGGCTCGGGGATGGGGTGGCAAAATGGCTCAAAAGGGCGATTTTGCTGTGGCGGGGACTTTTGCAATTGCCTCATTAACCTTACAGGAGGTCTCAAATGATCATTGACCAGGCGCCGATCGAATATGTTTTTCACATACAAGATGATTACCAGGTACAATTGCTTCAAAGTCATTTTGATCTTTTTTACAAGAAATTAGCTGAGCAAAAAGGATCCGCCCAAAAGAAAACCGATGGCGTCCAACGCTATCTCAGCGGCATGCCCAATCACAACTTTAACATCATCTTGGGTTGTCCCACCCCTGAAAGTGATAGTGATCAATGCATTAAAGAACAACTCGCCTACTTTGCTGAACAAGGCGTCTCTTTTATCTGGTATGTCAACGAAGATGCCAGTCCGTCCTTCAAAGAAAAATTAATAAAATACGGTTTTGTCGATGAAGGGATTTTTCAAGGAGTGATCGGCGCTTTGGAAACTCCTATCGCCCCTACTTCTATTCCCGAAGGCTATACACTTGAAAGTGTGAAAGACGAAGCCTCGATGCAAGAATTCAATGAGTTGGTCTGCAATGTATTTGGAATTAAGGGCGCAGCTCGAGATATCTACAAAAATTTCTTATGGAAGATGGCCAATCAAGATGCTCCTCGCATGTTTCATTGGATGGTGCGTAAAAATGGTAAAGCTGTTTCTACTGTTTCCACGATGATTCAAGAAGGAGTATGCAGCTTCTGGAATGGGGCTTCCATCTCTGACGAGCGCAAGCAAGGTTTAAATACAGGCTTAAGACGATTCGCTCTTCAAGATGCGATGAAGCGGGGCTGTAGATTTGGCACTTCCTATCTCAGATCAGACTGTCCCGCTTTTGGTATCTGCAAAAAATTAGGCTATCAGACCAAATGGAATATTCACGCTTACCACTCACCCACAAACACCAAAAATAAAGAGGTCTAATGTTTTTAGCCCCTAGTCATCCCCTGTTAAATTCCCCAGCTCAACCTATCTCTGTTGAAGAGATCACCTCAGAACCCATCCAATCGATCATCGAAACCATGTTAACCATCGCACAAGGGGAAAGGCACGATCCTAAAAAAAGAAGCATGGTGGGTCTTGCTGCGCCACAAATTGGCATCAATCGATGCATCATCTTAGTCGATGTGGGAATCGGCACTGATCGCAAATCGTTTGGCCACATCAAAGTCTATATCAACCCCATCATTCTCTGGATGTCAGAGGAACAAGAATTAGATCGAGAGGGGTGCTTTTCCGTCGATCGCAACGTCGCAGGCGCCGTTCCTCGAGCCAAACACATCAAACTTCAAGCTTATGATCGAGAAGCTAACTTAGTGACCGAAGAGCATAGTGATTATACGGCCCGGATCTTTCAGCATGAAATTGATCATCTCCACGGCATTCGCTTTCCAGAGCGCGTGGGGGAACATGGCTCTCTATTCTATTATGAAGCTGATCAAATCGAAGATTTTCGCCTCAACTGGCGCACATGGCCCAACAAATGTCCTTGGGATACCTGGTTAAAAATGAAAGCCGGCCTCCCCTATCAATTGCCCTAACGGAATCAACTACCAATTTGGTACCAAAACCTACCAATTTGGTAGTTGATTCTTAATCAACTTATAATGAGCACACTAAGTCGTATTACTGATTTTTTATAAATCGGTATTTACATTTGCCATTCTATTTGCTACCATTAAGTTGAAAATTGGTAGTATTAAATGAAGATTCCTCGTAGACCTCCTGATATCCGAGATAAGCAATTGGCATACTTTTCCTCTCCGGAAAAATTCGATTTGATTCAGAAAGAAGGAAATAAGACTGAAGGCGAAGGAAAGTACCGCCATTGGGATATATTGCGTCATCTCGCTCCGCCTCAAGGGTTGACCTTGGAAGAATGGTGGTGTGGAATCAAAATGAGGCGCCTTCTCGGATTTAAGTCAGTTCCCCTATGGGATAGGGAGAAAAAAGACATGTTTTTCTACAATCTTCCTGATAAGGTTCTTGAACAACTTCATCAAATTGATTTGGGAGCAGGAGGAATGATAACAATTCCTGAGGCTATTGTTAATCCGCAGACTCGGGATCAGTACATTATACGTTCTCTAATACAAGAAGCAATTACCTCTAGTCAAATCGAAGGTGCTGCTACAACTCGAAGAGTAGCTAAAGAAATGCTTAGATCGGGGCGTCCCCCTCGAGATAAAAGTGAAAGAATGATCTTAAACAACTTCCATACTATGCAAAAAATTGGTGTTTGGAAAGAACAACCCCTTTCTCCTGATTTGGTTTTTGAAATTCATAGAACAGTTACCGATCAAACTTTAGATAATCCAGATGCTGCAGGAAGATTGCGAAAAGCGGATGAGACCGTAATTGTTGAAGATGCAAATACAGGGGATATTTTGCATGATCCTCCCCACGCAAATCAACTTTCAGAGAGATTGGAGGCTATGTGTCAATTTGCCAACGGCAATACCCCCCATCAATTTCTTCATCCAGTTGTTCGCGCCATCATTCTTCATTTTTGGCTAGCTTATGATCATCCTTTCGTAGATGGCAATGGTAGAACAGCACGCGCGTTATTTTATTGGCTTATGTTACGAAATGGGTATTGGCTTTTTGAATTTATTTCAATATCTGAAATCATTTTGAAGGCTCCTGCTCAGTACGGAGAGGCTTTTCTTTATACCGAGACAGATCAAAATGATCTTACCTATTTTATAATTCATCAAGCTGATGTGATTAAAAAATCAATGCAATCTCTGCATGATTATATTAATCGTAAAGCTTGTGAATTAGCTGAAATAGAGTTGCTACTCAAAAAAGATGGGAATTTTAATCACAGGCAAGAAGCCCTACTGGCCCATGCTTTGCGTCATCCTGGCGCAGATTACACTATAGAAGTCCACAAAAACAGTCATCAAATCGCCTATGATACTGCAAGGCACGATTTACAAGATTTGCATGAAAAAGGCCTGTTAAAGATGACTAAAAAAGGAAAAGCCTTTATTTTTACAGTTCCTTCAAATTTAGCTGGCCTCATTCAAGCAAAAAACAAATAAAAAGGAAGACTAGAATGTTGTTTTTTTGCCCATTAACATGGTTTATCTTACTACTTGGCATTTCCCCAGCAGCATCTCAAATTGATGATGATCTGTTGTTTGTAGAGCAAACTTTAAAAGACAATCATCCTGGCTTTTACAATGATTTTGATCCCGATTTTCCCAAGTTTTTTGAAAGCAATTTTAATACCGCTAGAGAAAAACTCCACTGTGCTGAGACAGATGATGACAAGAAAAATGTCCTCAAAGAACTCGGTCGTAGCTTTGAGGATTCTCATCTGTGGGTTAAATACGATCTCGCTTCTCCACAAGCAACTCAAACAAAAAACTACGAATTAGAAAAACTCAACGAAACGATTTACTGGATTACCATTCCTTCATTTTATCCAGCTACAGAAGAGAGCAAAGACGCCTTACAGCAAATCATTCACACTCTTCCAACATTACGAGAAAAGACTCTTGTCTTTGACTTGCGAGGCAATCGAGGAGGAAGTTGCCTTTGGGGAAGAGAGCTAATCAATGCTCTCTTCGGTGAGGACTATGTTAGGGAGAGGCTGGCCTATTTGTACAGCCATACAGGTTCACTATGGCGCATTAGCCCAGACAATTTAAAGCATATGGTGGAGCAGATGAGCCATTCCATAAAAAGGCACATGGGTGAAAACCACCCTGCAACACTTCAATTTATGGAATTGAATCAAAACATTGAAAAAGCTTTTGAGCAAGGAGAGGCAACCTATTTTGCGCCTGTCATTATAGAGCCCTCTTCATCCCAACCTGCTTTAAATCCGATGAAAGAACACATTTTTATTCTAATCGATCGAAATTGCTACAGTGCGACTCTTATGTTCCTCGATGAGCTAAAGGCGATGCAAGCAGAAGTTACATTATTAGGCGAAACCACTGGAGCTGATTCCATGTACATGGAATTAAGAACGGTTGATCTTCCCAGTGGCCTGGGAAAGTTGGGATTCCCCATCAGAGTATACCGAGGACCTTCTCGAGGCCACAATGTCCCGTATCATCCTGATATTCGCATTATGAAAATTTTACAAAACACAGAAGAGTTAAAAAAGATGATCATTCGAATGGTGGAAGGCACATAAACATTTTTGGGCTCATCCGACAAATGCGTACCTAGATTCATGGAGGCTTATTTCCTTTTTTTACCACCCGCTTCGCTAGAGAGCACAGAGTTCACAGAGAGCGGCTTCGCCGTCACAAAAGAAAAAGACGGCGAAGCCGCTCTCTGTGAACTCTGTGCTCTCTAGCGAAGCGGGTGGTAAAAAAGAAGTCTTCCAAATACAAGTTTCACAGTTGATTTATGGGTAATAACCCAACTTGCCCCCTATCCTCCTTTATCCGCGAGCTGCGACAGGCAATCTGCTGCGCTTCGTTCGTCGCCAAGGTGAACTACCTTGGCTTCCTCACGAATCTTGCATCTTACCTATCTCGCTTACGCGTCTAAGGGAGGATAGGGGGCAAGTTGGGTTAATACTAGAGTTAAAAACAAGTATTAATCAATTGTCAGGAGACAGTAATCGTACTAAAAAGAAGATTGTGGTCGGATGTTGCTTCAGGTCTGAATTCAAGACCCGAGTAACCATTATCGACAATTTGCGTAGAAATAGCCGTAGATCTACCAGCTATCATCGCGTAATCCAACACTAAAGGGCCAGAGGATGGTTTCCCCATGAGCTCCGCGCACCATTTATCTCCACCCCAAGTCGTTTTGCCCTGTACGGATGGATCTCGTCGCAGCCAGTCGATCTGATGACGCTCTAAAAACCTTGCTAACTCGCTTTCGTCTTGGTTCAGATCTCCTGTAAAAATAACGGCGCGATTTTGGTCAATTTTTGCTTTTATCTGCTTGGCGATTTTATTCATTTGTGCAGCTCGCGCTCGCTTATCCTCTTCCTCTGGACATGCAGGAATTTCAGAGTGTTGTAAATGAGTTGAAACGATCGTCGCACAGGGAACTGGTGAACCTCGACTTCTAATATCGAAGGACAAATACCCTTTTTCCGAATACTGCGATCGCCCCGTCAGTTCAGTGCCTTTTTCAAAAGGAACAAACTCGATGGAATCCTGCGCGATTTCATATTTGCTAGCGATGTACATCAAGGAGGAAGCCCCCACTGCCCTCACTCCAGCAACAGGGATGATAAAAGGGTATTCTTTCAATTGGGAAGAGAGGTAGTCAGCATCATAAATATCGGCCACTTCATATATACAGACAATATCTGGATTGAGTTCCTTAATTTTTTTTAAATTCGCTTGCATTCTCTCTTTGTCGGAAGAGGGCGTCACTTGTCCATCTGTGATGCAGTACCCAGCAGGCATGTAACATTGGTTGTGTGAAACAAGAGTGATCTTCTTGTCATCAGGCAACACCTTGCCTTTTCCCTCTTGCTCTAAATAGATGTATGGCTTTGATTCAAATGAGGTGACCAAACCACGCACTAATACCCCTAATGGAGCTGTAAAAGGTGTGACTATAGTAAAGACAACAATCCCTAAGGTTAGAAAGGCGGCTTTCACTACTTTTTCAACAGTCGTTTTACAAATGTTGTTCAGTATGTAAAAAGTATAGTAATATTCGCGGACCTTACAGATAGGATCAGTCAAATAAGAGGCTAGCTTTAAAGCTGCAATTTTTGCGGTCGTTCCACATGTAGCAAAATGACTTGACAACCACTCTTTAGATGAAATTTCACCTCTAGAGAGTGGATATGAGTCGGCACCTGAAATCTCTGAAATACTCATATTTTTGAGTTTATTTGTGTGTATTGCTAGCTACAGAGGCATTTGAGCCATTTTGCCACCCCCATCCCCGAGCCCTACTCGCTTGGAGTATGTGCTCGGGGATGGGGCCAGGCCGCTCGAGCGGCTGGCAAACTGACTCAAAATCATTGATTTTTCTGGGTCGTGGAGCTTTGCAATTGCCTCTACAATTAGGAGATTAAACAATGTCATTATCCGGCTTAGTTCCTTTAACTCTACAAGCAACAGCGCAGCCAGTGTCTATGCCTGCCCCTTCACAAATTACACCTAAACCCGCAACGAATGGTATAAAGGCTATCCCCAGCGACGTTTTCAGACGTATATTAAGTTTCCTTCCCGCTCGACAAATAACTCGCGTCCATCATGTATGCCAAGCTTGGCGTCAGCTATCTCTCGTCAACGACGGCTGTCTAGATCTTTCTGAACTGCCCAATTTATCGGATAGCGCTCTTAACACCATTCTTGATAAAGCAAGTGGTGCTCGGATTACCTCTATCAATCTATCTAATTGCAAGAATATCACAGATGCTGGCCTTGGCAATCTAGTAACTCTTACCTCTCTAAGCTCACTTAATGTAAGCGGGTGCTATAACATCACAGATGCTGGTCTTGCCCATCTAGTAACTCTCACCCCCTTAAGCTCACTTGATCTAAGCGGTTGCTATAAGATCACAGATGCTGGCCTTGCTCATCTAGTAACTCTCATATCTTTAAACTCACTTAACCTCAGCTGGTGCTATAACATCTCAGATGCTGGCCTTGCCCATCTAGTAACTCTCACATCTTTAAGCTCGCTTGGTCTATACTGGTGCGCCAAGATCACAGATGTTGGTCTTGCCCATCTAGTAACTCTCTCATCTCTAAGGTCACTTGATCTAAGCTGGTGCACAAACATCACAGATGCGGGCCTTGCCCATCTAGCAACTCTCATATCTCTAAGATCACTTGATCTATACTGGTGCACAAACATCACAGATATTGGCCTTGCCCATCTAGTAACCCTCTCATTTTTAAGTTCTCTCAATCTAAGCGGGTGCATAAACATCACAGATGCTGGCCTTGCTCATCTAGTAACTCTCTCACTCTTAAGCTCACTTAATCTAAGCGGATGCACAAACATCACAGATGTTGGCGTTGCCCGTCTAGTAACTCTCACATCTCTAAACTCACTTGATCTAAGCGGGTGCATAAACATCACAGATGCTGGCCTTGCTCATCTAGTAACTCTCCCACTCTTAAGCTCACTTAATCTAAGCGGGTGTAGAAACATCACAGATACTGGTCTTGCCCATCTATCAAAACTCACACTCTTAAGCTCACTTAATCTAAGCTGGTGATATAAAATCACAGGTGCTAGCCTTGCCTATCTAATAAATCTCACACTCTTAAGCTCACTTAGAGGAGGAGGAGTGCGAATACGAAAGCAAAGAGAGAGAATGACTCGACAATCCCCAGAGCTGCAAAGCATTTTCCAATGATTGCAGGCTGTTTAGCAGAAGCTTGAATACCAGAAGCTGCGCACATGCCTTGATACATCGAGGAAAACAAGAGTGCAAGTCCAACTGATAGTCCAATTCCAATACCTGCCAGAGGCGATAATGTGCCTGCTTGAATGCTGTTTTTCATCAGAATCATCAACACGAATCCATAGATCGACTGGGAAGAAGCTACAGCGGACATCCCAATGAACTTACCGTGGTTTTCTTCCACGCGACTCATGACAGCATGCGAGGCCATCCCGCCAATTCCACACCCGATAGAACTCCCAATACAGCCCAAGCCTAAAACTAGAGCAGGCCCAACCATGTTATAATCCATATGTAGTTCTCCTTTAACTATGTTCTTTAGTTTTAAATCGCATTAAGGGACGGAACAATCGCCCTCCACCTTCGAAGGAATAATGATACCATTCTATGAAATTAAGACGAAGCCCATGTATTGTTCCAGCCTGTATCCCCAGCAAAATGTTTACGCTATGACCAAATAAGATCACAATCCATCCAAAAAATAGGCCGACAGCCATGCCTATATCGTTGAATGTCGCAGCCATGATGGCTCCAGCTAGGCCTAGGGCATATAGACGTAAATAAGATAGTACATCGCCAAACACTTGAATCATCACAGCTATCTCGCCAAGGCCGCCCCATTTTTTTTGGAGAAGAGCTAGAACAAGCGCTGCGGCTATACCGCTATAGATCAATTGTAGTCCCACGGCTGCGCCTGTTTCTTTATCGATGATCCCGGTGAAGTTCAAAATTGAAGAGGCATGAAGCAAAGTGGGCAAGTAAAAATACCCCCCAATCATGAACGCGATCCATCCGATGCCTGCCCAATTGCGCTTTAGGTACCTTAAAAAAGAAAATGTGAGATGGATGACGCCTATCATCAGTGAAAACTCAAGTAGGATGTTATCCGAAAAAGTCTCCAGCACTTCGTGTTGGAGATGACCGTGTTTTTCAACGACAGCCTGATCGAGAAATTGCTCACCATTTTGAGCTGTTTCAACAGCTGGTATCTTCTTGACCCAGAATTGATACACATCATCTTTTTTCTTGAAGTGATAATCGGCCTTTTTGATAGCCAATTGCTGCACGACAGATAATCTCCCCAAAGGACTTTTAGGATCGATTTGTAAACCGAAAAAGGCGGAAGTAAGCACTCCCCACACGATGCACATACACGATAACACAAGCCCTAATTTAACAAAGCGCTTTCCTATACTGGGCATGTTGGGATACTTGTATCTCAAGTACAACATCAAGGCTAAATAGAGGATCCCATAGCCACCATCGGCGACAATCATGGCAAAAAAGAGCGCAAACGACCAAAACACCCAACCAGAAGGATCTTTGTCCATGGGAGAGGGGATTTCATAAATTTTGACCAAATCCTCTCCTATCCGGTTTGTTCCTCTGTTCTCCAGATAAGTGGGAACCTTATCGCTTTCTTCGATGACAATTGGCTCACAATGTACAGCTAAATCGCTCGTTAGTTCATGCAATTCGGTTTGTTTATTCTTGGGTACCCAAGCTTCCACAGCAAATACTTGATTACCTATAGGAAAGGTAAGATCCTTTTTGGCATGAGCTAAGTTGTAATCATTGAGACGCTCAATTAACGCATTCTGTAAAAAATGCAAGTGACCTGCATACCCTTTAAGCTCAGCTTCCAATTGATGGAGGGATTCTTTTACAAAGGCGAGATGGGTTTGCAATTCTCCCAAAGGTCGATCAATCCTCATCTCGATCATATGAGGGTAATTTTTTGCCTGAGCATTAATCCCAATGAAATAATCGAGGTCGTAATCCGTGCTTACATAAATGATTTCATCGCCGAAGTTTGTCTGATGGCTTTTATCCGACTTCATGCAAAAGAATTGGATGTCGCGCTTTCCTTCGTTCTCGATGTAATCGATGTCATCTATGGAAAAATCGCCAAACGGAGCAACTCTAGCAATTTCAAGCTCGACAAGGCGCTTTTCTTCCATGAGCTTTTCTACTTCAGACTTGAGCTCAATGATGCGCGTAGCCACCTCATCGGCAAAGGAAAGATCTCCCCCTCCTTCATAGGGTTTTTTAACAGCTAATTTGCGTAAAATGCGCATCGCTTCCACAAGATGTTGTAGTTCGGGTGGAAGCTCGATCATTTTCTTATTGGTTGGAGAAATGAATTCGATAGCACCCATCTCTTGAGCTCGAGAAAAAAACTTCTCCAGATCTTCTTTGACGCCCATGATGAGATACTTCTTTAAATCGATGATCATTTCTTCTCCTTTGACCGAAGTAAGATTTTCTTTTTCGCCACCTTGCTTTGGGATACAGCAGCAAGTTGTTGATCACCTAGGAAAATCTTGATCTTTTTAATATTGCTCTGTGAACGGGGAATCAAAATTTTTTCAAAGAGATTAACCCGAATAGAAACCTCTCTCAATTCCTTTTCTAAGGCTTCCTTTTTTTCTTCAATCAGGCGAATTTTTTCGCGTATCGTGATGAGCTCTTTGACGCCGCGAATGGCGGATTCAAACCAAGGAGCTGTATCAAATAAGCTATACTGGGCAGGTTCAAAAACGAGATTCTGAAACACGAGAATGTCCACACCTGCAATGTTCTCATGCAACGTTTCAATACGGGAAATTTTAATCGCTGAAAATAGATCAGAAACCCCACGATCAGTGAAGAGGGCAGCATACTTGGCTACCTTTTCTTCAGCTGTTGCAAATTCTTCGAGCATGATTTCCAATTCGGTGGAGGCTTGCACGACCTCCACTTGCAACATTGCCTTTTTCAATTGTAAGGTGGGCAAGTACTTTTGGAGGCGATTGAGCTTGACCTGCTGGACGCGCAGCTCTGTTTTTGTCAGCTTAACATCAGCCACAATCTATTCCTTTTTAGACCAGTACTTGTCGATCAACGTCTGCTTCATGCCTACCTCATGTTTATCAAAACACTCAGCAAGTGTTTTCCAGCCGAGATTTAAGGCTTCATCTAACGAAAGATTCACTTGAAGATTCATCATACGCTGCTCAAATAAATCAGCGAAATGCAATAACTTTTCATCCCAACGAGAGAGTTTAAAGCCCATGCTTTGTCTTTCTCGAGCTTTCTTAGAATCAGCATACAGACGAATTTGAGCATTAGCGATATCACCGTGATCTTCTCGCGTCACTTTTCCAATGACCTGTTGCTTCAAACGAGAAAGAGAGCCAAAAGGATCGATTTGTCCATCGTGTAGATAAAATTGTCCTTCCGTGATGTAGCCTGTATTATCAGGGACAGGATGCGTGACATCACCACCTGGCATCGTAGTGACAGAGATGATCGTGATGGCTCCGCTGCCATCAATATCCACAGCCTTTTCATAGCGAGAGGCAAGATCTGAATAGAGCGATCCAGGATAGCCCCTATTAGAAGGAACTTGATCCATTGTGATCATGATCTCCTTAATCGCATCAGCAAAAGCCGTCATGTCAGTCAAGAGAACAAGAACGTTTTTATCTCGCATCGCAAATTTTTCTGCACAAGCGAGCGCCATATCAGGAACTAACAAGCACTCGACAACAGGGTCAGTTGCTCGATGGATGAACATGATTGTCTTGCTCAACGATCCCGACTTGTCAGCGTTATCGATGAAAGCCTGATAGTCATCAAAACCCAGTCCCATTCCACCGATAATCACAACATCCGCATCAGTTTGGTTAGCAATGCGCATCAGCAAAGCATTATAAGGCTCACCTGCTATGGAAAAAATCGGTATTTTCTGCGATTTGACCAGGCAATTAAAAACGTCGATCATAGGGATATTGGTCCGTACCATTTCTCGAGGAATGATACGACGCACTGGATTAAACGAAGGCTGACCAATATCGATCTGATCACCCATGATAGGAGGACCATTATCAACAGGGTCTCCGGCTCCATTGAGTCGTCTGCCTAATAGAGAATCGCCACAAATCGCCTGGATTTGATGCCCCAAAAACGTAATCCGATCATTGGTTGAAATTCCACGTGTATTTTCAAAACACTGCAACGTGACGACAGTTCCTTCAATGCGCAATACAGAAGCGTAGGTACTTTGACCATTGCGCTTAGCGATCCGTGCTAACTCTCCAAGACTTACACCCTCAGCAATTACCGTTAGTAGATTTCCTCGCATATCCACGATGCGATCATAAGTTTTTTTCATCGTTTCACCTGGAGTTCGTGATCGCGTTTTGTCATCTGAGTGACTTTCTTTTCAAGGTTGACAAAAGCCGTTTGGTATTTTTCCGATTGGAAAGGAAGAAAGTTCATGTTTTTTAACTCATTTTGAAGCTCCAGGAAATAGGAGCGTGCTGCATCGTGGGAATCAAAGGAGAAATGAGTCTCAAAAATGTGATAGATGAACTTGAACAGTTGAATTTGTCTATCCAAAGAGCAATAAGCATCTTCTTTGTCAAAAGCATTTTGCTGAAGGTAGCTAAATTCATAAAGTTCCGATTTAAGAAAGGTGATCATGTCCTTCAAGGAAATCCCTTCTTCCCCAACTACTTCCATCCGCTTACCAATTTCATCTCCTTCGCGCAACATCCTCTCAGCTAAGGTCACCATTTTCCCCCAACCTGCCACTCTTTCTTCAAGAGCTTTAGCCACCTCATGGACGTACTTGGACCAAGAGATCAGGGGATCGATCGCTGGATAACGACGGGCATCCGATCGCGCACGGGATAGTCCTAAGAAATTTCTCACCACAGAAAGGGTTGCTTGAGTTACAGGCTCTTCAAAATTTCCACCAGCTGGAGAGACAGTCCCCCCAATCGTTAGAGATCCCATGGTATTATTTTTCAGCTGAAGAACACCACACCGTTCATAAAAAGCAGCGATACGAGAAGCTAAATAAGCAGGGAAGGCTTCTTCTCCTGGAATTTCTTCCAATCTACCCGACATTTCACGCATCGCTTGCGCCCAGCGCGAGGTCGAATCAGCCAATAAGAGCACATCAAGCCCCATTTGCCTATAGTATTCTGCAATCGTAGCTCCCATATAAATGGAAGCCTCACGTGCAGCTACTGGCATAGAAGAGGTGTTACAAATAATGACCGTGCGATTCATCAAGGCTTCATTCGTATGAGGATCGTTTAAATGAGGGAAAGTGCGTAAGACCTCCACTACTTCACCTGCGCGCTCACCACAAGCTGCGATGATCACAATATCGACAGAGGCGTACTTAGAAAGATGGTGCTGTAAGACGGTTTTTCCCGCGCCAAAAGGGCCCGGAGCGCAAAAAGTTCCCCCTTTGAGAATGGGAAACTGCGTATCGATGATGCGCAAACCTGTTTCCATCATTTTGGAGGCTTTGATCTTTTCCCCTTCCACCAGAGGCATCTTAATGGGCCACTTTTGGACCATAGTGAAGCTGTGCTCAATCCCTCTTTCATCCATGCCCTTAGCAACAACAGTATCAATCGAATAAGAGCCTGCTTTGATGACCCAGGTGATCTTGAAATGATCAAATAGGGTAAAAGGGATCATGATCTGGTGATGGAATCTTCCTTCCATGGTGAAGCCCAAACTATCCCCTCGTCGGAGCGTATCGCCCACTTGCGCAGTCGGTTGATAATTCCAGTGTTTAGCGCGATCTAGAGGAGCGATATAAACACCTCGCGTCAAGTACAGACCAGTAGCATCAGCTACTTTTTCAAGAGGATTTTGTAAGCCATCTACAATGGATGTCAGAAGTCCAGGCCCCAGTTCAGCTTCGAGTAGATGGGAGGTAAATTCAACTGGAGTATTCAAACGCACTTCACGTGTATCTTCAAACACTTGGACCTTCGCCACATTTCCAACGATTTCAATCACTTCAGATTTAAGCAGAACATCGCCCCCCAGACGGACCATGGCAATTTCGCCCTGCTGGATATCCCCTTGAAATTCTACATGCAACAAATTTCCAAAAGCCTTGACAACTTTTCCTGTTGCGTGATTCTTGCCGACTATTTTTGACGATTCGTTCATTTCTACTGTATTATCCTGCTTTGAAAGTGTCTAAAACCAATTTCCCTCTTTCCTCGTCTAACTCATTCATCTGTTCGACGAGCATCAATTTGGCCATATAACTCAATATTTGATCTATTGAAAACAGTTGATTTTCTGCCATTTGTTCAATTTTCTTAAACCGGTATTCAGCAAAGGCTCGATTTTCAAGCCAGGGATCGGCAGAGCAGCTGGCAATCAGCTCTTTTAGCTCCGCATACTCGTGAGGCGGCTCATAGTGGGCTGCATCTTTTTGAGCTAAGATGGAAGCCACCAGAGGATCATGCGGATCTTCAAACTGTAACTCTTTTGCTACATCCCGACCTAACTGTTTAGCTCGAAACGCTAATAAAACAAGGCGCCATTCCCTTTCAAACGTTAAATACTTCTTGAGAAACCCTTCCTGCTTGGGGATTTCCTCATTGAAAAAGCGGGCTAACAATCCTGGAAAGTTCTTGATTCGATCGGGAACTTTTTCAAATTGACCCAAAAAATCAAAGACATATTCAGGCAAGATATCATGAATGAGCAAAGCTTCATCCAGTTCTTTTTCAGACAAATTACCGCGAGGATCGATAGCTTCTTCCATGAGAAGCAACCGTATATTGCTAATATCTAAAAACAGCCTAAGCACTCTTGTTTTCTGCAAATCTTCTTTAGTTAGATTGATTTGCAAACGAGAAGAAAGCTCCGCAAATGTCATTTCTGGCTTATCACGCAGAGATAATGGGGGTAAAGAGGGCACTAAAAAATAGTAATTTTTTTTCACTCGATCTCTTGCCTCTTACCCTTGAATTAGCCACCAAAAAACATATCTCTAAAATCTTTGCGAATATAACGCCCGATCAACTCTTTTAATGCAACATCGGAAATGTCAATGGTGATATTTTTATCGTGCAACTTCACCTCGACCCCACCTGCTTGCGTACCCAGTAACACACTCTTTTCTTTGAGTCTCTGGACGATCTCTTTCCCCAACATCTCATTGACAGTTCGGGCAGGAACAGCAGCCGGCACATATACGCTCAAGTTAGCATCTATCCCCTCTTCCTGAATAGCCTTAACAACTGCCTGAATCAGCTGCGCGATCACTTCGGGCTTTTGTGTCTGATCCATTACTATTTTTGCAAGAGCTGGATTCAACAATTTTTCTTCGACGGTTTGTTTGAGTGATTCCAATGCCTGTTTACAAGCCTGTGAAAGAGAAGACTGAAAGATGTTCTTTTGCCGCTCGATCTCCATTTGAGAATCGCGCTGCAGATTTTCGATCTCCTTTTTAGCTTGCACAATCAAATCATCCGCCTGACGACGCGCTTCTTGAATGATTTCTTCGGCTTCATTCTTAGCAGGCTCGAGAGTTTCTCTTCTAAGAACGTCGCAAATTTTTTTTACTTTATCTTTTCCAGTTTCAATTCCCTTCATGAGAGTAGTTCCTTCTTACCACACATAAGTTATTGACTTTACGCGAATATTTTTCAATGCATTTGTTCTTGCACAATAAAAAATTGCATGAAACTAGAGCTTGTGACATAACAAGAGGTTATCAAAATATTTAAAGCGAGATGTCTCATGAAGAAATGGTCAGTGATTGTGGTACTAGCACTGATGACCTCCCAGGGCTTTGCTAAAGATGAACTTGAAGAGTACAAAACAAGTACTGATTCTCTTTATCGAAGAGGCGCAGGCTCAGAGGATGGAGCCTATACAGCTATTAGTCTTTCCATGCTAGGTTGGGGATTAGGACTTGCTGCAGGTATTGGTATTGTAGCTTCTGTCCTACACCAAAGTACAGCCTCCCATAGTTCCCATTCTGGTGAATGCTGTCACTAAACTATGCCTATTGTTTTAGTTCTTCTTTTCGCTTTAACATGTGCCCTTTTGCAAGCTCATGTTTTCTTCCATCCTCCAGAAGGTTGGGAATTGGCAGACCCCACTCGCCTATCCCCAACCATAAAAATGGCTTTCATCAAGAAAGCCGATGGGCTATGTCCCTCCCTCAACTTAGCCGAAGAAGAGATCTCTGCCGACCTAACAGAGTATCTTAAAATAGTGAAATCGATCCATGAGAGGGATCGCACTAACCATTGGAGAAAACTAGGAAAAATTAAGACACTAGCTGGAGAAGCGCAACTCACTGAGATCGAAAAGCCCACCAAATGGGGAAAGGTGAGAATGCTTCAACTCATCCTGTTGAAAGAAGGTAAGGCTTATGTCATCACAGCATCAGCTTTAAAAAAAGATTTCCCTCACTATTACCGAGAATTCCAAAAGACCTTTTACTCTTTAACCCAGACAAATGACCTTCTCGACATCATCGCCGATACCGAAAGAAGAGAAGTACTCCAATCCAAGAAAGATGAGCTATTGAGGCAATGGCAAAACTCCACGCCACAGCAAAATCGCCCTTTTGAGCCATTTTGCCACCCCATCCCCGAGCCCTACTCGCTTGGAGTATGTGCTCGGGGATGGGGACACGGCCGCTTAAGCGGCTGGCAAACTGACTCAAAATCATCGATTTTTCTGGGTCAGGGAGTTTTGCAATTGCCTCTATTGCAAGCCAAAACTTCTGATAGCCCTTTCGAACAACAAGAGTTTGAAACCAAATATTGGCTCCCCTTTCAACAGTACATCATTGAAAAATTCGAAGACATGGGCTCTTTTTGGCAGGTTCTCCTCTTGAAAGAAATGAGAGAACAACTACAATAGTATACATTCTTTAACATTCCGGAGCTCATCATGAAACAACCTCTCGTCGTCCTTCTCGCTACGGCACTCTCTCTCTCTCATTCTCCTTTAAGAGCCGATTCTTCTGAAACAGAGACTCTTGTCGTTGAAACTCCCATGCTAGCTGAACAGCTCTCCGTTGATCCTGAGAAAGAAAACCAAGAGATGTACTCAACGGATGAAACAACTCCAATCACTGAAGAAACACCACCAGATGAACAGCTGCCTTCAGACATTCAAGATGATGCGGCTGTTGTTGGGCCGGCTGAAAACTCAGAGGCCTACAAACGAGCACGAAACAAGACCTGGCAAAATATTTTGCTCGCAGTGTGTGTGGTTACCGTGGCTGTCACCGCATTGATTATCGTCGCTAATCATGAAGGCCATAAGAGTCACGACTAATCATGAGATTCATCCTAGGGCTGATTCTGCTCAGTCTATTTGCCTGTGGCAAACCTTGCTATTGGACTCATGATACCATCCGATCCCATCACAAGGATTACAGTAAAATTGTCTACAATCCCCGTGATCCCATTCATGGGATTGAATTAGAACTCGTGTCTGCAGAAGAGCACCTCAAGGGATATCTCAATATCCACGCCTGTCCCCTTCCCCTGCATCCTGATCAATCTAAATCGATCGTTGTAAAAATAGAAATTGATGGTCAGACCACAACTTATGAGGCTTTCCGTTTAGAAGGAGGACAGCGCGTTCTTCTACCCGATGACCTGCTCAACACGTTGGTCAACTCCTTATCCAATGATATCAATGTGACGGTGATTTTACCCGGCTATCGCTCTCAAATTCTAGCGGAGGGGTTCATGGAACACTTTAAACACGTTCAACATCCTTTCTTCATGGAAAATCCCTTCCATCTTCCTTTCTAAAGTTCGATTCGTTATAAATAGGTAAAGAGACCGCAAATGAGGAGAAAATGAATAAGCTCGATCAACTCAAAAAAATGACCACCATCGTCTCCGATTCAGGTGAATTTGAAGAAATCAAGAATTATCACCCCACTGATGCTACCACAAATCCTTCCCTCATCTTAGCCGCTTCGACCAAGCCCGAATATCAATTTCTCATTGAAGAAGCGATCCAATGGGGTAAAAAACAAAGCAAAGCCTCCACAGAATTGAAGGATCAAATCTTAGACAAACTCTTTGTGAATTTTGGTCTTGAAATTCTCAAAATTGTACCTGGTCGCGTTTCGACCGAGGTCGATGCCAGACTCTCCTTTGATAAAGAAAGCAGCATCAATAAAGCTCGCCATCTCATTAATCTTTACGAAGCAGCAGGTATCGACCGAAAACGAATCCTCATTAAACTAGCCACGACTTGGGAAGGGATTAAAGCTGCAGAAATTCTCGAAAAAGAACAGATTCACTGCAACATGACCTTGCTATTCAGCCTCCCGCAAGCCATTGGATGCGCTGACGCTCATGCGACTCTCATCTCTCCTTTTGTCGGCCGTATTTTAGATTGGTACAAGAAATCAGAAGGAAAAGAATCCTATCCACCGGCACAAGATCCCGGCGTCATCTCTGTCACAGAAATCTTCCATTACTACAAAAAATTTGGAATCAACACCCAGATCATGGGAGCCAGCTTCCGCAACTCCGATGAAATCCTGGAACTATCAGGCTGTGATCTTCTAACCATAGCCCCTAAACTACTCCAAGAACTTCAAAAAGCCGAAGGTTCTGTTCCACGCAAACTCGATCCGGAAGTTTCTAAAAAAATGAACATCGCACCTATCTCCCTGGATGAAAAGAAATTCCGTTTCTTGCTCAATGAAAATGCGATGGCAACCGAAAAACTTGCCGAGGGAATCCGCACCTTCAGCAAAGATATCGTAAAACTCGAAAAACTCATCGAACAACGCCTTTGAAAAGTATACTCAAACAAGTTGAAGTCTGGAGAGTTTTGCAAGGAAGCGGCATAAATTTCTATGTCTCGAGCGAGCGACCATTGCTGAATAGCAAGGCGCGAGTGAAGACCAAAAATTTATCGCCAAGCTGACGCTGCAAAAACTCCAGACTTCAACTTGTTTGAGTATATACACAAATGAATTCAAAAATTGGGAATTTGGCTAGTAAGCGGCACAAATTTTTGTGTCTAGAGCGAGAGACCATTGCTGAATAGCAACGTGCGAGTGAAGACCAAAAATTTGCTGTCAAGCTGACGTAGCCAAAAACCAATTTTTGAGTTTGTTTGTATATAAGCCAACTATGTTGATTTTCATTATTTGGTTCTGAAAAACTAAAAAAATATGCGCAAGAGACGTTGTGCATATCTCTAAGGGAATACTAAATAGCGTTTTTTTGTTTAGGATCTCCGCCTAATGCATGATATTTAGGATCGGGTTGAAAACAAGGAGCTAAGATAAAGGTTCCATACTGGGCCCGCTCAATACTAGCGTAGAGCTTTCTACCATCATAAGGATTAAATATTCCATATATTGCCGCTAATTCGAGACCTATAAAAGCAAAAGGGGCGGTTAAAACTCTTAAAAAATCTTGCCCAGCATCCTTTAACCGTCCTTTCAAGGAATAAGATTTTTCCCCCTCTTTATCCATCCAAAAATGAGAACCAGAAACTAATTTCACAATTCTATAAAAGACATCTACTACAGATGCAATTAAATGATAAATAGGTGTAAATAAAGTTAGCAAAAAGCATTTTAACCTAACGCACTCCTCAGATTCATTCCAATATCTTCGGCCTGTTGTCATGTCAATTAAATATTTTGGCCCCTCATCGACACCTTTTAAACCATCATCACCTGCCTCCCATTTGATCCATCTCGGGCCATCAACATCTGGCTTCCATGTATTACTTAGCTGAAAATCTTCAAACGACACTGTTAGAGATGTGCGTTTTGATAGAGAGTCAAGGTCAGCATCTCTGATGTTTGTGCACTCGTTTAGAAGAGATGGTGAGAGTTTTGTTAGATAGACAAGGTCAGCATCTCTGATGTTTGTGCACTCGTTTAGAAGAGATGGTGAGAGTTTTGTTAGATAGACAAGGCCAGCATCTATGAGCTCACATGATTGGTGAAGGTTGATAGAGCTAGAGACATTTTGTTTAGGTGTAGTTTGTGAAAGGTTCAGCACAGGCTCTGGTTGAGCTGTCGGTTGTGAGCTGAGAGATGCGAGTAAAGAAGAGGCAAGCTCAGGCCCTTGTAAAGAAACTAAGCGGGATAATGATGACATTGTTACATCCTCTAATTATTATACTTCTCATTATACAATAATTATTTTTTAAAGTAAAAACTATTATTATTTTAACATAAAAACAACAAAATCATTTACTTGTAATATGAATGCAATCAATTCGAATATTTTATATAAACAATTAATAATGAAATAATTCAAAAAATAAGCGCTAATAGTGAGCTTAATTGGAGAGTAGGATAGCCCTAAAACCCCCTGCAAGCCTCTTATGCCGAAGGAAGCAACGCGCCCTTCCAGGAGATAAAAGGCTAGAATTCCCCCTGCAATATTAGGGTTTTTAGATCATGCTGAGCTAGGGTGATTCTTAAGGACAATAGAGCCCGAACATCCTCTACAAGCCAGGGCAAATTTAAAGATAGAGCCCCAAGACGTAGTAAAATGAACCAGAAAGGAAAGGGCTACGACAAAAGGTAAGAGCGCATACACTAGTCGGATCTTTTTGACCTATGAGAAGCCAATTCTCCCCAATGTGATCATCGCCCAAAAAAGAGCTAATGCCAAGGATGCCATCGTAGCTGGGGCTTTTTGCAATTGTGCTCATATACGTTTCTACCCAGTTGCCGTTGATAGTCTCTATCGTACCGTATAAAAGAGTACAGAGGGCAAATAGCCAAAAACCAATTTTTGAGTTTGTTTGTGTATAAGGCCAACACAGTTGACCTTATCATGTTATTCATGCAGAGAATCTGGATAATAAGAAGGCATCGTCTCTTTAACCTGACCCAAGATCACCATCAGAGATCCAATCAAGATTGATCGAGGCACTACTCCGGCAAACAATCGCTTCTGATTCATGAGTTGTTTGCCAATTTTTAGTGCGGAGCTTGCTCCAATTTCCTCCTGCAAGACCGTCTTAATATTGTTGCAAGGTGTTGTGATGGCTCCAACAAAAGAGCCTGTAACAAAACTCCCCGCTATTTTTGATGCGTTGTCAGATGGGAAAACTTGTTTAATCTGACCCGCCAACATATCTGAAATCCCAAATAGCGCAGCCCCACATAAAGCTTCTCGAGCGATCGTTGGAACTGTTCCTTTAATGAGTCCCAAATTTCCCTCGTGAGCGATAATTTTGCGGACAGTTTGTGCAATCGATCCACCATGAATTTGCTGGAGGATCATCACTCTTTCACAAGCAGCCATGGCAGGAGAAGCTCCAGCGCCAGCCACTAAACCTATACCTGCTTCTTTTTCTTTAGAATGACTTTCTCCACCTTTTGCCATCGATCGGCTGAGAACGCCATAAAAGAGAAAAGTCAAAGCTGAACCCGACACATCGCAGGTGGCATTAGCCGCAAAACCGCGATACAGCGTATTCAGAGGTGGTAACCCCTTTCCCGTAGAAAGGTAAGTTTGAAGAGTGTAACCAGGCTGCAATACCGTTACTGCTGATAGCCCGCTCAAGACACCATTAAAAAGATGTCCGCTAGAATTTAATGTTTGTGATGAATGTAATGTAGTCATAATGGTTCTCCATGGTTTTTTAAAAAGGTAATAAAGAAATAATAAAAAAAAGATCGTCAGCCCTAGAAGGGCTTCCGCGAAGAAACCTTAGACTTTTTAAAAACAACAGGAACACACAAGCTAGAGAAAGAGTCCCCACCCCTTGAATCAAATCGATTAAATGTGTCTGCGTTAGTGTCCATGTTTATAACAATAACATAACAATGTTTAATATAAAATTAAAATAAACTTTATTCAAGTCGACCAAGGCCTTT
>Ga0206972_1092_pt1 | contig 21675 bp, 13 predicted proteins | sample Alteio_BWOrgHeat_86_FD_152925 | JGI IMG/M metagenome (GOLD analysis project Ga0206972, IMG submission 152925) | Enriched cells from forest soil in Barre Woods Harvard Forest LTER site, Petersham, Massachusetts, United States -... | ecosystem: Environmental > Terrestrial > Soil > Temperate forest >...
CCTTGGATTTTTTCTTATTAGAGGATTTGATAGGAACAAGCTCATATCGATAAGGAGGCTTGACTTCTACAATTTTGCCTTCTCGAGCAAAAACTAGGGCCGTGCCCGTACGGACAGCAGTTTCAAAGGCTCTCCGGAAACTTCTCTTATGCGCTTTTAATATAACTTCATTGATATCATCTTTCATAAGCAGCACTCTCAATTTTTTCCCAAATAGCTCTATCTAAGATTTCTAAACTACTATTAACATTTTTTCTAGCAATCAGCCTCTTCAATGAAGTCTCGGAGGAATTATCCAAAACAAGAACGCTGTCTGCAAGAGGCAGGTAGTGAATGAGAAGATTTTTAAGTCCAGCATGATACCGTCTTACAATAGCTTCTTCTGGAACATGATGGCCACCTTGTTTTACTCTCTGAGATACCCGTTTAACTGCCTGCTGTGGATTCATAAGCCACAAGAAAGTAAGGCTAATTTCATATCCTTTTGATTTTGCCTCCTTTAAGTGCTTGATATAATTTGTCCCTGATGCAGTCGTTTCGAAGGCAAAACTCTTATGAGAATCTAAAAGCTCTTTAAGTCTTTTTATCATCAATTTACTGGCTGCTAGGGCCACACTCTCTGGATGCAAAGGGGCAAGACCTCTTGCAATTTCATCTGCATTGATGAATTCATAAAGGATGGTTTGGTTGCTGGTTAGTTCTACAGTCATTGTAGTTTTACCAGCTCCATTGGGACCAGCGATCATGAGAATTTTTTTAGGCACGAGGCTAATACCCTGCTTAGATTAACAAAGGACTTAAGAATACTTTACAGCGGGTAGCAAAAGATCACAACAAATTGCATCAGGATTGTACCATGAAACAGAACAAGCACTTAAGGATCGCTCCTTAAGTGCTTGTTCGTTAGAACTCCAGATACTGGGAACACTTCGAACTTATGACTGGCTAAGTCTCTCGCAAGAACTTTCAACTCTTTCAAGATTAATCGCTTAAATTTCAATTGAAACAATGTATCCCAGAAGACACAATAAGGTTAGAGGCAATTGCAAAACTCCCCGACCCAGAAAAATCGATGATTTTGAGTCAGTTTGCCAGCCGCTTAAGCGGCCATACCCCCATCCCCGAGCACATACTCCAAGCGAGTAGGGCTCGAGGATGGGGTGGCAAAAGGGCGATTTTAATGTGGCGTGGAGTTTTGCAATTGCCTCGTTATATACAAAATTGAAAGAAGATTGAAAAAAAGTGGAAAAAAAAGAGGCTTACTGGACTATTTGTCCGAAATGTTGTGGACTCGGCAAAAAAAATTTGAGGCTCCGCAAGAAGGCGAGAATCCGCTACCAAATAGCAATTAATGAATTTAAAAAAACTCAGGGTGAAGGAAAGTCTTCGGTTCGGCCTAAGCTTACTCAATTTTTATGCGCTAATTGCAGTGGATCTGGCTTGATTGCTGCCACTAGTCACCCCATAGCAGATTCAGAAAACTATCCACATCTAGCAATTATTGGTGCAGGTATAGCAGGCGTGGCACTTGCTGTAGCTTGTTTGCATCGTGGCATTCCATTTACCCTTTATGAACGCGATAGCAGTTTCGATGCACGAGCTCAGGGGTACGGAGTCACCTTGCAACAAGCAAGTAAGGCAATTAAAGAATTGGGTCTTTTCTCTTTAAAAGACGGGATTAATTCCACACGTCATGTGGTGCTTACTACAGAAGGAAAAGAAATTACTGAATGGGGCATGAGGACGCATGCAAACATTAAAAAGTCTCCAAGGCGTAGAAATGTGCATATCCCGCGACAGGCCTTGCGCTTAGCGTTACTTCAGCAACTAGGCGACCATGTTGCTGTTCAGTGGGGATACCGCTTAGTTTGTTTTAAACAATGTGAAGATAAAGGTGTTGACCTAAGCTTTCAAGTTAACAGAGAGATGAAGAACGCTAAGGCAGATTTGGTGGTAGGTGCCGATGGCATTCGTAGTGTTGTGCGCAGCTTGTTGATTGGTGAGGATATTACTCCTTTGCGTTACCTGGGTTATGTAGTAATTTTGGGTATTTGTTCTTTAGAGGTTCTTAAGGGTATTGAGAGTTCTTTGCTCGACTCAGCCACCGTGTTTCAAACCGTCAATGGCTATGAGCGAATCTACATGATGCCTTACTCGTTAGACTCGGTAATGTGGCAACTTAGTTTCCCCATGCCCGAAGAAGAAGCTAAGGCCTTAAGTGCACAAGGAGCTCAGGCACTTAAAGAAGAAGCCTGTCGTAGAGCACAGTGGCATAAGCCCATTCCTCAAATCTTATCAGCAACCCTACCAGCACAAATTTCAGGTTATCCCGTGTACGACCGAGAATTACTCAAGCCGGAATTATTGGAAAAAACAGGGCCCTTTACTTTGATTGGAGATGCAGCTCACCCTATGAGTCCATTTAAAGGACAAGGTGCAAATCAGGCTCTGTTGGATGCTCTGGCACTGGCTCGAAACATTTCAGTAGCATGTACTCCCTTGTCTAAATGGAGAGAAACCGGAGTGAGAGAAATTGTACTAACTGAATTTGAAGAAGAAATGTTAGCACGTAGTGCTTCTAAAGTGAAGGATTCAGCTAAGGCCGTGGAACTTTTACATTCCAAAGGTGTGCTACGTGAAGGTTATGAACCTAAAGGACGATCTTTACGAGATAACAATCTATAATCAGGGTCAGGCTTGCAATTTGGCAATTCGAAATATGAAACATTTAGTGTCAGGTAGGGTTTTGAAATAACTTATTCTTTTTTATCAAGCGTATCAAGTATATCTTACACATCAAGTTCCTTTGTTGCTCGCATTCGATTCTTTAAGCCATTTTTATTATTTCCAATCTCGTTATAACCCAGCTTTTGAATTTACTGGGCATATCAAAGAGATTTTGAACAGGTTCTTAGATAACCTTAAATCAACCAAGCTTGCCAAAGTCTATAGGGATAATGGTATTTTTTCTAGAGATTCTTGATGATTGATAGCAATCCAATTCAAGCAAAAGTAATGGGCAACTACGGCAATATTCCGGCATTTCATATGCCTTAACGAAAGATTAAGGAAACCCTATTTATTCCTGATCGACCTGGCTACAACAAATCCAACGATAGGTACATCTGGATATGTCAGTTTTAAAAATTCCTTAGCCGCCTTAAAGTGAGTCCCCTTGATAAGAGTATCATCGAAAAGCCAAATTTCTTTTGGCTTTGGATAAATTGCTTGTTCATTCAGTGCATAATTAGTGACAAGATCCTTATATGATCTCGAAGATTTTTTTGAATAATGTAATGCCTGTCTTGATTGTTTTTGCAAGTAAAGTTCCCTGACATCCCTATCTGCGGCCAAAATCCTGAGCATTTGATAATTTCGATCATCATATTCAGGTGAGTCTTTTGACTTAGAAGGCGGCACGGGAACTAAAGTAGCTTGGGTAACTCTATCACAAAGATCAATCGTATTGAAAATAGAATTTTTAAATAAATTTGCCACATTTTCAATAGCTTCCTGTTTATACTTCCATTCAGCTGTTCCCTTGCGATTTGCTTCTTTTTTATAATTAAAAATTAATTGATTCATTGGACTACATTGGAATCCGCCGGGTACTGTATATTCTCCGAGATAATAAATTTCATCATTCTCTTGAAGATACCCATGGTGCGAACGGATTAATTCATCAACACGTTTAAGAAGCAATGGAGAGGTGTTTTCGGATTTGTTCATAGTTTTTTATGCGAATGGCCCCTTTTTCTTCGAGCTTTTTTGGCCATGAAAGATCGGGATTCATGAAGTTATTATCAAGAATGAAAAGTTTTCTCCCTTGCTTTAGTGCAGCTCGAGCTTGAACTAACGTACCGGAAGTTTCGCCTGCTTCGACAATAATGGTCGCGTTTGTTAAGGCAGACATTGTTACATTTCTTTCAGGAAAGAAAAAACGATTTTCACGGTAAGTCTGTCTAGCATATCTAGAAAAAGGCACTTGGCTTATAAGAAGATGCTCGTTCGCTATTTTCTCTTGTAAAAGACAGTTCTCAGGAGGATAACAGCAATTCAAAGGCGTTCCAATAACAGCAATCGTATGACCGCCTCTAGCAATTGCAGTAGTATGAGCAACTGAATCTATACCCTTTGCGAGGCCTGAAACTATTACAAATTTATCATCAACCAATTTCCGTACAAGTTGTTCTGTTCTACGTATTCCGATCTCACTTGGCTGCCTAGTTCCCACTACCGCAATACTAGGTAAGTAAGTCATATCCCAATTACCCTGATAATAGAAAATTTTTAGAGGATTTTGAGCATCGTTTAAGCGATCAGGAAATTCTCCATCACCATAAATTCTCACTCCAAAATGAGCTAGGTTGTTAATGACAGGAAATAATTGCTTTTTATATTCATTGAGTACCTGGGTTTCAACTAATGCTGATAAAGGTAAATTTGGGTAACTTTTGAGTTTCTTCGATAAAGAACTTGTTGTAGAGTCAGGGAGATCCCATAAAGCTTCATATGCAAGAAGTTCTTCGAGTGGAGAGATTGCCGTAAATTTCTGCATAGCAGTAATGGCCCTAGAATCTATTCTAACAACTGTTGTCATAACAAATTTACACTCAGCAATAAACGACAAAATCTAACATCATGAATATCATTATGTTAAGATCAATCCCATGTTTGATTTTTTATGGTTTTTCTTGTCCGATTTCATAAATGGCTTAATTTATGCTACCCTACTAGGAGATTTTTATAAAATCAAATAGGACCACTGTTAAATATATCCGTCTAGTTTCGCAAAACAACGATGTCAGTATTAATGCCTTACAACAGCCTTTTCTCTGATATTCAGCCCATGTCGCAACGTTAGAAACAGTTAGAAACAACACCCACCTTTCCATCGACAAAAAGGGTTCCTATTCCAACTGGAGTCCCATCAAGATAAGCTAGATAATGTTCAGCATTGGCATAATTAAGAAGCCTCGCCATTCCTTCTCCTGTTACCTTATCAAATCGATTCTTTTTGCGGGGATTGTATCTTGTTTCGTATACTATCCCCCGCAAAAAGAATCAAAAATCGGCCAAAATAATCCTGAAAATAGACGAACCCATAATTTCGAAAGAGGTCTATTTAAGAAAGTGATATAGTAGATTCTCATGAAATACAAGTACGATCAATGGAACAGCCACAGATTGTTTTAAAAAAAGTTAAAGTACACAACCTCAAACACGTCAATCTGACGTTAAACCATCATGAGTTGATCGTTTTTACCGGTGTTTCTGGGTCAGGGAAGTCTTCATTAGCCTTCGACACGATTTACGTCGAGGGACAACGCCGCTATGTGGAGTCTTTGTCAACTTATGCCAGACGCCATTTAGGCGATTTGCCCAAACCAGATGCTGAATTGATCAGCGGTATTTCCCCCACTATTGCGATTGAACAAAAAACGGCAGGGCGCAATCCCCGTTCCACTGTGGGAACGATGACAGAGATTTACGACTTCTTACGCGTCTTCTACGCTCGGATTGGAATTCCCCATTGTCCCATTAGCGGAGAAATCGTCTCTCCTCAGAGCACGGAGCAGATTTTGCTTCAAATCCGCCAGATTCCAGAAGGTACCCGCGTTATCTTGCTCTCCCCTTTTGCTAAAAATAAAAAGGGGGAATTCAAAGAAGATTTCATCGACTTGATGAGAAAGGGATTCACGCGAGTGAGACTGGATGGCAACATCATCGATCTTTCAGAACAGATCAGCATCGATGGTAAAGTCGCCCATGACATCGACATTGTGATCGATCGCTTGGTCATTCGTCCCGAGGATGACAATCGCTTAGCAGAAGGAGTTATCTCAGCATTGGATTTGGGTCAGGGTATCATGAGTGTGGTCCAAGTGGATGACACGCGTGAAACTCTCTATTCTCAGCATGCCTATTCTCCTCAATCTGGGCAGTCTTACGGCCCCTTAGAACCTTCTGATTTTTCATTTAACCACCCTTCGGGAATGTGTCCTTCCTGCCAAGGCTTAGGCAGCATTCAGGAGTTTGATCTCGAGCAGGTCATCGACCCAGAAAAATCGATCGCAGAAGATTGCTGTTCTATTGGTAGTTCCTATCAAACAGTGCGGTATGGAAACATTTTTAACAATCTTGCGCGGTTATTTGGGTTTAAAATCACCACGCCTTGGAAAAAATTGTCTGAAAAAGCTCGCAAGGTCTTTCTCTATGGCACGGAGAAAAAATGGACACCCATGGAATTTGTGCATCCTGAAAAGAAAACGCGTTGGACAGAGTATGTCCAATGGAAGGGTGTACTGCATGAAGCACGCGAACGTTTCAACCAAGCGCAAAGTGATCTGTACCGCGCTAAAATGAAACAGTTGATGCATGAATCGATCTGTCCCAGTTGTCGAGGGGAAAAAATTAAACCCTATCCTGCTGCCACGACTGTGCACCATAAGCGGATCGCTCAAATTACCCAGATGTCGATCGATGAAGCAGGGGATTTTTTCGAGCGGCTGAAATTGACCTCGCATGAGCGATTAATCGCTGATGAATTAATTAAAGAAATCAAAGAGAGACTTAAATTCCTTAAAAGCGTGGGGCTGCACTATCTCACGTTGGATCGCACAGCGCCTACTTTATCAGGAGGAGAATCCCAACGCGTTCGCCTAGCTTCACAGATTGGCTCGGGATTAGTTGGGGCCACTTATGTTTTAGATGAACCTTCCATTGGCTTGCATCCTCGCGATAACTCCAAATTGCTTCTCACGCTCAAAAGTCTGCGCGATAAAGGCAATACAGTGATTGTCGTTGAACACGATGAAGAGACGATTCGAGCAGCTGATACCATCGTCGATGTCGGTCCGTTTGCCGGACAACACGGTGGCAATATCATCGTACACGGAACCTATAGAGATTTGATCGCCTCTAAAGAATCGATTACAGGAGCCTACCTTTCGGGCCGTTTGAAGATTCCCATTCCTAAACGGCGCAAATTTGTTAAATCCCTCACCATCCAAAAAGCCTCTCATCATAATTTAAAAGGGATCGACGTAGAGATACCATTAGGGGTGCTAGTAGCGGTTACTGGAGTCTCGGGATCGGGCAAATCCTCTCTGATTAGTGACACGTTATTTCCCGCTTTAGATAATCATCTGCATCACGCTCAGTTACCCGTTGGTAAGCACAAAAAAATTCTCGGCCTCGATCAGATCGATAAGGTCATTGCCATTGATCAAACTCCCATCGGAAGAACCCCGCGATCCAACCCTTCCACCTTCATCAAATTATTCGACGATATTCGCGATTTATTTAGCACATTACCTCAAAGTGTGGCCCAAGGGTATAAAGCTGGAAGATTCAGTTTTAATGTCAAAGAAGGCTCTTGCCCTCATTGTTCTGGAATGGGCTCGATCAAAATCGACATGGATTTCATGGAAGATCAATGGGTACCGTGTCAATACTGCGAAGGAAGGCGTTTTGATCCCAATACCCTTTCCATTTTGTATAAGGGAAAAAACATCGCCGATATCTTAGAGATGACGGTCGCTGAGAGTGTAGAATTTTTCTCTGCTATCCCTTCTATCAAAGTCAAACTCGACACCCTCATCCAAGTGGGGATGGATTATGTAAAACTGGGACAACCTTCCCCTACGCTTTCTGGTGGAGAAGCACAGAGGATTAAATTAGCCAAGGAACTGTGCCGCCCTTCAACAGGAAAGACCCTGTACATCTTAGACGAACCCACAACAGGCCTACATTTTCACGACATCAAAAAACTGATCGATGTTCTTCAGCAACTCGTGAATAAAGGCAATACCGTCTTAGTCGTTGAACACAATATGGATCTTGTCAAGTGTGTGGATTGGATCATCGATTTAGGACCAGAAGGGGGTAAATATGGGGGAGAGCTCGTCGCTACAGGCACACCAGAATCGATCGCTAAGCTCAATACGCCAACTGGAATCGCCATTAAGGAAACTTTAAAGCCCCAAGCCCATCCTGATCAACATCCCCCTATAACAAGTTCTTCTTTGAAAGGAATCGACATCAAAGGCGCAGAACAAAATAACTTGAAAAAAGTCCACGCGCATATCCCTCGAGGCAAGATCACACTGTGTACGGGACCTTCTGGTTCAGGTAAATCCTCTTTTGCTTTTGAAACGGTATACGCTGAAGGACAAAGGCGCTACATCGAATCCCTTTCTCCCTATGCTAGGCAATTTGTCAAACAAATGCCCAAACCGAAGGTAGAACAGATTGAAGGATTATCTCCAGCTATTGCCATCGAACAAAAAAGCCATGCTGGCAATCCTCGCAGCACCATCGGCACCATGACCGAAGCTTATGATTTCCTGAGGATTGTCTACGCTCATCTAGGCGTTCCTCATGATCCAGAAACTAAAGAAGAGATCCAAAGCATCACTTTAGAATTTGTTCTTCAACGCCTCCTCGCTTTACCTGCCAAAACTAAAGTGCAGATTCTCTCTCCCCTTTCCCTTAAACGCTCAGAAAAATTTGAAGACGTCAAAGACCGCTTACAACGGCAAGGTTTTTTGCGCATTCGTCTCAATCAAGTCTATTACGAATTAGATCAGGAAATTCCTTACGACAAGCAGCGCAAAAATGAACTTCACCTCGTCATCGATCGCTTGATGATTGCAGTTGATGTGCGCAAACGCCTCTATGACGCAATCGATCAAGCCTCTCGCTTATCAGGCGGGACTTTGGTCGCTGCTACCGACGATCAGGAGTTTTTCTTTAATCTCGCTTTTGCAGTCCCCAGCACTGGAAAATCGTTTCCGCCAATTACCCCTCATACCTTTTCCTTTAACACAGAACAGGGAATGTGCTTGGATTGTCAAGGGCTAGGTTTTCAATACGGCGCTGACTTATCGCGCCACCCTGAAATCATGCAGTTAACTGCGATTGAATTCCTCTTTATCTTATGGAAAGAACATGCGACCAAACAGACTTTAAACGTCTTCACGCGCGTTTTAGAGCAAGCAGATATCGATGAAGATACACCTTTAGCCGATCTTTCCCCCGATCAACTTCAATTACTCTTTCATGGCTCAAAAGATCCCATCCTCTCTAAGAATAAAGCCCTGCACTTGCGATGGATAGGTTTTAATGCAGCTTTTGCCTCTTTATCGAAAAGCTCAAACAGCGAACTGCGCGCCTCTCTACTTCCCTTGCTCGAAGAGAACAGATGCCTTTCCTGTCAGGGCACACGACTCAATCCCTTAGCGCGCCATGTGACCATCCACAACCTTTCCATTGCTGATCTATGTCGGTTGTCTATCGATGAAGCTCATCGCTTTATTTCCTCGATCAATGTCGACCATGCATTCTTAGAAGAACCTCTAAGGCAACTTCAGCATCGCTTGCAATTCTTACAAAAAGTAGGCCTCAACTACTTATCTCTCGATCGCAGCGCCCCGAGTTTAAGCGGAGGAGAAGCTCAACGGATTCGCCTCGCACGACAGCTCGGCAGCGGATTAACGGGTTGTCTCTACGTCCTCGATGAACCTACCATCGGATTACACCCTCACGATAATGCGCGTCTCAATGCAGCTCTTCTTGATTTATGTCGCTTAGGAAACACTTTATTGCTCGTCGAACACGATCCTCTGACGATTGAATTAGCCGATTACATTCTCGATTTTGGTCCTCATGCGGGAAAACAAGGAGGAAAAATTATCGCCTCAGGCACGTTGGAAGAGATTAAAAACAATCCTCACTCTCTCACGGGCGCTTATCTAACGGGTGCAAAAAAAATCCCCCTCCCCTCTCAAAGAAAACTTGCTCAACACCACATCCAACTCAGCAAGGGCTCCCTTCACAACCTCAAGAATCTATCTGTCGAGTTTCCTTTGGGGATTGTCACGTGTGTAACAGGCGTATCGGGATCTGGTAAATCCACGCTAATCAATGATCTACTACGACCTGCTGCTGAAAAGACCTTCTCATCAAGAAAAAAGCTCAAGCAAGTCGAGCATCTAGGAGCCACCTTTTCTGGAATTGATCATTGCGATCAATTGCTCGTCCTCGATCAAAATCCCATTGGACATACCAATAGAGCAGACATCAGCACCTACACCGATCTACTAGCGCCCTTGCGCTATTTCTTTTCCTCTCTTCCCGAAGCGCAAGCGCGCGGACTGCTCCCGAAACATTTTAGCTTCAATCATCGCAAAGGGATGTGTACAACCTGTTGGGGATTGGGCACACGTTCCATCTCAATGCAATTTCTCCCACCGGTCAAGGTCGTTTGCGAATCGTGCCGAGGCTATCGGTTGAATCCTTTGAGTCTAAAAGTCACTTCCAAAGGAAAAAATCTCGGCCAAGTCTTACAAATGACAGTCACGGAAGCCCTCGCTTTTTTACCTCCCATTCCGAAAGCTGTGCGCATCTTAGAAACCTTGATTTCAGTGGGCTTAGGGTACCTACAACTCGGTCAAGAGATCGCCACCCTTTCAGGCGGTGAAGCGCAACGCTTACGCTTAGTTCGAGAATTAGCGAAACGCTCAAAAGGTCACACCCTGTACCTCTTTGATGAACCGACAGTGGGACTCCACGCAGATGACATCGTGAAGCTACTCGATATCTTCCATCGCTTGATCACAAAAGGACACACAGTGATCATCATTGAACACAATCTCGATGTGATTGCCTCCGCAGATTACATCATCGACATGGGTCCTGGTAGCGGAGCGCAAGGTGGAACAATCGTGGCAAAGGGCACCCCCGAAGAAATCGCTCAACACCCCACATCACTTACAGGCAAATACCTCAAACCTCATTTGAACTTTTTACAATAGACCTCTTTCGAAGTTAAGGTTCTATCGATTTTCGGGATTATTTTGGCCGATTTTCGATTCTTTTTGCGGGGATTGTATCTTGTTTCTTATACTATCCCCGCAAAAAGAATAGAAAATTGGCCAAAATAATCCCGAAAATCGATGAACCCTTAATTTCGAAAGAGGTCCAATAGGTGCATATGACTCTTGTTTCTGAAACTGTTTTAAGCGACCACGCGATGATAAAATTTGATGTTGTTGACCAACACTTTGTCGGTACTTTTGAAAAAGCAATGGGCTATGTACAAGGTTTACAAGATTCTGCTGATAAAACAAATTTACTGTTTAAAGATGTTGTAGCAAGCCGCTCCCTTGTCACATCAAAAAAAACGGGAGGTATACGTCATTATCATGGGAAGTGGTATGAAGAAGGCCCGCTTAGACCAGAACAAATTCTGAAGATAATTCAGTATAAAGCGGGTATTTCAAATGTTGAATGGCTACAACACTGTCAATCCATCCCATTGGAAAATGTAAGTGTTATACCATCAAAATTATGATTTCACTCAGCAATGAGACTGTTGCATTAGACCGAGGAAACACGGCGCATAGATGGGGTGGCAAATGGCTCAAAAAGGGCGATTTTGCTGTAGCGTGGAGTTTTGCAATTGCCTCAAAGAGCGTCTGTTTATATAAGAAGAACAGACGACATCTTATGATCAGGAACATTCATGGCACAACCCATTACTTCGAAAAAACGCGCAAAAGGCATCAGTTTTGCCCTATTTCTCATCGGGCTCTCTCTAGTGAGCTATCTAGGCATCTGGTGGCCGGGAATCATGTTGGCAATCGGCATCCCTCTAGCGGTGCGTCAGTATCTGCTGGGCCGTCACTACGACATGGGAATCTCTCTGTTTGTATTCATTGGAGTCTTTGTCACAGTGCAATGGGATATCTCATGGGAAATTTTGCTCCCTGTCTTATTTGCCTTGGGAGGTATTTATGTTCTGTTCCGTGAGTACTTAGAAAGCGCGGAAGAGCCACTGGCTGAAGAAGAGGAAGACATCAATCACGAAATCGAAGAAGACCAACACAAAAAATAACAAGAGCTTAAGCAGCTTGCGCCTCTTTGTAGATTAGGCCGATAGTAATGTGAAAATCATACCGACTTTTAGGCAAACCATACTGTTGACGCAGTTCATCCAACAGTGGCGCCTCTACGGTGAGGATATAGATCGATTCCACTTCTTTCCACGTAGGTGGATGTACAATCTGACAGTCTTTAATTGTAAAAGGGATCGTGGCACCCCTTTCTTTAATTTTTCCTAAAGCAAATTTCTTTGCTTCTTGTGCTGAAATGACACTGATGTGAGCACCATGTAACCCTGGTCCAAAATACGGGGGTTGTTCAAATCCCTCTTTTTCGATGAGCTCAATTAACGACACAATGTAGCGATCATCGATATCTACATAGACGTATCCTTGAGAATCTTGTTTAAGAGTCCCTGATGTGGAAAGCTGCTCAGCTATGCAATCTTTGATCTTATCGCATAGCTGATCGGCAGAAAGTGTTACCATCCATAGACAGAGGATGATTAAGACTGTGCGCATGCTACTTCATGAGGTGTTTGCCCAAACTTTTTTAACATCCTGTAATGAGAACGTAGCGCTGTAAAAAACGAGGGGTTCTCAAAATAAGGAAGGCCAAATTCTTGAGCTGTTTGTTTGACGATGGGAGCAATTTTGCTCAAGTGGGTATGACACACATGGGGAAAGATATGATGCTCTACTTGAAAATTTAATCCCCCCAATAAAAAACTGACAATTTTGCTATTGGTAGCGAAATTCGATGTCGTAGTGAGTTGGTGAATGACAAAATTGTTTTCTATTTTCCCTTCATCATTGGGCAAGGGAAAGTCCACGTCTTCCACAATGTGAGCCAATTGAAAAATGACTGTCATGGTAATCCCTGTAATCGCAAGGGAACAGAAGTAACCTACGATAATCTGCCACCAAGCGACATCGACTACTAGCAGAGGAAGTCCAACGAAAAACCCCAAATGCACTAACTTAAAGAACACAAGGAAAAAGATCTCTAATCCAGAAGGGCGAATCGTCTTGGAGTGTTGATTGGTAATGATGTGGTAGATTCGCCTTACATCCGAATGGTAAGCCCAGCGAATCAGATTCAAACTATATAAGAAAAAAGCGTAAATGTGTTGAAATCGGTGAAACGAGTAACGAGGAGCTTTGGGACAGAGTCTTAAAAAAAAGGGAATATCGAGATCGGCATCATGTCCTGAAATATTGGTATAAGTGTGATGATCCACGGTATGTTCTTTTTTCCAATAAAAGGAACTCACCCCTCCCAATACATCCATAACAAATCCTAGAGAGCGATTTCCTACCGATTGAGAAGCATACGCTCCGTGCAATGCATCATGAGCGATATTCATCGTAGTAATAGCCGCTACCACCCCCATTATTGAATAGAGGATCAAAACACCCATTCCTCCAAAAAAATTACTTAGGATCAGGCTATAAACGATGCCTACCGAAGCGATCATGGATAACGACTTGAAATAAGTGAACAAGGTCGCTCTGGAAGAGTGTCGACGATCTTCAAAATATTGATGAATGCGTTTCCTCAGTACAGTAATAAAATCAAGACCTTCTTCTTTATTAAAGAATACCTTTTTTACCTGTCTGGTCATAATTCTCCTTCAGAATAAATACGGTAAATTACCCACATCTTTCCAAGTTTTACTTAAATTGAGGATCTTTGTCAATGTGAATAACCTACTACTGGGTTTCTGGCCCCCTCTTGAGTCCATTTCAATTCATTCTTACAAAATATCTATAAATGTTTACTCATTCAAAAAAGTCAGTTTACACTAAGCAGTCAAAAAGTCTCTATTTAGAGGCAATTTTATTTTGGGTAAGCGAATCTGATGGTGTCACAAATCGATACCTTCTATAAATGTATAAAATAAAACTCAAAGAAAAAATTATGACATCAGGATCATCTCTAGTTTTAGCTCCTATAATCTTATCCACTGCCCCATTTGCAACTGCACCGCCTGTAGTTGTGCCATCTATGACGTCTTCCAAACAAGTGACGATTAAGTCCCTGCCTAGTGCTGTTATCGCGCATGTATTAACTTTCCTTTCAGATGCACAAGCACTGCGTTCAACGCGCTTGACCTGCAAAGCTTGGGCACACTTACCCTTTCAGGGGCATCATTTAGATTTATCAGGATATAAAAATTTATCAGATGATCAACTCAAGACCATTCTAGCCCAACTCAAAGGAACTAAAATCCAATCAATCAATTTACAGAAATGCTCCAAACTCACAAATCAAGGGCTACAACATCTCTTAAAGCTCACCTCTCTCACTTCATTGAATCTATTTGGATGCAAAAACATCAGAGATCAAAAACTAGAGTATCTCTCAAAGATTACCTCTCTCACATCACTGAATTTATCACTATGCGAAAACATCACAGATCAAGGGCTAAAGCATCTCTCAAAGATTACCTCTCTCACATCACTGAATTTATCACTATGCGAAAACATCACAGATCAAGGGCTAAAGCATCTCTCAAAACTCACCTTTCTCACATCACTAGATCTATCGGAATGCGAAAACATCACAGATGAAGGACTAGAACATCTCTCAAAACTCACCTCTCTCACATCGTTGAATCTATCACAATGCGAAAACATCACAAATAAAGGACTAGAACATCTCGTAAAGCTCACCTCTCTCACATTACTGAATCTATCCCAATGCGAAAACATCACAGATGAAGGATTAGAACATCTTTTAAAACTCACCTCTCTCACATCACTGAATCTAGGTTGGTGCGAAAGAATCACAGATCAGGGTCTAGAAGATCTTTTAAAGCTCACCTCTCTCACATCACTAAATCTAAATGATTGCAAAAATCTCACCGATCAAGGATTTAAGCATCTTTCAAAGCTCACTTCTCTCAGATCTCTGAATCTAAAATGGTGTAATATCACAAACCTAGGACTAGAACATCTCTCAAAACTCACATCTCTCACATCACTAGATCTAACGGGATGCAATAACATTACAGACCGAGGATTAGAGCGTCTTTCAAAACTCACCTCTCTCACATCACTGAATTTAGCGCATTGCTATCCCATCGCAAAGCAAGGACTAGAGTATCTCTTAAAGCTCACCTCTCTCATATCACTTAATGTATGGACATGCTATAATATCACAGATCAAGAGCTAGAACATCTTTCAAAACTCACATCTCTCACATCACTGGATCTATCGCAATGCGAACACATCACAGATCAAGGTCTAGAACATCTTTCAAAGCTCACCTTTCTCAGATCACTGATTCTAGTAGGATGCAAAAACATCACAGATCAAGGACTAGACCATCTCTCAAAGCTCTCCTCTCTCTCTTCATTGGATCTATGGGGTTGCAAAAACATCACAAATCGAGGACTAGAACCTCTTTCAAAGCTCACATCCCTCACATCATTGAATTTAGTGGGATGCGATAGCATCAGTGCAAACGCTATGAAAGCATTGCAGGCAGGCTTTATGACTTTTATGCATATAACTCCAACGTTCAATCCTACAACAGACTACTATGTCTATCAATTAGCAGATACACCAAAAGGGGGAGATAAATGGGGAGAACAACATCGGTACGATGATCTAGAGAGCCTTAAACTGGCTCAAGCTCTTACCTTGTTCAAAACGACACAAAGTACTGATCCTCGTCACCCATCGATTGATCCTCTCCTCAATCTCATCAATCAGAACACGTTTTCGAAAGAAACTATCCATTCACTTTTACAAAACTTACCCAAGGAAATCCGCGATCTCATTTACTACCAGATCTACGCCTTATCGCCCCAGCGACAAGATCAAAACCATTGGGGTAAGAACCACTGTTTCGATGATCCATCTATCTTTAAATCTGCGATCATCGCTGTTCTTAAAGGGATTGTTCTTTCTACCTATCATCCTAAACCGAAAACTCATCTTCAAATCACAAGATAAGGGGCAAGTTTGTTGCCTAGGCGAGGATGTTGTAGATGGATGCTTTACTCCCCGACCCAGAAAAATCGATAATTTTGAGTCAATTTGCCAGCCACTAAGCGGCCATACCCCATCCTCGAGTACATCCTTCAAGCGCGTAGGACTCGGGGGTGGGGTGGCAAAAGCGCGATTTTGCTGTGGCGTGGAGTTTGCAATTGCCTCTAAAAATTAAAGGAAAATTATGACCTCAGTATCATCTCTAGCTTTAGATCCAATCACCTTACCCACTACACTATCTGCAGCTGTTCCGCCTGTAGTTGGGCTACCTGAGGCTTCTTCTAAACAAGTGACGATTAAGTCACTTCCTAGTGCTGTTATGGCTCATATATTAACTTTCCTTTCAGATCCACAAGCACTGCGTTCAACGCGCTTGGCATCCAAAGAGTGGGCACACTTACCCTTCCATGGTCACCATTTAGACTTATCAGGCTATAAGAATTTATCAGATGATCAACTCAAGACCCTTCTAGAACAACTCAAAGGAACTAAAATCCAATCGATCAATTTAAAGAGATGTTCCAATATCACAGATAAAGGATTAGAACATCTTTCAAAGCTCACCTCTCTCACTTCAATGAATCTATCGGAATGCTCTACCATCACAGATAAAGGATTAGAACATCTTTCGAAGCTCACATCTCTCACATCACTGAATCTATCGGAATGCTCCCACATCACAGATAAAGGATTAGAACATCTTTCGAAGCTCACATCACTCAGATCACTGAATCTAAGCTGGTGCTACAACATCACAGATCATGGACAAGAACACCTTTCGAAACTCATCTCTCTCACATCACTGGATCTATCGGAATGCTCGAACATCACAGATGAAGGATTAGAGAACCTCTCAAAACTCACCTCTCTCACATCACTGGATCTAAGTTCGTGCAAATACATCACAGATAACGGACTAACACATCTTTCAAAGCTCACTTCCCTCACTTCACTAGATCTAGAACAATGCAATAATATCACCGATGAAGGACTAGAGCATCTCTCAAAACTCGCTTTTCTCACATCACTGAATCTATGGGGATGTTCCAACATCACAGATCAAGGACTAGAACATCTTTCAAAGCTCAGCTCTCTCAATTTACTGACTCTATATTGGTGTAAAAACATCACAGATCAAGGACTAGAACATCTCTCAAAGCTCACCTCTCTCACTTCAATGAATCTAGCGGGATGCTACCGCATCACAAATCAAGGACTAGAGCACCTCTCAAAGCTCGCCTTTCTCACATCACTGGATCTACACTTGTGTAATAAAATCACAGATCAAGGGTTAAAGCACCTCTCAAAACTCACTTCTATCACATCAATGAGTCTCATAGATTGCCTTAACATCACAGATCAAGGGCTAGAGCATCTCTCAAAACTCACCTCTCTCACTTCACTGAATCTATTGAGATGCAATAACATCACAGGTAAAGGACTAGAGCATCTCTCAAAACTCACCTCTCTCACATCACTGAATCTAAATTGGTGCGAAAACATCACAGATCAAGGACTAGAGCATCTCTCAAAACTCACCAATCTTATATCACTGGAGCTTTGCAATAAAATCAGCGCAAACGCTATTGAGGCATTGCGAGCGGGTCTCATGAGTTTTATGCACACAACTTTAATGTTCAATCCTACAACAGACTACCATGTCTATCAACTAGCAGATGAGCCAAAAAAAGGAGATAAATGGGGAGAACAACATCGATACGATGATCTAGAACGCCTCAAACTGGCTCAAGCCCTCACTTTGTTTAAGACGACACAAAGTGGTGATCCTCGGCACGCATCGATTGATCCTCTTCTCAATCTCATCAATCAGAATACGTTTTCGAAAGAAACTATCCATCCGCTTTTACACAACTTACCCGAGAAAATCCGCGCTCTCATTTACTACCAGATCTACGCCTTATCGCCACAGCGACAAGATCAAGATCATTGGGGTGAGAACCATTGCTTTGATGATCAATCTATCTTTAAATCTGCGATCATCGCTGTTCTTAAAGAGATAGTTCTTTCTACGTATCACCCTAAACCGAGAACTCATCCTCAAATCGTGAGATAAGGAACAATTTATTTTGAGTATCCAAGGGAAGAGAATCTATTATGTTGAGTGTTAAAGCTGCAAAAACAGATAAATAAACCTGAGCATTAAATAATAATTTAAATATTTTCTAAATACAAAAAAATCAATAAAATTAAGGCATATAATAAAAATCAAAGGAAAATTATGACCTCAGTAGCATCTCTAGCTTTAGCTCCAATAATCTTACCTACTGCATCATCTGCAGCTGTTCCGCCTGTAGTTGTGTCATCTAAGATTTTTTCTAAACAAGTGACGATTAAGTCATTGCCTAGTGCTGTTATGGCGCATGTATTAACTTTCCTTTCAGATCCACAAGCACTACGTTCAATGCGCTTGGCATCCAAAGAATGGGCACACTTACCCTTCCACGGTCACCTTTTAGACTTATCAGGCTATAAGAATTTATCAGATGATCAACTCAAGACCTTTCTAGAACAACTCAAAGGAACTAAAATCCAATCGATCAATTTAAAGAGATGCTCCAAACTCACAAATAAAGGATTAGATCATCTTTCAAATCTCACCTCTCTCATATCACTGGATCTAAATTCGTGCAAAAACATCACAGATAACGGACTAAAACATCTTTCAAAGCTCACCTCCCTCACTTTACTGAATCTAGAGGGATACAATAAAATCACCAATCAAGGACTAGAACATCTTTCAAAATTCACCTGCCTCACATCACTGAATCTAAGTTGGTGCGAAATCACAGATCAAGGGCTAGAGAACCTCACAACACTCCCCTCGCTCACTTCACTGAATCTATCGCAATCTCAAATCACAGATAAAGGATTAGAACATCTTTCAAAGCTCACCTCTCTCACATCACTTAATTTACGGGGATCCTTTAACATCACAGCTCAAGGGCTAGAACATCTTTTAAAACTCACTTGCCTCACATCACTGGATCTAAGTACATGCGAAATCACAAATCAAAAATTAGAGCACCTCTCAAAACTCATCTCTCTCACTTCACTGAATCTAAATTCGAACAAAATCACAGATCGAGGACTAGAGCATCTCTCACAACTCACCTCTCTCACATCACTGAATCTAAGATCGTGCGCCCACATCAGTATAAATGCTATTGAGGCATTGGAAGCGGGCCTTATGACTTTTATGCACACAACTCCAACGCTCAATCCTACAACAGACTACCATGTCTATCAATTAGCGGATGCGCCAAAAGAGGAAGATAAATGGGGAGAACAACATCGGTACGATGATCTTGAGCGCCTCAAACTGGCTCAAGCTATCACTTTGTTCAAGATGACACAAAGTGCTGATCCTCGTCACTCATCGATTGATCCTCTTCTCAATCTCATCAATCAGAGCACGTTTTCGAAAGAAACTATCCATCCGCTTTTACACAACTTACCCGAGGAAATCCGCGCTCTCATTTACTACCAGCTCTACGCCTTATTGACACAGCGACAAGATCAAGATCATTTGGGTAAGAACCATTGCTTCGATGATCAATCTATCTTTAAATCTGCAATCATCGCTGTTCTTAAAGAGATGGTTCTTTCTACCTATCATCCTAAACCGAGAACTCATCTTCAAATCGTGAAATAAGGAACATTTTTGTTTTGAGTAGGCGAACCTGCTGGCGTCGCAGATCAACTGCCTCTATCTTTAAATCTGCGATCATCGCTGTTCTTAAAGAGATAGTTCTTTCTACCTATCATCCTTTTTTGTTAATTTTGCAATTCCCTCTTTTAATAAAAATTAAAGGAAAATTATGACCTCAGTATCATCTCTAGCTTTGGTTCCAATAACCTTACCACCTGCAGCTATATCGCCTGTGCCACCTAAGACTTCTTCTAAACAAGTGACGATTAAGTCACTGCCTAGTACTGTTATGGCTCATATATTAACTTTCCTTTCAGATCCACAAGCACTGCGTTCAATGCGCTTGACCTGCAAAGCTTGGGCACACTTACCCTTTCAGGGACATCATTTAGATTTATCAGGATATAAAAATTCATCAGATGATCAACTTAAAACCATTCTAGAACAGCTCAAAGGAACTAAAATACAATCAATCACTTTACAGGGATGCTTCAAACTCACAGATAAAGGATTAGAACATCTTTCAAAGCTCATATCTCTCACATCACTGAATCTAATGAACTGCGACAGAATCACAGATCAAGGACTAGAGCATCTTTTAAAGCTTACTTTTCTCACATCACTGAATCTAATGAACTGCGACAGAATCACAGATCAAGGACTAGAGCATCTCTCAGAGCTCACTTCTTTCACATCACTGGATCTAATGGGATGCAATATAATCACAGATCCAGGGTTAGAGCACCTTTCAAAACTCACTTCTCTCACATCGCTGAATCTAAGTTGGTGTAATAACATCACAAATGAAGGATTAGAACATCTCTCAAAACTCACCTCTCTCACATCACTGAATCTAACTTGGTGTAATAACATCACAAATGAAGGATTAGAGTATCTCTCAAAACTCACATCTCTCACCTCATTGAATCTAATGAACTGCGGCAGAATCACAGATCAAGGACTAGAGCATCTCTCAAAACTCACCTCTCTCACATCGCTGCATCTAAGTTGGTGTAATAACATCACAGATCGAGGACTAGAGCATCTCTCAAAGTTCACCTCTCTCACTTCACTAAATCTAACAGAATGCAATAAAATCACCGATCAAGGGTTAGGGCACCTATCAAAACTCCCCTCTCTCACTTCACTAGATCTATCTTGGTGCAAAAGCATCACAGATCGAGAACTAGAGAATCTCTCAAAGTTCACCTTTCTCATTTCACTTGATCTATCTTGGTGCAAAAACATCACAGATAAAGGACTAAAACATCTTTCAAAGCTCAGCTCTTTCACATCACTGGATCTAACGGGATGCGATAACATCACAGATGAAGGACTAGAGTATCTCTCAAAGCTCACTTCTCTCACATCACTGAATCTAATGGGGTGCGATAAGATCACAGATCAAGGACTAGAGCATCTTTCAAAACTCACCAATCTTATATCACTGGACCTTGTGCGGTGCAATAAAATCAGTGCAAACTCTATTAAGGCATTGGAAGCGGGCCTTATGACTTTTATGCACACAACTCCAACGTTCAATCCTACAACAGACTATCATGTCTTTCAATTAGCAGATGCGCCAAAAGAGGGAGATAAATGGGGGGAACAGCATCGGTACGATGATCTCGAGCTCCTCAAACTGGCTCAAGCCCTTACCTTGTTCAAGTTGACACAAAGTGCTGATCCTCGGCGCCCATCGATCGACCCTCTCCTCAATCTCATCAATCAGAACATGTTTTCAAAAGAAATTATCCATCCACTTTTACACAACTTACCCGAGGGAATCCGCGCTCTCATTTACTACCAGATCCACGCCTTATCGCCACAGAGACAAGATCAAGACCATTGGGGTAAGAACCACTGCTTTGATGATCAATCCATCTTTAAATCTGCGATCACCGCTGTCCTTAAAGAAATTGTTCTTCCTACTTATCTCCCTAAACCAAGAACTCATCTTCAAGTCGTGAAATACGGCACTTTCTATATAGATCCTGTACTATCGCTTAAGACTACCCAAATGATCTTTTAGACTTAATTTCAATTTAAAATAATAATTTTACATTATTGTAGTTTAAATTTTAAAATTAAATAAAAAAGAATTGAAAAATATTTATAAA
>Ga0206972_1093_pt1 | contig 21647 bp, 19 predicted proteins | sample Alteio_BWOrgHeat_86_FD_152925 | JGI IMG/M metagenome (GOLD analysis project Ga0206972, IMG submission 152925) | Enriched cells from forest soil in Barre Woods Harvard Forest LTER site, Petersham, Massachusetts, United States -... | ecosystem: Environmental > Terrestrial > Soil > Temperate forest >...
CTAGAAGCAATTGCCCATGTTGGAGATTCCAATTCCATACCCTTCTTACTCGATATTCTCCAAGAACCTTTTCAAGTGTTGCGCTTCGTCGCAGCTTCTGCTTTAATCCAGTGTCTATCTCACTGAGGCGTCATGAATGTCTAATGATAAAATTGCCGAAGCGCAAGCCCATCTTCAGCGCTATGATTTCGATGGCTGGTTACTTTACGATTTTCAAGGCAGTAACACACTTGCACGAGCGTTTCTCAACATTTCTTCCGATCTCTTGATCACAAGGCGTTATGCGTATTGGATACCAGCGCGTGGAGAACCGATTAAACTCGTTCACAAAATAGAACCACATGTTCTCGACCATCTTCCAGGTCAGATTCTCACTTATTTAACCTGGGAAGAATTTGAAAGTTGTTTTGCTCAACTCTTGAAAGGCTCTCAACGAGTGGCTTTGGAATTTTCACCGCGAGGATCTCTTCCGTATGTTTCTAAAGTGGATGGGGGGATACTCGATCTCATTCGTTCGTGTCATGTTGAGGTGGTCTCTTCCGCTTCCTTTTTGCAGTATTTCACCTGCGTTTTGGACGACGAACAAGTAGCTTCTCATCTAGAAGCCGCTCATTTTCTTTCGCAACTAGCAGATAGCGCATGGGAAAAAATTGCAGGATCTTTGAGGAGCAATCAAAGAATCGATGAATACAGCGTGGTCAAGTTCATGCGGGAAGAGATGAGATCTCATGGGTTCATCACAGAAGCTGATCCCATTTGCGCTGTCAATGCGCATAGTGCTAATCCCCATTTTGCTCCCACTCCACAGCAATCGGAAGCGATCAAAAAGGGAGATTTTGTCCTGATTGATCTATGGTGCAAAAAAAACGCACCTCGAGCTGTATATGGGGACATCACTAGAGTAGCCTTTGTCGACGATCGAGCGCCTCAACGCCATCAAGAGATTTTTCAAATTGTCAGGAACGCTCAACGTGTTGCAACGAATTATGTGATACAACGGTGCGCTAAAAGGGATTACCCACAAGGTGGAGAAGTGGATCAAGTGTGTCGTCAGGTGATCATCGATGCTGGGTATGGAGAACAGTTTATCCACCGCACAGGGCATAACATTTATACCCAAGATCATGGCCCTGGAGCGCATTTAGATAGCTTGGAAACGCGCGATTTTAGAGAACTCATCCCCAGAACGTGTTTTTCGATTGAGCCCGGAATTTATTTAAAGGGGGAATTTGGGGTCAGATTAGAATATGATGTGCTGCTCGTTGACGATCATACAGCTCAAGTGACCGGGGGCATTCAAGAGGAAATTGTCCTTTTATGACAGAGGCAATTGCAAAACTCCCCGGCCCAGAAAAATCGATGATTTTGAGCCATTTTGCTGTGGCGGTGAGTTTTACAATTGCCTCGACAGTCTCTTACGCGGCAGGAGCTGGCATAGCTTCCAGGAAACGCTGGGCTAAAGCGGCAACGGTTTCACCTTGCAATTCTGCCATCGTAATGGCTGGTTTTGAGGAATTTGTAAATTCGATGACGTGATCAGCGCGGTGATCTTGGAAATCTCGATACAGAGCTTGAGTGGACCAATTAAAATCTTTAAACGATACTAACGAGCTAAATTCACCGACGAAAGAAGGATTTTGAATCACAGCGCGATAAAAGGCTGCATTGGTTTTGGCAATTAATGCTTTCTTCTGCTCTTCTTTCGCAGATTTATAGTTAGCAGAGATGGCAGTAGCATTAGCTGCGTCTTCTTTTCTAGCTTGTTCTATGTAGGAGGTAGCGCGTGCTTCGAATTCTCCTTGAGCATTTTGCCAATAGTTGTAGATGGCGAGAAGCGGTTTATAGTCATTGACATTTTGCTGCGAGAGATTTGCAAGGGAAAACGCATTTGTTTTTAAAGCGTTGACGCGCAAAGTCGTGATGTGTGAAGGCTCAGCTTCAAAAGATTGATGTTGGTCAGAGATATCTCGAATTCTTTTAGCGGATTCTAGAAGGGCAGATGCCTGTGCATTGAAATAAAAATAGCCTTGTATAGCTGGTTCTAGTAAGCACCCTGCTGTGATCAAAATAATAGGAACATAGACAGGGGCTGTTAATCCTGTGAAGAGTAAGGCTCCACCGCAGATGGCCGTAAAAGCAATTAAAGTCACCACGCCAGCCGCTTGCTTCCAAGCTGCGCTACGTTCATCTTGTCTAGCAATGACATCAGCTGTGCGTACGTCTTCTACGTATCGCGCAAAACAAGATTTAATAGGTAGAGGTGCTGCACTAATTGAGGAAGCTGGCATCATAAGATCAATTCCTATATAAAATGGCTTACATTAAGGACCAATTATATTTGATTGGTTGTTAATTTTCAAGTACTTAAAAATTATAATATCGCGGAATCGAGCTCATTCTTTCGAGTAAATTTAAAATTTACAAGAACTGTAAAGCTTTTTGTTTCATTTTCAAGAATAGGCTAGCAAGTCCATTGGACCTGGAAGGGGAAAGCGCTCCTTGAAGGCCAATTTCGTCGAGAAATAAAGGGGGACATTTTAAGATGACTTCGGGAGATTCTCCATCATAGGCCTTGATCAAAAGAGCAGCAAGTCCTGCAGAAATTAATGCTTCCGAATAAGCGCTAAAGTACACGTTCTTGGAGGAATCAACATGAGAATGAAGATACATCACGCTTTGGCAGCCAGAAACGATGTTTTCAGGAGTTTTATACTCGTCTGAAAAAAGGGGCAGTTGTCGACCTAAGTCGATCAACTTCTGATACTTTGCTTCGGCAGTTGAACAGTCCTTAAAAAGAATCTTTATATGCTCTTGCTTTTTCAAGCAACTGGCAAAAGAGGGGTTATTCTTCATGAACCTATCCTAATAAAGAGTATTCTTGCCACTATCCAGTGGGACGGCTATAGGTGCTTCAGTCGATCTAATTCATAAGATGTTTGCTAATAATGGCGCATTTGAGCAATATTTACAACTTTCATGTTGAATTAATCGACCGATCTGGCTTTAATGTTTTCAAAATTAATTTCATGAACTAATAGGCCATGATCACACAAAGCGGAAGAACCCCCTAGCACTATGCCAAAAGAAGACACAATTAAAATCGACGGAACTGTTGAAGAGTTACTTCCTAATATGACCTTTCGCGTTTTACTGCAAAACGGAATGAGGGTGTTTGCTCACCTATGCGGAAAGATGAGAATGAGAAACATTCGCGTGTTGGTCGGAGATGTTGTAACAGTTGAAATGTCCCCTTACGACCTGACAAAGGCCCGGATTGTCTATAGGCAGAGGTAAAAGAGAGATCTTTTTTGGAAAAAAATCAAAATAATGCTTTCCACGTGCAATGGATGTTGATTTTATTTAGCTTAGAGAATAAACTTTGTTCCTTTCAACTATAAATGAGTGTTAGCTTCCTAGCAAAGGTGAGAGTGAATCGCGAGATCTAATCCCATCTATGCGAGTAAGTGAGCAGTCTAGTTGATGTAGCTAGAATCGCGAGAATGCCCAGATAGCTCAGAGGTAGAGCATTTCCATGGTAAGGAAGAGGTCGTAGGTTCGATTCCTATTTTGGGCAAAGTTCGAATGTGTAACTAAAATTCATTACTGGAGCCTAACGGAGGACGGTATAATGGCAAAAGAACAATTTCAAAGGACAAAACCTCACGTCAACATAGGAACGATCGGCCACGTTGACCACGGCAAAACCTCATTGACTGCAGCAATTACAAAGTTTTTGGCAGCTAAAGGTGGAGCGAAATTTCGCGATTACGCTTCTATTGACAATACACCAGAAGAAAAAGCGCGCGGAATTACAATTAACTCAACGCACGTTGAATACGAAACGGCTTCTCGTCACTATGCACACGTAGACTGCCCAGGTCACGCTGACTATGTTAAAAACATGATCACAGGCGCTGCTCAAATGGATGGTGCTATTCTTGTGGTAGCAGCAACAGATGGTGCGATGCCTCAAACAAAAGAACACATCCTCCTCGCTCGCCAAGTAGGTGTACCAGCAATCGTTGTCTTCTTAAACAAAATGGACATGATTGGCAAAGGTGATGAAGAGCTCGTTGATCTCGTTGAAATGGAATTGACAGAGTTGTTAGAAGCAAAAGGGTACAAAGACGTCCCGATCATCCGCGGTTCTGCTTTAAAAGCTCTTGAAGGCGATCCAGAATACGCGAAAAGCATCGAACTTCTCATGAAAACTGTCGATGAAAAGATCCCAACACCTGTTCGCGATAAAGATAAGCCATTCCTCATGCCAGTTGAAGATATCTTCTCTATCTCTGGTCGTGGTACTGTGGCTACAGGTCGTGTGGAAAGAGGTCGTGTTAAAGTTAACGACAAGATCCAAATCGTTGGAATCCGTGAGACACGTGATTCAGTGGCAACTGGTCTTGAAATGTTTAACAAAATCCTCGATGAAGCAGAAGCTGGCGAAAACGTCGGTGTGCTTCTCCGCAGTATTGAGAAAAAAGATATCGAACGCGGAATGGTTCTCTGTGCTCCAGGTTCTTGCAAACCACACACAAAGTTTAAAGGTACGATTTACGTTTTGAACAAAGATGAAGGTGGTCGTCATAAGCCATTCTTTAGCGGCTATCGCCCACAGTTTTATTTCCGTACGACCGACGTAACAGGCACTGTAACACTACCAGAAGGTACAGAGATGGTGATGCCAGGTGATAACGTTGAGTTGACAGCTGAACTCATCCACCCGATTGCGATGGAAGAGGGGATGCGCTTTGCGATTCGCGAAGGTGGCAAAACGATTGGTGCGGGTACTGTAAGTAAGATTATCCAGTAATTCGACTCTTTAAGCGGCGCGAGTTCCTGAAAGGGGGCTCGCATATAATGGTGGGTGTGTAGCTCAGCTGGTAGAGCAGCGATCTCCAAAGTCGCTGGTCGGGGGTTCGAATCCCTCCGCACTCGATGATAAACAATTCAACGTGTTGTAAAAACTATGTGTGCTATGGATGCAAAACTCAATCCTTCGCGGATCACTGATGCCAATGCTCGCCGCAGTTCCAAACGCATGAAGTTTTTTAGCTACGTGCAAGAGTTGAAACAAGAGCTCCAAAAAGTCAGTTGGACGACAAAAGACGAACTAATTTTTTCAACAAAAGCTGTTATCGGTACAACTTTTGTTTTAGGGCTAGGTATTTATCTAATCGATCTCGTTATCAGAGGTTTTTTAGATGTAATCGCTCTCGTAGTGCATTTTATATTTGGGTGACACAACATGCATAAATGGTACGTTGTTCAAGTTGTCTCAGGACTGGAAAAACGCGTAAAAAAGACGATTGAAGAGAACTATATAGCCAAAGGGATGGGCGAGTTAATCGAAACTATCCTCGTGCCAACCGAAAATGTAGCTGAAGTCAAACGAGGAAAGCAGACTGTTAGCGAAAAGAAGCTATGGCCTGGCTATATCCTTGTGAAGATGAATCTGACAGATGATTCGTGGATGTTTGTCAAGAATACGAATGGAGTTTTAAGCTTTTTAGGCGGAGAGTCTCCAGCGCCTCTTACTCAAGTTGAAGTAGACGAGATTTTAAAAGATTTAGAAGAGAAGAAAAAGGGTGTTACTCAAAAGCACAACATCGGACCTGGCGACAAAGTCAAAATCATTGATGGTGTCTTCGTTAACTTTATTGGAACCGTTACAGATGTCTTTCATGATAAGGGCCGCCTCAGTGTGATGGTTTCGATCTTTGGACGAGAAACTCGCGTTGATGATCTGGAGTTCTGGCAAGTAGAGCTAATACCTATTGAGACACAAATAAGTTAAGTTTGCTAAAGGAAGATAAGCAATGGCAAAGAAGCTAGTTAAAATAATTAAGTTGCAGATCCCAGCTGGTAAAGCTAACCCAGCTCCTCCGATTGGCCCGGCCCTCGGTGGTGCAGGTGTTAATATCATGGCGTTTTGCAAAGAATTCAATGCAAAAACCCAAGATAAAGCAGGGGATATTCTGCCTGTTGAAATCTTTGTGTATGCCGATAAGACATTCACATTTGTAACAAAGCAACCGCCTGTTTCACGCATGATTCTTAAGGAATTAGGCATTGAGTCAGGTTCTAAAATCCCCAATAGGGACAAGGTTGGAAAACTCACGAAAACTCAAGTGAGAAAAATCGCTAAGAAAAAACTCGTTGATCTGCGTGTTGGCTCAGAAGAAGCTGCTGATCGCGTTGTGCAAGGTACTGCACGATCAATGGGTGTAGATATTGTTGAAGGGTAAAACCTTAAAATAGGTAAAACAATGCGTCGAAGCAAAAGATTTCGGGAGATAGATAAACTAGCTGTAGAAGGAAAGATCTATAAACTAGAAGAAGCTATCGAACTATTAAAAAAATGTCCACCGGTCAAATTTGATCAATCGGTGGAACTGTCGCTTAAAACAGGCGTCGACGCTCAGAAGTCTGATCAACAGGTGAGAGGAACTGTATCATTACCGAATGGTACAGGGAAAAAAGTTGTTCTTGTTGCCTTTGCAAAAGGTGACAAGCTCAAGGAAGCTCTCGATGCTGGTGCAGACTATGCTGGGAACGAAGATTTATTCGAAAAAATTAAAGGTGGTTGGACTGACTTTAGCGCTGTAGTGACTACTCCCGATATGATGAGGGAAGTAGGTAAACTCGGTAAAGTTTTGGGTCCTCGTGGCTTAATGCCAACTCCTAAAGCTGGAACAGTAACAAATGACTTAGCAAAAGCTATTGCTGAAGTCAAAGCTGGAAAGATTGAATTTAAAAGCGATAAGCATGGAATGGTCAATTCTATCGTCGGGAAAATGTCATTTGCTAAAGAGAAACTTGTAGAAAATGTCATTTCATTGCTCACTTCAATCCTTAAAGCTAAACCTGCTACTGCTAAAGGACAATACCTGAAGTCACTTTCGCTATCATCAACTATGGGGCCAGGTCTTAAGATCGATCTGTCTGCTATTGCTGAACTTCAAACAGCTAAGGAGTAAGGGATGAGGCAGGAAAAACAGCTATTACTTAACGACATTAAAGAGAGAATTACAGGGGCGAATGCCTTAGTATTAACTCGTTACCAGAAGTTGAAGCCCAACACTGTTGCAGGTTTTCGAACCAATTTAGCCAAGTCTGGAAGTTCGCTTGAAGTAGTTAAAAAGCGCATTTTAGTCAAGGCCGCTAAAGATGCGGGTCTTGCTTTAGATGCTGATACGTTAGATGGGCATATTGCCGTTATCTTCCTCGATCAGGATCCTGTTGCAACGACTAAACTCATTTATCAGTTTCGTCAAGAAAACGAAAACGTGATCGATATTTTGGGTGGGAAATTTGAAGGTGTATTGTGCTCAGCGGAAGATGTAGAGCAAATCTCTAAACTGCCAAGCAAAGACGAAATGCGTGCTCAATTGCTGGGTACTCTGGAAGCTCCGCTTTCGCAAACATTAGCTGTAGTTGATGCAATGCTCACTGCAGTGGTGTACTGTCTGGAAAATAAATGTCAATTAAATCAAGAGAATCAAAATAGCAAAGAAGAGGTGTAACCGTGGCAACTCAACAACATAGTATTGAACAATTAGTCGAAGTACTTAGCCAGTTAAGCGTACTCGATATGTCAAAATTAAAAGTAGCTCTCGAAGAAAAATGGGGCGTTAAAGCTGCTGCTGCAGCACCCATGATGATGGCAGCTCCTGCAGCCTCTGCTGCACCTGCAGCTGAGTCTACAGAGTTCAAAATCACTCTCGAGCCATCTCCAGATGACAAGAAAATTGGCGTTATCAAAGCTATCCGTGAAATCACAGGTCTTGGACTTAAAGAAGCGAAAGACATGGTTGACGGAGCTCCAAAAGTGATTAAAGAAAGCGCTGCTAAAGCTGAAGCAGATGAAATTGCAAAGAAAGTCACTACAGCTGGCGGGAAAGTCACTCTAAAAGGACTTTAAGCGCTCTTTAGATGATAGTTAATTTAAGCAGAAGCCATGCTTTATGGCTTCTGCTTGTGCTGTTTTTACTTTTTATTGTTGCAAAAAGGGCGACACAAAGGTTGTCACTCATCAAGTTCAAAGATCAAGTGTAGGAGCCGCTTCAATGCTTAAAAGGCCGCCTCAACGGGTGAGTTTTCGTGGAAGGGAAGATATAATCGATCTCCCTAATCTGATCGAAATTCAAATTAAGTCTTACAATCAATTCCTTCAAGCAGACAAACTTGCGCATGAGCGTGAGAACATAGGGCTGCAAGAAGTTTTTAATGAGATTTTTCCTATCAAATCTTATGATGAGAAAACGATTCTCGAATACATTTCTTATAACTTAGGTGTGCCTAAGTATCTTCCTGAAGAATGCATACGACGAGGGATTACCTATAACGTGACGTTAAAGGTTAAATTCCGGCTGACAGACGAAACGGGGATCAAGGAAGAAGAAGTCTACATGGGTACATTACCTGTTATGACTGAAAAAGGAACATTTATCATCAATGGCGCTGAGCGCGTCATCGTTTCTCAATTGCACCGCTCTCCAGGTATTTCTTTTGAACAAGAGCGGCATTCTAAGGGGTCGATGATCTACTCTTTCCGCATCATTCCTTATCGCGGAAGCTGGTTAGAAGGCGCATTTGACATCAATGATCTCATTTATGTCTATATTGACAGAAAAAAACGCCGTCGTAAAATTTTAGCTACCTCTTTTATCCGTACACTGGGGTATTCAAGCGATGCTGATATCATCGACGAATTTTTCAATACGATTAAAGTTAAAATTAAATCGGATAAAGACTTTCCTAAACTCGTTGGTAAGATCCTCGCTGAGGATGTTGCTGATGAATCAAGCGGTGTTGCTTTTGGTAAAGCGGGCGAGAAATTAACGACCGCTATGCTCAAGCGCATGCTAGATGCTGAAATTACTGCAGTAAGAATTGCAGAAGATGCTGACGAGTCTAGCCCTATTATCAAAATGCTAGCAAAAGATCCTACAGATTCTTATGAATCAGCGCTAAAGGATTTTTATCGCAAAATTAGACCTGGTGAGCCTGCGACGCTTTCTAATGCTCGCTCGGCTATCATGCGCCTATTCTTTGATCCAAAACGCTATAGTCTGGGACGTGTTGGACGCTACAAACTCAATCGAAAGTTAGGTTTAGAAACACCTGATGATGAACTCGGTATTGTCACATTGCGCAAAGAGGATGTCATCGGAGCTTTAAAATACTTGATACGATTGAAAAAAGGAGAAGAAGAAGCTCACGTTGATGATATCGATCATTTAGGAAATCGACGAGTGCGTTCTGTTGGCGAATTGATCCAGAATCAGTGCCGTATCGGGCTTGCTCGCATGGAGAAAATCATTAAAGAGAGAATGAATCTCTTTGATTTTACAGCCGATACTTTAACACCTGGTAAAGTGGTGTCAGCAAAAGGTCTTGCAGGTGTTCTAAAAGACTTTTTTGGTAGATCTCAACTTTCCCAGTTCATGGATCAGACAAATCCGATTGCCGAATTGACCCACAAACGACGTTTATCATCGCTTGGGCCAGGCGGTCTCAATCGCGAACGAGCTGGATTTGAGGTGCGCGACGTTCACCCAAGTCACTACGGCCGTATCTGTCCTATCGAGACACCTGAGGGTCCAAACATCGGGTTGATCACTTCGTTGTCATCTTATGCGAAAATCAACGAGTTTGGATTCATTGAAACGCCCTATCGCATGGTGCGCGATGGAATCGTCACGGATGAAATCGAATACATGACAGCGGATCAAGAGGAGCACTGCGTCATTGCGCAGGCTTCGGCGCTTCTTGACGATCATAACATGTTCACAGAATCACTCTGTTGGGCGCGTTATCGCGGTGAGTCACTAAAAATTGAGACGAGCAAGGCGACCCATATGGACGTCTCTTCTAAGCAGCTCGTCTCGATTGTGACTGGATTGATTCCGTTCCTTGAACATGATGATGCTAACAGAGCCTTGATGGGTTCTAACATGCAACGTCAAGCTGTCCCTCTTCTCAAAACAGACGCTCCTTTAGTCGGAACAGGGCTTGAACTGCGCACTGCGCGCGATTCTGGCGCTGTCGTTGTTTCGGAAGAAGACGGTAACGTTGAGTTTGTCGATGGATTTAAGATTGTAGTTGCCGCTAAGAGCAATCCTCTTAACAAGAAAACGTATACGCTGAAGAAATTCATGCGCTCCAATGCAGGTACATGCATCAACCAAACTCCCATTTGTGGAATTGGTGATGAGGTGCGCGCGGGGGACATCATCGCTGATGGTGCGTCGATTGACAAGGGAGAGGTAGCTCTTGGTAAAAACGTCCTCGTTGCCTTCATGCCGTGGTGTGGTTACAACTACGAAGATGCCATCATCATTTCTGAAAAATTGATCAAAGAAGATTATTACACTTCGATTTATTTGGAAGAATTTGAGTTAACAGCTCGCGATACGAAGCTTGGTAAAGAGGAAATCACACGCGATATCCCCAATGTATCTGAAGAGGCTTTAGCCAATTTAGGTGAAGATGGAATTATCCGGATTGGTGCTGAGGTTAAGCCTGGTGATATTCTCGTTGGAAAAATTACACCTAAGTCTGAAACGGAACTCGCTCCTGAAGAGCGCTTATTACGAGCGATCTTTGGTGAAAAAGCAGCAGACGTTAAAGATGCTTCATTAACAGCTCCTCCTGGAACAGAGGGAGTCGTGATGGATGTTAAAGTCTTTAGTCGTCGCGACAGACTTTCCAAGACAGATGACGAGCTTGTAGAAGAAGCTTCGCGCATTAAAGATATTCATCAGGATTTCAAGACCAAAGAAGCTGAGTTAATGATTGAGTTCCATGAGAAATTGGGAGCTCTTCTTCTCGGTGAAGTGGCGCCTGCACCTGTCATGCATCGAAAAACGGGTGAGTCGATTATCAAAGAAGGTGAATCGATCACTCAGGATATGCTTGAGAACATTGAATCGGAAAAGGCTGAAGATCTCATCATGGGAGATAATGAGCTATTTGAGACGATGAAAGGAATCATGCGCGAGTATGATGTTGCGATGCAAACGCTACAAACCCAGCATAAAACAGAAGTAGAATTCACACGTAAAGGCGATATTGAACTGGATCCTGGCGTCATTCGCCAAGTTAAAGTCTACGTCGCTTCCAAGCGCAAACTTCAAGTCGGCGATAAGATGGCTGGACGACACGGTAACAAAGGGGTTGTTTCTAAGATTGTCCCTGAACAGGACATGCCATATATGTACAATGGCGAAACAGTTGAGGTAATCCTCAATCCTCTTGGCGTACCCTCTCGTATGAACATGGGACAGCTGCTTGAAACCCATCTTGGCTACGCAGCTAGAAAAGCGGGTATTTATGTGAAGAGCCCTGTTTTTGAAGGCTTTCCTGAATCTCGCATTTGGGACATGATGCGTCAACTTGGCTTGCCTGAAGATGGCAAATTCCATCTGTACGATGGAAGAACAGGTTGCCGTTTTGAGAACCGTGTTGTGGTAGGATACATTTATATCCTCAAATTGAGTCACTTAGTTGCTGACAAGATTCACGCACGTTCTATCGGTCCTTATTCTCTGGTTACGCAACAGCCTCTTGGCGGTAAAGCTCAAATGGGCGGTCAACGCTTCGGAGAGATGGAAGTGTGGGCGCTGGAAGCTTATGGCGCTGCTAATCTCTTACAGGAGATGTTGACTGTTAAATCAGATGATGTCGCCGGACGAACTCGCATTTATGAGTCTATCGTCAAAGGTGAAAACTTACTTGTAGCTGGTGTGCCAGAATCCTTTAACGTACTCGTTAAAGAGATGCAAGGTTTGTGCTTAGATGTGCGCACTGAAAGCGCGTCAGAAGTTTAATTTAATTGGAGAAACTTCATGGCAGAAGATGAATTTAAAGGTTCTAACTTCGATAAGCTGACGATTAAAATCGCGTCAGAAGACGTGATTCGCAATGAATGGTCGCGAGGTGAAATTAAAAAACCTGAAACAATTAACTACCGTACGTTCAAACCCGAAAAAGGTGGACTGTTCTGCGAGAAAATATTTGGCCCGACTCGCGATTGGGAATGTGCATGCGGTAAGTATAAAAAAATTAAACACAAAGGGATTGTATGCGACCGTTGCGGCGTTGAGGTAACACTCTCAAAGGTGCGACGCGAACGGATGGCGCATATTGATCTCGCTGTACCTGTTGTGCACATCTGGTTCTTCAAATCGATGCCCTCTCGAATCGGCAACATTCTAGGAATGTCTGCGACCGATCTCGAGCGCGTCATTTATTATGAAGAATATGTGGTTCTCGATCCGCGACACACTACACTGGAGAGAAAGCAGCTCTTGTCTGATACAGAATACCGTGAAGCTCAAGAAAAATGGGGCAGCGACGGGTTTGTAGCTAAGATGGGTGGTGAAGCAGTTCGCGAACTTCTTGAAAAAGAAGATTTGCTCGCTTTAGTTACTGATCTCAAAGACAAGCTGCGTAAGACCAAGTCGATGCAAGCGCGGATGAAGCTGGCGAAGCGTCTCAAAATTGTTGAGAGTTTTACAGCATCTCCTAATCGCCCTGACTGGATGGTTCTCGCATGTGTGCCTGTGATCCCACCAGATCTCAGACCGTTAGTTCCACTCGATGGTGGTAGGTTTGCTACTTCGGATCTCAACGACTTGTATCGACGCGTGATCAACCGCAACAACCGCTTAAAATCGATTTTGAAGCTCAAGACGCCTGATGTGATCGTGCGCAATGAAAAACGCATGCTGCAAGAAGCTGTTGATGCCCTTTTTGACAATGGTCGCCATGGCCACCCTGTTATGGGCGCTGGCAACAGACCATTAAAATCTCTTTCCGAGATGCTCAAAGGTAAACAAGGACGCTTCCGTCAAAATCTTCTCGGTAAACGGGTGGATTATTCAGGCCGTTCTGTGATTATCGTAGGGCCTGAGTTGCGCTTCAATCAATGCGGTCTTCCTAAACAGATGGCTCTTGAGTTATTCGAGCCGTTCATTGTGAAGCGACTCAAGGATTTGGGCTATGTGTACACAATCCGCTCAGCTAAAAAGATGATTCAAAGACAAGCTCCCGAAGTATGGGATGTCTTGGACGAAATCATTAAAGGGCACCCTGTTCTACTCAACCGTGCGCCTACCTTGCACCGTTTAGGTATTCAGGCATTTGAGCCTGTCTTGATTGAAGGTAAAGCGATCCGCATCCATCCTCTTGTTACGACGGCGTTTAACGCTGACTTTGACGGGGATCAGATGGCGGTTCACATACCGCTTTCTGTGGAAGCGCAATTGGAAGCAAAACTGTTGATGATGGCGCCAGATAACATCTTCTTGCCATCTTCTGGTCGACCTTCTGCTGTTCCTTCTCAGGATATGATCTTAGGTCTGTACTACTTGATGCTCGATCCAATTTATATCCCTGAAGAGCATGGCAAGAAGACGAAAACCTTCCGCAACATGGAAGAAGTGTTGACGGCCATGACAGCAAGCGGCAGCTACAACTGGGCTGAAGATGCTGGCAAACCAGGGCGTCGCGATGATTATGGACGAGGTTTGAGACTTCATGAGAAGATCAAACTGCGTTTAGATCACGGTATCATTGAAACAACGCCAGGTCGCGTACTATTCAATACGATTGTTCCTAAAGAGCTAGGTTTCCAAAACTACGGACTGCGCAAAAAGAAGATGAGTGAGCTCGTCTTAGAAACGCACAAGAAAGTAGGATTAGAAGCTACGGTGCGCTTCCTTGATAACCTGAAGAATTTAGGATTTGCTGAAGCCACTAAAGCCGCTCTTTCGATGGGTGTTTGCGATGTACGCATCCCTCCAAACAAGCATGTTGTGATCGAAGAGGCTTACAAGCGGATCGAGATCGTCTTAAAGCAATACGAAGATGGTATCATCACAGATGGTGAGCGCAAGTCTAAAATTATCGGTATTTGGACAGCTGTTTCTGATCAATTGTCAGAAGAGCTTTTCAAACTCGTGGCTGAAGTGCGCAATGAAGAACTCAATCCTCTCTATTTGATGATGGATTCTGGCGCGCGAAGCAACCGTTCTCAGGTGAAGCAGCTTGGAGCGTTGCGCGGTTTGATGGCGAAACCATCAGGAGAGATCATCGAGTCTCCCATTACATCTAACTTCCGCGAAGGATTAAGCGTTCTCGAATACTTCATCTCTTCACACGGAGCTCGTAAAGGACTTGCCGATACGGCCCTAAAAACCGCTGACTCGGGTTACCTAACGCGTCGTCTTGTCGACGTGGCTCAAGACGTCATTGTCTCTTACGATGATTGCGGTACGTTGAACGGAATTGACGTGTCAGCGATTAAGCAAGGTCAAGAAGAGCTGCTCCCGATTAAGGATCGTCTCTATGGACGCGTTGTATGCGACACGATTTATCAGCCAGGGGATTCGACTAAACTTTTAGCAAGAGCCGGAGATTTACTCACCGTAGCTCAAGCTGAAGCTATCGATGATGCTGGTATTGAAAGCGTGAGAATCCGCTCTACATTGACGTGCGAATCCAGACGGGGCATTTGTGCGAAGTGTTATGGAATTAACTTAGCTAACGGGAACCTCGTTGGATTAGGGGAAGCGGTTGGTATCATCGCTGCTCAATCGATCGGTGAACCTGGTACCCAGTTGACCATGAGAACGTTCCACACGGGTGGTATCGCTTCTGCTAGCGTTACACCTGAGATTGTCTCGGAACATGACGGCGTATTGATTTACGTTGGATTGAGAACGGTTCAGAACGAAGAAGGTGTATGGATTGCTCTCAATAAAAACGGAACCTTACACGTTGTTCGCGACGAGGGACGTACTTTAGACGAGTACAAGAAACTCCTCAGTACCCGCTCTATTGAGCCTTTACAAACCTTCACCGTCGAATTAGGAACGCGTATTCTGCTTCCTGATGGCGCTAAGGTTAAGAAAAGGACTAAAATCGGGCATTGGGAACAGCACAACATCCCGATCATTTGCGAACGACCAGGTTATGTCAAGTACGAGGATCTCGTCGAAGGGATTTCTACACAGCGCGAAGTCAATAAGCAAACAGGTCAAACAGAGCTCATCGTGAAGCAACATCGCGGCGAACTTCATCCGCAAATCGTCATCTATGCGGATGCGAACTGTTCTGAGCTCGTAGGTACTTATGCCATCCCATCGGGTGCGTATATCTCAGTTCAAGAAGGACAAGTCGTTACGGCTGGTATGCTCTTAGCGCGTCTTCCTCGAGGAGCGATCAAAACAAAGGATATCGTGGGTGGATTACCACGCGTTGCTGAGTTGTTTGAAGCTCGGCGTCCAAAAGATGCTGCTGAGATCAGCAAGATCGATGGTGTCGTTGATTTCCGCGGTGTGCAAAAGAACAAGCGTATCGTTGTGGTTCGCGATGAAGTATCTGGCATGGAAGAGGAACACCTCATCCCTCTGACAAAACACTTGATCGTCCAACGTGGGGATTATGTCATCAAAGGACAGCAATTGACCGATGGTTTAGTTGTACCTCAAGAGATCTTAGATATCTGCGGTGTGCGAGAGCTTCTCAAGTATCTTGTCAACCAAGTACAAGAGGTGTATCGCTTGCAGGGGGTTGATATCAATGATAAACACATTGAGATCATCATCCGACAGATGCTCCAAAAAGTCAGAGTCACCGATCCAGGTGATACGACATTCTTGTATGGAGAAGATGTGGATAAGAAGTTATTCCATCGCACCAACCGCAAGATGATCGATGAAGGTGGACGTCCTGCACAAGCAGCACCTGTACTCCTAGGGATTACTAAAGCATCTCTTGGTACAGATTCCTTCACTTCTGCTGCATCATTCCAAGAGACAACACGTGTCTTGACAGATGCATCGTGTGAAGGTAAAACTGACTACTTGCTCGACTTCAAGTCTAACATCATCATTGGTCACTTGATCCCTGGTGGTACTGGATTTGATCAGTATCACTCAAGAGTTCTCAAGTTTATCGATAGTGAAAGCGAAGAAGAATTGAACTTCTCATTCGCAGAATAATTTTTCAAAAGCTCGGTTCGTTACAACGGACCGAGCTTTTTGACTTTTTTTCTCTTCTGTCATATAATACATCTATATGACTGCAAATCCTGTTCTTACTGTTCGTAAACTCAGAAAGACGTATCAAGGCAAGATTCCTTTCGAAGCTGTCAAAGGTATTTCTTTTGAATTACACGAAGGTGAAATTCTAGGATTGCTTGGTGCTAATGGCGCTGGAAAGACAACTACTATTCAGATGCTTCTCAGTACATTAAAACCCACTTCTGGGTCAATTGTCTATTTTGGTAAGGATTTTTTCTCCCATCGTTCCGAAATACTCAAGCAAGTAGCTTTTGCTAGTACCTACGTTAGCTTGCCTTGGAAACTCACGATCGAGCAAAACCTGAAAGTTTTCGGCATGCTCTACGGGCAGCCCAAGGAAGATTTACCTTACGTTGACATGTTGCTCGAGCGATTTGGAATTCTTCACAAAAAGAAGATCCCCTTAGCGCAACTATCTGCAGGACAAGTTACGCGGTTAATGTTAGTTAAAGCTTTCATGATTCGCCCAAAAATCGCACTTCTCGATGAGCCTACGGCTTCTTTAGATCCTGACATGGCCAAGGATGTGTTGCAATTTGTATTAGAACAACGTGACCGCTATGGGATCTCTATCCTCTATACTTCTCATAACATGCCCGAAGTGGCTGAAGTATGCGACCGCGTCCTGTTCATGCAAAATGGGCAAATCATCGCCGATGATGTCCCTGATGTCTTAGCTAAGAGTATCGGCATCTGCCGCATGACCTTACAAGTCGGCGATGGTCTCAAGCGCACCCTGGCCATTGCACAGAATTTAAAACTTACTTGTAAAACAGAGCACCGCAGCATTGAATTTGAGCTGGATGAAGGGCAAATTGCCATTTTGTTAAGCGCGCTCGCTCAAGCAGGAGTGATTTACACTCACATCGATATCCGGCAACAAACCTTAGAAGATTATTTCTTGCATATTGTGGAACAGGGCAAAAAGGGGGTCGATAGATGATCTGGAACCGCATTGCAGGGGTTTTTCTCCGCTATTTTTACATCTTTGCCAAGATTGAGACACTCAGCGACATGCTATTTTGGCCAGCGCTTGAGATTGTTTTATGGGGAGTGACCAGTGTGTGGATTCAACATGGAAATGCCACAGGACCATCTCTTGCTATCGGCATATTAGTAGGTCTTGTGTTTTGGCAGGTGATTTGGCGGATCTATTACGAAGTGGCAGTGAATTTACTTCAAGAGTTCTGGAATCGCAATCTGATCAATTTGTTCTCTTCACCGCTTAAGCTAAGTGAGTGGATGGTTGCCCTCATGCTTACCGGACTATTCAAAATTGCCATTACAGTGGCTTTTGGAGCCAGTGTGATTTGGATGCTCTATGGGATCAATGTCTTTATCTTAGGATGGACCTTTTTACCTTTTTGTTTTTTACTCATCCTTTCTGGATGGTTTATCGGTTTCTTAGGAACCTCGTTACTGATCTATTTTGGGCAACGGATGGAGTCGATGGCCTGGCTCACTCCCTATCTATTCATGCCTTTCTGCGCCGTATTTTATCCTGTTTCTGCCCTTCCGGGCTGGGGACAGGTCATTGCCAAAACACTTCCCATGACCTACATTTTCGAGGGAATGCGAGCGTTTATTAACACAGGGATATTCCGCCTCGATTTATTTACTATAAGTTTAATTCTTAACCTCATCTACTTAGTCCTTTCTATCTGGCTCGTTCGCATCCTCTTTGAAAAAAGTCGAGTTAAAGGCCTTGGTCGACTTGAATAAATGTGTAAATAAATATGCCAATCAACTACTACCGGATTTTAGCCGGTAGTAGTTGATTGGCAATACCACATTGCCCAAGAAAAACAAAGGCTCTATGGAAATTTCATAGAGAATGAAACAATGGAATTGGCCGCATGAAGTATTCCAACTGTTTGGCTATACCCCCCATGGAGAAGATGGTTCTCCATGGTTTGGAATAAACTTACTTAATAGTAGTAAATCTACAATTAGGGCAGGTATCCTTCTCTTTTAGCCAAGAATTAAGACAGGCGTTATGAAAAAAATGACCACAAGCCCGTCCTCACTCGTTCAGTTATATCGCTAAAGTTTTTTTGCCAGGGAAATGGAACAAGACTATTCCTCTGATCTCTGTGAAAGCCTGTGCAAGTGCTCCAAGCCAGCATCTGTGATTGATCTTAGATGGGCAAGGCCAGCATTCTGCGCTTCGAGTGATCTTAGATGGGCAAGGCCAGCATCCTGCGCTGTCGGTGCAGGAACAGGGGCAAGTAATGTATACGCTGGGCTGCGCTGTGTCGGTGCAGGAACAGGGGCAAGTAATGTATACGCTGGGCTGCGCTGTGTCGGTGCAGGAACAGGGGCAAGTAATGTATACGCTGGGCGCTGTGTCGGTGCAGGAACAGCAGGGGCAAGTAATGTATACGCTGGCTGCGCTGTCGGTGCAGGAATAGCAGGGGCAAGCACAGGCGTTGTCGGTTGTAAAGTTAAAGGAACTAAGGATAATGATAATGATGACATTGTTAAATCTCCTAATTGGAATTGTTATTGTTAATTTTTATAATAAATGTTACTCTTGTTGTAATTTTTTATTATATATATAATCTTATTTTATTTAAAGATTAAAATTTTTTTTGCATGCGTTAAATTAAAATGTCACCTTTGTTAACCAGAAATAATTGGTAATCAAGGGGTGATAGTAATGGAGAGGAGAATTTCGATGAATCAAAAAAAATTAGCCGTTATGAGATTTTAATCAGGATTCATCAAAGTAAGACAGCTCACAATTATACAACCCGCTAAAATTCTGGGATTTAGTAAATGCAAATTATTCGTTTAAGCAAAGTCCTTAAGAATGAGGTTGTTGTAGGAAAGTTTCCAAAAACTCGATGTTCCACTTTTTGGAACTCTATGGAAATTTCATAAAAAAATCTCAAAATAGGATAGGAGAGTAAATTTCCCGCAAATTCTATGTCGTTAATAATTAATATATTAAGAAATTTTCAGCAAGAAGATGGAGAAGATGAACCATTTTTTTTTAAAAAGTGGAACATCGAGCAAAAAGGTTGTAGCCAAAAGTAATCACCAGTTTCCGAACGGGGTTCAACTTCAAGCTTTAAGCCTGGTCCGTGAGAGTTATTCAGACTTTGGGCCTACTCTTGCTCGCGAGTGTCTGACAAACAAGTACGGGCTCTAGCTTTCGATCACCAGGAGAGAAACCTCATGATTGTGCATGAAATTTGGCGTTCTAAGCGGGAACGCAGAACTAGAGTATTCAATTCAGACCAAGAAGGCCAAAAGAAGGAGAGCTTATTCAGTTCGATAGGTTTAATTCTGAACATCTATTTAGTCCTTTCTATCTGGCTTGTCCGCGTCCTTTTTGAAAAAAGTCGGATTAAAGGCCTTGGTCGACTTGAATAAATGTGTAAATAAATATTCCAATAAAATTTGCACGGCTCTTCTGGGAAATCGGTGAACTTAGGTTAACTCGCCTTTGTATAAATTTATTGGCAATACCACATTGCCCAAGAAAAATAGAGGCTCTATGGAAATTTCATAGAGAATGAAACGAGGGAATTGGCCGGATGAAGTATTCCAACTGTTTGGCTATACCACTCATGGAGAAGATGGTTCTCCATGGTTTGGAATAAACTTACAGTAATTCCCGCTTAAAATTTTTCGTATAGATGAGTATACTGCTCTTTTCGAAAATAATTTCGTAAAGAGCAAATTATGAAGCATCGCCCCCATCAAAGAGAAAAAAAGACCCTTTCGATGAGAGGACTCCTTGGAGTCGTTCGAAAGGTTTTTACTAAAATTCCCAGAGAGGTAAAAAGACAAACAATCAGCATGGCCGATTGTTTGATGTCAGCGTTGGCCATGTTCGGAATGAAATCACCTTCCCTACTAGCATTTGATGACCCTAAACTAGATGATACAGTCTTGCACAATTTGGGTACTTTATATGAAGTAACCAATCCACCAAGCGATACCCACATGAGAGAGCTCCTAGATGAGGTTGATCCAAAAGCTTTGCGAGAAACATTTTTGTCGGTGTTCCAAGAGGCGCAACGAGGAAAACTTCTGGAACGATACTCATTTTTCGGGGGCTATCTTTGTCTTGTTGATGGTTCCGAAATTTTTAATTCAGAAAAAATTCATTGCAAGAATTGCTGCAAGAAAGAGCACCAAGACGGTCGGGTAACTTATCACCATCAAATCCTAGGTGCAGTTCTCGCTCATCCTGATTGTCGCCAGGTAATTCCACTATGTCCTGAACCCATTCTGAAACAAGATGGCACAACCAAAAATGATTGTGAAAGAAATGCCTTCCATCGGTTTTTAATTGATTTAAAACGAGAACATCCACGCCTCGGGCTGACGATCTGTTCCGATGCTCTTTCAGCCACAGCGCCTCATATTAATGAACTTAAATCTTTGGGATACCACTTCATCATTGTCGCTAAGCCAGATGGCAATCGAACATTATATGAGTGGGTCAAGGGTATAACGAGAGAAGTCAGGATGACCGTCGGAAAAAATAAATATGTATTCCGATATGTGAATAACGTTCCTCTGAATGATACTAAAAATGCACCTAATGTGAATTTTTTCGAATGCGAGTGGGTTGAAATAAAAGGCCGAAAAGAAGTGCGAGGGCGTTGTGGTTGGGTGACAGGTCATGAGATTACAGACAAAAACCTTTATGAACTAATGCTCGGAGGGCGGGCGAGCCCGATGGAAGATTGAGAACGAAACTTTTAACACGCTTAAGAACCAGGGATACCAATTCGAGCATAATTTTGGTCATGGGAAAAAGAACCTGCATACTGTGTTTGCCTTTCTGATGATGCTTGCCTTTTTGATCGATCAGGTGCAAGAAGCAACCTGTGGACTTTTCCAAAAAGTTATGGAGCACAGAAAGACAAGACGGGCATTTTGGGAAAAGATGAAGGCATTATTTTATAACTATTTCACTGACTCTTGGGAAGATTTATTTACAGCAATGGGACCTGGGTTTAGAGGGGCAAGACTAATAATAGATTCAGGCTAGATGGAGAGCTTGAGGAGGTCCCTGATTTTTGAGCGTGTAGCGTGTATAGATTTTAAGATGTATAGAGCAAAGCAGCTAGAGAAGCGCATGCTCAAAAATATTTTTGCGCTTTTCGGCGAAGCCGATTTTTCTCAGCTCCCGCTCCAGCGGGAGCTGCTGATAAACTTACTTAATAATAGTAAATCTACAATTAGGGCAGGTATCCTTCTCTTTTAGCCAAGAATTAAGACAGGCGTTATGAAAAAAATGACCACAAGCCCGTCCTCACTCGTTCAGTTATATCGCTAAAGTCTTTTTGCTCGGGAAATGGAACAAAACTTTTGATCTGTAACCGTGCGCAAGTGCTCCAGGCCATCATCTATGATATTTCTCGCCTGGCTTAGATTAATTGCTCGATGGGCAAGGCCAGCATCCTGCGCTGTCGGTGCAGGAACAGGGGCAAGTAATGTATACGCTGGCTGCGCTGTCGGTGTAGGAACAGCAGGGGCAAGCACAGGCGTTGTCAAAGTTAAAGGAACTAAGGATAATGATAATGATGACAT
>Ga0206972_1094_pt1 | contig 21428 bp, 18 predicted proteins | sample Alteio_BWOrgHeat_86_FD_152925 | JGI IMG/M metagenome (GOLD analysis project Ga0206972, IMG submission 152925) | Enriched cells from forest soil in Barre Woods Harvard Forest LTER site, Petersham, Massachusetts, United States -... | ecosystem: Environmental > Terrestrial > Soil > Temperate forest >...
GCAACTGGCTGGCGGCGCTCAACATCAGTCCCGAATCACCATCCGCAGGCACCGAGGCATGCGCCCGGGCAACATCCGCCAGTAGCATCAGCAGGAACATCGCATACATCGCCCGGTCAAATCGCTTCATACTCTAATCTTAGCCGGAAACGCCGTCCGCGTCTTCCGCTAACCTCTTCGCCTCAAAACTTCTTCATACACTTCGACGTATTCTTTCGCCGGATGCACCCAGCTGTAATCTTTCGCCATCCCGTTGAGCATCAGGGTCTTCCAGCCGTCCGGGTCGTTGTGATAAACCCAAAGCGCGCGGTCAATCGCCCACAGCAGATCGCCGGGGTGGTAGCCATAGAACTTGAATCCTGTTCCGGTCCGTTCGTCGGCGTGCCACTCTTCAATTGTGTCTTCGAGGCCGCCCGTCGCACGCACAACAGGCACGGTCCCGTACTTGAGCGAATACATCTGGTTCAGCCCCGACGGCTCGTAGCGCGACGGCATCAGGAAGATATCTGAACCCGCCTCCAACTTGTGCGAGAGCGACTCGTCATAACGAATCTGGGTCGCGATCTGATGCGGCCGCTTGGCAGCCCAGTCCCGAAAGAAATTTTCGTAATACGGCTCTCCATTTCCCAGCGCCACCAGGACCATGTTGCGCTCCGTCAGTTTGTCGGCGATCTGCGCAATGAAATCCAGACCTTTCTGCGTGGCAAAGCGCGAAACAATCCCGATCACCGGCGTCGTGTCCGGAACGTCATTCAGCCCGAAGGCATGCAGCAGGTCGCGACGGCATTCTTTCTTCCCTGTCAGGTCGTCTGCCGAGTAGTGCGCGGCCAGTCTCGGATCGCGTGCCGGATCCCACTGCGCGTAATCGACGCCATTCAGAATTCCGCGCAAATCCCAGTGCCGCTTGCTGAGCACTGACTCGAGGCCTGCGCCAAACTCCGGCGTCTGAATCTCCTGCGCATAGGTCCGGCTCACCGTCGTCAGGTAGTCCGAATAGATCAGCCCGCCCTTCAAGAAATTGAAAGTATCGTTCTGCTCCACCTTGTCAAAGGTGAATAGGTCCCACGGCAGCAACAACTGCTCGATTGTCTTCGGCGGAAACCATCCCTGATAGCCCGCATTGTGAATCGTCAACACCGTAGCAACCGGCCTGAGCACCGGGTCGAAATAATAGACGGTCCGCAGATAGATCGGAATCATCGCCCCCTGCCAGTCGTGCACATGAAAGACCTGCGGCACGCCAAGCTGCTTGCTGGCCTCTAGTACCGTACGGCAAAAGAGCCCGAAGCGCTCAGCATTATCCCCATAGTCCCCGACGCCACCCTTGGGTCCATAAAATCCGTCGCGGTCAAAGAGCTCCGGACAATCGACAAAGTAATACTGAACGCCGTCTCGCACGCCGCCATCGACAATCGCGGCAAAGCGGTTGTAATACTCAAACGGCACAGTGATCGACCGGACAGCGTACTTGAAATCCTCGGGCAGAAACTTGCGCACCGTCTTGTACAGCGGCAGGTAGACGCTCACCTGGTGGCCCAGCCGGACCAGTTCGGGCGGCAGCGCACCAACCACGTCTGCGAGTCCGCCTGTCTTGGCAAAGGGCACGCACTCCGAAGCAGCAAATACAATATGCATCTGGTACTCACCTCCGTCGCCGACTCGCACGCACTGGTCACGTAGAACACGCAATGGCAATCAAATAACTCTGTTCACAATTGGAGACGCAGCCCCGCCATCGCAATGAAGCATCGAAAAACCAAAAACAGCCTCAACCCGCCAAGTCTACTACGCCTCGCGACGCTGTTTTGTGTATGAAGGGATCACAGTGGCAGTAAAGCCAAAACTGGGACAAAACTTTCTCCGCGACCAACAGGCTATTCAACGCATAGCGTCCGCCCTCGGCGATCTGAGCACACGCACTGTCGTCGAGATCGGCCCCGGCAAAGGCGCCATCACCGAAGAACTCGCCGCACGCGCCAAACACCTCATCGTCGTGGAACTTGATCGCGTTCTTGCATCTGCGCTTAGACTGCGCTTCTCCCAGACCACAGTAACGGTCAACCAGAACGACGTCCTGCAGTTCGACTTCGCCGAGGCTGCGAAGCAGGCAGGCCAGCCACTTCTCGTCGCTGGCAACCTGCCTTACTACATCACCTCACCCATCCTGCTCCGTCTCGCCGCACAGTCCACATCTTTGGAACGTGCCGTTCTCATGGTGCAGCGGGAAGTCGCCGATCGCATCACAGCATCACCCGGCTCGCGAGACTACGGCCTGCTCACCGTCACGCTCCAGCTCTACGGCACAACGGAGCCGCTTTTTACTCTTCCCCCTGATGCATTCTCACCACCGCCTGATGTCCACTCCACAGTCTTCCTCTGGAACTTCGCCCCACGCTTCGCCGAACTGCAAGTCAAGGAAGCACCCTTCATCGCCTTCCTCAAACAAGCCTTCGCGCTCAAGCGCAAGACCCTCGTCAACAGTCTCCGCGCTGTTGGTCGGGATCCTAGGCAAATATCCGAGGTCCTCGTCGCTTTGGGTTTGCCCGCGTTGATTCGTGCGGAAGCGCTGTCACTCGATCAACTCGCAGCCCTCTGGCGTTCTCTCGAATAACGTTGATGCAAAACCAAAGCGCCGACCCAATTCAGGATCGGCGCTCTTGTTTCAGTGATAACGGTGTTACTTGTGCGGAGCTGACGGCGCTGGAGCACTATGCGGAGCCCCCCCGCCACCACCTCCCATGGAAGAGTGGCTACCCGCAGATGGCGCGCCGCCATACGACGGCGCGCGCGCAGGCGGCGGAGCAGGACGGCTCACAGGCGCCGGCGGCCTATAAACCGGCGACGGATTACCCGTAACAGTCCGCCCCGGCATCGTGCTTCCCGGATACGTGTTTCCTGGATACGCCGGATGCGACCCGCCATAGTATCCCTGCGACGGCGACGGTACGTTGCCGTTCCGGTTCACAAACGTTGTGGTCGAGCGTTCGTAGCCTGCCCGCGGCGCGACAGGGCGCAGCGGCTCAACCGTGTGCCCGGCGATCGTCACCGGTTGCGGCAGAGGTCTGCCCGTTCCCGGCGGCGATGTTGTTCCTGCGAGCCGCCGATCTACAGGGACCGGATCATACCCGGTGCGGCGAATCGTGCCATTGGAGTTGTGGAAGCCCGCACGGACTCCGCCATCTCCAGGATTATGCGGGACCGGATGCGGACCAGGCAGCGGCCGTCTCGGCGGGCGGTAGCCGCGTGGGAAAGTCGCAATGTTGTAGTATCCGCCGCCATAGTATCCGCCGCCTCCCCACCACGGACTGCAGCCAAATCCCGGAGCCCATCCCCATCCAAAACCGGAATAGAAATTCCAGTACCCGCACTGGTACGGCGCATAACCCCAGTTATAGCCGGAGACCCAGACATACCCGAAGCGCGGATAAAAGACCCAGTTCCCGAACCCATAAGGATCCCAACTCGCTCCATAAGCCTGGGCATCATAGGGAGACCACACGTAGCCCTGTCCAGGCACGTCATACCAGTTCCCGTTCGCGTCCAGATCGCTCATCCCTGCGCTCTGGTAGTCGTTCACGCCCGTCGATGCCTGTGTTCTCTCGGAAAACTCCGCGTTGAGAGCCTGATCGCGATCGGCATTCCAGCTATCCCAGGAATCCTGTTCTATCGTCTCCGAGATATCGTATCCGCCGCCCCCATTGAGGACGAGACTTTCGCCTCCGTGAATATCGGCCTGTTGACCACCAGCCCCTTCCACGTGAACATTCCCGGAAAAGACAGCCAGGCCGCCGGGAGCGCTATCCAGGTTTACGCGAACCACAGAGAAGCTGGTTGCCGAAAACGCTGTCGTCCCGTAATTCACCTTCAGGCTGCGCTCGCTGTTGCTCGGCTTCATCTCGAAGTACGCGAGACCGCCGTTCACAACTACCTCGGTTCGGACTCTCGATCCCTGTTGCTGCAGCACAGTAAACGTCAGCGTTGTGTTCGGAGAGAGCCGTGCGATGCTGCCGCCGTCGTCGAGCTGAACCTCGGCTCGGCCTTCGTTGCCGGTCACCACCTGCGTGCCCTCAAACATCGGCAGGTTTGCGAGGGCGGGATTGGCAATCACCTGCCCGTCCTGGATTACCTGCACGTCGCCCTCGACGCTGGCCAACCGAACAGCCCTTGAGTCAGCGCCCCCCGGTCGGGGTGTTCGCATTGTCGTCGTCAGCTGAGCCGGCCCATGCCGAACCCGCCGAGGCGATTCCAATCACGACCAGCAAAAGCAGCGCCAATCGCATGACACCAACCATGCCCCGTATTATCTTGTTCTGGATTATCCCGCCTGCGTTCGAACTAACCTGGTTCCTCCGATTCGTGCTCATGGAGAACCCTCCCTTTGCTTACCCTTGGCCCAATCGCGTCATCTTCGCGCCAGCTACCTTCTAAAACGCCCCTCGTCGACAGCTGACATTGAAGTGACGCCCCTCAACCTTACTAAGACCCGCTGCAGCCGCAAAAGTCGCTGGAATCGTCGCTCATTTTACTGGATTCCTAAGTGAATCTTATTCCTTTTCAATCCGGCTGCGCCATCAATAGACGCGCCTTGCGCCGTGCCCGCTCAAGCACCTGTTCATCCGACGCAATGCGCGCCAACGTATCGTGAATAACCCCGAGCTCAACGGCATTCCCATCATGAGCCGCCGTCGCCAGGTTCTCCATCTCGTGGTCCAAACCCAGGCGGTCGTGTTGCAGCAATTTCTCAAGACGCGCCCCGTACTGCACTGTCGTTTCAAGCGCCATCATCGAGTCGCCGAGCCCCTGTATCTCTTTGTCCTTGGAGTAGTTGAATTCACAGGAACCGCTACCCTCGGGCCCTGAATAACTCAGGCGCTTGCTACCCTGGAAGGCGACCTTCATATGACTCTCACAGGAAAACGCAAACAGCTTCCGTTTCCGCGCAATCTCGAAGACGTGGTCAGTGAACTCCTTGCCAAGTTGGATGGGCCGATGGACCTCTCCCGCAGTGATCAGGTTGCTGTCCTGTGGTTGTGCGTGACCGCCCCAGGAGTCGAATTGGCCACTACCATCGGAATTCAGCGTGATCTTCCAGTTCGAAGGCGTCACCCCTTCATTTTTGAAATCGACCTCAACCACCGCCGTCTGCTGACCGGGCGCCGCAACCGGCAACAATGCTACGAACAGCATCGCTTCCACCAAACTGGCGCGGAGCGTTCCCCTCATCGCCGTCCCCCCTGCAAAGCGCAGGTTTGAGCAGTATGGAGATGGCAAATAGCCACTGCCAGAGCATCGGCTGCATCGGGAGGATTCGGCGGTTCGGCTAGTTCCAGCAGGCGCGCCACCATGAATTGGACCTGCTCCTTGCCCGCCAGCCCGTACCCCACTACCGATGACTTGATCTTAAGCGGTGCATATTCGGCAAGCGGCAGTCCCATCCGGGCTACGGCAAGCAACGCCACCCCTCGAACCTGCCCCAGCTTCAGAGCCGACTTGGCATTCACTGAGTAAAAGACCTCTTCCACCGCGACCACATCCGGCTGCCATTGCTGGAGCGCCACATTCAGTCCATCAAACACCAGCTGGAGCCGCTGCGGCATCGTCTGCTGCTTGGGCAGGCGAATCGCCCCGAAAGCGCAGCAAATCAACCGTGGATTGCGGCTTATCTCGTCCGACTCGACCACCCCGTAACCAGTGATCTCCGTCCCGCAATCAATTCCAAATACCCTCATCCGGCGCCCCGCATCAACCTGAGTGTAACCCACCTTTCACACTCTTCTCCCGCACCGTCAACCTACTGTCTCTGCAGATAACAGACGGGGTACGTAACCAATATTTCCCGCCTTTACGTCCGGACTACAGAATTCGGAGTAATATGCTCGTCGCCGGAAATCCGGCATCAGAAAGCCCGCTCAGGCCGAAAGTTCGGCCAACGATACACACATGAGGAGGGTTAGACATGGCAGATGAAAAAAAGCCGTTCAGCGAGCTGCTGAACGAAGCACCTTTAGCCCCAGATGAAAATACGGTCACCCTGACCGGTGCGCTCGCGCGTTCCAGTCAACCCGGCAAGTTCGTGCTCGCCACCGGCACCGGGAACTCCGTAACCCTCGACGTCGACGCCGTCAAGGACTATCAGGTCCTCGGTGGCGGCGTCGGACAAGTGCTCGTCCAGCTCACCGTCGACCGCGCCAAAGTGCCCGAGGCAGCGCAATCTGCGGTCAAGTCGGAAAGCGGGATTGCCCAATCAGGATGGCCCGACATCAAACATCCAATTGTGGACAAGTACCCGTGGGAAGAGCCTGTAAAGATTCCGGGAGGCGCGCATCCGGCGGCAACGTCTTTCGGGACCATCCATACCGGCGTGCACGATATCAAGAGCCGATACAGGACTACAAGCACCCGATTCTGGACAAGTATCCATGGGAAGAGCCTGTAAAGATTCCGGGAGGCGCAGAGCCCGCGGCGACGCCTTTAGGAACCGCCCATACCGGCGTGCACGATGCCACAAGCCGGGTTATGGACTACAAGCACCCCATCCTAGACAAATACCCATGGGAAGAGCCAGTCAGGTACCCGGAAAAGGGCTGGGACGGCGCTGCTCCATTTGCCTTGTCCACGGCACAGCAGGCACCGGAAAGCGCACTCACGGCCATGCAGGGAGCACCTGGTGCCGCCCTCGGCACGATCGTAACGCTCGACGCACGTACTGGAATTTGGGATCACTACAAGAGGCCCATCCTGGATGCGACCGGACGACCGCCGTATCTTGACTGATAGCGAAATCGAACCAATCCGGACGTTCGCCCCCGGCGACGGAGCCCTTGATGACGGTCATGATTCTCTCCTCACTTGAGGATCCGCACGCGCACGCCGTAATGCATGCGCTTCGCTCCCGCGACGTAGCGGTTGAACTTCTCGATCTTTCCGAATTCCCAACCCGGCTCGCGCTGTCGATGGCATTTGAAGACGGTGCGAGCCGCTTTCTTTTGACCCGCCCTGGCGGTGGCAAGCTGGATCTTTCCACGATCAGCGCGGTCTGGTGGCGCAGGCCGCTGCCATTTCAATTGCCCACAAGCATTACCGATCCTGTCCATCGCCGCTTCGCAATGTCTGAAGCAACAACTGCGTTTTCAGGGCTCTATCAATCGCTCGACGCCTTCTGGATCAACGACCCTGTGCACGATGAGGTTGCGCATCACAAACCATGGCAGCTTGCCGTGGCTCAACGCATCGGACTCACAATTCCACCTACGCTGATGACCAGCGACCCTGGTGAGGCGCGCGAGTTCTGGCAGCGGCATGACGGCAACGTGATCTACAAGCAGTTCCGCGCTCTCCCCGATGCGTGGCGCGAGACACGCAAGCTGCGGGCGGAAGATGCAGCATTCGCCGACAACATCCGCGTAACGCCAGTCATCTTCCAGCGCTTTGTGGAAGCGATCGCAGACCTGCGCGTGACTGTCATCGGAGACGAGATCTTCGCCGCAGCTGCAGACGCACGCGGCGGCGAGTACCCGCTCGATTTCCGCTTCAACCAGAATCTGAAATGGCAACCGCATATCTTGCCATCTGCCGTCGAAGACGCGCTGCACGAGTTGATGCGCCAACTGGGCCTGAAGTACGGCGCTATCGATCTGCGCCTCACTCCGGACGACGAGTATGTCTTTCTCGAAATCAATCCCGCCGGCCAGTTCCTCTGGATCGAACTCGAAACCGACCAGAGAATCAGCGAAGCTCTTGCCACACATCTTTCCTGCGCGGGAAAACGATATCTCGCATGACTTCTTCGTAACTCAACCTCACGGCCCTCCCAAAGCCGTCTCTCCCCTCATCGATACAGCAATCACTTATACTCAAAACGCATTCGAAGATCCCCTCGCCCCCGCGCCAAAAATCGATTTACAGGAGCATCCACCAATGAATCTCTCACGCCGCGACTTCACCAGACTCAGTGCTCTTGGACTCGCCGCCCAGCTTGCTCCTCGACTGACGCCAAGCCTCGCCGCTCAAAGCGGAGGCCGCAAAATCGGCTACTGCATAATCGGTCTGGGCCGCATTTCCGATCACTTCATGGCCGGCATCCAGGCGACCAGCAATTCGAAAGTCGTAGCCCTCGTGAGCGGCCATCCCGACAAAGCCGCCAAATATGCGGATAAGTATGGCGTTCCCAAGTCCTCGATCTACAACTACGAGAACATGGACTCCATCCGCGACAATAAGACCATCGAGGCGGTCTACATCGGCCTGCCCAATTCCATGCACGCCGAGTACACGATTCGCTGCGCCAAGGCAGGCAAAAACGTCCTCTGTGAAAAGCCAATGGCCACCAGCGTCTCAGACGCTCAGGCCATGATCGACGCCTGCAGGGCTGCCAACGTCAAGCTGATGATCGCGTACCGCTGCCACTACGAGCCAACCAACCTCGCCGCCGTCAAGCTGATCCGCGACGGCGCACTCGGCGAAGTGCAATCCATTCAAAGCGCCTTCGGCTTCAACTGCGGTGCCGGCGAATGGCGTCTCGACAAGCCACTCGCCGGTGGCGGCCCGCTCATGGATGTCGGCATCTACAGCCTCAACGCCACCCGCTATCTCACCGGCGAAGAGCCAGCAAGTATAACCGCCTACACGCACACCAATCCCAACGATCCGCGCTTCAAAACCGTCGAAGAAAATGTCGTGTGGACGACGAAATTCCCTTCAGGCATCGTCGCCACCTGCAACACCACGTACGGTGCACAGATGGACGGCTACTTCCGCGTCTACGGATCCAAAGGCTGGCTTGAAGTCAACCCCGCATTTATCTATGACGGCCTTCGCCTGCAGGCGGAATACTTCGACTCCAAGGGAAAGTTCGTGAAGGTCGATCAACCGAATCCTGAGAAGGACCCGATCCACTTCACGCGGGAAGCGGACCATTTCTCCAACTGCATCCTGGAAAATAAGACGCCGCAGAGCCCGGGCGAAGAGGGCCTGCGCGACATGACCTATATCCGCGAAATCTACCGCTCAGCCGGCATCAACATGAGTTAGAGCTCAGAAGCTGATCTTATGCCGCGGGTACCAGGTCAGCTGGACACTCGTCGCTGTTACAGACTGCCTGCCACTGAGATATACCGGCGCAAGATACCCTTCGTGGGTAAAGCTCGCATTCAACTCGAAATTTGGGCCGAATCTCTTCACGACCTGCGCGCTCACGTCGTTAATCGTCGTGCCACCGGGGATGAAGTCCTTGGCCGCCTTCTGCCCTCGCCAGCTTACCTGGATCCACTCGTTGCCGCTCAAATGCCATGTAAGCCAAGCCTGGCCGCCCTTGGCCTCGCGTCCCATCCAGTCTCCAAAAATCTGCCCCGCATTCGTGTAGCCTTGCGGCTGCTGACCCTCGTAATAGGTGAAATGGCCGTTGACACTGCGCGACGTGGACTGGTCATCCATCGCCGCCTCCACACGCAGATCCAGCTTCGGGACTCCCGGTACATGCGAGAGATACAGCCCCGTCCTGAAATCTGCGCGACGCGGAGCCGAGATCGGCGACACGTCATCGTGCGCCTCCGAATCCACAAAGAACGTAAGCCAATTACGCAGGTAAGGCAGGCGATATGATGCATCGAAAGCGCCAAACCGTGCCCCGGGATCATTCCGCGAAAGCTTTTCCTCGGCGGTAACATTCTGTAAGCTGAAGAAGCTCTTCAAAAACGAGTGGATCGTAATCGGCACATGCCCCTGGCCGCCCCAGATTACCGTTCGCTCAAATCCGAACTCCACGTTCTGTGTGGGCTTGAAGCTGATCTTCTCCGCATGAACCCACGGGTCGTTATAAAACGTATGCCCCTTCAGCGAGCCCACCAGGAACTCATAGCGGAAGGGTCCGGTCAGTTTCGAAAGCCACGGAATGCGCAGCGGCTCGACACGGTCTATCTGAAACGAATAGATATTCTCGGCGTTGGTGCTATAAGCATAAGCTCCGCCCTGGGCTGGGCCCCACCACTGATCTTTCTTTCCAAAAGACACCTCGTGGCCTAGCACATGCGCCGAGAGATAACCCTCCTGCAAGCGAAAATGCGCCTGCGAGTCGATCGGTCCGAGCGGAATCGTATCCTGCTCCGGATTGGTAGCCACCGGAATGACATCTATATTTGAGAGGAGATCGAAGAGCGACTGCGAATATCCCACCCCAGAGGGGGCATATTGGAACTCTCCGCGCGCGTATAGCGTGAAGATACCCGCGGTCGCATAACCGCTGATACCCGAATAGTTATTGAATCCGTTTTCGTAAGGCCTTCCGTAATCGTTGGTGATCGACTGGCCAATATGGTAGCTGTCATGCAGAGGAGTACCCGTAATTCCGCGCAGGACGGTATAGCCGGACTCGATGCGAAACTGCCCGCGATGTCCAAAGCACGGGCCTTCCGCGTCCAGGCTCAGCTCATGCCATACCGCATCGTAAATTTCCTGCGCCTCCTGCGTTGTGGCGTTGTCCGGAGCATCTTCCAGGCCGGCCTGAGTCTCCTCGAGCATATGAATGACACTCAGGCGCGTCCAGGGCCGCAGCCCAAGAAATGCCGAGTCGAGATAGCCGAGAGAATACAGCCTTGTAAGTGCCGGATACATCCAGCTATCCATTGGAATGTATGGCGATCCCGATACAGATATATTGCACGGAGTAGCCGGCCGGTAATCCTTGGCCGGAGGCGCCTCTCCGGGGGCCTCCGCTGCCATTGGCGCAACATGCAGAAACATGGCAGCACCCGCAAGCGACAAAAGACCGCGCACGCCCAGACGGCGCAACCCACTGCTCAGCATATACATGCCCTAACTCTACTCAAGCGCCCCAAGCAGGGTCAACGAAACAAACGCCCTTCCCGAGAGAAGAGCGTTTGCTGTTCAAAACAATGCAGGTGCTTGGCTTATCAGTAATTCAACACCTTGTTCGCTGCGTCAACAATCTTGTCCACAGAAGGCAGGTAGAACTTCTCGAGCGGGGCCGAGAACGGAATTGCAGGCACATCCGGCGCAGTCAGACGCACGATTGGCGCGTCAAGGCAATCGAATGCCTGCTCCGCGGCAATGGCAGAAATCTCCGCGCCAATGCCGAGAGTCTTGTGATCCTCATGCACAATCAGCATTCGGCCGGTCTTCGTCAGCGACTCGAGGAATGTGTCCTTGTCCAGTGGGTTCAGCACACGCAGATCGACGACTTCGACCTCCGCGCCTGTCTCAGCGTGCATCTTCTCTGCCGCCTGCAGCGAAAGCTGAAGGGTCCAGCCATAAGTCACCAACGTCAGATCCTTGCCGGGCCGCCGCACCGCCGCTTTGAACAGGTCGGTGACGAAATCATCTCCATCCGGCAGCTCTTCCTTGATCGAGCGATACAGCTTCTTATGTTCGAAATAGATCACCGGATCGTCCTGCCGAATCGCCGCCTTCAGCATGCCCTTCGCATCGGCGACAGTGCCTGGCGCAACTACCACCAGCCCCGGCTCATGTGCGAACCACGTCGTGTTGGTCTGCGAGTGATAGAGGCCGCCGCCCACTCCGCCGCCATAGCAAACACGAAGCGTCAGTGGACAAGTCTGCGTCCCGCCGGAACGATAACGCAACTTGGCGGCCTGCTGCGTCAGCGCGTCCATCGCGGGAGTGATGAAGTCAGAGAACTGAATCTCGGGCACCGGCCGTAATCCCGCCAGCGCCGCGCCAATCGCGGCCGAAACGATAACGCCTTCAGCCAGAGGTGAATCAATCACCCGGTCTGCGCCGAACTCTTCATACAGCCCCTTGGTCGCCTTGAAGACGCCGCCCTCGACGCCCACGTCTTCGCCAATAATAAACACGCGCTCATCGCGCTGCATCTCTTCGCGCAGCGCCTCAGTAATTGCGCTGATATAAGTCACAAGTGCCATTGTTCTTCCAATCCGATCCTTGCAGCCTGTCTGAAACGGCTGATTATTCCTAGTAACTGGGCGAATAATTCCGCGAATTCAGCACGCGATCACGAATATCAAACGAGTACACATGATCGAGCGCCTCAACACCCTCAGGCAGCGCACTTTTCTCCGCCACTTCGATCGCCGCATCCAGTTCCACGTTGAAGCCTTGAATTATCTCTTGCTTCCACGCAGCGCTGAAGAGCGCTTTGCTGGTGAGATATCGTTCCATCCCGGCAATCGGATCCTTCGCCTTCCAGCGCTCCACTTCTTCTGGATCGCGATACTTCGCCGGATCGATCTCTGAGTGCCCATACCAGCGATACGTCTTGCACTCAATCAACGTCGGACCGTGCCCGCGCCGCGCACGAGCAATCGCCTCCTGCGCCACGCGATACACCGCGACCACGTCGTTTCCGTCCACCGTAATACCGGGAAAACCATATGCCTGCGCCTTCACGCTGATATCCGGCACCTTGGTCTGAAACTGCAGATTCACCGACTCTGCCCACAGATTGTTCTGGCAAACAAACACGATCGGCAGATCATGCACACCGGCAAAATTCAGCGCCTCATGCCAGAATCCCAGCGAAGTCGACCCATCACCCGAATACGCCACGGCGATGTTATCGTTCTTCTTCATCTTGTTGGCCAGCGCCACGCCCGTCGCGATATTCAGCTGCGCAGCAATCGTCGATGCAGGCGTAATCACATTCAGCGGAGCGTACCCAAAGTGCGCCGGCGATGACCTTCCCTTGTCCGGACTGTTCCCCCGGGCATACAGGTGGCACAGCATCTTGTCGAGTGGTGCGCCCTTGATAAATCCAGTGATGAAGTCGCGATGCGATGGCCCAATCGTATCTTCAGCGCGCAGGTCGATCGCAGTCCCGACCGCCGCTGCTTCCTGGCCCACCGCGGCATAGTAGTTCCCCGTAAACTTGCTCTGCTTAAAGAGCACCCGAGCCCGCTCTTCGAGCGTCCGGCACTTCAGCATCGTCGCATAAAGCTGGCGCAGCTTGTCGTTGCTGATAAGCGGCGAGCCATTCGATGCGCCGTTAGTTTCAGCAACCGCCTTCTGCTCTTTCACCTTGGTAGCCATAAGATTCCGTAATCCTCAATCTATCCGATTGTAGAAGCGCCGCGCGCGATTGGGATGTCTTTCAACGTCAAGCGCAGCAACTCGCCGCGTCCGCAGAAAAGCGATCGCGCGAATACTCCCACTGTTACTGTGCATGAAGTGTAGCGAAACCGGCAAATCGTATTCTGGTACTCATTCCGCTATATGGTATACAGCTTCCTTGCCGCATCTTCTGTCTCCGCACAATCTGCGCGTGTATAGATTTTCGCCATGATAAACTCAGGCGATTCCTATGAGCCTCGATCTTTTTTCCCGTCGTGCATTTATCACGCGCAGTGCAGTTGCAACTGCCGTCGCTGGCACTTCTCCCTTCTGGACTCCCGCTGCTCGCGCAACGATGCCGTTGCCAGAAGCAACCGGCTCGCTGGATAAAAACCTCGACGCCTACGTCGCGTCCTATATGCCCGCAATGAACGCGCCCGGTCTTACACTCGGTCTCACCGACGCGAGCCACACGCTTCGAACCGCAGGCTACGGCTTTGCTAATGTTGATCAGCACCTCCCTGTTAATACTGAGCATCTCTTCCAGATCGGCTCCATCACCAAATCGTTTGTCGCGCTCGTCATCCTGCAACTACGCGATGAAGGCAAGCTCGATCTGAACAAGCCCGTACTCGAATACCTGCCCTGGCTGCCCATCACAGAGAGCTTCGGCCCAATCACCACTCACCACCTGTTGACGCACACCTCCGGCTTGCCCGACAGCCTCAATCTATTCTCCTCCAACCCATCTGCGCGCCTCGCTCAGGGATTCAAGCCCGGCGATCACTTCCACTACTGCAACGCTGGATTCGACATCCTCGGCCGCCTCGCTGCGAATCTCGACCGTCGCCCATGGCGCGCTTGCGTTCAGGCTCGCATTCTCTCGCCGTTAGGTATGAGCAAGACCGAGCCAGTCATCACCACAGCCTCGCGTCCGCGCTCTGCCACCGGATATGAAATCTACTGGGACGACCAGGTCTATCCGCGCCAAGGCAAGCTCGCACCCGCACCTAACCTCGTGATGGATAACACCGCCGGCTGCATCGCCTCCATTCCAGCAGATATGGCCATCTATCTGCGAATGCTGCTGAATCGCGGCAAATACTCGAGCGGCCGCATCGTCTCGGAAGAGAGCTTCAACCTGATGAGTACGCCGCACATCAAAGCCGAGGAGTTTAGCCCCACAGCCAGCTACGGCTACGGCATAGCTGTCGACACGCTTGACGGACACAAGATCCTCCGTCACACCGGCGGCATGGTCTCCTTCGCCTCGTCCATTCACGTCGATCTCGATGGAGGCGTCGCCGCCTTCGCATCCATCAATGCCATGCAGGGCTACCGGCCCACTGCTGTCACGGAATACGCCGTGCGTCTACTCCGCGCCTCAGCAGAATCGAAGCCCCTGCCTGCGCCGCCAGCAATCGCCAATCCAGAAGAGATAGACAACGCCGCTGACTACGCAGGAACCTTCACCGCACCCGACGGACACAAGCTCGTCTTCGCAGCCCAGGGCAAGCGCCTCACGCTCGTCGACGGAGACGCGCACGTACCGTTGCAGCATGCAGGCGGAGACAGCTTCATCTCCACGATGGAAAGCCGTTTTGCGGAATACGGTTTTGAATTTACCCGAAAAACTACAGACTCTACGAAACCGGAAGAGACCAAACCCAAGCCGCCTGTCATCGAAGTCACCTACGGCCCAAGCTGGTTCACCAACGCCTCGTACTCTGGCCCCAAGACCTTCCAGGTGCCGCCCGAATTCGCCGCCTACGCAGGCCACTACCGCAGCGATGGCGCGTGGGCAGGCGATGCACGAGCCTTCGTGCAAAAAGACCGGCTCATGCTCTCCAGCTCCCCGCTTGAGCCAATCGGCAATGGCCTTTTCCGCATCGCCGACCAGCCCTGGATTCCCGACACAGCAGAGTTCCTCTGCATCGCGGAAGGCAAAGCGCAACTACTCAAGCTCGGAGGCGCGGACTTCTGGCGCATCGAAATCGACTGACACTTCAGCCACAGTGCAATCGACGCGGCGAACGAAACTGCCCGTTGCTCAAATCCGATTCAGAATCCGAACTCCGATGTAACTTCCCAAAAGAATATGCCGCGCTTCTTGACGCTCGTGAAGCCCCATAGATCCAGATAGAGCTGCTGCCAGTGGAATCTCGTTCCTTCCCATAAATCAATGTGCCGATGACCAAAGGCAATAATCCCATGGCGTCCGGTAATCTTTTCCTTCATCGATTCCTTGGAGCCTTTATAGTTTTCCGCATCGCCGTACCTGTTATTCAGGTACACTTTCGCGTCCGGAACAGCGTAAATGTAATTCATGCCATCATCGGCCTGGTAAGCGCGTACCTTGCCCTCTGCCAGCTGCGCATCGGCAAACTCATAATTCGTAATTGCCGATCCGGCATGATTAAGTGCATAACTCAATTGAACAGTGCAAGTCTCATCAATGAATTCCGGCACAGAAACCTTGCTTTTGATCTCATGAGAATTAGGATGAGCAGACCTGAGGGTATCGAAGTTGATAGAGACATTCGCGCCCATTGGGGAACCTCCGAATATCTGTGCATCTCGCGTCACTCTCGTTTCAGAATCGGCTCCGATGCAATAGCAAAAGGCGGATCAGGTATCCGGTAGCTTCTCCAGACACTCAATCCGCCTTGGTCATCCGGAAAACCTGCGACCTATGCGTAAATCCCTCGTTGCTTGATCGTGAACGCCACGCGATCGATAGCCAGCATGTAGGCCGCAATACGATTGTTCACGTTATGCGCTTCCGAGTAACGCACCACATCCCCAAAGCTCTCGCGCAATATACTCTCAAGTTGCTCAATGACGATCGCCTCTTTCCAGAAATAGCCCTGACGGTCCTGTACCCACTCAAAGTAGCTAGCGGTCACGCCGCCTGAGTTCGCCAGAATATCCGGCACCACAAAGATCCGCTTCTCCTGCAGAATCTCGTCCGCTACCGCGGTCGTCGGGCCGTTCGCGCCCTCCACAAGAATGCGCGCCCTGATCCGATCCGCATTCCTGCTGGTGATCACGTTTTCAGTCGCTGCGGGAATCAGAATGTCGCAATCGCTCAGCATCACTTCTTCTGACGGCATTGTCTCCGCATTGCGGAATCCGAGTGTAGTTCCATTGCGTTCCTTGTGAGCCAGCAATTGGAATACATCGATGCCATTTGGGTTGTAAAGTCCGCCATCGTATTCGGCAATGCCGATGATCTTGTAACCGGCATCGGCCATCAGGCGTGCCGCATGTGAACCCACATTGCCAAAGCCCTGAATCACCACGCGACAGCCCTCGCGCGGAAGCCCAAGATGACGCAGGCTCTCGTCGCACATCACCATCACGCCGCGCCCCGTAGCTTCTCGCCGTCCGCGTGAGCCGCCAATATTGAGTGGCTTGCCCGTAACTACGCTCGTTACGGTCTGACGCATGTGCATGGAATAGGTGTCCATGATCCATGCCATCGTCTGCTCGTTGGTGTTTACATCTGGCGCCGGAACATCTTTTTCGGGCCCGATGAACTCAATGATCTCCGAGGTGTAGCGGCGAGTCATGCGCTCAAGCTCGCCTTGACTCATCTTGCGCGGATCACAGATCACCCCGCCCTTCGCCCCACCAAAGGGAATATTCACCACCGCGCACTTCCATGTCATCCAGCTTGCCAGTGCGCGAACCTCATCCAGCGTCACATCCGGCGCGTACCGGATTCCACCCTTGCCCGGCCCCCGGGCGATCGAGTGCTGCACTCGATAACCGGTAAACAACTCAATGCGGCCATCATCCATGACCACAGGAAAATGAACAATAATCTCGCGCGAAGGAGAACTGAGAACCTTCCAAAGGCCTTCATCCAGGTTCAGCTTGCGTGCTGCAAATTCAAATCGGGCGCTCTGAGCTTCCCAGGGATTGATCTCCTGCTCGAGCGAAATGGTCGTTGCCATGTGAAAAACTCTCCAATTCTGTGCACCATGAGCTTCTCTGTGCTCACGGTGTGCTGCCGGCCTTTCGGGTCGTCAGCTGCTACCTTCCAGCCTATCGGCGCAACCATATTTGGCTGCAGTATGTTGGACGCAGCGATCGAGTACTCCGGTTCGGTAATTCGGGTTGCCGTCCATCTGTGCACATAGTGACCTCAATGGTTCATCCATTACGCGCCAAGCCAGATTGCAATCACTTTCCAGCTCAGCCCGGGAACCGGTTGCTCCGGGATGAGCGTCGGGTCTATTTGCTGGCCTGAACCTCTGGCCAAACCTGATGAGTCTAGGTTCCCCGTAAGTAGAGAGTCAACCCCACAAAGGTCGAATGTCACCCCCTCAAAGCGGGGGGAACCAAGACCGCAACCCTTTTAGTATCGACAAGATGACATGAGGAAATCGTGTAATCCAGATCGAATCTGCGTGAATTATTGATGATCGGGTGTCGTGCCCGTCCGTGATAGTTTCGGATTGAGTCGGATTCGGTTCTGGTAAACCTTACGATGCCCAGGGCAGCCATCATCGGTAGTGGTCCCAACGGGTTGAGCGCAGCCGTTACCCTGGCCCAGGCGGGCTTTGAAACCCGCGTCTTTGAGGGACAATCCCGGATAGGCGGAGGCGCCTCCACCGCCGAGATCACCCTCCCCGGTTTCCACCACGATCTGGGATCCTCGATCTATCCCATGGGCGTTGCCAGCCCATTTTTTCAATCGTTGCCGCTGGCCGCCCACGGCCTCCGATGGATCGGGCCCCCCGCCCCGCTTGCCCATCCACTCGACGATGGAACCGCCGTCATGCTCGAACACGATCTGGCAGCCACCGCCGCCAATCTCGGTCAGGATGGCGCTGCCTATTCCCGCCTCTTTCGACCGTTCGTCGATGGATGGGCCGATCTATGCCCAGACCTTCTCGGCCCGGTCATCCACTGGCCCTCGCATCCCCTGATCATGGCCCGCTTTGGCAGCTACGCGGCGCTTCCCGCCACGATGCTGGCAAAAATGCTCTTTCGCGGAACCCGCGCCCGCGCCATCTTCGCCGGAAATGCAGCCCACTCCGTACTGCCTCTCGAGCAACCTTTCAGCTCAGCCGTCGCATTGGTGCTGAGCGCGGCGGCCCACGCGGGAGGCTGGCCCATGGCTGCAGGAGGAGGTCAGGCCATCTCCGATGCATTGGCGGCCTATCTGCAAACCCTGGGCGGAAAGATCATCACCGGAAGAACCATCACTTCCCTCTTCGAACTCGAAGAAGCAAACTCTCCGGATTCCGTGATCCTCTGCGATATTTCCCCGCGCCAGCTCCATAGCATCGCAGGCAATGCGCTGCCAGCAAGCTACAACCTCAGGCTCCAGAACTTCCGCCATGGCCCCGCCGCCTTCAAGATCGACTGGGCGCTATCCCAGCCGATACCCTGGCGAGCCACCGACTGCTCACGCGCAGCCACCGTCCACCTCGGCGGAACACTCGAAGAAATCGCTGCTTCCGAGCGCGCCCCCTGGGCCGGATCTGTCGAAGAGCGGCCCTTCGTGCTAGTCACCCAGCCAAGCCTCTTCGATCCAGCGCGCGCCCCCGATGGCAAACACACCGCCTGGGGATACAGCCACGTACCGAACGGTTTCACCGGCGACGTGTCGACCCAAATTGAGAATCAGGTCGAGCGATTCGCCCCGGGCTTTCGCGACTGCATCCTCGCCCGCCGCGTGTGGAACCCGGCCGCCCTCGAATCCTGGAACCCCAACCTCATCGGCGGCGACCTATCGGGAGGCGCGATGTCTCTGGGCCAACTACTCTTCCGCCCCTCCGCATCGCTTTACCGCACCCCGTGCAAAGGACTCTACCTCTGCAGCGCCAGCACCCCACCAGGCGGCGGAGTCCACGGCATGTGCGGCTTCCACGCCGCCAAAGCCGTTCTCCATGATCTGAAACGCGCAGGAAAATAGTCCGCCTGCGTCAATTTGTTTCTCGCCGTTCCGCAACCTCTTTTAGAACGAAAACACAGGCCCGACCTGAATCCCCCAGCTCACACGATTCACAAAGTCTTCATGCGAGAGGAACGTCAGGTACGGCGGAGTCCCTATTCCTACGTGCTCCTGGCACGGCGTATCGTAGTTGAGCCACTGCAGTCCCCTACCAATGCCCACCCCCGAGGAGTCGAAGCAAGCATTCCGGTAACGCACCAACGTCTGATTGATGCTGGTCCGCATTGCGATGTGCTGGTTAAACTTGTAGTCCGTCGACAGCATCGCGTTCCACGCAAAGTGCGTGATCGTGCCTATCTGCGGCGTAGGCGGATCTGGTGGCGCGGGGTGCGTTGGCGTGCTCAAAGGAAGGCTCGTGAGATAGGCCCTCTTCCATTGCACAAAGCCCGGGCGGACAGAGAGATTCACCGCATAAAGCGGCCAGTGATGGCCTATCCGAATGCCGAAGAACCCGGCCAGCAGGTTGCCGCCCGCCCTGTCGCTCGCCAGCGGACTCGCATTGGGCTGGTAGCTCAGGTCGCCATCCGCATAGAGATACTTCCACATCTGAAACGAGGTCTGAATTCCAGCGCCCGTCGTCATGCCCACGCAATATTCACAGTCGGCCGTCGTACGTGACGTGGCAAGGGCAGTGAAGTGGGGCGCCAGCTCCACTTTGCGCCAGTCCGGATATTCCTGAAGCTCTCCGTTCCCTTTCTCCCACAGGCGCTGGAAATGCATGCCCGCTCCTTCGTCAAGACTGTTGACTTCGGGGTAATCCCAGTCCCGATACCACGGTTTGCGGGCACGCAGAAGGTTTGCCATCGTACGGCCGGGATTGAGCGCGCCGCGAATGATCTTGGGGTAGACCGCATTGCGCCCCGCATGAGCAACTAGACGCTCGCTTACCTCCTTGTCGATCGCGTCCTCGGCAAGGATCCACAGCGTGCCCACAGTCGGCGTGATGATGAAATCGACCCAGCCAGTGTTATTGGTATCGCGCCCGCTTGGCGGAGCTGCCGTGGTATTGCAATGCAGAACACAGCGCGTATCGTACGTGTATCCGCCCTCGTTCCCAATCCCGGCCTCGCCCGTCGGCCCAATTTCCTCATACGTGCTGAAGACCGTCGACCAAAGCAAGGCCTTCGTTCGAGACTTCCAATACCCCGGCTCATTCCATTGAATACGCGACTGAATAGGACTGTTCTGAATTTCGAGAAATCCCGTTACAGCGCCCTGCATCGGATGTCCCACGTAGTTCACCAGGAAGTCATCGCCATCGTTCCAGCGGCGCATGTTGAACTGGCGCAGCGACGATGTATAGTCGTGCCAGAACGGCTTGGTCACCACCAGATCGCGCAGCGTATTGTCCTGCCACAATCGAAAGGCATCCTCTATCATGTTGAATTCAAACGACTGAACGACCAGTCCGGTCCAGTGATAGCCAGGGCGACGGTCTTGCTCCATCGAATATATCCCGGCATTTCCTGGAAGAGGCGATTCTCGCGTATCGGAGAAAGCCGATTCCCCCTGCGCTCTTCCGGCAGGTGGCGGTGTGTATACACCTTTCCGCTTCATATCATCTGTCGGGCTGGACGAATCCGCTCCCGCTGAGTCGACTGGAATTGGCGATGGGTAGAGCTCCTGCGCCGCGCACACCTTGTGCGCACAAAACAGCACCACGGCCAAAACCGCCACGGCACACGCTGAACAGCGTTTGAGTCGACGCAAAAGCTCTCCTCGAAGGCCGGTACCTCCCGGAGGGTGCAGGTGCGCCCGGTTAATTGCGTCTCCGGACAACTTGGAATGAAGTATTTGCACGGGGGTCGAAATACTCCGCAAAGTCGCTGGCGAACAACCGGAACTGGTTATCGACCCCTGGCTTGCTAATTCTCAACTGTCGATAACAAGGACAATGCATCTTTCCAGAACAGGAACATCTTGAAACGCGCATCAAGCATGAAAAGCGCGCCTCGCGGTATCTCCTTTCGATTCTGACAAGTGTGATGCTTGTAAATGCGCGCCTTGCCACGGTCGTCGGGAGCTTGGCGCTCGCGAACCCTTACGCTGAGCGCATACTAGAACCCGAAGGAGTGTCGCGAAACTAGGAAAAGGTCTAGGTGTCTCACATATCGCACTTGACGAATCACAACCAAAAAGGAGCTGTAACAGATAACTATTTCGCTTATCAAACTCATTGACGCCCTTTTCCTAACTCATCGGTAACTGGGAGACTCACGGATTTGGTTCGGCGCCGAGCGTATCTCGCCGTCGTAGTCGCGCCTATGGAGCGATACACTGGTGCAGATATGGCGAAAGAGTTGGAATCGCAGCCCGGCCGCAAGGAATTCCTCGCGCTCGCAAAGAACCACACCCTCGTCCCGGTATTCCGCACCCTGACGGCAGACCTCGAAACTCCGGTCTCTGCCTTCCTCCGTGC
>Ga0206972_1096_pt1 | contig 21247 bp, 19 predicted proteins | sample Alteio_BWOrgHeat_86_FD_152925 | JGI IMG/M metagenome (GOLD analysis project Ga0206972, IMG submission 152925) | Enriched cells from forest soil in Barre Woods Harvard Forest LTER site, Petersham, Massachusetts, United States -... | ecosystem: Environmental > Terrestrial > Soil > Temperate forest >...
AAAGATCGAAGTGAGACAGGTCAACCCCGCTTTTACCTGACTCATAGGCTGACGTGTCTATGAAAATGATGCTATTTGATAGCATTTTCTTAGACTTTTATGAGCGGCGAAAAGAAGTTTGTCATTAAAAGCACCCATACCAATAATACCATCTTCATAGAGGTTGACGGTAAGCTGAAACTGCTTATCCAAAAAATTCTCATAAGAGTCTTTTAAAAGCTCCATCACAGCATCTTTAATCATGATCAAAGCTACTCTTCGACATGTCTCTTCTCCCTCCAATGTTGCACTTTTGTGCAGGTGTGATGTATAAAAGTATCACTGCTGAGAAATGTCTCATGCATTATGATTTGGGAGTAAATTATGAAACGCTTGTTTTCTTCGCTTGTTGTAGGAACTATCGCTTGCATCAGCACCCCGCTTTTTGCTGCAGAAGGGGCTAACAGAGAATGTGTGTGCTCTCCAGAGCAAACCTCCAAAGCTTTCACCTCAGTCGCTAAAAAGGCGATGCCAGCGGTTCTTTTTATTAAAGTTCAGACATGCACACCGGAACAGGAAGAGTACGGTGGTGCTAATCCTTATGGACAAAATCCCTTTGATTATTTCGGCGATGATTTCCTCAATCGCTTTTTCGGCTCACCTCGCGGGAGCAACCAACCCTCTAAACCAACCCCTCAGCTGAGTCAAGGCTCTGGTTTTCTCGTCAGCGCTGATGGCTACATCATGACCAATGCTCATGTGGTTAAAGGAGCTGATAAGATCACTGTCGTTCTCAATGACGGGCGGGAAATGGATGCTACTTTAGTAGGCGCAGATCCCCATACAGATATCGCCGTCATTAAAATCGAGGGCAAAGATTTTCCCTATATCAATTTTGGAGATTCAGAACAAATTGATGTCGGTGAATGGGTCGTTGCTATCGGCAGCCCCTTCCAGCTAGAAGCTTCTCTGACGGTAGGTGTGGTGAGCGCGCGCGGTCGACAGAATTTACGCATCACTGATTTAGAGGATTTTATTCAAACAGATGCTGCGATTAATCCCGGTAATTCAGGTGGACCTCTTCTGAACTTAAAAAGCGAAGTGATTGGTATCAATACAGCCATCGTCTCTCGCAGCGGCGGGTATATGGGAATTGGATTTGCGATTCCTAGCAATATGGCCAAAGGGATCATGGATCAGCTCATCGATAAAGGCGTAGTGACAAGAGGATTCCTCGGCGTTTCCTTGCAGCCTATTGATAAGGACATTGCTGATGCCTTTAATCTGGCAAAACCAGAGGGTGCTCTCATTTCAGAGGTTGTTAAAGATTCCCCAGCAGATAAAGCAGGTCTCAAGCAAGGAGATATTGTCATCGAATACAATCAGATGGCCGTTAAATCCCTGCAGTGTTTCCGCAAGGATATCTCTCTGATGAGCCCTGGAACGAACATCACACTCAAAGTGAATCGCAAAGGACAAATCCTCACGATTCCCGTCACATTGGGCAGTGCTTCAGACAACATAGCAACTGATGGCCTTGTGCAAAAAATTGGACTCGAAATTGAGAACCTCACGCCAGAGATTGCTAAACAATTAGGCTATACGATCAAAGATGATGGGATTGTCATCACCAAAGTTAAACCCGGTTCCCCTGCTGCTTTAGCTGGCTTGCGCCCTGGATTTATCATTCAGGCTGTTAACCATCGAAAAGTCACAAGCGTGAGTGATTTTAACGATGCTGTGAATCAGATGGAAAACAAGAGAATCCTCTTCCTGATTCGGCAAGGAAATCTGACTCGTTTTTACTCGATCAAAGTAGAATAGTCATGTTAGAAATATTTAGAGCGGACGGATTAGCCTCCGTTCCGCTCCCCCTCTTCTTTACTCAACATCTCAATGAACAACAAGGATCAGGAACCATCCATTTAACTGAAGAGGGGCTTAACTAAAGATGAGAGGGGTCCCAGATGGGCAAGGCCAGCACCTGTGATGGTTATGCACCAGCCTAGATCAAGTGAGCTTAAGAGTGTGAGTTTTGATAGATGGACAAGGCCAGCATCTGTGATTTTTCTGCACCCTCTTAGATTAAGGGAGCTTAAGAGTGTGAGAGTTACTAGATGGGCAAGGGCAGCATCTGTGATGTTTCTACACCCACTTAGATCGAGTGAGGTTAGAGATGTGAAGTTTACTAGATGAGCAAGGCCTGCATCTGTGATCGTATAGCACCCGCTTAGATTAAGGGAGCTTAAGAGTGTGAGGGTTGCTAGATGGGCAATGCCAGCACCAGTGATGTTATTGCACCCGTTTAGATCAAGTGAGCTTAAGAGTGTGAGTTTTGATAAATGGGCAAGGCCTGCATCGGTGATGGTTCTGCACCCATTTAGATCAAGTGATCTTAGAGATGTGAGAGTTACTAGATGGGCAAGGCTAGCATCTGTGATGTTATCGCACCATCTTAGATTAAGGGAGCTTAAGAGTGTGAGTTTTGATAGATGGGCAAGACCAGCACCTCTGATGTTTGTGCACCAACTTAGATCAAGTGAGATTAGAGATGTGAGAGTTACTAGATGGGCAAGGCCAGCATCTGTGATCTTATCGCACCTGCTTAGATTAAGGGAGCTTAAAAGTGTAAGTTTTGATAGATGGGTAAGGCCAGCATCTGTGATGTTTCTGCACACACTTAGATTAAGGGAGCTTAAGAGTGTGAGTTTTGATAGATGGACAAGGCCAGCATCTGTGATGTTTCTGCACCCGCTTAGATGAAGTGAGCTTAAAGATGTGAGAGTTGCTAGATGGGCAAGGCCAGCATCTGTGAGATTCTTGCAATTAGATAGATTGATAGAGGTAATGCGAGTACCACTTGCTTTATCAAGAATGGTTTTAAGATCGCTATCTGATAAATTGGGCAGTTCAGAAAGATCTAGACAGCTGTCGTTGACGAGAGATAGGTTACGCCAATCTCGGCATACATGATGGACGCGAGTTTTTTCTTGAGCAGGAAGGAAGCTTAATATACGTCCGAAAACGGCGTCAGGGATAGCCATTATGCCATTCGTTGCGTGTTTAGGTGTAGCTTGTGAAGGGGCAAATACAGGCGTTGGCTGCGCTGTCGCTTGTAAAGTTAAAGGAACTAAGCCGGCTAATGACATTGTTAAATCTCCTAATTGCGATTAGGATTATTATTGTAATTATAACATCATTTTATTTAAATGTTAAAGTTTTTTTATTATTTATTGCTTTAAATTAAAGAAATGTAATTGTAAACGCAGAACAAGAAAAATCAAATAATTTCCTACTAATTAACTACTAGATCATCTCAATGAACAACAAGGATCAGGAACCATCCGTTTTGCTGCAGAGAGACTTAAACAAAGCTGGAGCATGAAACGAGGAAACGTCTCCGCGCGTTATACCACGTGTTGGGATGGGCTTCTCACCATCCGCATTTAAGGTGAAAATGGCCCGCCCATGAGGTCTAATAATCCATTCTATCTCTGAATGCTCAGTTTCGCCTTAAAAGCTTTTGCAGCATCCATGGTAATCCCCGAATTATCTAGTTGAAGTAAGATTAGAGATGAGAGAGTTGCTAGACGGGCAAGGCCAGCATCTGTGATCTTATAGCACCAACCTAGATCAAGTGAGCTTAAGAGTGTAAGTTTTGATAGATAGTCAAGGCCAGCATCTGTGATTTTTCTGCATTCTTTTAGATCAAGTAAGCTTAAGAGTGTGAGTTTTGATAGATGGTCAAGGCCAGCATCTGTGATGTTATAGCACGCGTTGAGATTAAGTGATCTTAAGAGTGTGAGAGTTGCTAGATGGGCAAGGCCAGCATCTGTGATCTTATAGCACGCGCTTAGATCAAGTGAGATTAAAGATGTGAGAGTTGCTAGATGGGCAAGGCCAGCATTTGTGATCTTACAGCACCCGCTCAGAACAAGTGAGCGTAAAGATGTGAGAGTTGCTAGACGGGCAAGGCCAGCATCTGTGATGTTATTGCACCCTCTTAGATCAAGTGAGCTTAAGAGTGTGAGTTTTGATAGATGGGCAAGGCTATCACCTCTGATGTTTGTGCACCAACTTAGATCAAGTGAGCTTAAAGATGTGAGAGTTTCTAGATAGGCAAGGCCATCATCTGTGATGTTATTGCACCCTCTTAGATCAAGTGAGCTTAAAGATGTGAGAGTTGTTAGATGGGCAAGGCCAGCACCTCTGATGTTTGTGCACCAGCTTAGATCAAGTGAGCTTAAAGATGTGAGAGTTGCTAGATGGTCAAGGCCAGCATCTGTGATGTTATTGCACCCGCTTAGATGAAGTGAGCTTAAAGATGTGAGAGTTGCTAGATGGGCAAGGCCTGCATCTGTGATGTTTGTGCACCCGCTTAGATTAAGTGAGCTTAAGGATGTGCGTTTTGATAGGTGGGAAAGGCCAGCATCTGTGATATTTCTGCACCCGCTTAGATTAAGTGAGCTTAAGAGTGTGAGTTTTGATAGATGGGCAAGGCCAGCACCTGTGATCTTCTTGCAATTAGATAGATTGATAGTGGTAATGCGAGTACCACTTGCTTTATCAAGAATGGTTTTAAGATCGCTATCCGATAAATTGGGCAGTCCAGAAAGATCTAGACAGCCTTCGTTGACGAGAGGTAAGGCTCCCCAAGCTCGGCTTACCTGACGGAGATGAGATACTTCTCCAGCAGAAAGGAAGCCTAATATATGGTCCATAACGTCGCTTCCTAAAACAACGCTAGAGCTAGAACTAGCCTTTATGCCAGTTATTGCGTGTTTAGGTATAGTTTGTGAAGAGGAAAGCACAGACGTTGGCTGCGCTATCGCTTGTAAAGTCAAAGGAACTAAGCCGAATAATGACATTGTTAAACATCCTATTTTGTGATTATAATTAACATTATATTTATATATTCATTTTATTTAAATATTAAAATTTTTTTATAATTTACAACTTTAACTTAAAGAAATGTAAGTGTAAATGTAGAATAAGAGAAATCCAATAATTTCCTACTAGTCAGCAAGAGGATTCTCTTTGAGCAACGCTTTCTTAGAACGTATTGAGGCAGTTACAAAACTTCTCGACCCAGCCAACATAACGGTTCTTCGCCTCAGTTATCGCTCTCCTTAGACTGTGAATCCAGTATAACAATCCATTCTATCTCCGAATGCTCAGTTTCGCCTTAAAAGCTCTTGCAGCATCCAAGGTAATCCTTGAATTATCTAGTAGAAGTGAGCTTAAAGATGAGAGAGCTACTAGATGGGCAAGGCCAGCATCTGTGATCTCATTGCACTCGCTTAGATTAAGTGAGCTTAAGAGTGTGAGTTTTGATAGATGGGCAAGGTCAGCATCTGTGATCGTATAGCACCCGCTTAGATTAAGGGAGCTTAAGAGTGTGAGTTTTGATAGATGGCCAAAGCCAGCATCTGTGATGTTTCTGCAGCCGCTTAAATCAAGTGAGCTTAGAAATGTGAGTTTTGACAGATGGCCAAGGCCAGCATCTGTGATCTTATAGCACATGCTTAGATTAAGGGAGCTTAAGAGTGTGAGAGTTGCTAAATGGGCAAGGCCAGCACCTCTGATGTTTGTGCACCAGCTTAGATCAAGTGAGCTTAAGAGCCTGAGAGTTGCTAGATGGGCAAGGCCAGCATCTGTGATCTTATCGCTCCCACTTAGACCAAGTGAGCTTAAGAGCGTGAGAGTTTCTAGATGGGCAAGGCCAGCATCTGTGATCTTATCGCACCCACTTAGACCAAGTGAGCTTAAGAGCGTGAGAGTTTCTAGATGGGCAAGGCCTACATCTGTGATCTTATAGCACACGCTTAGATCAAGTGAGCTTAAAGATGTGAGAGTTGCTAGATGGGCAAGACCAGCATCTGTGATGTTGCCGCACGCGATTAGATCAAGTGACCTTAGAGATGTGAGAGTTGCTAGATGGGCAAGGCTAGCATCTGTGATGATATAGCACTGTCTTAGATTAAGTGAGCTTAAGAGTGTGAGAGTGACTACATAGGCAAGGCCAGCATCTGTGATCTTTGTGCACTCTCTTAGATTAAGTGAGCGTAGAGATGTGAGTTTTGATAGATGGGCAAGGCCAGCATCTGTGATGTTCTTACAATTAGATAGATTGATAGAGGTAATGCGAGTACTACTTGCTTTATCAAGAATGGTTTTAAGATCGCTATTCGATAAATTGGGCAGTCCAGAAAGATCTAGACAGCCGTCATTGACAAGAGGTAGGTTACGCCAATCTCGGCATACATGATGGACGCGAGTTATTTGTTGAGCAGGAAGGAAGCTTAATATATGTCCGAAAACGGTGCTAGGGATAGCCTTTATGCCACTCGTTGCATGTTTAAGTGTTTGTGAAGGGGCTAGCACAGACGCTGGCTGTACTGTTACTGTCGATTGTAAAGTTAAAGAAACTAAGCCAGATAATGACATTGTTAAATCTCCTAATTTTTATTAGGACTAGTGTTAAGAAACGTAGACATCCTCATAAGTTGTAAGACGAACCCCTGATATCACCAAAGCCCCCTTTATTAAATCAGTCACTTCAACGCTCGCTTCTAGAAGCAATATATGCGCTACAGTATACTCAGCTTCTACAATCTGCTGGCGCAATCGATATGAAATGTTAACTTGAGAAGGTGCATTATCTCGAATAAATACATCAATAATTTCTTTAATTTGAGCCTGATTTGACTTAGCAGAAAGACCGCGCACAGCTTGCAAAAATTGAACGTTTTCTGACGTATAAGTATCTTCTGCGTAACGGGTCAAGGCTCTTACGTGACGCTTATCTCTGAGTAGATCGTGTTGGGAAGCTGGTTCTGATTGAGGAAGTGGAGTAGGGGTGAGAGGACGCGGAGTGCTTGGTGCTTGTACGGTGACTTGCCGACCCTGGATAGGTGGGGAAGTACAACTACAACAACACAGCATGCTCCAACAACTTTCAAAAAAAGAGGGCTTGGCTGGGGGCTGCTCTAAGAGTACAGATAGAGAAGCTAAGGCTCCTAATTCTGAACTTATTGATGATGAACTTGTAATAGTTGCTGACATTAATCCTCTGGGTATAAAGAAAAAAAAGTAGATTTTTAAAAGTCGAAGCGACCTTGTAATGTCAATCCATAGAAGGCTAGATCACTGTCTGCTCGAACAAAAGTAGGTAGTGTGTTTGTGGTGAAGCGCTCCATCTGATTTTGACGCCACCAGTATTGACTTTCAAATCCTAAATCGATGCCAAAATGGGAGCGATCGCGAGAGAAATTTTTATCCCATGCAAGTCCCAGGATCATTTGCGCTGTGGAGTTAACTAGATTGAGATCGCTGTTGAGATGGATGGGACGAAATCCTTGATTGTTCTGATCTTGCTTCAAATCAAAGTGACCTGCGAGTAGAGCTGCAGATAGATTGCCAAACAGACTAAAGCCGCCACCAAAAAACCAATTAGATCCTAAGCCGATGCGAGGTCCTGCTCCTGAGAAGTCACTGCTTGTCTTGACTTCCGCTGAAGAATAATGAACTTCCACTTCTTGATCGATCCAGGCGCCTGCTAATCCGATGAAAGGGCGAAAGGCTAAAGTTCTGCCGATGTAATAAGCTCTGCCTATTTCGACATTTAACATCTGAAAATCAATATCCCACTCAGCACGAGCAGAAGCGACTAAGGGAAGAGCGATGGGTTGTTGGTAGAGGAGTAAGGGAAAGATAGAGCCACTGGCATCGTCAGATGCAGAAGGACGAAAATCGGTGTAGTTGACGTTCACATCCCAACCATCATGGGGGAGATGAACCCCAAGGCCTACTCTAAATCCCGATTCGAAATCAAACGTGACTTTGCTGGGAGCTGCGCCATTGAGTACCACAGGTGTCCCGGATGCTCCTTCAACAGCATATTCCATGCCACCTTGACGCGTTCTCCAGTATAACCAATCACCAGTCACATAGACATGACCACAAGGCGCAAACGTCCCTAAAACGGGATAAACGCAAACCTCTTCTTCTTCACAACAGATTTCTTCAGAGACTAGTATTCCTTCGTCGTTGTTGGCGAGCAAACCATTAGCCCCTGTTCGGTTAAGATAAGGCCTGTTTGTCGTGCTTGCAGTTTGTTGTTCTTCTGCAGGCCCTGACTTCTTATCCGATTTGGGATGGGTTTTACTTGTGACCCAGGCATTTTTGATTTTCGTAGGAGTTGCTTTCTTTTTTTGCGATCGAGATTCAGGTGAGCGAGCGCCTACAAAATGAGGCTTAACATTTTTAGTTTCTTCAGCTTGTAAGACGCAGCAAAGGAGCGAACTCATGATAGATAGGACTAACGAATTGCGGATCATGAATTTTCCCTCCGTTGAAAACATAACTGAGTGGGGAGCATATCATAATTGAAATGTTTAACTCAAGCTCGGGCTATGTAGAAGGAGGGGGTTGTTGTTCGTTAAGAAATTCTTGAAAAATGGGATCGTGACGAATCGGGTCAAAAGCGGGGGTTTTGATGATTTCTTCGAGATTAGAAAGCCCTTCTTGAAGAGCCGTTTGAAGCCAACCTACTGCAGGTTGAGCTTGTTTGAGCTCAGCATGTGCACAAGCATTCAAAAGAGCGATCTCTACAGTTGGTAAATTTTGATAACAAGTTCCTGCCAGTTCCACTACAAGAGGAAAATCTCGTTGATCAAAGGCAGTTTTTTGCAGTAACGTCAACGCTTCCTTTTCTAAATCAGCCTTTACAGAAAGAAGAAGGTGATAACTTTCTTTTGAAAGCCCTTCTTCGTACTTTAAAAAAGCTAAATACTGAGTGGCTAGGGCAAAAATAAGCCCTTGTTTAGCTTGTTTTCTTACCTCTTCGCACAGTTCCGCGGCTTCTTTTTTTTTACCCTGCTGTAATTTTTTTTCAGCTTGCCCTAACAGCTCGCGAACAGAATCATTCCTATCTGATTCCGCGAGATGACGTGTGCGCTTGAGCGTATCAAAACTTTGGAAGGCAAACAGGAAGAAAAGAGCTCCTGCAAGAATTGCTTGATAAAGAAAGAGCACAAGGCTAAATCCCAACGAAATGACAATCCCCACAATCAGGGCGTACTTGAGACCTTTGAAACCAAACAGCTTTTCCAAAACCAGACGCAGTAACTGACCTCCATCAAGAGGTATGACAGGTAAAAGATTGATAACAGACCAAAAGAGATTGACCGCCATGGTGAGCGATAAGATAGCGCCTATTGCTCCTTGAGAAAAGAGTGGAAAGCGCAACAAGAACCACGAAATGAAAAACAACAAAAAGCCAAATAAGGGACCATTGAGCACGATTAAAAACTGCTTCCAAAAAGGAAGTTTTTCACCATGATGGTAGGTTAATCCCCCCATCGCGACAAGTTCTATATGCGGATTTTGTCCCCAGACCAGCGCAGTTAACGCATGGCCAAACTCATGAAACAAGACCGAAACAAAAATGATGCCAACCCAGATGAGCGTGCCTATCAAGCTCATCGAGTTCACATACCCAATTAAGGCAGCAAAAATCCAAAACGTAGGATAAATTTTGATCGGAATACGACCTGGAATGCGCATCATCGAGCCTTGCGTTGGAGTGCAGCTTGCATGGTTTGACCCATCTCTGCGGGAGAATCGCTGATTAGCACACCTGCAGATTTGAGGGCTTCCATTTTACTTGTGGCAGTGCCTTTTCCTCCAGAAATAATTGCACCAGCATGTCCCATTCTTCTACCGGGAGGAGCCGTGACCCCAGCAATGAATCCGGCAACAGGTTTTGTGCAATGCTGCTTGATCCATTCAGCAGCTTCATCTTCAGCACTGCCGCCAATTTCTCCAATTAACAGGACCCCTTCAGTTTCAGGATCATTCTGAAAGAGTTTAAGCACATCAATGAAGTTCGTACCATTGAGTGGATCTCCGCCAATTCCCACACAAGACGTTTGCCCGAGCCCCAGTTGAGTGGTTTGCCACACAGCTTCATAAGTGAGTGTTCCCGACCGAGAAACAATGCCTATTTTCCCTCGTTTATGGATGTAACCGGGCATGATCCCAATTTTGCATTCCCCTGGCGTGATGATTCCGGGACAATTAGGTCCGATAAGACGAGAGCGTTTGCTAGCTCGCATCACCCGACTCACCTCGATCATATCACGAATGGGAATCCCTTCCGTGATGCATACAATTAAGGGAATTCCGGAATCTTCCGCTTCAAGAATGGCATCAGCTGCAAAAGGAGGTGGCACAAAAATCATCGTGGCATCGCACTGTGTGGCAAGTTTTGCTTCTGCTACGGTATCGAAGATGGGAAGTCCGATGATTTCTTGTCCTCCTTTGCCCGGTGTTACGCCACCGACAAAATGGGAACCATAAGCGATGCATTGTTCTGTATGAAAGCGGCCAGATTTTCCCGAGATCCCCTGTGTGATGACGCGCGTTTTTTTATTGATTAAGATGGCCATGTGATTCTCCTCACTTCAAGACGCCAGCAATTTTTTCTGCTGCCTGCTTTAGTCCTTCGGCAGTGATGATCGGAAGTTGTGATTCCTTGAGAAGTTTTTTTCCCTGTTCCACATTGGTGCCTTCCATTCTGACAACAAGGGGAACTTTAATTCCCAGTTCTTTGACGGCAGCGATGATCCCTTCAGCTAGGGTTTCACAATTCATGATCCCTCCGAAAATATTGACGAGAATCGCTTTCACTTTTGGCTCTTTCAGAATGATCTTAAACCCTTCTGCAACCTTTTCCGCAGAAGCTCCTCCTCCTACGTCTAAAAAATTAGAGGGCTTACCACCGTAATGTTGGATAATATCCATCGTAGCCATCGCCAACCCTGCGCCATTGACCATGCAGCCAATGTTGCCATCGAGGTGGATGTAAGCTAGATCAAATTCCTTAGCGGCAACTTCATTAGGTGATTGTTGAGTGGGATCATAAAACTTAGCAATCTCTGGCTGACGATAAAGAGCGTTGTCATCAACAGAGAGTTTGGCATCGAGAGCCCATAATTTTCCATCCGACGACTCCACTAGAGGATTGATCTCTAATAGAGAAGCGTCAGTATCGAGAAAAGCCTTTGCGATCCCTTGAGCCATCTGAGCTCCTTGTTTTGCAAGCTCTCCTTTCCACCCCATGAATTTGCAGAGCTGCACCAAACGAAAAGATCGTACTCTGCCATCGAGTTCAATAGGCACTTTTAAGATTTTATCGGGATGCTTTTCAGCGACCTCTTCGATCTCCATCCCCCCTTCCGGTGAGGCAATCAAAATCGGTTCGGCGCGATCTCGATCTAAAATGGCTCCCAGATAGTACTCCTTTTTGATATCGACAGGCTTAGTGATGAGAACCTGATGAGCCACCACACCTTCTGGCCCAGTCTGGTTATTCACCATTTTCATCCCGAGCAGTTGCTTTGTTATCTGCGTGATTTCATCAGGAGTTTTAGCAAACTTTACCCCTCCTGCCTTACCTCGACCCCCGGCATGCACTTGAATTTTAATGACAGCCGTCGTGGCATTGAGTTTACCAATAGCCTGAGGAACCTGGTCAATTTTGTTGACCACGACCCAATCGGGAATAGGGATATTGTAGCGTTTCAAAATTTCTTTAGCTTGAAATTCATGAGTATTCATCGCAGGTCTCTCTCCTGAGGCAATTGCAAAACTCCACGCCACAGCAAAATGGCTCAAAAGGGCGATTTTGCTGTGGCGTGGAGTTTTGCAATTGCCTCTCCTGTTCTTCAATCCCGTTATCTGATAGAATTTGTTTTCATTCAACTATTAAAAATACTATGGGACCTATGTTTGGTTTTTTAAAGAGCGGTTTTCAGAAGATTAAAGGGGCGCTCAGCAAAACGAGATCGTTTTTAACTCAACGACTCAAATCCCTCTTTTCAAAACCGTTGAATGAAGAAACCTTTGAGCAACTAGAGCAGATTCTCTTTGAAGCGGATTTAGGCTCTCAATGCGCCATGAATTTTGTTGAACATCTACGGGAGGAATTAAAACGCGCACCAACTCAAGATATCCCTACCATTCTCAAGATTTTCCACGACCATGCTCTCTCTCTTTTAAAAGTCCCAACTAAGATTCAAAAGCATCTTCCTCAACCAGGAGAACCTCTTGTCATTCTCATTGTAGGAGTGAATGGTTCAGGCAAGACCACATCGATTGCCAAGTTGGCTAAAAAATTCCAAAGTGAAGGAAAGAAAGTTCTTTTGGCAGCTGGAGATACCTTCAGAGCAGCGGCCACTGAGCAATTGACGTTGTGGGCTGATAGACTTGGCCTTGAAATTGTCAAAGGGCAAGCTGGCAGCGATTCCTCAGCGATTGCCTTCGACGCACTTTCAGCTGCGAAAGCACGCAGTGCCGATATCGTTCTCATCGATACTGCTGGAAGGCTGCAAAATAAAACAGATCTCATGCAAGAGCTGGAGAAGATCAAGCGCGTATGCACCAAAGTGATTCCACAAGCTCCCCATGAAACATTCCTTGTTCTCGATGCTACGACAGGCCAGAATGCGATCGATCAAGCGCATACCTTTAATAAATTTACACCACTCACTGGAATCATCCTGACCAAGCTCGATGGTTCTGCAAAAGGAGGAATTATCCTCTCCATCTACCAGCAACTAGGCATCCCTGTCACATGGGTGGGCACTGGAGAAAAAGCAGACGACCTCGACCCCTTCGACCCCGACGCTTATGTCAATGCATTGTTTGATCTTGAAGATTAACGTCGAAGAAACCATAGACAGATCCCTCTGTCGAAAAATCGCCTAGCTCCTATGAGATTTCTGAAAAATTTCTTTTTTTCGCAGGGAGATTTTTTTAGCTAAAGTTACTTGTCGCACTTCAAATTTGAAAAGGCGCTTGAAGCATGTCCAAGTACGCCCCGCCTACATCCGTGATGCGTGGGCACTCGCTTAGATTAAGTGAGCTTAAGAGTGTGAGTTCTGATAGATGGGCAAGTCCAGCATCTGTGATCTCATCGCACCCGCATAGATCAAGTGAGCTCAAGAGTGTGAGTTCTGATAGATGGGCAAGGCCAGCATCTGTGATCTTATCGCACCAGCTTAGACAAAGTGAGCTCAAGAGTGTGAGTTCTGCTAGATGGGCAAGGCCAGCATCTGTGATCTTATCGCACCAGCTTAGACAAAGTGAGCTTAAGAATGTGAGTTTTGATAGATGGGCAAGGCCGGCATCTGTGATCTTATGGCACCGACCTAGATTAAGTGAGGTTAAGAGTGTATGTTTTGATAGATGGGCAAGGCCAGCATCTGTGATAAGGCCAGCATCTGTGATGTTGTTTTTGAACCCGCTTAGAGATCTTAAGTCCGTGATGCATGGGCACGCGCTTAGAGTAAGTGAGCTTAACAATGTGAGTTGTGATAGATGAGCAAGGTGGGCATCTGTGATGTCTCCGCAATCTTCTAGATTAAGTGAGCTTAAGAATTTGAGTTTTGATAGATGGGCAAAGCTAGCACCTGTGATGCGTGAGCACGCTCTTAGATTAAGTGAGCTTAAGAGTGTGAGTTTTGATAAATGGGCAAGGCCAGCATTTGTAATGTTAGAGCACCCGCTTAGATCAAGTGAGCTTAAGAAGTTATAGTTTGTGAAGGGGCAGGCACAGACTCTTGCTAGATAGGCAAGGCTAGCATCTGTGATCTTCTCGCAATTAGATAGACTGATAGAGGTAACGCAAGCATCACTTGCTTTATCAAGAATGGTTTTAAGATCGCTATCCGATAAATTGTGGCATCCAGAAAGATCTAGATAGCCGTCGTTGACGAGAAATATCTTACGCCAATCTCGGCATACTTGATTGACACGAGTTATTTGTTGAACAGGAAGGAATCTTAATATGCGTTCGAAAACGTCTCTAGGGATGGCCTTTATGCCAGTCGTTGCGGGTTTAGATGTAGTTTGTGAAGCGGCAGGCACAGACTGGGGCTGCGCTGTCGCTTGTAAAGTTAGGGGAACTAAGCCGGATAATGCCATTGTTAAATCTTCTGGTTGTGATTATTTAGTATTATATTTATAATCTCATTTTATTTAAATGTTAATTTTTTTTTATTATTTATTGCATTAAATTAAAGAAATGTAATTGCAAATTCAGAATAATAAAAATCAAATAATTTTTTATTAGTCAACTGGAGGATTTCCTTTGAGCAGTGCTTTCTTCGGTTCTATTGGGAACGTTCCAAACGAGCGGCCAAGGATCAGTCCTAAACCGTGCTAGATCATCAAAGCGATGCTTTTCTCCCCATTGATCGCCCCCCTTTGGCTCAAAAGCTAATTGATAGAGTTGGTCAAAAATAGCATTTCTTGTCTTTTCGGTAACTTGTGCAGCAACGGATCAATTTGCTTATCAGTAGAGTTTTGCTGATTGATGAGATCGAGCAAGGGTTCCATCGATAGCTCTTTAAAAAGGGCTGGACGTGATAATTTCAAAATAGCAAGTGCTTGCGCTAATTTTAGACGATCAAAATCAACCCAACGGTTCTTTTGGCAGCTGGAGATACCTTCAGAGCAGCGGCCACTGAGCAATTGACGTTGTGGGCAGAGAGACTGGGCCTTGAAATTGTCAAAGGGCAAGCTGGCAGCGATTCCTCAGCGATTGCATTCGACGCACTTTCAGTTGCGAAAGCACGAAGTATCGATATCGTTCTCATCGATACTGATGGAAGGCTGCAAAATAAAACAGATCTCATGCAAGAGCTGGAGAAGAAAGCGCGTATGCAGCAAAGTTATTCCACAAGCTCCCCATGAAACATTCCTTGTCCTCGATGCTACGACAGGCCAGAATGCGATCGACCAAGCGCATATCTTTAACAAATTTACACCACTCACTGGAATCATCCTGACCAAGCTCGATGGTTCTGCAAAAGGGGGAATTATCCTCTCCATCTACCAGCAACTAGGCATCCCTGTCACATGGGTGGGCACTGGAGAAAAGGCAGACGACCTCGACCCCTTCGACCCGGACGCTTATGTCAATGCATTGTTTGATCTTGAAGACTAGAAGCTCTTTGTTTTTGGAAAATGAAGGGCCTTACTTTTTCACAGGTCCGGGACAAAGCACTTTCGTGTCAAGTGTACCTAAAAAAGCTGATAAACAAGACTCCGATGAGGATTGGGTCGAGATCGATTCTGGTGATTTACCTCCTCCCGAAGCCTCAAGTGTACCTAAAAAAGCTGATAAATAAGACTCAATGATAGGCTTATTGAATTTCGAGGCAAAAACCGCCGGCTAAACCTAGGGCTGAAGCACCTGTTTGAATGGGGAATTCAACGTCTTCTCTTTCTCGGCGAATCGTCAGCAACCCCTCTTTGTCGTGGAGATTAACGTCGAAGGGAACATAGACAGATCCCTCTTCGGTAGCAACCATTTCAAGGCGTTGCTCTACCCCTTGAAAAGTAAAGACCACCTCAAATTGCTCTTTTGCTTTAAATCCCTTTCCATGAAAAATAAACGATTCCCCTTCTTGTCCTTTCAATTCAAGAGAAAGCTCTAAGCCACTTTTGGTCTTCATTTCATTCGGGAAGGGAATTAAGGATGTTGTGACAAAAAAGGAGGGATCATCCTCTGCTCTCATCACAAATTCGATGCGCTCTCCCTTTTTTAAAGGGCAAACAGCATAGAGTGGGTCATTCTTTATATCTTTAGTCTCTAAAATCAAGTGCCCTTTGCGGTTAGCGACGTAACTGAATGTTTCCGCTTCCTCTCCTGTAGACCACTTAACGACTAATCGAAACCTTTTTCCCTCGGGAAAATCATTAGCGCGCAGTCGATAGCGCTTCATTTGTTTTCCGTAAAACTGAATTTCTCCCCATTTCTTTTCACATTCCAACCAGGGTTCATCTGTACAACCCATGGAACTTAGAACAATGAAAGGAACTAACCAAGCAATGACTCTATTCATCATGACACACCAGCCCTCATGCTTAGATTAGCTATAAAACCAAACTTTTTCAAGAAAAAAAATACTTGTTAAGAATTTCTTGTCATTCTTTTTCCCATCTGACATATTTTGAACTGTATGATGAGAGACTTGTCTGCATTTTCCCCTTTTTCTCCTGCCATGATATGGGAGAGACGCAACCGAGGATTGCTGCTGCAATTCTTAGTTTCTGAACTCATTGCATCCTTTCACGCACTATGCGTAGAGGCGCCCTATAGAGAAATTGTCTCTTCACCCAAGCGCTATTTTCCCTATGATTGGGCTTATCCTTACGGGTATCTCAATAAAGCCCATGAACACGCTCTCATTTTATATCAGGTTTTCCCAGAACTACACTCCGATGTCATTCAAATTGAACAAGCTTTAACTCGATTGATCCACACTTTTCACTCTCTTCGATCTAAAAAGATAGTGATCCGGCATCTACAGAAAATCTTTTTCTTCTTAGAACCTTTTATAGAAAGATGTAAAAACAACGAAAATCTCATCTTCTTTTTACTGCAGCATCGTGAAGAGATTGAACAACTTATCGAGAACAATTACCTACGCAAACTTCTGCTCAAGCTGCATCCGAATGGATTAACAGAGCTTGGCGAAAAACTCTGCGACAATTACCATCATCGTGGTTTTTACTTCATTATCCCCCAACTCAAGCTATTATTAGCCAAAATTGACCATGCCTAATGACTATCTCAATCTAGTACGCGCCACCATCTCCTCAATCAAAGAACTTAAAAGTTCTGTTTTTTCTACTCAGGAAGAGTGGCAAGCCCTTCATTGTATAGAACCAAACGTTGCACCAGCACCTGTTCAAGACATGATTGTAAAGTCTGCGCCTAAACAGCCTAAGAAGGAAGTGCCTGAACCACAAATGAAACTTCCCGCACCTACTCCTCCATCTGAGGCTCCTTCTGCCGTTAAAAGCTCATTGCTTCGCTTAAATCCCACTTTGCACCATGTAGATCAGATCCCCGATGATGCTCAAGCAAAGCGGATCTTGAATGGGTGGCGTGAGTATTTAGGAGAAACCCAAATCGTCGTGTTGTCAGCAGATACCGATCCTGCTACACTGGAATTACTCAAGAATCTCGCCAAAGCCATCGATCAGAAGCTGGGCAAAGTCAAAGCCTTTTCGGTAGACAGATTAGAACGGGAAAAGCGCTGGGATCTCTTTTTGAAAAAAAACAACTTAAAATTGATTGTGGCATCAGAAGGATTTAATCGTTTGAAAGACGTTAAGCACCATCTAAAATCCTTTCCGGCCAACTCTACAGAATTTTTAGGCGATGTCCCTTTGATCGTTCTTTCACCTGCTTCCTACTACATGGAAAACCCTAAGGAAAAATCTGTCTTATGGGGTCAAATCTGCCAGATACTCCAACGATGACAATAGCTGCCGTCCTCCTCGATCAAGCGCTTGATCATGTTCTCGATTACGCGATTCCTCCACCACTTGTAGGAAAGTTGACCCCTGGAATGCGTGTCAAGGTCCCCGTTAGAAATTCCGTTCGAGTAGCTACCGTGATCGAAATCAAAGAGAAGAGCTCCTTCCAACTACAGCCTCTTAAAGAACTTCTCGATGAAAAACCGTTCATTTCCCCCGATTTATTTCTACTTGCACGCTGGATGTCGCGCTATTATTGCTGTCCCTTGCGCAAAGTCCTCAAAGCGATTCTTCCCCCCTCCATCCGCAAGATGATGAAACCTAAAGAACAGCTTCTTGTCCACTCTGCTTTAACCTCTTCAGAACTGATCGCGTCGTGTGAACAGCTCCGTGGTGAATATCCTCTCCAAGCTCAAATTCTAGATGTTCTACTCAAACATCCCAAAGGGATCTTGCTATCTCGGTTACTAGAACTCGCCAAGACATCGCGCAGCCCTATCACTACGCTCATCAAAAAGAAGATTCTCACCTGTCAAAAAATTCAAATCGATCGCACAGCGGTGAGCGATCAAGAATACTTCCCGACCAAGCGCAAAACGTTAACTGCTGAACAAGAAACGGCCTTGCAATATATCCGTGAGGATTTAATTCACAATCGCTTCCAAACGCGGCTTATCCATGGGATCACTGGCAGTGGCAAGACCGAGGTTTACTTACAAGCAATCGAATTAGCTCTCTCTTTAAACAAAGGTGTCATTTTTCTCGTACCAGAAATCGCGCTGACCTCTCAGACCATCGAACGCCTTAAGGGACGTTTCAAGGAGAAGATCGCCATCCTGCATCATCGCCTCTCTCCGGGAGAGAAATTTGATACATGGCATCAAATCCGCGATGGAAAAGCTCCCATTGTGGTAGGTGCGCGCTCAGCTCTCTTCAGCCCAGTTCCCAACTTAGGACTCTTGATAGTTGATGAAGAACACGAATCTTCTTACAAACAATCGGATGAGTCTCCCTCCTACCATGCTCGCGATGTGGCGGTCATGCGTGGCAAATTGTGTCAAGCCGTGGTCGTGCTGGGAAGTGCTACGCCAAGCTTAGAAAGTTACCACAACGCCAAAACGGGAAAATATGCGCTTGATACGCTTACACTCCGCGCTGATCGAGCTACCTTGCCCCGTGTGACCATTGTCGACATGCAAAGAGAGTTTGCACTCAATAAAGGGTTCACACTCTTTTCCGATGCTTTGCTCTCCGCAATCAAACAACGGTTGGAAATCGGTGAACAGACGCTCCTCTTTCTCAATCGACGCGGCTACCATAGCGCACAGATGTGCTTAAAATGCCAACATGTCTTACAATGTCCCCATTGTGATACCAAATTGACCTTTCATTTAGGGGAAAATTTACTCGCTTGCCATCTATGCGACTACCATCTTTCTCCTCCTCCCCGTCAATGTCCTAAGTGTCGAAGTGATGGAGATTTCAAGTTCAAAGGAGCAGGAACAGAAATGGTCGAGCGCGCTCTTCATGCCATTTTCCCTCAAGTAAGAACGTTGCGCATGGATGCCGATACCACACGACACAAAGGGAGCCACGAACTGCTATTCAAACAATTTAAAGCCGGTAAAGCGGATGTGTTAATTGGCACGCAGATGATTGCGAAAGGACTCCATTTCCCTTCTGTCACACTGGTCGCTGTACTGAATGCCGATGGCAGTCTACAAATTCCCGATTTCCGAGGAAGCGAAAACATCTTTCAGCTTCTCACTCAAGTTGCAGGTCGCTCGGGTCGTGGATCACTAGCTGGTGAAGTGATCATCCAAACGCACATGCCCGATCATCCGATCATCGCGCTTGCAAAAGAGCAAGATTACCTTGGCTTTTACCAGACGGAAATCGAAACCAGAAAACTATTTGGATACCCTCCATTTTCTCATCTAGTTAAACTCACTTTAAGCGGCACAGAAGAAACAGCTACCCAACAAGCTGCCCTTTCTATCAGAAACCGTCTTGTGGAACAGCTATCCTCAGACTTTCAGATCTATCCCGTTGTGCCCTCTGGTCACGCGCGCGTGAAGACAAGATTCCGGTTCCAATTTCTCATCAAAGGAGAAAAATTGGGAGCTCTTCTTCCTCATTTAAGTTCCCTCAACACCCAAGGCGACATCCGCTTGGCAATCGATGTCGACCCCTTATCAACCTTCTTTTAAGGATCTATAGTAGTAAATTATTTAATTTCTATTGCTCTATATTTGTAATTGCATTTTTTTTAATTTAAAAATAATAAATGAATTTTTAACATTTAAATAAAGTGAAATCATAAATATAATACTAATTATAATTGCAATTAGGAGATTTAACAATGTCATCATTATCCGGCTTAACAATATCATCATTATCCGGCTTAGTTCCTTTAACTTTGCAAGCGACAGCCCAGCCAGCGCCTGTGCTCGCCCCTTCACAAACTACACCTAAACCCTCAACGCCTGGCATAAAGGCTCTCGATAGCTACGTTCTCGGACATATATCAAGCTTCCTTTCTACTCAAGAAACAGCTCGCGCCCATTCTGTATGCAAAGCTTGGACTAAGCTATCTCTCGTCAAGGCTATGCATCTTTCCGTCAAGGATGGCTGTCTAGATCTTTCTGGACTGAACGATTTATCAGATAGCGATCTTAAAACTATTCTTGATAATGCAAGTGGTACTTACATTACCTCTATCAATCTACGTGATTGCTATAAGATCACAGATGCTAGCCTTGCCCTTCAATCAAAACTTACATCGCTAACCTCACTTAATCTAAGCGGGTGCAAAAACATCACAGATGCTGGCCTTGCCCATCTATCAAAACTCACACTCTTAAGCTCACTTAATCTAAGCGGGTGCAAAAACATCACAGATGCTGGCCTTGCCCATCTAGTAACTTTCACACTCTTAAGCTCACTTGATCTAAGCCGGTGCAAAAAAATCACAGATGCTGGCCTTGCCCATCTATCAAAACTCACATCTTTAAGCTCACTTAATCTCAGCGGGTGCAAAAACATCACAGATGTTGGCCTTGCCCATCTAGTAACTCTCACACTCTTAAGCTCACTTGATCTTAGCTGGTGCACAAATAATCTCCAAGATGGTGACCTTGCCCATATCACAGATGCTGGCCTTGCCCATCTATCAAAACTTACATCGCTAACCTCACTTGATCTAAGTTGGTGCACAGACATCACAGATGCTGGCCTTGCCCATCTAGTAACTCTCACACTCTTAAGTTCACTTAATCTAAGCCATTGCATAAATATCACAGGGGCTGGCCTTGCTCATCTATCAAAACTCACACTCTTAAGCTCACTTGATCTAAGCTGGGGCCCAGACATCACAGATGATGGCCTTGCCCATCTATCAAAACTCGCACTCTTAAGCTCACTTAATCTAAGCGAGGGGTATAAGATCTCAGATGCTGGCCTTGCCCATCTATCAAAGCTCATACTCTTAAGCTCACTTGATCTAAGCTGGTGCAAGAAAATCACAGCCGCAGGCCTTGCTCATCTATCAAAACTCACACTCTTAAGCTCACTTCAACTAGAAGGTATAAGGCCAGTAAAAGCTCGACGTTGTACAATTTTATGATTTCCTAGCTGACGCTCGTCAGTCATGAGATTGCAAAAATAAAAATTGATTGAGACTCCTATCATTCATAATTTTTGTTATTCAAAGACAAAAGGTGATGAAAATGGATTCTCTGTCATCGCGTTTGCAAAAGAGCAAGATTACCTCGGCTTTTACCAGATTGAAATCGAATCCAGAAAACTATTTTGAATACCACCATTTCTTACCTAGTTAAACTCACTTTAAGCGGCACAGAAGAAACAGCTATCTTCAGACTTTCAAATCTATCCCGTTGTGCCTTCTGGCCACGCTCGCGTGAAGGCAAAA
>Ga0206972_1097_pt1 | contig 21197 bp, 16 predicted proteins | sample Alteio_BWOrgHeat_86_FD_152925 | JGI IMG/M metagenome (GOLD analysis project Ga0206972, IMG submission 152925) | Enriched cells from forest soil in Barre Woods Harvard Forest LTER site, Petersham, Massachusetts, United States -... | ecosystem: Environmental > Terrestrial > Soil > Temperate forest >...
AGTTCTGGGAATAAAATTTGTTTTACTAGTTTAGGGTGTGCTCGAAATCTCGTCGACACTGAGGTGATGGTAGGCATTCTTCTCAAAGCAGGCTATGAAGCGATCGACGAGGTCAATAAAGCTGATTATCTCGTCGTGAATACCTGCGGTTTTTTATCTTCCTCGCGCCAAGAATCCTCCGATGCTATCGGGGATATGTTCAAACACAAAAAGAAGTCCGCGAAAGTGATTGCTGTTGGCTGCATGGTCCAAAAGCATAAAGACGAGTTAAAAGAGCGCTATCCCGATATCCACTATTTTTTGGGCTCTGGCGATATGGAGCGCATCATTGAAGCTGTGCAAGCTCCGATCCCAGGCGAGGCCGTTTCTTCAGCGCGCAGCTATCTCGAATGGGGGGAGATTCCTCGACAGCTATCCACACCCAAGCAGTATGCTTATCTTAAGATCGCAGAAGGATGTGCTAAGAGATGCGCTTTTTGCATCATTCCCAAAATTAAAGGTCCTTTGCGCAGTAAACCCGAAGAGCAGGTACTTAAAGAGTTTCGCATTCTGCTAGACCAAGGTGTCAAAGAAGTGATCCTCATTGCACAGGATCTGGGGGATTACGGCAAAGAGCGAGAAGACAATCAAGGTCTAGAGCATCTTTTAAGCAGGATGCTGGAAACAGAGCGAGACTGTTGGTTGCGTCTTCTCTATTTATATCCCGATGAAATCAACGAAGAACTCATTGCTTTAATTGAAAAGGATCGTCGCATTTGTCGCTATCTTGATATGCCCATTCAGCACATCAATGATGAGATGCTCAAAGCGATGCGTCGGAAAACCAACCGACAGCAGATTATCCAGACCATTCAAACTCTTCGCCAGCGCATACCCGATATCGTCATCCGCACCTCTTTGATGGTGGGCTTTCCAGGTGAAACTGAAGAGCAGTTTGAAGAGCTCGTCCAGTTTGTTCAAGATTATCCTCTCGACAATGTGGGGATATTCAAGTACTCACGCGAAGAGGAATCCTCATCTGCTCTATTCTCCAATCACATTGAAGAATCTGTTAAGCAGGCTCGTTTCGAGCGGTTAGCTGCAGTTCAGACAGCTGTTGTGGCAAAAAGAAATAAGCAGTATATCGGGAAAAAATTGAAGGTGATCGTGGAAGGTTACCATCCCGATTCTCCCTATCTCATGCGCGGTCGTTTCTACGGCCAATGTCCTGAGGTCGATGGGCAGGTCATCATCAACGATGGGCGGCTGGTCATAGCCTTTGGCGAGTATTACGACGTAGAGATCACCGACGTCGCTGGATGCGATTTGATTGGCGGTGTCGTGGGATCGTACGCTCCTCAATCACCTAAACAACCCAAGAACAAGTTGTCCCTCAATGGATGAAAAGAAAGTTGTCCTCAAGCCTGGTAGAGAAAAGGCCGTACTTAAGCAGCATCCCTGGATTTTTTCAGGAGCAATCGACACTCTGCCTTCCTATGAAAATGGGGAAGTGCTTCCCGTCTTTAGCCATTCAGGACAATTTCTAGCGCATGCTTATTTTCATAAAGAAAACTCGATTGCTGGACGGATTCTCACGTTCATCGATGAACCTATTGAAGTGGCGATCAGCAAGCGGATGGATCGCGCCATTGCCTTGCGCCATTCTTTATTTGATCGAGAAAAGACCAATTGTTTTCGACTTATTAATTCCGAAGGAGATGAATTGCCCGGATTAATTGCCGATCTCTATGACGATGTGCTAGTGATCCAAATCAACACCTTTGGGATGCTGAAATTGCGTCCTTTGATCGTCCAGTTATTGCGCAATAAGTTGTCTGTGAAAGGCATTTACGAAAAATCTTCTTCTTTCTCTCGCAAACAAGAAGGATTAAGCGATTGCCATGAAGTGCTCTTCGGCGAATGCGCCAAAGAAATTTTGGTCAAAGAAAATGGCTTGCTCTTTTTAGTCCCTATTCAAGAAGGACAAAAGACGGGATTTTTTCTCGATCAACGCGAAATGCGTCAAATGGTGGCAAACTTCGCAGTGGGGAGAAGAGTTCTCAATTGCTTTGCTTATACGGGAGGATTTTCCCTGTTTGCTTTGAAAGCTGGAGCTCACTCTGTTGTCAGTGTCGATAGCAGTAAAGAGGCCTGCCACATTGCGGGTGAAAATACCCTTCTCAACCGCTTTGATGCGGATAAACACCAGATAGTCACTGCCGATGTGTTTGATTACTTAAGAGACAATTCCCTTGATTTTGGTCTTACTATTTTAGATCCCCCCGCTTTTGCTAAAAAGCGCAGCGATATTAACCTTGCTTGTCGAGGGTACAAAGAGATTAACCGGTTGGCCATTGAAAAGATGCCCAAAGGATCTCTTCTATTGACCTGTTCTTGTTCTTATTTCATCGATCCGCAGCTTTTTCAAAACCTTTTATTTCAAGCAGCTCTAGACGCTAAGCGCTCGGTTAAGATTATAGCTCGTCATACGCAAGCTCCCGATCACCCCATTTCCCTCTTTCATCCCGAAGGCGATTACCTTAAAAGCTTTTTGCTACATATCGACTAAGATCTAATCATTTATAATGTCAATTTTAAGACCTTCTTTAGGTTTTATTGGGTGAGCAGAAAATAGATTGCCTTTTAAAACCTCAATCACAGCTAATCTCAGGCGGGACGGATCATCGTGACGATGGAGCTGGCCCCATTTGTCTCCTCCCTTAGGCTCTGGAGCGAGTGTATAAATTTGATAATCGATCGCATTGCGAATGTCATCTGGCATTGCACCAATAAGAGCATCAATTGTTTGTTCTTGTTCTGGAGAAGTAGTTTCATCGAGGATGCGGAGAATATTAATAGTTTTGTCAATCCACGATTTAAAGGAAGAAGTTTCTTGAGTATCCTCGATAGCTATCGCATGAGCAAGTCTTAGTCGATCAAGATCATCAAAGCGGTGTAATTCGCCCCATCGATCTCCACCTTTTGGAGTAGTTGCTAATACATAGATATAATAATCAGTTAGATCTAATAATGTCAGAGGAAGGTTTGTTAGATGCGCTAGACCCGCATTGGTAATGCGCCTGCAGAATGTAAGGTTCAAGTGGTTAAGAGGAAGTGTGACGAGATGCGCTAGCCCCGCATCGGTAATTTGCCAGCACCAAGCGAGGTTTAAGTGGTTAAGCGGAAGGGTGACAAGATGCGCTAGCCCCGCATCGGTAATTTGCAAGCACCATTCGAGGTTTAAGTGGTTAAGCGGAAGGGTGACAAGATGCGCTAGCCCTGCATCAGTAATTTGCACGCAGAAAGAGAGGTTTAAGTTGTTAAGAGGAAGTGCGACAAGATGCGCTAGCCCTGCATCGGTAATTTGCACGCAGAAAGAGAGGTTTAAGTTGTTAAGAGGAAGTGTGACAAGATGCCCTAGTCCTGCATCAGTAATTTGCACGCAGAAAGAGAGGTTTAAGTTGTTAAGAGGAAGTGTGACAAGATGCGCTAGCCCTGCATCGGTAATGCGCTCGCAGCGAGTTAGATTGAAGGAAGTGAGAGAGGGGATCTTTTTGGCGAGGTATTCAAGGCTTGCATCTGTAATAGTGCATGGAGGCAGGGTAATAGATTTTATAAGATTTTTAGTAGGAACTCCTCTCATGATTTCATCGATGATTTTCTTTAGGTTGTCATCGGACAAGTTTTCAAATTTTGATAAGTCGATATTTTCACCGCGAAAGTCTAGGTGTCTCCAGTCCTTGCAAGTTTCTCTCATCACCGCGATTCCTTTTGGCTCTAAAAATGTGGCGACTAATTGAGAAATGTTCTTTTCGAACAAAGTCTTTATTTTAAGTTTGACTATGTTGGAAGAAGGGGCTTCTGTTCTTCCCAACTCTAGTGATGCTATTTTTAATCCTTCAGGTGCTTTTACCGTCATATTTACCTCTTTGTTTGTGTTAATTATACAGTTCAGTTTTTTTTATTTAATAAAGGAATGGGTTATTGTTTTTGTTAAACTATTTAATTGTCTGTTGGCGTGTAAAATAAATTATTTGGTTTTATAGCCTTGGATAGGCCAAGCGGTTGTAAAAAGGCTTCAGCAATAAAGCTAGACCGGTTATATCAAGAATTTGATGAGGTGCTGGCTATGAAGTTTAAATTTATCGCTCCAAAAGATCCAGAATATGATGCCGAGTGTATGTTGCGTTGGGAGGTGTTGGGCAAACCCAACGGGCTTCCACCCGGTTCTGAAGTGGTTCCAGAAGATAAACATAGTCTGCATTTGATTGCTATGGAGGGGAAACAAATCGTAGGATGTATCTGTTTTAGCGCGGAAACCCAAGGGGCTGGACAGGTGTTTCAGATGGCCCTAAGTGAAGACTATCGAGGACGAGGATTTGGACGTAAGCTTCTCCATACATTAGAACAGCAATTGTTTAAACAGGGCGTGCGCGATGTGTATGTCTATGCCCAACAAGAGGTGGAAGGGTTCTATTCTAAGATGGGATACCACTCCGAAGGGGAATCTATTAAACGCAATGGCGCCGCCTGTCGTTTAATGAAAAAAAGCATTAGACATCTTGCGTAACCTGCTTTGCTCAGAAAAATCAAAGATTTTTTAGGCAAATTTTTAGAATCTACGGTAGTAGATTCGGGTAGCGGAGGCGAAGCGACTTCGGTAAGTCGCTGAGATGACGATACAAAAATTGGACAGAAAATATTGGGTTTTAATGAGTAAATGAGGTTACGCAAGATGTCTATTAAGGAGCAGGTAAATGAGTAAGGAGCGGTTTTCCCCCTTTGCCTTAGTAGTTGTTGCGATAGCATCGATCAGCGGGCTGTTATTTGGTTATCATACGGCCGTCATTTCGGGAACGCTGATCTTTCTGGCCCCTGCCTTCCAGCTCTCTCCTTTCGATGAAGGGATGGTCGTTAGTACCATTTTATTGGGTGGGCTAGTGGGCGCCATTGCGGCAGGAGAGCTATCAGAGCGATTGGGCAGAAAAATTACCCTCATTGGCACTGCCATTGTGTTCATCTTGGGTGCACTCATCATGGCTAGCGCAACCTCATATGCCATTCTCATCGGAGGTCGTGTAGTAAGTGGAGTGGCTGCGGGGATTGCCTCAGTGACAGCCCCCATGTACTTAGCAGAAGTTTCTCCCCCTCATTACAGAGGGCGATGCGTTGCCATTTATCAGCTCAGCATGAGCTTAGGGATCTTGCTCGCTTATGTGCTCACTGTCCATTATGAAGAAGCCCAGCAATGGCGCCTCTTATTTGCTTGGGGAGCAGCTCCCGCAGTGATTCAAGTGATCGCTCTGTTCATGATTCCCGAAACTCCCAGCTGGTGCGTAGAACAAGGGTATTTTGAACGAGCTAAACTCTCTTTTCAACGCCTTCGCCGCGATGTACTTTGGAAAAAAAATCTCAAAATCAGTGAAAGGCGTGAAAAAGGAAGACAGTGGGGATTCTTTTTTTCTCCTCGTGTTTTCTATGTCATCGTGCTGGGAGTGGTGTTGAGTATTCTTCAACAAGTAACGGGGATCAATGCTGTTGTTTATTACACCCCCAAGATCTTTCTCACGGCGGGAATTAGTTCTAATGAAGCTGCTTTCATGGCGACAATGGGGATTGGCGGCATCAACGTCATAGCTACTTTAATTTCGGTGTGGTTGTTAGATCGAGCAGGGCGACGCCGTTTATTGTTAATTGGAACAGTGGGCATGGGGTGTAGTTTAATCCTCGTCACAGCTGCGTTTTTATTCCAGGCTGTTCTGGTCGAAAAACTTGTCGTGCTGGGATTAATGGCCTATGTCGCTTTCTTTGCTTTAAGTTTTGGGCCTGTCACATGGGTAGTGATCTCAGAAATTTTCCCTTTAAAGGTTCGCAGTCAAGCGATTGCGCTAGCTTTAGCTGCTAACTGGATGGCGAATTATTTGGTTTCCCTTCTTTTCCCCAACCTGATCGCTCACTGGGGAGGGGGATACACGTTTGCTGTGTTTACTTTGATCACCTTCTTAGCTGTAGGATTTATCGCGCGATGGATCCCCGAGACAAAGGGAAAAAGTTTGGAAGAAATCGAGACAATGGTCCTACGAGGAAAGTTCTGATTTGAGAGACCGTTACATGATTTAAACGCAAAGCCGCGGCCCCGCGGCTTTGCGTTTAAAAAATAATAGTGGTAGTGAGTTTTGCAATTGCCTCTATTGTCCCATTTTGAGAGCATGAGATTACGTAGGGCTGTTGGAGTATCGATTTAAAGGAGAGGGTATGTCGATTCAGGATATTGAAAAGCTACTGGGATCACAAGCACAACATTTGCTCGGACATGTCTGTAAAACAATACCTAAAGAAAAGCTTCATCTTCCAGGTAGCGACTGGGTAGACCGGATCTTTTCCCCATCGGATCGCAACATACGCGTGCTGCGCAGTTTGCAAACTCTGCTCACTACAGGACGACTAGCTGGAACCGGCTATTTGTCTATCTTGCCCGTCGATCAAGGAGTGGAGCATTCCGCTGGCGCTTCCTTTGCGGCCAATCCCGATTATTTTGATCCCGAAGCGCTCATTAAGTTAGCTATGGAAGGGGGCTGTAATGCCATTGCTTCTACTCGCGGTGTGCTGGGGATGATGGCGCGCAAGTATGCGCATAAAATTCCCTTTCTCTTGAAATTAAATCACAACGAATTGCTCACTTATCCCAACAAACACGATCAAATTCTGTTTGCATCTATTGAACAAGCATATGAGATGGGCTGTGTGGCTGTGGGCGCAACGATTTATTTTGGCTCTGAAGAAAGCTCGCGACAAATCCTCGAAGTGAGTCAGGCCTTTGCGATGGCCCATGAATTAGGCATGGCAACGGTTCTTTGGTGTTACCTGCGCAATTCAGCCTTTAAAACAGCTACAGTCGATTATCATGAAGCAGCCGATCTCACAGGGCAAGCCAACCATCTAGGCGTTACGATCGGTGCGGATATCGTTAAGCAAAAACTTCCCGTGAATAACGGGGGATTTAAAGCTTTGAAATTCGGCAAGCAAACCGAAAAGATGTACACCACGCTGTGCACAGATCATCCGATCGATTTATGTCGCTATCAAGTCATCAATGACTACTTGGGTAGGATTGGATTGATCAACTCAGGCGGAGCATCGGGTGACAATGATCTCGCTCAAGCTGTAGAGACTGCTGTTATCAATAAACGAGCAGGTGGAATGGGACTTATCACAGGTCGCAAGGCGTTTCAAAAGCCCATGAAAGAAGGCGTACAGCTTCTTCACGCGGTTCAAGATGTCTATCTCTGCAAAGAAGTGACCGTCGCTTAACCTCGAATTAACGGATCACTTTCATCACTTGCTTGAGTGGTTTCTCATCTTGTTTGAAATGGCGTTTGTTGCTTTCTTCATGCGTATCGGAAGTTTTCTTGCTCTTTTCCCAGGGGAAAGGGCGTTTGGCAGGGGGGGATTTTCGCTTTGCTATCAGGCAAGGTGGCCATCTGTTGTAGCACGCCGCCTAAGATAGCACCTGCGCCACTTTTTCCAAATGCATCGGTGACTACTTTTTGCTGAGCAGCGAGGAGAAGAGCGATTTTAGCTGTGGCTTTAGAGCTGTCTATTTTCACATTGTCCGAACGCCCTTTCATCGGGATGGTCAAGACATAATCTTTGGGCAAATTCTTGATCCCAAATGCTTGTGAAAGAGTAGATGCAGTCAGTCCCAACAGCATGTCGACGTAATCATCGACAAGTAAGATTTTCCCCCAAATAGCGACATCATACGTATCTGCTAACAGGATCTCCGTTCTTTCCAGATCGAGGATCCCTTGACTTAACGTAAATTGCACCGGAGCAAACCACAGCTGAAGCTCCCGGTTCACTTCAAATTGCTTCGAGCGAAGTAATCCCAACGCAATGTTGACGTTCCCTTCATTGCGGCACGCAATTTTGCCCAATTCGATTGTTGTTAGGGGCATGGCCAGTTTGCCCAAGTCAAACGGCCTTAAAGGTAGATAGAAGCCTTTAGCTGGTATTTCTAAAGTGACAGGAGCTTGAGCGTAAAAGTAAGTGATCGACAGAGGATTGACATCTTTTAGAAAGACCCGACTCATTTCTTGGGTGACATTCATTTGAGCGTACAGATCCTTTTCTAAGCGTAAAACCCCCTCTTTGATGGAGGAATCCATCGCGAAACGCACGTTGGGTGAATTGATGTTTAAGGAAACAGGTCCTGTGAAGTCTTTGAGATTAGCTACAAGTGAGGCGTTGATGACATCGCCGAAGACCTTACTAAAGGGCGCATCAGTTCTCCCTTTCATCCTAGCCACAAGATCTAAAGCGCGAGAAGGGAACTGCTTGATGTTCACATTGGTATCCAGAACAAGAGTGTGAAGATTTAACTCGTTCTTTTCAGTGAAGAGGTGCTCAATCGTCGTTTTAGCAGAGAATGTGCCCCCTTTTCCCGCACCGGAAGAGACTTGAGAATCGAGCGTAAGCGTCAAAGGGCGATCGCTCTGAAGTTTGCTGAAAGAGAAGGTGAAATCGGTCAGTTGAATCGTCTCTTGTGAACCGTTATCTAAAAAGGAAATGCGGGGATTGTGTCCCTGTCCTTTTCCTTGCAGTGAAGCGATTTCCCATTGAATGGTGGGTATTCTCCCAGTTGCAGGTAAAACGGGAAGGGAGAGCTCTGACACAGAAGCTTTAAATGTCGTCGGTTCCTTGAGTTCAAAAGCGATCGTCTTTCCCTGTTGAGCCACTACCATGTGATCTAAGTAGAGATAACTTTGAGGAGTTAACGTCCAATTCAGCGTGTCGATAGCTCCTTTAATGACGCTACCATCTGTCACAAACGAGCTCTTGATGGCTAAAAGAGGACTTGTCACATTGACCTGAAGTGTCTGTTTTTGAGGAGTACTGGCTAAATTTAGAGTGGAATTGAGCTGCGTACCGGCCAACATCTGAGCAAGAGGTTTTCCTAAGAAAGCATCGACCAAAGAAGAGGGGAGTTTTACTAGATCCATGGTAGCGTTCACAACGACTTGATCCATGTGATTGAAATCGACATGAGACCACGACGATTTCATCGCGATCGAGCCTTGTTCACCTTCTTGAGGCTTCACGAGAGATTGGAGTTGCACCTCTGCGATTTGGGTCTTTGCATTCCATTGAAAAGGAATCGATAGATTGTTCAAGGAAAGCTGCGGCGCACCGGGATAAGGGATCATGGACACCTGAGAAGAAGCAAGTGTTCCTTTGAATGAAAGAGCGTTGACAGTCTTCGGAAAAAAGCTAAAAGGTTCCACTGTAAGCAGAAGTTGAGAAGGCTCTGTCAGATTCAGCAAGACAGGGGATACATTCTGCAGCCAACCATTTTCTACTTTAACATGAATCTTAAGAGGAGCCGTCAAAGCAATCTCCCCATTTTTCTGGTACTTAGCTAGAAGTTCTGCCTGCAAAAGATCGCTTGAAACGTGGAAAGAAATCCGATCGCGAGTGGCTAGTAGATCCGCTTTGATCTGTTGGATGGCAAAGGGAGTTTTTCCTTTAAAATCGAAACGCTCACTTTCTACACTCATCTCCATTGTGCTATCACTCGTATGAGACCAGGGAATCACAAGGGTATTCACCATTCCCTTGACTGTTACGGGATGAGCAAGAGCCAATTTATTCTGTGGTAAGACGGGATTTACAAGACCTGGAATGACCTGATAACTAAAAGCCACCGGTTCTAGTAAAGACAACTCATCTCCCGCTCGCAGTTTAGCCTGTTCAATCGTTAACAGAGGGGAGTGTACCGATAGGATCCACTCTTGACCTTGTGGGGATAAATTCCCCGTTGCCTTCGTGTTAAGAACAGGACCTAGAACCAAAGAAAGGGGAGTTTTCACGCCACTCAAAGCCCCTAAAAGATCCACGGGAAGAGCTGTTGCCTCCATGGAAACACTCTGTGTGTTCTCTTTGAGATTTAGCTGGGCATCCCAGGTCAATTGAGCAGGAGGTCCTTGTGAAACCACAGCTAACTTCCCATCCACTGTCATATGCTCGCTATCGTTGTTGACGTGCATGACAAGGCGATCTAACACAAGGGGATTATTGTCGAATTGCCATGCGAACGGCGCATCAGTAGAAATAGTTGCGGTGAATGAGCTTTGAGCGAGATCTTCCAACCTCTGAGGAATCGGAGCCATTAACTGATCAATCACTACTTTGAGGGTATTTTCCTTAGTTAGAGATAAACGTTGCAATCTGAGCTCTAACTTAGCGAGTTGTGCCCACGAATTAGGCGTTATTTTTAAAGACAGTTTTGCTGGGGATTTTAGGGAGATATGGTTATCCGCAGATACGGTTGTGATTTGGGCATTAAATAGTGGTGAAGTAGCTAAGACATCTAAATCAAAATTGCCCGCAGAAGAGAGAAGATTGAGCTTCACGTCCGCTGTGTTTCCCACCATGCTGACCAACACCCCTTTCCACTGCGGGTATTTCAACGATAACAGCTGGTCAATGCCGAGAACAGGAAGTTGAGAGATAGTTGCTATGGCTTCCACGGAAGGGGATTCTGTATCAGCATTTGCCACAGAAGCCTTAGCATCGAGTTTCCCTTTCACATCGTTTTGCTGTGTTTCAGAGGTGACAGTGAAGGAGAGAATTTTTTTAGATAGGGCAGCATCGAGTGCAATCTCATCAAATACAATCGGCTGCATACTCGTCGTGTGAAGTTCAATTTTTCCCGATGTGCACTGAAGAGTCCCCTCAACGGGCAGCTCAATTTTAGAAAAAGTGGGAAGCGAAGAAAGGCTCGCTGACCGTAACCAATCACGCGGTAATACCACATCAGAATGACCCACCCAAGCAATCAACGAGGGATTGAGTTTAAGATAAGGTCGATTACACTGCACATGTCCCATCGAGCGTCGTACCAAAAGATCCCATAAAGACGCATCGGTCTTGATCCCATCGCACGTCAACTGCATCTGGTATTTTTCTTGATGAACAACGAGATCGGTAACTTCTTGACCTCCCCACCACTGCAATTCTAACCGGTTCACCTGCACATCAGCGTCATAGTTTTCCTTGATGTAGGCGATCAACCGTTTTTTACCCCATTCAGTAGAAAGAATCGTGGGCAAAATGGCGATCAAGGCGACAAGGAGTACAAGGATCCCTATCAAGGTTAAAAAGATGATCCTAGTTGTTGTTGATCCACTGTTCATAGAAGTAGAATCCTGCGATTGTCTTAGCGTCTTGAATCTGATGGTTGGAGATCATCTCTCGGCATTGTGCAGCGGAGACGGTGACTAGGTCGATGGCTTCATCCTCATCGCTGTCTAAAGGAGCTGGGTTCAAGCCCACAGCTAAAAATAAATGGAGAAGTTCAGTGCAAAACCCCGGTGCGCTATAAAATTGCGCCATGGGAATGACTTGATCCGCTTGGAACCCCGTTTCCTCCCGTAATTCCCTCTGGGCACATAGCAGGGGCTCTTCCCCCACCTCAAGCGTGCCTGCTGGAAATTCTAAGATAGTCCGCTGGATAGCTCTACGCCATTGTTTAACGAGGATTAACTGATGATCTGCAGTAACAGGAACAATCACGACAGCCCCTGGATGGGCTACGATATCCCAGCTGGCCCGCCTTCCCGATGAAAACTGATAGGTGTCTTTGAAGACCGCAATCGTCTTGCCGCGAAAGATCTCTTCCCGCTGAACAGACGCCGCCCGTTCTTCTTGCTCTTGCATAGCTGATTTGTCGTGCTTATCCATGCAGCCAGTATCTCACGATGAGACACTTCTGTCAATCTACCGAGTAGCAACTAAAGAAAAGACGGGAAGAAATTCCCGTCCAATGATGAACAAATATTTAAGAATCAGACTAAGGTGTTTTGAATGGCTTCAAAGCAGTACTCAACGATGCTCTTTGAGAGGGATTAAGACTATTTAGTAATGTGAAGATATTTTTTTGTATTTCATCAATTTTATTAAGATCTGCACTATCAGATTTTAAATAAACTAAAGAAGACTTAGCAAGAGAAAGTAATTTGTTTGGTATCAAATTACTCTTAATTGTTTGATCAAGAATCAAAACTAAAACATCTTGAGTATACTTATCGCTTGATTTCCATTTGTCACTTGTTAACAATTTTCGTAGAAATTCATCGGGAATGATCTTTTGACTAGAAGAAGCGAATGCTAGTTGGTCTTCTTTAGCTGTAGTAGGACTTGAAGCAGCTGGATCTATTGGTGAAGGATCTTCATCATCATGTTGATCACCTGAAGCAGAAGAAGTTGAGACAAATGAATGTTTGTTTTTAAAAAGAGCTGCTTGTTGTTGTGGAAGTATCGCTGCGATGGTGGGACAAAGCGCTTGATCCTTAGTGAGTGCAGTAGCTAAAGATTCCTCTTCATTTTCTTCAAGATCTTTAATTACATCTAGGTTGATTGGCAAGTTTGCTTTAGTTAACATATCATAGAAGTTTTCACGACATTCATCTGAAATTTCAAATAACTCTTCAAGTAGGTGTTGTACTGTATTCTGTCTTTCTCGATGTTCAGATTTTTTGCTTGCTTCTTCAAAAGCATTAATCAAAGCAGTGTACAAGTTATCAATGTGCGTTGTAATGATAATTGAAGTCTCACTTGCTTTTACACCTTCGTAGTGACCAGGTGTAGTATACCATATATAAACTGCATTTTCGTGTGGGTTATCACCTGATTGTTTTACTGAAAAGAGTTTTTCTTGAGCATGAATGCCTTTCCCAATTGAAAAGGGTCCTAAAACACAAATATTCAATCCATTGTTATTATAAATAGTGTGAGGAAAGCCAAGTTGCATTAATTCATCCTTATCCAATAGATTCATAGCTGCAACTGCCGCTTTATCAGCCCACATGCCATTCTCTTTAAGGTATACGCCATAAAACGTTTGCAATTGATTGATTTCATCATCTTCTAACTTTATGTTTTTTTCTGTCTTATCTAAAAGTTTACTTATCTCATCTGTAACAACTTTAGTTTTTGTATTGTTAGTCCTGTCAATTGATCTAAGCTCAATAAGATCATAAATAAGGGCTTTTACGCATTCTTCTGACTCTCTAAATTCCTCAGATTGGATTTTTTCAGCGGTTTTCTTTCTAAGGTTGAGATGGAAATCACTTGGTGCGTTCTTCCATTGATATTTATCTTTCAATGCATCTATAACAGAATGAAAGCAGCAATTTCCTCCCCCATTATTGTTAATTAATTTTATTTTATAAATTGAATTTATAGTTAAACGTTTCGCAACAGTGTTAATCTTGTTAAAAGTCGTAGAAGGAATAATTTTGTCTAGAGTTTCAACACACTCCTTGCCACCATTTCTAGAAAGAATACTTTCTCTTGTAGTTCTTCCGCCTGAATTATGTACTGCGGTTAATTTTCCATCATTTGAATAGTCAATTTCTGTAATTTCACCAAAAGCATTTTCTTTCTTTAAAAATGCACATACTTTTTCTGCCAGTTCTACAGCTATATGCTGTTCTTGAGTGATCATGGCGGCTGTGACATTTGTTCCGTTGCTAAGGATAGTAACGGAGTACTCCTTGCCAGCATGTTCTGCGATCAATTGATTATTACTAATTCGTATCCGAACGTCAGCTACGTCAGCTACTTGTTTGACTTTCGCCCCAATGGAAGAAGAAGGAGCTAAAGCTTTAGGACTGCTTGGGTTACTTTTTCCAGAACTAGGGGGAGAAGAACTTTCTGGGGTGATGCTTAGTTTAGGATGGGAATGTACTGGTTCAGAGAAGGCACGTGGACGTAGTAGTGGTGGTGGGTTAGACATAATTAATATCCTTTTGTTATCTTTTAACATTATTTTATCAATTAATAGATAATAAGTAAATATTAAATTGTTGTAAAATATTAACTTTAAATTAATTTATAATATGTTAATTAATAAGGAGATAGAGATTTATTCGACTGTGACTGATTTGGCGAGATTGCGAGGTTGGTCGATATCTGTGCCAAGCTCAAGGGCAATATAATACGCAAGTAACTGACTTGCAACGGAATAGGGGATAGAGGCCAATTCGTCGACGATGGGGGGTAACCAGAGGACATCTGTAGCTATCGAGGCGATTTGCTCGGCGCCTTCTGGGGCGAAGGCTAAAATGGGAGCTCCGCGGGATTTGACTTCCATGAGATTGCTGAGCATCTTCTCATAGGTGCGTTTATTACCACACATGCCGATGATGGCAAGGGAGGGGTCAACGAGGGCGATAGGGCCATGCTTCATTTCTCCTGCTGGGTAGCCTTGCGCATTGATGTAGCTGATCTCTTTTAGTTTGAGGGCTGCTTCAAGACTTGTGACGTGCATGTAATGGCGGCCGAGGAAGAAAAAGTGCTTATAGTGGGCGTATTTCTTGGCGAGCTCTTGGATCCGATCACTTTGGCGGAGAACCTGTTCTGTGAGGGCGGGGAGGGATTGGATCTCGGTGAGAAAGGCTTGTCCATCTTCTTTGCTCATGTGGCGCAGGCGGGCCATGAGAAGGGTAAAGAGGGAGAGGAGCGTTAATTGGCTGGTAAAGGCCTTTGTGGAGCAGACGCTAATTTCAGGGCCAGCTCGTAGGAAGAGGGTGCAATCGGCTTCTCGAGTGAGGGTGGAATTGCGGACGTTGCAGATGCCAAGAACCTTGGCTCCTTTGCTTTTAACCTCGCGGACTGCGGCAATGGTGTCGAGTGTTTCTCCGGATTGACTGATGGCGATGACGAGGGTGTCTTCTGAAATAATCGGGTTTTTATACCGAAATTCGGAGGCGATTTCAGCTTGGGTAGGAATGCGAGCTTTGTCTTCGAGAAGGGAGGCGGCGATGAGCCCTGCGTGGAGGGAAGTGCCACAGGCTAGAATGATGATGCGGCGTATGCCTAAGAGATCTTTTGTTTCAATGGTGAGGTTTTCACATTCCGCTGTGCCAAAATCGGGAATGAGTCGATTGTGGAACGCTTGTTGGATGGTTTGGGGCTGTTCGAAGATCTCCTTGAGCATGAAATGGGGAAAGCCGTTTTTGGAGGGGGTCGTTTCGGAAAATCCAAGGCGCTCTGTGCTTTTAGAAAGCAGTGTGTTGCTTTGATCGTAAACATGGACATTATTGAGGCCAATCACGGCAATTTCGTCGTTGCGAAGAAACATGACATCGAGATCTTTTTCACCAAAGGCGTTGGCATCCGAGGATACGAAAGCTTCTTGCCTTGCATTGTTAAAACCGATGGCGATCGGATTTTCACGCGCAGTGGCGATGATCTGATCGGGATGATCTTTATGGATGAGAGCAATGCCCCAGAAGCCGCGCAACATCGATAGGGTTTTTTGTACAGCGGGAAGGAGTTGTCCTTCGTAGAAATGGGAGATCAATTGCGCTACGATTTCCGTATCGGTATCGGAATAGAAGGTGTAGCCTTTGCTGATGAGCATGTCGCGTAGAGCATTATGATTTTCAATGATTCCATTGTGCACGACGGCGATAGTTTGTTTGGCATCAAAGTGGGGGTGGGCGTTTTCTCTTGTGGGTTTTCCATGAGTGGCCCATCGCGTATGCGCAATGGCGAGTTCAAGTGGTAGGGGTTGTGTCTCGATCGTTTGTTCGAGAACTGCAATTTTACCCACTTCTTTAAAGCTTAAAAGTTCTCCAGAAGAAATACCAGCCAAGCCAGCAGAGTCATAGCCTCGGTATTCGAGATGCTTTAAACCTGTAAGGCAGATTTTTGCTGGATTGCGAGGTCCAATGTATCCAAAGATTCCGCACATGGGAAAACTCAGTTAAGCGTTCGAGGTGACGTGTCTGGACTATAGCAGGTTGGTTGATTGGCAGCTATAAAAAGATCAGGGATAAATCGTTGCATTCAGAATTTTGTTGGGATTTTTTTGGAAGAGTCTCAGTCATTGTTAAGCTGGAGTTTGCAATTGCCTCTCTATATAGCCTATTCATAGTGAAGTTGATCCATTCGCTTAAAAAAAATTATTTGATCCCAAAACCGACAAATTGCTGATTTTGGGATCTAAATTTTAAGTCATTTTTTAATCCCCAAATCGACATTTTGACGATTTGGGGATGTTTCTATGGTAGAAACCAACTCTTTCCCAGAGTTGGCACTGTGATCATCGATTGCCTTTTTACTTTCTAAGATATATAGGAATGCTCATGGGGTGTCGATAGGAGGCACGATGGGTGAGCTTAAGCCAAAAAAGGTTTCTGATTCGGCGGTGAATGATCATATCTACAAGGTGTTTCCCAATGATTTAAACTCTTACGACACTGTCTTTGGGGGATTGGTCATGGCAACCCTGGATCGCGTGGCTTTGGTGGTGGCAGAAAGACATAGTGGTCGCACCTGTGTCACAGCTTCTGTGGATGCCTTGCATTTTCTAGTTCCCGCTAAACGAGGTGATATTCTAATTTTTAAAGGAGCTATCAACCGCGTGTGGCGCACCTCGATGGAAGTAGGATTGAAGGTGCTCTCTCAACACTACTCCACAGGTGAGCTCAAGCACATTTGCTCTGCTTATTTTACCTTCGTTGCTATGGATGAAAGCGGGCAATCTGTGGAGGTACCTGGCATCATTCCAGAAACATCTTTAGAAAAACGGCGCTATGAAGAGGCAGAGATACGCCGCAACCGTCGCAAGCAAGAGAAAGAAGAGAAGCTCATTCGACGAGAAAAGTGGAAATCTCTTTGAGTCTTCTCAAAAGTGTTTTACCACCCGCTTCGCTAGAGAACATAGAGGTCACAGAGAGAAAATCCTTATATTTTTTTCTCTGTGACCTCTATGTTCTCTAGCGAAGCGGGTGGTAAAAATATTGTTCTTGTCGTTTAGAGTTTTCTGGCTACTAGGGTCAGGAATAAAGGGAACTCTTTTCTGCTTTTGTTCTCCATTTGGGCTGCTTTTCCGATACTTTTTTTATCCGAACACCACTCTTCCATCGAGTCGATGACAAATCCCGCTTGCTTTAAGAGTTGTGAGTAATGGGAAAGAGGGAAATGGAATGAGAAGGTGGTTTCTGAAGCCTCTTGGCCAGGGTTGGTCTGAATGGGTATCTTCAGCGGGGACATGTAGCGATCAATACGTCGGTATTGCCATTGTTTTTGTTGATCAATGCCCCAACTCGATTGACGGGGGATGCGGAAGCAGGGATGATTGAGGACCATGATGAAGGGAGATCCTTGGCGCAAATGAGCATGAGCGATTTTAAAGAGGGGAAGGGGATTGGAAAAATTTTGTACAGCTAAGATACAGGTGGCATGAGTGAAGTCTTGGAAGGGAAGGGAGAGGGGATGGCTGAGATCGTGGAGAAAGAATTGATGCTGTCCTTTGATTTGGTAGGCTTTGGCCGAGTCGATGAGGGAGGCTGAGGCGTCGATTCCTAAGTACTTTATTCCTTTGGGAAGGTGGCGCGCTAGAACGCCTTGTCCACAGGCGAGGTCGAGAATATGTGTTCCTGGTTTTTTCTCTTTTTCGAGTAGGTTTAACACGCCAGGAATGATCAGTTGTTGATGGTAATAGTGCCCTTTAGATCCAACGAGTTTGTCGTACCAGCTTGAAGAGGTTTCCCACGAAGTATCCATCTTGTCATTCATAAAGTATTCCCTGTGCAACTAATGTAGCGTAAAACATAATATCTCCTTCTATCTTTATAGGCGAGGAGGGAGGAGTGAGTATGCGCAAAAAAATTTTTATTACACCTCCTATTCAGCCCATCGCTGCTGAGTTATTGGGAAAGCACTTTGAGGTTGCCTGTAACCTTCTAAGGCTTTATTAATAGAGGGGATACGCCAGCTATCACGGGAGGATTTCATGACAGAGATTGAGTATATCTCATTGGCTCGACGTGCAGCTGAGCAGATCTTACGTCATTTTGGGTGCACATGATTAATCGCGACTCCATCGATAGCTTGGCATCCACTTCGTTTTCTTCCCATTTTAAGCATCCTAACTACGAGGGGTATGCTTTTTCTATGATCCCCAATACTGTGTTCAATCTTCTGACGGGAGGAAAACAACGAGCTTTACCGGATGCTGTTGTGGGAGGAACCTATCAGCAACACGAGGTTGTCGTTTTGTTTTTAATCGATGGGTTTGGGTGGAGATTTTTAGAAAAATATAAAGACACTTTTTCGAGTTTAAAGCGATTTGATCAAGAGGGGATTGTTTCCAAAATTTCCTCACAGTTTCCCTCAACCACGGCAGCGCATATCACAACCATTTGCTCAGGTCTTGAGGTCGGTCAAACAGGGATCTATGAGTGGTTCCAGTATGAACCTCTATTTGATAGGATCATCGCTCCCTTGCCTTTTTGTTTTGCTGGAGAGCACACATTAAACACTCTTTCAAAAAAAGGGGTTCCTACACAGCAGATTTTCCCTTTCACAAGTCTTTATCAAGAGCTGAAACAAAGCGGCGTCAAGAGCTACGTCGTTCAACATGAGGGGATCGTTCATTCCTCCTATTCACAAGCGATGCACCAAGGTGCTGAGAAAGTGCCGTATCGCTCATGGGAGGAAGCTCTTAAGCGCGTTGTCGCCATTAGTGAACAACCTCACGCAGAACCCGTTTACGTTTTTGTCTATTTTGGAGATATCGATGCAGTAGGACATCGCCATGGTATCCATTCGAGTGATTTTGATGCGATTGTCAGTTCTTGCTGGAATACGATGGAAGAGCATTATTGGAAGCCCATGAAGCAAGTCCATCGACGGGTAGCGACATTGATCACAGCAGATCACGGCATGGTTTCCGTTGATCCCAAAACAACTGTGTACCTCAATAAAATTTATCCAGAAATACTTGATGATGTGGTACGCAACAAGGAAGGGCTTCCTTTAATTCCAGCTGGTTCTTGCCGCGATTTCTTTTTGCACATTAAAAAAGAGCAGTTAGTGAAAGTTCAGAAAAAGCTAGCAGAACTGCTCAAGGGAATTGCTGAGGTGCAATTTGTACAAGATTTGATCGATCAAGGTTTTTTTGGTGCTCTTCCCGTGAGCAGACGCTTGATGGAGAGGATTGGCAATCTTGTTATTTTGCCCTACCTCAATGAGAGCGTATGGTGGTTTGAAAAGCACAGGTTTGAGCAGCATTTTTTCGCTGCGCATGGCGGTTTAACACCAGATGAAATGGAAACGATCTTGCTCTTCCATAGCATACACAAATAAACTCAAAAATTGGTTTTTGGCTACGTCAGCTTGGCAACGCTATTCAGCAATGGTCGCTCGCTCCAGACACAAAAATTTGTGCCGCTTGGCAAACTCCCAATTTTTGAATTCATTTATGTATAGAGGCAATTGCAAAACTCCACGCCACAGCAAAATCGCCCTTTTGAGCCATTTTGCCACCCCATCCCCGAGCCCTACTCGCTTGGAGTATGTACTCGGGGATGGGGCCACGGCCGCTTAAGCGGCTGGCAAACTGACTAAAAATCATCGATTTTTCTGGGTCGGGGAGTTTTACAATTGCCTCTATAGATGAGGAAAGTGCCGCGAGAGCGACACTTTCACAAGGTCTATTTTTTCTTTTTTTCTTGTTTATCAGCGCGTTTTTCTTTAAGCGTTTTCTTTGGCTTTTTCTTATCTTCTTTCTTAGCGTCTTTAGATTTGGTCATAGATAAGGCTCCTTCAAGTTCACCGTCATTCATAAAAATGACAGCAGTAGGTATAACATTCTTTGTTTTAACCTACCAAGAAAAATTAGTGATGTCCTCCACCTCGAGGGACATGACCGCCACCACCTGGAGGAAAATGTCCTCTTCCTACACCTACATGACCACCTGGAGGTTGTAAATGTCCTTGACCTGGATGGATATTTCCACCACCATGGCCAGCGCCGGGAGCAGGGGGGTGAATATGACCACGACCTACTCCAACTGTAGAAGGAGGGATAAGAACTGGAGGAGCTGGTTGCCTACCGCTTGAAAACACAGGCGGAAACCAGATAGTAGGATGGTACCAGGGTGCAGGAGTATGATGGGCATGTGGTGGGTACGTTCTAGAAAAACAATTCCCAATGACTCCAGCTGCACAAAGTGCGACAACGCCAACCATCACACCAACGACGGGTGTAAGGAATACAAAAGCAGCCACGGTGGCAAGGGCTCCTGCTACGACAACTGCAATTTTACCGAGTGTGGAGCACCAATTTGAACCTTCTGTCCTGATGAGAGGTGAAGGTGGTTGTGGTAAAGATTGATGAAGAGAGATGGGATGGGCCATGATTTAGTCTCCTTCTTTTAAAGATGATGCATAAAAAGGGCTGGCTAGAACAGTTTCTAGCCGAGCCGTTAATTAGTATTGTTTTACGTGAACTTGGTTGTCCATGTTGACGTTGATCAAGACCTGGTCATAGGAAGAAAATCTCGAATCATGGAGCGCCATGATGATATGATCATTAGGTGCCCAGTCGCGCAAAAGATAGACATCGCTAGGATCTACACACCAAACTGATTGATTTTCAAGGTAAACGTGTCCTTGATAAGCATCGACATTGACGATCCAATGGGAAAGAGATCCAAAAGCAATAGGTCCATCGAGGAGATTGGCTTTTACGTAGGTGTTATTAGAGCGATTGGTGATGTAATAATCGTAGGAGTAAAACCATGAAGTGATCGGTGTGATGAAGATCGCGTCATCGCTTCTCCATGAATAGGTCACATAAGCGTCACTTGGAGCTATTTCCCATTTCGATCCATCTTCGATCTGAATGACACGGCCGTCAGCACTTGTCCAATTTAACCAATGGCAGCTGATCGGAAAGTTTACAACATTGAAGTGGTTATAATTGTGTGAGCGGTTATCCAGAAGAGAAAAAGAAGAGCCATTCTGTACGAAATTAACTTGTTGAATGCCAGCTTGCAATTTGTCAGCAGTTTCTCTCAATTCTTGTTCAATTTTTTGCTCTTGACGTCTTTCTTGAGTGGTGCTCTCTGCTTGTCTAGAGCCTTTAATAATGTGTTGTTCCTTGGGCTGATCCTGAGTGGGTAATTCAGCTTGAAGCGAGTTCGTTGTGAGCAATCCCGTGACAATGGTGCTAACAACAAGTGATTGACGAAGAAATGATCTCATGATTATTCCCTTTGTTGACAAGTGATGAAATGAAAAGGAAAGCACAAATAATTCCAAATTCGGGAAGAAGGTACCATAGACTTTGATTAATCCAATATCAAAATCTCTTAATCATATCCTTGCAAATAATGGTTAACGTTTCAATTCAATGATCA